>BNJU01003277.1_pt1 | contig 36488 bp, 33 predicted proteins | sample 8539281 | NCBI WGS metagenome assembly BNJU01 (sample SAMD00202456, study PRJDB9452) | human saliva metagenome | isolation source: human saliva | place: Japan
AGACCCATAACAACAACACCTGCTGCAGAACCAACGATGAGCATTGAACCGCCCACACCAGCACAATAAGCAAGCAACTGCCAGAAGATACCATCCACTGCCATATCTGGCTCTATTCCGATAGGATACATACCCATACTACCAGCTACGAGTGGAACGTTGTCAACAATAGCTGAGAGTACACCGATAATACCGGTCACAGCATAATGATTGCCATTGAAGGTTGTGTTCAGACCACTACCTAACTCCTTCAACACACCTACTTCTTCCAAACAAGCCACAGCCATCAAGATACCAAGGAAGAAAAGGATAGTAGACATATCGATACGACTCAGCAAACTACTTACACGCTTTGAGAATTGAATCTCATCACCTCTTTTCTTATGAAGATTACGATAGAATACCTCTGTCACAGTCCATAAAATACCCAATACGAGCAAAATACCAGCAAAAGGAGGTAAATCAGTAAAGAAGTGGAACAAAGGAACAGAGCAAAGACCACCTACACCGATAGCAAAGACAATCTTACGCTGGAACCCATTAAACTCCAAGACTTCACGATCACCCGACATATCACTTGACATATCATCATACTGGATATTACCTTTCAAAAGCATCTGAAGCAAGAATGCTGGTATCAACATTGAAACTAATGAAGGAATAAATATCTCACTGAGTACACCACCTGCAGTTATCATACCTGCATTCCACAACATAATCGTGGTTACGTCACCAATTGGAGAGAAAGCTCCACCTGAATTAGCAGCAATAATAACTAACGAAGCATAAATCATTCGGTCGTGCTTATCCTGTACAAGCTTACGCAAAATCATAACCATCACAATACTTGTCGTTAGGTTATCAAGGATAGCAGAAAGGAAGAAAGTCATAAAGGCAATCTTCCACAACAGACTACGCTTTGTCTTAGACCGCATTACATTCTTTACCCAGTTGAAACCACCGTTCTGATCAACGATTTCCACAATCGTCATAGCTCCCATAAGGAAGAAGAGTGTGGTAGCTGTATCGCCTAAATGCTCCGTTATCAAAGTATTTACAAACGACACAACCTTATCACCTGTTCCCGTAAAGTCTGGGTGCATCAGCTGTACAAACGGTGCTGGATCAAACATGTAAAGTGTCCAGCAGAAAACAAACATCAATAAGGCAACTGCTGCCTTGTTAACCTTAGTAAGGCTCTCCATTGCAATGAGCGCATAGCCCAGCACGAAGACTACAATAATCGCAATTGTTAGTGTAGACATAAATGATTATAATTTCTAATATTTTATTAGTGTACAAAGATACGCAAAAGATATGAGTTGCCTATAAAGAATTGAAATTAATTCTAAGAAAGATAGACTTATTTGGCAAATTGTAGTATATTTGCAAATAAAGCAAGAAGTAAGAGGTCGAAAATAACCGAACGATAGATAAAATTATGGAAAAGAAACATCTCAACGTTGTCTGCGCTGTTATTCATGACGGTGATAAGATTCTATGTACACAGCGATTGCGTAAAGGTCCTAATTACATTGCTGAACATTGGGAGTTTCCAGGTGGTAAAGTCAATGAAGGAGAAAGTGATTACGAGGCTTTGCGTCGTGAAATACTTGAGGAAATGAACTGGAACATCTATGTCGGAGCAAAACTTGGGAGTGTTGAATATAATTATCCAGACTTTTCAATCAGCCTTACTGCCTATGACTGTATGGCACATGACAATGATTTTAAGCTTCTCGAACATATTGACTCCTGCTGGTTGAAACCAGAAGAGTTCTCAAAACTCGATTGGACTGAAGCTGATGCTGCACTTATCAGACAGCTTTGGAAATAATAGTAAGAAGTTTGTCTTTGCCTATTTCTACTTTTAATCATTTAGTACGATTTACTATCGTCTATCAACAAACAAAACAATGAACAAAGAGATACAATCACTTGTTAATCAACTTAATGCTGCATCCGACGCTTATTACAATGGTCGTGACGAACTTATGACAGACTATGAATGGGATGCAGCCTTTGATAAGCTAAAAAAGTTAGAAGAAGAAACAGGTATTATACTCCCCGATTCTCCAACACAAAATGTATCTGCCGATAATGTTGCCGGTAAAAAAGAAGAACATGAGTTCCCTGCACTATCCTTGGCAAAAACTAAGAAGGTAGAAGACCTTGCTAAATGGGCAGAGAATAGACCTATATGGCTCTCATGGAAGTTGGATGGATTGACACTTGTTGTTACATACGATAATGGTAAACTGACAAAGGTTGTCACACGTGGAAATGGTCATATTGGCACCAATATTACTCATCTTTCTACGGCTATTGATGGTATCTTGCAAACCATTCCCTATAAGGGACATCTTGTTATCCGTGGTGAAGCTGTCATCAGTTATCCTGACTTTGAACAGTTTAACATGGAAGCAGAGGAAGAATATGCCAACCCTCGCAACCTCGCATCAGGCTCACTCACACTGAAAGACATCAATGAAGTAAAAGCCCGCCACTTGCGTTGGATTCCTTTTACACTCGTTTATACAGAGGAAGAAATAACTTCTTGGGGAAAAAGAATGGAGTGGCTTGAACAACAAGGATTCAAGGTTATAGATAGAGAGGTTATCGAACAGCCTACCATTGACAATATAGAAGCGGTCATTCATCATTGGACAGAAAGAGTTACTGGTGTGAGTTCATCACCATTTCCCTACCCTGTTGACGGCTTGGTAATCTCATACGACGACACCGTTTATGCTGCAACAGGTTCTGTCACTGGTCATCATGCCACACGTGCAGGCTATGCTTTAAATGGCAAGATGAGAGTGCTGAAACAGAATTAGACTATATAGAATGGTCATGTGCTGCTTCAACCATCTCGCCAGTAGCTGTTTTTCGTCCTGTAGACTTAGAAGGAACAACCGTTAAACGTGCTTCCCTTTGTAATATCTCCGAATGTGAACGATTAGGGATTGGCGATAAGGGAACGAAGATAGCTGTTATCAAAGCAAATAAGATTATTCCGAAGGTTATTAACGTTATTGAAAGCGTTGGTACTTTCCATATTCCTGAGACTTGCCCAGTATGCCATTCTGCTACAGAAGTTAGTGAAAGCGAGGTTAGTGGAACACGCACACTACACTGTACCAATACACATTGTCCAGCTAAACAGCTGAAGAAGTTTGGTAGATTTGTATCAAAAGAAGGTGTAAACATTGACGGACTCTCTGAACAAACCGTGCAGAAATTTATTAACCTTGGCTGGGTTCGTGAATATGCCGACCTTTTCCATCTTACAGAACATGCCACAGAGCTGCGTACAATGGAAGGTTTCGGAAATAAGAGTGTCACTAAGCTATTGGCAGCCATTGAAAAAGCGCGTAATGTAGAAGCTCGTCGTCTGCTCTTTGCTTTAAACATTCCCCTTATTGGACAGGATGTTTGTAATCGTCTTTTATCAGCTTATCCATTGGAGGAACTTATTAAAACGGCTACAGAAAGTGCTGCAGAAGATGTCTTCTCAACCATTGCTGGTATTGGACCAGAGAAGAGTGCAAGCTTTGTACGCTGGATGAAAGATAATGATAATCAGTCTATGCTACAGCATCTGTTAGTTGAGCTAAACGTTAGTCAACCTTCATCAGTACCAACTGGTGATAGTTGTCAGGGATTAACCTTCGTCGTTACTGGTGATGTTCATCATTATAAGAATCGTAACGAATTGAAAGCGTACATAGAAAGTCAAGGTGGTAAGGTAACTGGTTCTGTTTCTAAATCAACAAATTATCTTATAAACAATGACGTAGAAAGTACTTCTGGAAAGAATCAGAAAGCAAAGGAACTTTCCATTCCTATTATCTCTGAAGATGAATTCGTTGCTCGCTTTGCACAAGTTACAGCACCAGAAACATCTTCACAACCAACAGAAGGAAGTCTATTCTAACAACAACAGATTTTACTAAAAAAAGCAAAAGGAGACGATATACACATCGCCTCCTTTTCTTATCTTAGAATAATTAAGTTCTATATTATCTGCTTAGAATGTCCACTTAGCTGCCACTGTAGGGATAGCGTAGAAACGATTATTCTGTCCTTTATCGTTCCATACGAAATTATTGCTAATCTCAACCTCAGTACCCAAAGAGAGGTTTACATCTTTCATTCCCTTTAGCGTATTGAGATTAAACCAGAACTGAGGCTCAGAGAGAAGTATCATTTTACCATTAACATTTGGATCATACCAAAGGTCACAGAATCCAGAGAATGTACAAAGACCCTTAGCGAAGGTTGTACCCCATACCTCTGTCAGCTGAAAACCACTAAAAGGATGTGCACCAGTGTGAGCATTCTTAAACTGATACTTATACATCAACTGAAGGCTGAACGTTTTTGAAAAGTCTTTTGAAGCCCAGTTCCATGCTCCACCAAGAAGAACAGCATGCTGATAACGGTTACCATAATAGCTATCCATAGTTTTACCAGAACCTAAACCACCGTCATACTCAACATGTGCAGCCCACTGCTTATTCTTCGTAAGATTAAACTCACGTGAAATCTCCCAATAAGCCCCCATTACACCATCGCTCTTGTAGTCAATATCAGTAAACATATAGGTAGAACCCCATGTGTCAGGTTTGAACATTTCTACTGTTGTTGTTACTGACGTACGAGAACTTAGGTTCTTGTAAAGACTATGACCTAAGTCATAATGCAACTGGACATCTTGTGCGTTTGCACAACAAAAAGCTGCTATCATACAGATAGCGAGGGAAAAGAATCTTTTCATAACTGTTCTTAGTTTATATATTAGAAACTGCAGCAAAGTTACAAAAAAATCCTAAACTATCAACGTAATAGCAAAAGATTAGTTAACTTTGTGCCTATATGAGAATAGATATCATCACCGTATTACCAGAGATGCTGGAAGGATTCGTACACGAGAGCATCCTTGCCAGAGCAGAAAAGAAAGGATTGGCAGAGATCCGTCTGCACAATCTTCGTGACTACACAAAGGATAAATGGCGCCGTGTTGACGACTATCCTTTTGGTGGACAAGCTGGTATGGTCATGCAGATTGAACCTATTGATCGTTGTATCGCTGCTTTGAAGGAAGAGCGGGAGTACGATGAAGTCATCTTTACATCACCTGATGGCGAACAATTCAATCAGAAAATAGCTAACGACCTCTCATTGGGAGGTAACTTCATTATTCTTGCAGGACATTATAAAGGTGTTGACCAACGTGTACGCGACCATCTTATTACACGTGAAATATCTGTTGGCGACTTTGTTTTAACAGGTGGCGAACTACCAGCAGCCATCATTGCTGATGCTGTTGTACGACTGGTTCCAGGTGTTATCAGTGACGAACAGAGTGCGCTCTCCGACTGCTTTATGGACGATATGCTCTCAGCACCAATCTACACCCGCCCTCGTAGCTATAATGGTTGGGATGTTCCAGAGATTCTGCTAAGTGGAAACGAGGCAAAGATTAGACAATGGGAGTTTGATCAGGCAATGGAACGTACTAAACGCCTACGACCTGACCTCTTGAAAGAATAAGACTATTGAGCGCTGTAATATAAAACAATAATAACTAAGGCGCAGTTTTAAGATACACAAAAGAAGTCGCAATAACAGATAGGTACGCAATCCATACTCCTATCCTTTATTGCAACTTCTTTTTTCAACATGCTTCTATTACTTTAAGAAGAAGCAATTTACCCATTGTTAGGTATTGTAGCATTCTAATTTTATCTATACTTTTGCATTCCAATATTATATTTTCAGGATTTATACATTTATCAATATGATTAAAAGATTACACTCTTGTTTATTATTAACGGGCACATTATTATACTCTGCAGCCCTGCCAATAAATGCACAAGGGGATGCAGTGGGTAAAGTCCCAACAGATAGCCTTACACAAGACACATTGTTCTCAACACCTTATCTGCACGACCAAGTGTTGCAGACGGTAGAAGTTATTGGACGTAACGAACGTTCCTATAAGAACACAAACTCGTTCATCGGTACAAAAACAGAGACTCCTCTTAAAGATATTCACAGTCAATTGGATACGTAACGAAAGAGTTGGTACGCGACCAAGGCGCAACCACAGTTAATGAGGTTGTAAAGAATATCAGTGGTGTAAACCAATATACCTTCTATAATGACTTCTCTATCCGTGGTTTCCGCACTACTGGTAACCGCAATTCAGGTAACCTTGTCAATGGTATGCGAGCACAGACAAGTCTTTGGAAACAGCAGTCATTGGCAAATATCGAGCGTGTTGAAGTCATCAAAGGTCCTGCTTCTGCTCTCTTCGGCAATGCTGCACCAGGTGGTGTTATTAATCGTGTAACTAAGAAACCACTACCTTATCAACGCAATACAGTATCAACAACCGTTGGTAGCTTCAACACACTGAACACCTACGGAGATTTTACTGGACCATTAGACAAGAAGAACACCCTGCTATATCGCCTTAATATCGGTTACGAACATACTGATTCTTATCGTGACTTACAGGCAAATACGAACTATATTGTTGCACCATCTTTCTCGTTTCTCCCAACACAAAGGACACGATTTAACGTCGACATCGTTTATCAGCGCACCGATGGTAAGGTTGACCGTGGTCAGCCTATCTTTGGAGATGGTGACCTCAATTCAGTACCAATTAGTCGTTCGCTCTCTGCAACAAATGACTATCTAAAGGAGAACCTCGTGAATATTACGCTTGGTGTAACCCATAAGTTCACGGATAACCTCTCTTTCAATGCTACCTATCTGAACTCTTCCTATGATGAAGACCTCCGTGAGCACAATCAGGCTAATGCGTATGTGAAGTTAGCCGATGGTACACAAAGTCCGTCACGCATCCTTATGCAGTGCCTTGTACGCCAGCGTCACTTCCGCAACAATAGTTTCAACACCTATTTTAACTATAACGTAAGCACGGGTTCAGTCCATCATCGTATCCTCTTGGGTTATGACTATTTCCAAATGGCACAGCAAGCAGGCTCATCAGCAATGACTGCTGGAGGCTACCTATTGAAAGATGGTACGACAACAACAGCTTTCAAGCCTGCAAACATTGCTAAATACGTACTCGACAAGGATGGTAATCCACGAACGAATGTGCCTTACTATGACTTGACAAGCAATAATAACAACATTGAACGTGACTATTCGAAGTATATCTTTGTCTCAACAGCACTCTCTCCTTACCTGCAGTATTCTCATGGTATCTACCTTCAAGAGCAGATGGAAGTAGGACCAGTGAAGCTTCTCTTGGGTATTCGTCAGGAAATATTCACTGATGTACTAAATTATAAGACCAATAAGGAGACCCGTACCACGCAGCATGCGTTCATTCCACGCCTTGGCGCTGTCGTTTCAATCAATAAGAATCTGAACGTATATGGTACATGGGTAAAAGGCTTTGAACCACAGAGTGCATCCGTACAGGGTAACCCTAACACAGGTGGACCATTCGACCCAGAATACAGCCAGTTGTTGGAGGTGGGCTTGAAAGGTGAATGGTTTGACAAACGACTCAGTACAACCCTTTCTTTCTTCCATCTTCAGAAACGCAACACACTCTATAATGCTAACGACGCAAATAATCCAGAGTTGTTAGAACAAGTGGGGGAAGAGACGTCAAAAGGGTATTGAATTAGATGTAGCAGGTTTCATTCTTCCTAATTGGAGTATCGTTGCTAACTATGCCTACACTCATGCTGCCATCACAAAGACTGTAACTGATTCTGAGAAAGACTTTGGAATGCAGCGTCCTAACACCCTCGTAACTCTTTCAACATTTGGTCAAAAATATATCATTCAGACAGGTGCGCTACGCAACTTTGGTTTCGGTCTGGGGTTCAATGCTGTAACAAAGCGTTACGGACAGGTTGGAAGACGTGAGAATACCATTGTCTATCCTGGCTATGGACTCCTCAATGCAGCACTGTATTATCGGCTTCGTAACTTGCAGGTACAGCTAAATCTCGACAACGCAATGAACAAAGTTTATTGGGTGGGGGGATATGACAAACTCCGTTCCTTCCCTGGTGCTCCACGTAACATAAAAGCTACAGTGACTTACAAGTTCTAAAAAGCTAAAAAGCATCCCAAATAAAAAGCCTTCATCCATCTACAGAACTATAGCTTTTGTAAAAGGATGGAGGCTTTCTCTATAAGTAACAACGCACTATAAACCATGTACGCATCTTTACTCCCCACTACTTTGACAATGTATGTTTTTGTAAATAGGCATATTTACCAGGGAAAGGACAATCATAATCAATTGATTCCACACAACTAAACACTACATATCGATTGTAGACAACAAGGCTATAATGCCGATTTAACTCATACGCAAGTGAGTCTGTGAGCGGTTTATCATAGATTCTATAATCAAACTCTTTATTTCCAGTCACCCCATAAACGATTTCTGTATAGTCACTTACAGTACCACCTCTACTGACAGACAAGCCTCGATAACCCATCTTCTGCAAGGCTAAACGAACAGAATCAAGCTTTTCTATACTTAATCCTATCTTTTGTAGTTCTCTTTCCTGCTCTTTCTTCGACTCTATCTCATCACCTTTGAAATTAACTTGTTGCTTTGATGATACGCCCCAATCCGTCAGTTTTCCATGCTTCGAATACTCTACAGAGAACCCAGTACTGTCTGGCAACCAACTTCTTGTAACCTTAATAAGTCTCTCTATATTCTGCCGATTAGCCTTGTAGGACGCCTCCATCGTCTCAGGAGTACATTCTTCTTGTGGAACAACAGCAAAACCGACAATACACAACACCTGTAAGATATTAAAGCAATGGAGTCCAAGAAAGATATTGTTCACATAATTACGATACCAAACCGACTGTACAAGAGAACAGATATAAACAAGAACAATAGGTATTGAAATGAACCAACCAAGTATTGCAAAAATCATTAACCAGGAGAGCGAATCCTCTGGATAATCATCTTCGTAGAAGCTCAACATGATTGTAAACAACAGGACTGTTACAAGAACATATATCAAAAAACGTAGAAACAGCCAGAAGAAAAAACGATAATAGCTTTTACAAGAACCCTCTGCATCGACAACTACATCCTTTTGCTTACTTTTCTTCCTGGTATCCATCCATAGCCAAACACCAAGAACTATCAAGAAAAGCAAAATGTTAACAGCAAAAATAATCATGTTATATGTTGATTAAACTTTCAGGACATTATTGGACAAAGATATTTATTTATCTTCGAAATTACAAGAGAACAACTAAAAATATTTTTCATAAATAAAACGGCTAAATCCCACTTAACTAGAAGCCATTTATTACACATCGGTATCATAGTTTTTTAATTTTTAAGTTGCTGTCATTTTAACATTTAAAGAAAACTTACTGAATAACAAACTATTACCTCTCCACAAAGAATGACAGCAGTGACAGGAAATTGATTTAAAGAATTGCCTATCGGGTTTAAGAAGAAATAGGTAAACTCCAAAAAATCACAAAACAAAGTAGCTGAAGGACATTGAAACAATGAAAGCCAAGAAAGACTTTATTCTTATAATCACGATGCCGAATGGCTTGCACTGCTGAGCAGATATAAATAACAAGAATAGGTATTGAAATAAACCAGCTTCCAATAACAAATATCATAATCCAAAAGAAACATTCGCCTGCATCATCACCTGCAAACGAAGCGAGTAACATTAAGAACAAAAAGGCAGTAACCAAAGCAAACGACAACACACGTAGAGATATCCAAAAAAAGGAGCGCCAGTTCTTTTTGTAAAGTGCATCTATTCTTACCGTTTCCCCACGCTTCGCACCACTATTCCAATGACTCGCTAATAGTGATACACCAAGAACAAGAATACAAATTAGTATAATGATAGTAAATGTTAACATAATTAATTTATTGTGGCAAAAAAACCTACGTATAAATATCAAAAAGATATCTTGCAAAGATATCCTTTTATTCTCACATATACAAGTGAAGCGTCTATAAAAAAATGACTTCAACAACTTATAAGGCTGTTTTATGAAATATATCTTGTTACTCGTCACACATGGGGTTGAGCATTAACTCCTTACAACATACTATAGAAAGAGGGTGTATCAATCGCTTGACACACCCTCTAACATTATTTGTAATCTAATTGATTATACTTTATTCAGCATAAACTTACTTGATAGCTTCACCATTTGCCTGAACTGGCCAGTAGATATTCTGGTACAAATTAGAGTTCTCTGCAGTACCATCAGGTGAACAGAGCTGCATCTCCTGATAAGAGAATGGAGACAAGTAATGTGCCTGATAGAAGGTGTAACCATTATAGAGAATGTTGTTAGTCTTCTGAATCTGGTAAGGACGAACATACTTTGAAAGTGTCTTAGCTGACATCGTAGCATTAGACTCACCATCAGCAATAATCAGACTCACACCCTTATCATTTACGAAAGAAGGATTCTGATAAATCTGATCCCAGAAGTTAACACCCTCAATCTGATAGTTCTTCACCTGATCCAAAGATGCCCAACGAATCAAGTCATCATTACGAAGACCTTCACCTGCAAACTCGCTACGACGCTCACGACGGATAGAATAGAGTGTCGCATCCACTGGATGACCAGCAGAGAATGCTGCCCAGTCGTATGATGGACGATTCACATCAGCCTCCTTACTCATATCAGTTGCAGCAATAGTTGTTGAGATTGGAGCAGTGATACCAGCGCGTGCACGCAAAGCTGTCCAATAACCAGTTGCCGTTGCATCCAATGAACCTGTACGGAGGTAAGAAGCCTCAATATAGTTGAGCATAGCTTCCTCAACACGGATGATAATCTGACCATCAACATCAGAGAAAGTCTGACCTAACTGCATTGCAGGATCGTAGTTGTAGAACTTACGCTGGCGATAACCAGTTACGTCTCTACTTGCCTGGTCTGTTGCAAAAAGTGTTGCAGCATTGAACAAGATCTTAGTAAGTGGAGTTGCTCCAGCAGCCAATTTCTTGTTAGCCAAGTCAATACTCTTCTGGTCAATACCAAGAACATCAGACTCACCAAACATAAAGAGCTGTAGACGCTCATCACGATCGGTCTTAGCCATATCAACAGTAGTATCACCATGATAGCCAGAGCCAGAAGCGTAGATAGGCAAACCATTCTTCATAAGGAATGACTCTACGAGTCCACGTGTCCAACCTGTAGACGCACCACCACGAAGCTTATTAGAAGTGAGGTGAGCAAGAGATGGAGTCAAATTTGAATTAAACTGACGCCACAACAACACCTCAGGGTACTTAGACAAGTCTGGACTTGCAAACATATCATAGTATGCGTTCCAACCATTGTACTGTCCAATAGCACTTGGATTCATCACGTGGTTGTTCTGAGTCTTCAAAGGCACAGCATCACACACCTTCTTAGCAGCATCAATAGCTTGATCAAGGAAGAAGTTTACTTCATCATCCTGATTGATAGTGAAGTTCTTGTTCCATTCCTTGTTCTTACCTGGCCAGTTAGCATCACCTGGCACACGACCAGTTCCTCTGTGATACTTCTCGAAGGTAGCTTCATAGAGTGCCATTCTTGACTTCATAGCTAAAGCAGCATTCTTATTGATGCGAACCTTATTAGCAATTGTCACTTGCAACTTATCAATAGCCTTATCCATATCAGAAGAATCTGACGTGCAACAAGGTTACGAGGCTGACGCTTACTTGCTTCTACGAGGTCATTGTCAACGTTAAGTTCTTTCAACACAATAGGGAAGTCTCCATAATCTTGGAGCTTACTATAATAGAGCATAGCTCTGATGAAGTAAGCCTCACCCATATACTGGTTAATCTGTTCAGGAGTGCCTGTCACCTTTCCAGCTGCAATCTTTGCTTCACTTTCATTGATGAACTTATTGACATTACGAATAGCGTTCATGCCAATACCACCAGATGTAGGTACCTTCCATTGATCTTGTAAGTACATTCCAGAGTTACCGCCTCTTGAAGCTTGGTTATCTGTTCCATCATCAAATGTAGCTACACCTGCAAACCATCCACTGTTGTTAGGGAAGATAGATGTATAGTAGTTGATAGTGAACGTACCCAGCTGATCAGCTGTTGTATAGTAAGAGTCAGGAGAAATCTGATCGAGTGGCGGTCTGTCAAGAAAATCGCTACATGACGTAACCGTCATGCCTAAGCAAAGAATTGGCAATCCTCCCCTCAATATATTTGAAATTATATTCTTCATAATTGCTGCGAATTAAAAATTAAGATTTAAACCGAAAGAAATTGTTCTCTGGAGTGGGTAGAGCTTACCTGGTCCCCAATCACCGCCAGTAGCCTCTGGGTCAAAGATCTTGTTCATCTTTGTGAATGTTACGAGGTTCTCAGCAGAGAAGTATAAACGAACGCGGCTTGCACCAATCTTGCTTGCGATAGCAGCAGGGAGAGTATAACCAAGCTGAATATTCTTGATTCTCATATAAGCTGCATTCTGCAAGTAGCGGTCACTTGTCTGGAAGTTCTTAGAACCCTGACCAAAGAGAGGACGTGGGTAGTAGCATTAGTGTTAGGACCGAAGTTAGTGTCTGTTGCTGGACGCCAGTAGTCAAGGTGATCCTTAAATGCTGCACTCTGCCACAAACCTGTATTAGCACCAACGCTATAAGGAGAAGCATCCCAGAAGTCACGCTTACCAACACCCTGCATAAAGATGAGGAAGTCAAAGCCTTTCCAGTTAGCATCCAAAGTAATACCGAAACGATAACGTGGCAAAGAGTTACCAATCTTGGTCAAGTCACCCATATCATCGTATGTGCTCTTGCCAGAGTTCACCTTCTTGTCACCATCAAGGTCCTTGTACATAACGTCGCCAGCAGCCCAGTTAGAACCCCATGATGGTTTGTTATTAACCAACCACTCGTCCATCTGCTGGTTAGTCTGAGCAATACCCTCTACCTGATATCCGTAGATGTCACCCATACGCTTGCCTTCGCACCACTGTGAGAGTAGACGGTTAGGGTTGTAGTAACGTGTAATAGTCTGGTAGTCATCAGAGAGAACAAGCTTGATACCATAGCCAACCTGACCAATTCTATCACGCCATCTAACCTCCAAGTCCCAACCATTAGAACGCATATCACTATTATTCTCAGCTGGCTGTGTTGCACCCAAGATAGAAGGCTTAACTGGAGCTGGACCTACCATATCCTTTGTTGTACGAACAAAGTAGTCAAAAGTACCCTGCAATCTGTTGTTGAACAAACCGAAGTCAAGACCAATGTTCCATGAACGAACGCTTTCCCATGTCAAGTTAGGTGAAACCAAACCAGGAACATTAGAGATATTCACGCGCTCACCATTAACAAGCCATGAAGATGCAGATGCACTTGCAGGCTGTCCCAAGAACCAAGGATAGAGTGCTGTGATATTGGTGTTACCCAAAGCACCATAAGTAGCACGGAGTTTCAGCGTATTAACAGTCTTTGTCAAAGGCTTGAAGAACGCTTCGTTAGCAATGTTCCAACCCAATGCGAGTGAAGGGAATGTACCCCATGTCTTATCGCCAATAAAGCGTGAAGAACCATCGCGACGGATAGAGAATTCTACAAGGTAACGTGAATCGTATGCATAGTTGATACGACCGAAAGCACCCATTGTAGCCCACTGAGTATTTGAGAAGCCTGGCTTCACATCCTTGTTAGTAGCATTGTTAAGTGTAGGAACAGTTGGAGTAATCAAGTCTGCACGTGATACACTAAGATAAGTGTAAATGTTAGACTCCATATCCAAACCTGCCAAGAACTTAAAGTCATGCTTATCGTTCAATGTGAATGCGTACTCTGTAAAGAAACGACCATTATAATAGTTGTTCTTTGACATAGACTCACCTACGTTTGACTTACCAGCTGCGTACTCACCACTCCATGCAGCAGCTACTGGATGCTGATCTGGGTCATAATAGTAGATAGGCAATACATCCCAATGGTTGTGGTAGTTAACGGTATTGTAGTTACCCTCCAAACGAATCTTCCAGCCCTTAATTGGACGGAATTCGAGAGCTAACTGCTGATAGAGCTTATCGTTCTGTGTAGCGTCAAGACCACCATTCTCCATCTGAAGAATCTCATTACCATGAACATAGTGTCCGTTTGGATCGAAAACAGGGTTAGTCGGCCAACGACGAGCAATGTTATGGAAGAAGAGACCTGTCATGTAAGAAGGACGACTATAGTCCTCACGTACCCACTTTGAGTTGTAAGAAACTGTTGCCCAATTAGTGAGATTTGCAGTAACCTTAGCAGAGAAGTTATATCTCTTGAGTTTATCCTTACCATGACGAATAAGTCCACGCTGGCTGAGGAGTGCTCCACTGAGATAATAGTTCACCTTATTACCACCACCACTTACAGAAATATTATGTTCTGTTGAAGGTACGCCAGACCTATACATCTCCTTGAACCAGTTGGTATTGTCCCAAGAACCTGTGTACATACTCCAAGGCTCATTAGCCTCAGTACCCTGCCATGTTGTAGTAACCTCTTCACCTGGTGCAGGTGTGCCATTGATATGGTTTTAATCTTGTTCAGCATATCCTGGCTGAATGGAGCATTACCACCACTATTAGCAGCAGCATCATTCCAATAGCGTGCGAAGTCATATGAGTTAGGCATCTCAGGAATCTGAGTTGCTGTAGAGAAACGTACGTTACCATTATAAGAAACGTTTGTACGACCCTCTTTACCACTCTTGGTTGTAACAAGAATAACACCGAAGGCTGCACGTGAACCGTAGATAGCACTTGAAGAAGCATCCTTCAATACAGAGATACTCTCAATGTCATTTGGAGAGATTGAGTACAAATCACCCTCAGAACCGTCGATAAGAACGAGAGGGGCAGCATTTGAACCAGAGCCGATGGTACCAATACCACGGATGTTCATACTCATACGGCTGTTAAGTGAACCACCAGAATTGCCAACGCTGAAGTTCAAACCAGGAACCTCACCCTGCAATGCCTGAGCAACACTCGTTACAGGACGAGATTCAAGTTGCTTTGAGTTTACAACAGAGACAGCACCAGTAAGGTTAACCTTTTTCTGAGTACCATAGCCGACAACAACAACGTTATCAAGCATCTCACTGTTCTCTTGGAGAGTAACCTTAAGGTCCTTACCACTCCAAGTTACCTGCTGGGTCTTGTAACCAACATAAGAAATAGTAAGTGATGAGCCAGAAGCAACGCCTGCAATCTCAAAATTACCATCAAGGTCAGTCACACTTCCCTTTTTCTGTCCATTACTTACGACAAAGACAGAGGCACCAACAACAGGGTCTCCATTATTGTCGACAACAGTTCCTTTACATACAGACTGCTGTTGAACAACAGCTGCATTCGCTTCGTACGTAATGTTGGCATGCAGTAAACTTGTACTGAACAAAGCCACCATCAATAAGCTCGTAGTCCTTTTTCTTTTTAGGTACATAGGCTTTAAGTATACTTTAGGTTAAAAAAATGCTTTTAGGTTTATTAATCGCAAAGTTAAATCATTTTAAACGTCCATTCTACAATTACATGTATAAAAGATGTTAAATATGTGTTTTGTTTAGTTTATTGTAAAAAAAACAACCACAAAACAGGTCTTCTTTTACATTTTTCTACATTCATCAGTACTTAGAAAAGCCTTATCATATACTTTGAGTATTCATAAATACCTCCCTAAGCACAGAACAACAAGCATAAAGACCATAGCCATCTATGCCCTATTATTAAATAGGTGAGTTATACTTTTACGTATCATCCTCTTTATGCTCCCAATCTTTCTTAAGCTATAACGCTCTTATTTCTCCAGTTTTCGAATCACCTTACACGGATTACCAGCAGCCACGACACCACTTGGAATATCATGTGTAACGACAGAACCAGCACCAATCGTAGTATTATCGCCTATCGTCACACCCGGCACGACAACGACATTGCCACCTATCCACACATTATTCCCAACATGAATAGGTAGTGCATACTCTATCTTCTTATTACGCTGCTCAACATCAAGTGGATGACCAGCAGTATAGAAGGCGCAATTAGGTGCAATAAAAACATTATCGCCAAATGTCACCTTAGCCTCATCAAGAATCACACAATTAGTATTGGCAAAGAAATTCTCACCGACTTCAATGTTATAACCATAGTCACAGAAGAACGGGGCAACAATAAACATTCCCTCTCCAGCCTTACCAAACAACTTTCTAAGGCGTTCCATGCGTTCCTCCCTACGTGAAGGAGGAATCTGATTGATTTCAAAACATTCATTCTCGCAGTAGTATAAGTCTTTTAAAACTTCTGGGTCGTTTGCTTGATAAAGCATCCCTTTCTGCTGTTTCTCCTTCTCTGTCATAATCTTGACTTTAGCGTTTATATGCACAAAGATACAAATCAATTTCTAAGAAACAGAGAATTTCATTCATGAAAAAATAATTTTAGGGAAGAAAAGAGTGAGATGCGTGAAGTTTTTTTGTATTTTTTTGCGACAACGATTTATTCATTACATAATAAAGAAAGAACATGAACATAATAACTTATGAATTTGTACTGAGACTATTCGTAGCTGCTATGTTAGGTGGTGTGATTGGCTTGGAGCGTGAGTATCGTGCAAAGGAGGCTGGTTTCCGAACTCACTTCCTTGTTGCATTAGGTAGTGGTTTGTTTATGATTCTATCACAGTTTGGCTTTGATGATGTACTCGCCCATTACGAGCGAGTGTCACTCGACCCCAGTCGTATAGCCTCACAAGTAGTAACGGGTATTGGTTTCATTGGTGCGGGAACGATTATCTTTCAAAAGCATGTGGTACGTGGACTGACAACTGCAGCAGGTCTATGGGTAACATCGGCTATTGGTATGACTGCAGGTGCAGGAATGTATGTACTCTCTATTGCAACAACTGTCCTCGTCTTGCTCTGTTTGGAAGCACTTTATTTTATACTCCAACACTTTCGGCACACGCAATATAACCGTTACTTTTAGTACTCCAAAAGAAGAAAACATTCAACTTGTCTTGCAACGATTACGCGATAAGGAGATTATTATTGACTCCTACGAGATGACACGCAAAGACACTTCTTCAGGTCATTACTTTGTTGTAACGATGGAAATGAAGTTCAAGCGGAAACGTTATAAGAATCATCTCCTTAACTTTATGGCTGAATTTGAAAACGTAACTGTTGAAACTATGGAGTAAATAGGAGCTAAAAAAAATGGTTCTTCTGTTAAACCCAAATCGATGTTTAACCTCTAATGACCGATTTTAGTTTAACACATAGATTGAAAATAGAATAAAGACCGATACATTTGCATAGTAAGACTATCCTAAATAGATAGTCTTACATAGAAGACAAACTACAAGATAAAAATGCAAATAGATACTATGTCTTTCTGTGTTCTACAAATAGCTTATTCCCACATCATTGGTATTTGTAAACTATTTTTCATGCAACTCAAAACCAATACATGCTCTTTTGGCTTCTTATAGACGCCCTTTAAGCTTGCAAAAGGTGCCCTTTAAGACCCTTACTAACGCCCTTTTGAAGTCCAATTAAGCACCTTTTTTAAACTACTTCATAAACAACTGATTTACTGTTGGTTACAAACTTGCTTTTTACACTTGTTTTTGCCGTTATTTATAGATACTTTACCAGAAACTATGTAATGATTTTTCAAAGGCATATCTACAAAATTTTCTTCATATAAATGATTTCTTCTTTTTACAAAATAACTCAGTAGTAGGGCTTAGCTATCCCCCAAAGTTGCTAAGATGAAGGAGTAAGATTTAGACGATCAAGGAGTAGATAACCACTCACAAAATACTAAAAAACGCGCTGAAAAGCTAATCTGCTATCTCCATTCTCAACATAGATAATACCACAATAAACGAAACCTAAACGAATCAAAGAAGCCTGCATCGGACGATTATCAGCATGGGTATCTATACGAATAGAAGAGGTAAATGCCGAACAATAGTTGATTATGTCAGCCATTACACCATGTACACCTTCCAAAGAAGCCACACGATGGATGACATAATAAGGTTGGTCATCAAGCCAACTACCATTATCAATACGGTGGTAATTAGGTTCTGGACCCGCCTTAGCTACAAAGGTTGCAATAGGCTTCCCACACTCATAAAGTAGATAACAATCACCTTGTGCAATGTCACGCCTTATAGTACTCTCCGCAGGATAATTTGCTGACCATTGATTAGGATTGCCAGTTTTAATCATCTTTGCTTTCCCCTGCTCAATTAGGTTCGATACTATAGTAAAATCATCTGTTGATGCCTTGCGGATAGTACGATTAGATGACAGATTTATTGTTTTCTTCTTTGTCATAAGATTTATACTTTTCTATTTCTAACGAGGCAAAAATACGAAGAAAAACTAACATCAAGTTCCTAATATAAAAGAAAGTTGTACAAAACGAAAAAAATAAAGAATACCACACTGATAACAAATAGAGAAAAAAATAGTATGAAAAAAATAATTGCGAATAAAGAAATTAATATGTATTTTTTTGTCCTCATAATCAAATACTAATCTTATAAAAGCTACGACAATGGAGAATAACCTTTTTAAGTGTTCAGCAAATAGGCTGGAAGCACACTTGGGCAAAGACTCACATGAATTTACTAAAGATGATATCAAACAAGTTGTCAGTGACTTGAACATCAGAATGGTCAACTTTATGTATCCTGCTGGTGACGGACGATTGAAGACACTAAACTTCATGCTTCACACACCCGACTACTTGGAGACAATACTTACAAGTGGTGAGCGCGTTGATGGTTCTTCACTCTTCAACTTTATTGCAGCTGGTAGTAGTGACCTCTATGTAATGCCACGCTTCTCTACAGCGTTCATCGATCCTTTCTCAGAGATTCCAACACTTTGCATGCTCTGTTCTTTCTTCGATCGAGATGGTAATCCATTAGCTTCATCTCCAGAATATACACTCCGCAAGGCTATGAATGCCTTAAGAAAGTAACTGGTATGGAGTTCCATGCTATGGGTGAGTTAGAATACTACGTTATCCGAGAGGATGAAGGTGTATTTCCTGCTGACGACCAACATGGTTATCACGAGAGTTCTCCTTTCTCAAAAGGCAATGACTTCCGTATGCGTTCTATGCAGTTGATTGCTGAATGTGGCGGTAAGATTAAGTATGGACATTCTGAGGTAGGTAATTTCATTGAGAATGGACGTTGCTACGAACAGAATGAAATTGAGTTCTTGCCAGTTCCAGCAAATGAATGTGCTGAACAGTTACTCATTGCTAAATGGGTGATTCGTAGCTTAGGTTACGAAGAAGGACTTGATATTACCTTCGCTCCAAAGATTACTGTGGGTAAGGCTGGTTCTGGTATGCATATTCACATGCGTATAATGAAGGACGGAAAGAACATGATGCTCGAAGGAGGAAAACTTTCTAAGGATGCCCGACGTGCTATTGCTGGTATGATGGACTTAGCTGAGAGTATCACTGCCTTTGGCAATAAGAACCCAACATCATACTTCCGTCTCGTTCCACATCAGGAGGCTCCTACAAATGTATGCTGGGGTATGAGTAACCGTTCTGTACTTGTTCGCGTACCATTAGGTTGGACCTCTGGCGAGGATATGTGCCACAAAGCTAATAATATAGAACCACTTACAGCGCGTGACTACTCTATCAAGCAGACTGTTGAGATGCGTTCTCCAGATGCTTCAGCTGATATTTATCAGCTTTTAGCAGGTCTTTGTGTGGCTTGTCGTCATGGTTTTGAGATGGCAAACGCTGAGGCTGAAGCTGAGAGAACCTTTGCAGACGGTGATATCCACGACCCAAAGAATGCAGAACGCTATGCTACCTTGGCTCAATTGCCTGATAGCTGCGCCGCTTCAGCAGACTGCTTGGAACGTCAGCGTAAGGTTTATGAGGAGTATGATGTATTCTCTCCTGCAATGATTGATGGTATTATCAAACAGCTTCGCTCATACAATGACCGTACATTACGTCAAGAGATAGAAGGCAAAGAGATGATGATGGAGAAACTTGTTCGTCAATACTTCCACTGCGGATAAAGCAAACATCATCCTAACATGTGACTACTATTAGTCCAAATATAAAATCCCAGGCAACGAAAAGGTTGTCTGGGATTTTTTAAATGGAACTGTTTTACTTAGTATTATATATGTCTAATCTCTTGTTTAACATATTATTACAAGACTATCATACAAACCTATCAGAAGAGAAATAATGGCATACACTTTGCTCCTTTTACATCTATTAAAGATTAAGAAATTATGAGTTTACAAGAAATATTAGACCATAGAAGGGCTGTCAGACATTTCGACCCAAAGAAACCAGTCGATAGCACAGTTGTAAAGAAATGTATTGAACAAGCGACTTTAGCTCCAACAAGCTCAAACTTACAACTTTGGGAGGCTTATCATGTTACTGATAAGAAGGTTTTGGAGAAGTTGGCACCAGCATGCTTAAACCAGTTGACAGCGCGTTCTGCCCAACAGATTGTTGTGTTTGTGACTCGACAGGACCTCTATAAGAAACATGCACAGGCGACACTTGCATTTGAGAAGGAGAACATCAACAAGTATAGTCCCACAGAGAAGAAGGAAAAACGCATTAAGAAATTAGAACTATATTATGCAAAAGCAATGCCATTTATCTATTCACGTTGCTTTGGCTTGTGGGGACTTGTTCGTAAAGGCTTAGCACAAACGATTGGACTTTTCCGTCCAATCATTCGTCAAGTAAGTGAAGGCGACATGCGAGTTAGTGTACACAAGAGTTGTGCTTTGGCTGTTCAGACATTTATGTTGGCTATGAGTGAGGCTGGCTATGACACTTGTCCACTTGAAGGTTTCGATAGTCTGTTGGTAAAGAAGGCACTGAATCTACCTTACAATACAGAAATAAACATGGTTATAACCTGTGGCGTTCGTATGCCAGATGGTGTCTGGGGAGATCGTTATCGCCGTCCATTTGAGGAAACCTATCATTTGGTTTAGCCTCCCTTTCTGTAAATTATCATTGCTGTATAATACTCCTTCATTGCAATAAAAAAACGTACAGAATAGCTGACGGATAAACAAAAAGCAATAAGAAGGGATTTAGTAAGGATTTTATCCTTATCCATTGTCTTATTCAAATAGAATTACGTATCTTTGCAAAGAATCTGAACAAGACAATGGATAAGGATATTAAAGACTTAAAAATAGCTGTAGCTGGAACGGGCTATGTAGGTCTCAGCATTGCAACCCTGCTGAGTCAACACCATCATGTAACAGCTGTTGACGTAGTAAAAGAAAAGGTTGACCTCATAAACAACAGACGTTCGCCTATTCAAGATGATTATATTGAACAGTATTTGGCAGAGAAGGATTTATATCTTACTGCCACATTGGATGCAGAGACTGCTTATAGGGATGCGGACTTTGTAGTCATCGCTACGCCAACTAATTATGATCCTGTGAAGAACTACTTTGACACACGACGTGTTGAGGAAGTTATCGAAATCGTAATGAAGGTGAATTCAGATGCTATCATGATTGTTAAGTCTACGATTCCAGTTGGTTACACTGAGCATATTAGAGAAATACAAGTGTAATAACATTCTCTTTGCTCCAGAATTCCTACGTGAAAGCAAGGCGCTTTATGACAATCTTTATCCAAGTCGCATTATCATTGGTCGTCCTGAAGGTGACGAACGCTTGGAACAAGCAGCCCAGCTATTTGCCCAGTTACTACAAGAAGGAGCAATAAAGGAGAATATCCCTACCCTATTTATGGGACTAACAGAGGCAGAAGCGGTGAAACTCTTTGCTAATACTTACCTTGCACTACGCGTAAGTTACTTCAATGAGTTAGACACCTACGCTGAGGTAAAAGGTCTTGATACATCTAACATCATTCAAGGTGTATGTCTTGACCCACGTATCGGCTCCTTCTATAACAATCCTTCTTTCGGTTATGGCGGCTATTGTCTGCCTAAAGACACTAAGCAGCTGCTTGCTAACTATGCCGATGTACCTGAAAATCTTATCCAGGCTATCGTTGAGAGTAACCGTACACGTAAGGACTTCATAGCTGACCAAGTATTGCATAAAGCTGGATATTACGACTATTACGACCGTGGTGACTATAGCCCAGAAGATGAGAAAGAGTGCGTCATTGGTGTCTATCGCCTTACTATGAAATCTAATAGTGACAACTTCCGCCAAAGTTCAATTCAAGGAGTAATGAAACGTATTAAGGCAAAGGGTGCACAAGTCATCATCTACGAACCTACACTTGAAGACGGGGCGACCTTCTTCGGCAGCCTTGTTGTCAACAACCTTGAAGATTTCAAACAGCGTTGTCATGCCATTATCGCCAACCGATACGATAAATGCCTTGATGATGTAAAGGAAAAAGTGTACACAAGAGATATATTTAGAAGGGATTAATATAATCCCAAATGCGGTCATTAGACCACAAAAGCATAGCTCTTATTACTATAGTTTTATTTCCTAACATCTTTTATTTCCTTATCAGTATCTTGTCTGTCTTTGTAACTTGGCGTAGCCCGCTACGCCTGTGTTCCAAAGCCAAACAATCTACTCGATAATAAAACAAAATATGTTTAGGCTCTAATGACGGATTTGGGATAATCCCATTCTCCACCCTCAGCCAATGTATTCATACTCATCACTCATGGTGCTAACAGTAAACACCATGAGTGCTAATGATATACACCCTCTGAGAAGTAGATAGGAAGACCTTTACCCATTTGTTAGTAAATGAGACTTACACCACCAAGAGAGAGTATTTATTACTTGGTTATATTGAGAAATACCCCTCCCAAGTAAACACAAAATTACCTATATAAAAGAGAGCCCTCAGCGAATTATATACTAACAAAACACTGTTAATATTAGCCCTCGTCCTTTCATTTAGAGTCTTCTATTGCCCTCTATAAACTAAACATCACTATATCAACTTTTAGGTAAAACTATTTTTCCTGTCATATCTGTCACATCTTATATACTCATAACCCTTTTATCATCAATAAAATACGGCAAATGTTAAAAGTGACAGCAACGTACATTTAAACTAAATGTGGTGTTATTCACAAGATAAATACGCTTTATAAAGAGATTGCCCAGACCTATAACTATATAAAGATAAAAAGGCTTGTCTCCCGACGAAGCCTATTTATAATACAAAAACATTATGAAATCCTCTCGCCATTCATAATGGATTGTAAATCAATGATATCGAAAACACCGTTATTAAATCAGTTGTTAAAATCGCACTTGTAGTTTAAGTGCAAAAGAATAATAAACATCTTTCATACTACATATAATTATAAGAGAAATATTACTAGAAATCATTATTTTAATAATAGAAAAAGGAGGGATAATCCATAATGGATTCCCTCCAAACCTTACTGTGTAGCATAGCTAATTTTGAGATGCTTTGTTCTTTACTCACACACTCCAATAACATTCTTTTTTAATCACCTCTCCTTATCATCAGACTTGGAATTGATAATTTCCTTCACGTTATCTTCGGTAAGTTTTGCCTATAGCTTTCAAGACAACCTGATAGCCACTTTCCATACTCAATTCTGAAACGACTTTAATTAGATATCGCTTCATAATGAACTTTTTCATCAAACTTCTCACGAGCAGCGATAAGAAAAGCTTTTGCTCGCTCTATATCATACTCTCTTTTGCATTTCCTCCATTCATGATGTTTGAAAATGCTTTCTTCCCTAACTCTCCTTTACGGAAGTAGAGGATGAGACCAATGGTTGTACTCTTGTAGCCCTCTTTTGCAAGAGAACTGGCAAAAGCAGCAATCTCATTATCTGGGTTAAACATATGCGCACCAAAAAGCCCACTCTGATGCAAACCCACGGACAAGTCTCATTATTGATTCTTGCAATTAGGTTTTGTGCACCAATACCACTGTAATCTTTCATGAGAATGATATTGTGTTTGTCCAAGTTAACCGACAAAGCCGCTTTATAACGATGCTGACCATCAATGATAACAACATAATTAGAAGCCTCTTCGTCCTCAATTTGGATCACCAGTAATCGGATTAGCCAAGTGAATGGCGCCATCTCCATTACTCATAAACTTCTTCTCCATTGATATAAACTAACGGAGTAAGGTTCATCTCAAACTCGTTGAGGAGTCCTTCTTTGCTTGGAGATTCTTCTTGCTTGTTGGTCTGTTACCTAGGATAAAAGCCACCTGTTTACCACTCTCTTCAAGACTTGCCAAAGAACACAGCTGCAAATCAGAGCTGTTTAAAATCTTACTCATAAGATTAAACTTTAAAATTATGACAAAGCAAAAATTACTTGCCCTAGACAGCAAGGTGCTCCGATTGCATTGCAAAGGTACAAAATCTTTGTGAAATTCATCTCTATACCCAATTATTTTCTCCAAAACAATGTCTCTCTTATCAGATTTGTCATATGTGCAGGAAGTCTGTAACCATAATAAATGCCTGATAAGTCAACCAATATTTCTAACGCCATATATAGCAACCACAGTAAACGACTTCCCCTCCTCTAAAATGTAGATGCTGCAATAAAGGGAATATCCCACTTATACGCCATCCTAAAATACCTCCCCATCAATCGCTAAGTTCTTTCCTATTATCGAAATACGAGAGAATTATTCACCAGTCAATTCTAATGAGAAGATACGCACAGGGCATACCCACTTTGTCTCCCCCTCCACACAATATAAAGGGGAAAGAAAAATAGCAGAGGTTTCTACTGTGAAAAATAGGCTATGAATAAACCTCTATATAATCTTAGGGGATTTAGATGTGTAACAGGCTGGAAGTTGGAGTAATCCGCTTTCGGTCTGTTCTCATTTATGCCTATTTTCAATCAATATTCACTTAATCATTTACAGTTATGAACAACGTAACATTAATGCCTGCTGTTGTGGCACAGAACAACAGAAACTTTGATTTCAGTAACATTGAGGATGCTGTAATCGTTGATGAAACATCAACTATCAACAGTAGTGTCTCTTTCCTTGAAGCCAATACCAATGCTATCTCACTTGATGAACTTGTCAGTACATGTGTCGTGCCAACTTGGGGTAATCAAGAACTGACCATTGCACATCAAGACTTTATTAACTGTGTACATGATGCTGCCAAAGACTTCTATCATGGCGAGCAGATAAATAATCCTGCTATCCGTGTTTCTCATATAGTAAGAGGTAGAACACCTAACGCATTAGGTAAGAAAGCATCTGAACTCTTAGAATGTGAAAAGACACAGTTCTATCAGCGTATGGCGTTTGCTTTTACTATCCTAACAATTTATGAAACCTTGAATGGTCAGAAGCTTGAACTTTGTGTGGTGGAGTACGTAATTACAACGACCTCAACCTTTATAGGGCAAGTAAAAAGTGTAGAGAAGTTCTCTATTTTTGTAGGCTGGAGAGTAAATGTGCAGCAACCAAGTGCTAACAGGTGATGGTGTAAAACTATCTCATCGAGGTAATGAGCATTCGTGACTTATATAAGAATGTGATGGAGCTACTCTACCAATTTAATCCAGCTAAGGATATACACCTAATGCAGACTCTCTCAAATACTTCTCTCACAGAAACACAGTTTGCACAGATAATAGGCAGAATGAGAATGTACCAAGCCTTACCGCAAGGTTATACCAAACAGATACCACGTCTATTAATTACAGACAGTCAAATCAACAATGTGTGTCGTGGTTATTACAGTAATTCTGATTTTGGAGCAAAGGATGATATTCTCTCCATGTGGGATTTTCATAATTTGCTTACAGAATCGAATAAGGGCAGCTACATTGATACTTATTTGCAGAGAGCTCGTAAAGTGCAACTGATGTTGCTGTAGGCATTAACAATGCTCTGCGTGGTGATGAGAAATATAAATGGTTCATTGGATAAGTGGGCTATTGATTGAGAGCGAGGAGGCATCCATTTGGGTGTCTCCCTTTTTATTGGTAAACTATACACATAACACGATGAATAAAGAGATAGACAAGGCTCTACACCTTATATATACTTTACAGGAGCAGTTATGTAATATGCCACACAGAGAGGGCTGTCTTAAAATGCTATACCAGATAAGAAGCCTTATGGAGGATTTCGACAGTATGCTGACACCAGACCAACGCAAATACGGTATATACAGCAATGCTTATATGAGATATTCGCTAATGGCACAGGTCTTTCGCAATACGACAAGGTTTTGTGCAACCATCTGCGAGGAAGAATATGCAGAACTGCCATTTTAACAACAACTTATTTCATACACTACAACTATGGACATGGATTTCAAGGTAGCGGAGGTAACGCTACAATCACAAACCGACCTGCAAGAAACAAAGCAAGGTTTTTGGTTCAGAGGAAGCATATAATATCTTACTCTCATACATTCAAAGAGGGAACAATAGAGTACAGGGAATATGCTAAGGTGTTATATCTCAACCAAGCAAATGAAGTTATTGCTTATAACACGATTTCAGAGGGAGGACTGACAGAAACTGCCGTTGACCTGAGAATAATACTACAAGGGCATTACGACCAATGCCACGCAGATAATATTTGCTCACAATCACCCAACTGGTAACTTCAAAAAGCCCAGCCTACAGGATGATATGCTTACAAGAGAACTACAGAAAAGCTTGTCAGATTATGAGGATATGGTTTATCAACCATATAATCATGTCAGTAGATAACTATTATAGTTATCGTGAAGAAGGAGGATATTGTGATGAAACGAATTATGTCGTAATTCTTGATTTCAGTACAGCAACTGTGATTAAGATACACCTATCGAAAGAGCAGATTGAAGAATCCTACAAAATATAATAACTTTGAGGAGTTCTCTTTACACTTGAACCCAAATATGGCTTTCTTTCAAGTGAAAGACTGCTGTTGGATGACGTGGAGATATTAAAAGAGGAAAACTACACTTTCGATTATATTCACTAATAGTGAAAGTGAATGTTGTTCTGATAATCAAACTCACTTAATAAAAATACTGTCAGAATAATGTTCACTTTTCCTTATAAACCCAACATAAAAAGAATATTATTATGAGTTTGAAATATAGCAACACAACGGCAGACTACCTTGAATGGTCAGAAGCCATGAACTTAATACGTAGACTGACAAAAGACGAGAACTATAAGATTTCCTTCTTATAGCGATTGGTTGTTTTACAGGATTAAGAATATCTGATATTCTAACCTTACAATGGAAGCAGATACTTGGTGTTTCAGAGTTTACTATAACCGAACGTAAGACAGGTAAGCAGCGAACTATACGCCTTAACAAAGAACTGCAATTGCATATTAAAGACTGTTACGAGCATATCAATCCTCTTAGCATCGCAGCTCCCTGTCCTTGTTAGTCAGAAAGGTACAGTTTTTCACCGTGCAACGCATCAACGTAATACTCAAAGAACTCAAACAGAGGTACAGACTGAAAATAAAACATTTCAGCTGCCATAGTTTGAGAAAGACGTTTGGAAGACAAGTTTATAACATGAATAGTGACAATGCGAGAACTGGCATTAGTCAAGCTAATGGAGCTTTTTCAACCATTCATCTGTAGCTATGTACCAAACGGTATCTTGGATTACGTAAGGAAGAAATCTTGGAAACCTACGACTGTCTTACATTCTAATCAATGACATTTTTCAGAGAATAATTCTTTTATACACCCCATACTAAAAAAATGTCATCACATGCTGAATAACAAAACAAAAACACCCTTAAAATAGAAAAATCACTCTGTTATACAAACTTTTTGCAAAGAAAGAAACATTTAATAAGAAAATTTATCTATCTTTTGCAGTGAACTTCCAGTACGTCTGTGTGCAGATGTGTGTTATAAAGAGTTCAAGTTTAGAAAAGAGCGTTTGATATATTGTCTTTTATCTGAAATCTGCAAAATTTCAACTACCAAAGACAATAGGCAGTACGCTCACGCTTGGGATTATTGTACTCTTACCAAAGGGAATAATATACCTCTAGTGCGTGGCTATTGTTTGTTGTTTGGTAGTAGGTATTGCAGAACCTCAGATAAGACAACATTCAATAGTTCCCACGCTTTTTCATTTACCCAAGTATTAACCGCTTGCTTCTGGGAAACAGTGAGCAGTAAAAGAAAATGTTTATGAGTATCCCGAAATTATCAATGATTAAAGAAGATGTTGAGACTGCAATTATTCGTGCACTGCGAAACTATCACATTACAAACCATGACAAAGATTATTGTATCATTACTCCACTTGCACTAACTATCCAAGAGGAATTCATAGGACCAAAAGTTTACACCTTTCAAGGTAAGGCTGAAATTAAGTCAGAAATTGGGAATAAAGATATACTAAGTCATATTAGTTCAATCAAAGGTGAAGCTAAGATAATGACAAGTGAAACTGGAGAACCTATTGTAGAAATAAAATCAATATCTTTAGTAAAATGAAAGAACAAATTAAATCTATCATCAAAGACATAGAGAACGTTTGTGATGGTGACACAATCAAGAAGTTTTTATATAGGTAAAACCGATAATGTAAATGATCGAGAATGTGAACACATAAATAATGGTTACACTAATTTCAGCATAATCGCTACAGGAAATCCAGACATAATAAATAATGCTGAGATAGCATTGATTTCTTACTTCAAAACATCCTTATCTCATATCGAAACTTGCTAACATAAACAATGGTGGAGGGGCAATACTAAAGCTAATACTTTTATATAGTATTTGTCAGGTGTAATGTCAAAGATATTTCTGAGGTCGACGGCAGCCTTATGCCTTCAGATTACCCTATAAACATAAAAATAAATCAAACATGAAACAAATTTACATCTTATTAATAGTCCTACTCATGGGCTTATCAGCTAAAGCAGAAAGCTCTGGTACTTGTGGACCTAACCTAAAATGGCACCTTAATGATGATGGAGTTTTGACCATTTTAGGAACAGGGGAAATGTATGATTATAAACATATTGATGACAGTCCATGGTATTTCTCTGGTGTTACACGAATTATAATAGATGATGGTGTTACGACAATTGGACAGTATGCTTTTGTTGAATGCAGCAAACTAACGTCTATAACCATTCCCAATAGTGTTACGACAATCGGAAAATATGCTTTCTATAGTTGCAGCTCACTAACATCTGTAACCATTCCCATAGTGTTACGACAATTGGAGAGTTAGCATTCAAAGATTGTGATTCTCTAACTTCTGTTACCATTGGCAATAGAGTTACGTCAATTGGCAACGAAGCTTTCAGCGATTGTAGTTCTCTAACTTCTGTAACCATTCCCAATAGTGTTATGAGTATTGGCGACGGGGCTTTCCACAGTTGCACTAATCTTTCTACACTTATTATAGAGGATAGAAATACAACTTTAACATTAGGCTCAAATAAACTTCTACATCCAGTCACACCCTCTAATCCTCCACTCTTCGAAGATTGCAAATTAGATTCTGTTTATATTGGTGGTAAGATTGTTTACAAAACATCCAGTGATGATGATGACATTCATTTCGAAGGCTCTCCTTTCTATAATAATACCAGCTTACGGACAGTGAAAATATCAGATGCAGAAACCACTATCTATGATAATGAGTTCTATGGTTGTACTAACCCTACAGAACGTGTCTATTGGAGACAATGTTAAAAGGGTTGGCAAATGGGCTTTCTCTGGTTGTAGTAGTCTGAAGAATTTTACCTTTGGAAGTGGATTGCAGAGCATAGGACAAGAGGCATTCTCTGATTGTTTCAATATTACACAGATCTCAAGTGAAGCAGTCGTACCACCAACTCTAGACATAAATGTTTTGACGACATTAACAAGTGGAATGTAAACTATTTGTACCTAAAACCAATATTAACGCTTATAAACAAGCAGCTCAATGGAAAGAATTCTTCTTCATTGAGAGTACTACTACATTACAAACACTGTTTATAATAAAGCAGGACTTGCTGATGTCTATACAATAGATGGAGTAAAAACGAGCTAAGCAAAGCAAGCACTGACGAAATTAATGCTTTGCCTAAGGGTGTTTTATATTGTCAATGGTAAAAAGATAATTATAAAAATCAGTAGCAATGAAGAAAAACAGTATTATTTGGATTATTAAGTTTCACCATGTTTTGTTCACAGCATGTCTCATCATGATAATGATGAAAAAGAAATTAACAATGGTGGAGGTATGAATCTTGCAGGAGAGAAGTTGGATGGCTTCTCTGATAACGAAGGTAATGTTTATAGCGACTTCAAATATGATGACCAAGGAAGATTAATTAGCACCACAGGAGCACATACCGAGCCAGGAACTCATAGCACATATAACTTTCTTGTAACTTATAGTTATTCAGAAAGCACCATACTTAGACAATTAAAAGGAAGTAGTGACAATAGAAAGGATTTCTATACTTTAGTCAATGGACGAGTTATTAAAGCAGTAAGTTCAGAAGATAACAGAACAAGAACATACGAGTTCACCTATGATCACTCAGGTCAGATTATCAGAGTTTCAAATGGTAATGACATGACTAATTACGTTTGGGAGAATGGTAATATTATCAGTGATGGAGAATCAACCTTTACCTATACAGACAAGCCAGCTAAGAAGTTTGTCGTATTAGAAGAATTGAAATACTGTATGCCTATACCACACGGTGTTGACCCAGTACTCTTCCAACAAGGTTACTTTGGTAAATACCCTCACAATCTGGTTAAGACAGCTCATACTGTAAGAAGCAATTATAATGGAGGTTATACGCCATTAGAAATTAACTGTACATATACATTTGACTCAAAAGGGAATGTTACGAAAGCAAAAGATTCCCAAGGAAGAGAAGGTGTATTTACTTGGAAATAAACTTAATCCAATACATTCGTAAAGCACTATTTGAGCTCTCATTTGGTGCTTTTTCTTTTATTCGCTCGCAACTCTCAAAAGAAAAAGATTATATTTGCAATATAAACGAAAATATAGGAGGACAAGTAATGAATACAAATAACACCACAACAAGCACATTCTCTTTGGAAATTCCCAAGGCTGATACATCGTTATTGAAGTCGCTCGTAAAGCGTATGGGGTGGACGGTACATAAAACTACAACTGAGCACACCGCTTACGAACAGGCACTTAATGACAAGGAGCAAGGGCGCATCAATGAGTATGCCAGTGCAGATGAGCTGTTTTTCCAAATTGGGCATCTGATGGCATATAAACTCTTGACAACACACCAGTTTGAGAAAGACCTCAAACGATGCAAGAAGCGTGGGCTGCCAATGGATAAACTCAAAGAGGTTATCAATGAATTGGCAACTAACGGTAGAATTCCTGCCCAATTTAGACCTCACTTGTTACATGGTAATAGGGATGGGCAATGGGAATGCCATATACAACCTGACTGGTTGCTTATATGGAACAGAACAACACAGAATTGACCTTGCTCATGATGAATACAGGAACACACGCTGATTTATTTGGCAAGACGAAACGATAAGACCAAGTAATAAATCATCATGTGTTTATTTTAAGATGACATTTTTACTCTGAAAATTCTTATATATACCCAAATGTAAAAATGTCACCCACCCTGAGAAATTTCTGACTTTAAGTACACTTTTACTCGATTTTTCAGAAAAAGTGCGAAGCAGTTTGGATTTACAGAATAAGATACCTATATTTGTTTTAGATATTCAGGTAATCCCAACGATATAAAGGAAATATGGAGGTGCAACAATGTACCTCTTTATTTTCTCGTCCATAGAACATTTTTCTTCAAAGTCACTATATATAGATAGGAAAATATTCTACCACATGGGAATTGTCCCTATATGCAGATTTTCCAATTAATGAGATATAACTGTAATAACCTTATTATCATGGGAGAATTATATGCAAATAATCAAGGGGAGAACGCCCTGTTATCTGGGAGAATTGCCAGAGTTCAAAAATGGATTGCCACATGGGGGTAATCAACAAAACAAAAACAGATGTTGGGGGAACATACGTTGCAGCGAATTGCGATAAAGACTATATCATCGTGTGCCCTTTCAGAGATTTAGTAGATAGCATAGCAGCAGATAAGAATAGTAAATACGAAGTGTTCAAGTGCTATGGTGGAGTAAAAGAATACGCTTATAAGTCCTATATCAAGAATCACAAAGCTCCTTACAAGGTAGCAGTAACCTATGACAGTCTACCTAAACTCCTAAAATGGATGCAAGAAGATACAGCTGGATGGAGCATCGTTGTAGATGAATACCACATGACTTTTGAAGAAATGGATTACCGTTCAGAAGCAATCGATGGTCTGTTGGATAATATTAGCAAGTTCAGCCATTATACATTTCTCTCTGCAACGCCCATTGATAATGAGTTCGAGATACCATTTATTCGCTCTCTTCCCCATTACAAGATTATATGGGATAATTGCCAACAGATAACCGTTAAACGCATCAAGACAACAAGATTACTAAATGGACTTACAGAACTTATCAATATATTCAACTCGCAGGGAATAAGGCTTCCTGATATATACGGAGAGTTAAAAGAGGTGGAGCAACTCTATATCTTCATCAACTCCGTTACAAGCATCAAGCAAATCATAGAAACACTGGATTTAGACCCAACAGAGGTAAAAATATGCTGTGCTGACAGGATGAGAAACAAACTCATTTTAGATAAATACCCGATAGAGCCAGTGTGCAATCCCAACAAGCGCATAAACTTCTTTACTAAGAAATGCTTTCAGGGATGTAATCTTTTCACCAATAATGGACTGGTCATCGTAGCCAGTGATGCCCACAGAGCCAATACGCTTGTAGATGTTTCTACAACGATGGAACAAATCGGTGGAAGAATCAGAGTAAACAAGGAATCACAGAATATATTCAGGCACATAATGGTTCATCTTTTCAGTACAAACAACCATATCCTGTCAGATGAAGAGTTTACCGCTATCATGAAAAGTAAAGAGGATGATGCGAAACAGCTATTGTCGCTACAGGAAAAGGCAACACCTACAGAATGTGAAGCTCTCATTAAGCGAGTGAATGTGGAAACTGATATTTTATCCATTTCCCGCGATGACCGACTAGTCTTTAACGAACAGAAAAAGCAATCGTTTATTTACAAGCACATGTTACAGCAATGCTACAAGAATGGAATAAACTTACGAGCATGTTTTGATAAATCGGAAAAGTTTATCCCCACCAATCAAGATACTTGGACAGAGTTTGATATTGTGATGAAGAAAGCATTTACCTTTTCATATGAGCAATTACTGAAAGACTATCTGGAACATCCTAATACACAATACGAACAAGAATATCCAGAGTTTCCACTGTTTAGGAAATATCTTACTGAAACAGAAATGAATACCTGTCGTTGGAATAAGGACAAAATGCTAAAGATGGTGAATGACAGAAAGCTACTTAATAAGGCTTTTAAGGCTATTTACCAAGAAGATCTATTTATAAGTGATAAGGATTTGAAACAGAAACTGTAGAACAATTCAAACGATTAGGTATTTCTCTCAGCCCCAAAGCAACGCTTATCAGGACTGTCAACTATACTGAGTTAAACGATGTAGTGATTACTCTACAAAAAGAAAGTCAATGGTTACAAGCTGGGAAAACTGAAACTTGACTTTACATTTTTGAACTTATATAAGAAGCTTTTCTATCATAATTCGTACCTTTGCGTTACATGCAAAACGAATTATGATAGAAATAAACGAAAAATTTGAAGACGTCGATAAGAAACTGCAAGAACTTTTTCATAGCATTCAATGGTAAGATTATGTTTCCTTGCAGCTATTTCATAGGTAGTATTATCACACGTACAAGAGCAAACTAACTAAGGTTTTATGGACTTGATAAAAGCTAAGAATCATATTTTGTGCTTAGCTCTTATCAGGTTACAAATAGATAATTGTATCTTACTTTACCAAGCTCAACTGCAGATGATCCTGATGACTTCTTCCAATATATAGCAAATGGAAAGGATGCCTATAATTATAACGGAAATAAAAAGGAAGAAGATTAATTTCCATGAAAGTAAGATTAGTCAAAAAGCCTTAAATTATAAATATGAGGGAATCCTGTCTCTTTATAAAGCCTCTTCTGGATTTATCCATTTCTCATCAAAACACATCGCAGTGAGCTATAAGCAGGAGTTGAGGAAGATGGTCCTAAACCTTTATATCAATGAACACTTTACGGTTTTTATTCAGACAAAGACTATAAAGCTGTTTATAATACCATGCTGTATGTGAATGAAGTTGTACTCTGATTTGCTCCATTACTGGGAAAAACTTTCATTTACAGAATGTAGAAATAGCACTAAAAACAGGGTAGCAAACCAAAGTAAAGTAGGCCCATTATATATAAATCATTCTTTAGGGCTACTTGCAACGTCTCGTCTATACGCTCAACATCGCATCTTCTATTTCGTCTGATAAAAATTCTCCACATACCACTTTTTATTGATAGATTCAATAGAAAGTTGGTCTTCTTTTCTTATCACACCCAATCGGTAGAGTTTATACTGAAAACGCCTGAACATTTCAATATCAGTGTCGTATCTACCAATAGCCCACACCATTTCATACAAATTCTTACATTCTTGTTTCAATTCCTCATAATTATCTGATGTCACAACTTCATCCACCAGTTCATCAAGATGATCTACATTATTAATAGTTGCTTTTATGTCAGCAATACTTGTATCCCTGTAAACAAACAATCCATCTTCCTCCTGTCTGCTCAATTTGATGATAGCACTGCGAGAAAACAATCTATCCAAGACATCTTTATGAGAATTTACGATAGGCATAGAATCACCTACTTTTCCCATCTCTTCAGCCAAAGCCTTTGCCTTGTCATTAGAAGTCAGATGAGAATATATCTGTTTAATCATCGTATCATCACGATGCCCTGTCATCCAACATAACCTATCTGGAGCAAAACCTCTTTTGAGCATTATCGTAATGAATGTGTGACGCGCATCATGCGAGGTGATCTTCTCATATACAGGTTGCCTGCACTCTATATCCTTAGAATTTCGATAAGTAATAATTCTGTTAATACCTGCCATCTTACAAAGTTTCTTGATTGCCAAGTTGTAATAACTATTGTTAGAATCCAGCTTACTAACGTCAACGATAAAGCCATTGGCATAACGTTTCTGAAAATAATTAACATAATCATCCTGCAGGATAAAAGCAGATTCTTTCTTTTGACTCTTCTTAGTCTTCAACTCATAAAAGGTTTGACCACCCTCTACAATGGTTTCTATATTACCACATAGAAACTGTACTAAATCACTTACACGCTGTCCACAACGGCATTGCAGCACAAATATATCTCGATACTCAGTTAGTTCTCTACCATTTTTGTGTGAACGATATTTGGGATTTACTTTACCATTCTTATCTTTAGGAGCAATATCTTCAAAACTAAAATCACCGTGCTCATTAATTTTCAAATTAGCAATAGAGTCCACTTCACTTTCTTCTAATGAAACAGCGTCCTTTGTCTGGTCTGATGTCTTTTTCTTTATTATATATGACAGGCGATATTCCGTATTCCAAAAACGGAGACTCCACAGCCATTACTTTACTTATCAAACGTTCTATTAATTGACAATCTGCATTAATAGCACTTTTAGTTGCACCACTGTCCTTTAAATATTTAACATATTCGTTAAACCCAGCTGAGTAAAAACATCCAAGGAGGACTTTTTCTGCTTTTGTCAAATACTTAAGCAAAAGGCATTAAGCCTTGACTTATAATTTTTATGCGCAGTAGTACCACCATACTTATAATCATAAGCTTTTTGTTATGAGTTCTGCTGCCTTAATATTAGCTGATTTTATCATAAACGAACGTAATAAATAGTAGCTTGGTTTATCTTCTGATTTGCAAAGATACTCTAAAAAATTGGTAAACTGCTCTTTCAGCTCTTCCAATTTATCATTTACAACCTTATTATTGTAGTTCTCTATCCTACTCTGTACATTACTAATAACCGCTATTTTTGTCGTTTCTTATCCCACTGACAGGGCAATATCTTTACTCCTGTAGCAAAGTAATACTGTTTGCCATTCATATATCCACACAATTAATATTGGTAGGTTTGCTCGCTTTTTGATTTCCGTAAGTTGAAATGCATTATGTACAATAGTTGCTTCATCTCTTGATTTGGTCATTAATTCGGTCATTAATCATTCGTAACAGGCCGATTTTCACCAATTTCTAACAGATAGAATTCTGCATATCTCATACCACATATCTCACTGATTATCAATGATATAATAAACTAAAAAGGGCCTATCTCACGACAAGCCCATTTATAATACA
>BNJU01005001.1_pt1 | contig 36454 bp, 58 predicted proteins | sample 8539281 | NCBI WGS metagenome assembly BNJU01 (sample SAMD00202456, study PRJDB9452) | human saliva metagenome | isolation source: human saliva | place: Japan
GAAACCTATGTAGACTTTGTGATAGGGGCGAAACGTTTGAGCCTTTCGCTCTTTTAATGTGAAAAATGGTGCGTTCTTGTGCTGATTTCTCAAAGCGTTTTCAGCTTTCGTGCGGCCGAAATCCATCGGTGAATCGCCTTTTCGGATATCTAGTTTCCTCAAGTCACTGGCGTGCAGGCGTGGTGGTGGTGCCCAGCCAGTGCTCTGTGCGTCATCAGTATCTACTAGTAATCTGTCAGTTTTATCTAATAATTATGGCGTGGTGTGCGTCCTCCAGGTCAGACCACGCCGTCGGCCTGCGGTTTGGCTCACGGTGGCTGCGAAGTTGGGATAAACACAGATGGTGGCCAAAGGCGGAAGGTCGCGATGTTGATCGCCCAGCGGTTTACGCTTTCGGTAAAGCGCAGGACATTCTCGTGCGAGTCGGTCACGGTGAGCGTAGTCAGCTCAACGGTCGAGAGCAACGTGCGGAGTACTTCGGGCGTTGTTGTACTGCTCGCGATGATTGGCGACGAGTTCGCGCACGTCTTGCGCTACTTTTTCGTCGTCGAGGTGTGAGGTCGTACTTGGCAAAAAGCCTGTTCGTAAATGTTTGCTTCGTGGTCGTGGCCGTGTTCACAGTCACAATGGTGATGTTCAGACATACCTATTCTTGATTATGTGTCACTGCTGTGCAACGGGCTGGGTTAGAAATGAGATTTCACGGTGGGTTAAGGCCGCAACAACGCTTATTCTTTATTGTGTGTGTCCATTGTGATGGTCACAGGGCCGTTGTTGAGTAGAGAAACTTGCATGTCGGCGCCGAAAACGCCCGTTTTAACGGATTTACCGGTGGTCTTGTTCATTTGTTCTACGAAATATTCGTAGAGCGGCACAGCGACTTCCGGGCGGGCGGCGCGGATATAGCTCGGACGATTGCCTTTTATAAGAGGCCATCAGGGTAAATTGACTGACCACGAGGACTTGTCCGTCGACGTCGACCACATTGCGGTTCATCACGCCGTTTTCATCGTCGAAGATGCGGAGTGCCGCAATTTTTTTGACGAGCCAATCGGCATCTTCCTGCGTGTCGATGGGCTCGATGCCCAAGAGAACAAGCAAACCTGTTCCGATTTGACTGTGGAGCGCACCGTCTATTTCGACCGATGCGTGAGTTACGCGTTGAAGAACGACTCTCATATATGCAAAGTTACTGTTTTTATTCGATTTCTTCGTGCAATTGCCGATAAATGTTCTCCTCGCTTCGCGCCGAGCAGGCCTTGTAGTGCCTCGATGGGCGCTTCTTTTGACGCGCTTGACGCTGCCGAAGTGAGCGATCAAGCTGCTTTTGGTCTTTTTCGCCCACCCCCACGATAGCATCGAGGGCAGAAGCGGCTTGTCGTTTGGAGCGTTGTTGTCGATGGAAGGTGATGGCGAAGCGGTGCACCTCGTCTGGGCATGCGCGTGAGGGCTTAAACAGTTGACTGTCGAGGGCTATGGACACCGAGACGGGGGATTGCCGAAAAGCATCTCGCGGGTGCGGTGGCGATTGTCTTGGCCAAACCGGCGATGGGGATTTGCAGACCGAGACGGTCTTCGACGATCTCGCGAATGGCTTCCATTTGCCCGACTCACCGTCGGCGATGATCAAATCGGGGAGTTCTTCGCCTCTTCAGCCAGTCGAGAGTAGCGGCGCTCGACAACTCCCGCGCATGGAGGCATAATCGTCCGGTCCCACCACGAGTTGACATGGAATTTGCGGTAGAGCTTCTTCGCGGGCTTGAGTTTCTCGAAGACCACGCAGGCGGCCACGGCGTCTTCGCCCGAGATGTTGGAGTTGTCGAAGAGTTCGATGCGCATCGGTAGGGTCGGAAGTCCCAGCTGCGTCTGTATTTCTTTCATCAGGCGCACCTGTTTCTGCTCGGGATTGAGTTTTTCGGCCTGTTTCAGGCGGTCGAACTTGTATTGCTTCACGTTCTGTCGCGAAAGGTCGAGGAGGGTGCGCTTACCGCCCATTTGCGGCACCACTTGTCTGGCATATCCCTCCGGCAATCTGACCGGGAAGGGCAGCACAATCTCGGGTGATTGCGAAGAGAAGCGTTCGCGCATCTCGACAATGCCGAGGGCGAGCAGCGTATCGTCGGTTTCATCGAGCTTCTTCTTGAACTCGAAGGTGAAAGACTGTGTGATCGCCCCATTCACGACGTGCAGGAAGTTGATGAAGGCGATTTTTTCGTCGCTTTCAATGGAGAAAACGTCGATATCGTAGCTCACATTCGACACGACCTCGGATTTCGCGCGGAAATTCTCCACCAAATCATACTTCTTCTTGAGAGCGGCGGCTCTTCGAAGCGGAGTTGTTCGCCAAAGAGCCCTATCTTCGCGCAGTTTTGTGCCACTCTCGCGTATGTCCCTTGAGGATTTCGCGACAAGCCTCGATGTTGCGCATGTAGTCTTCGTGCGATTGTTTGCCGAGCACACGAGGACCCGCGCATTTGCGGATGTGGTAGTTCAAACACAGGTCGTATTTCCCCGAGCGCACGCCTTCTTCCGTCATCGGTTGGTGGCAAGGTCGCGGATGGTAGAGGCGTTGGCAGAGATCCAGCAGGGCATACATCGTGGGGAGGTGGCTGTAGGGGCCTAGTAGGTGGCTCCCTCGGCGTTCGCGGTGGCGTGTTTCTGAAGATGCGGGGAAGATATTCGTTCGAGACGGCAATATAAGGATAGGTCTTGTCGTCTTTGAGCAAAACATTGTAGCGCGGTTTGTATTGCTTGATGAGGGAGTTTTCGAGCAAGAGCGCATCTTCCTCCGAATTCACCACGGTGTAGGTGATGTTGCGGATCTTCGAAACGAGCATGGCGTTTTTCGACTTTGCTGCTCCTTATTAAAAATAAGAAGAGACACGGCGCTTCAAGCTTTTTGGCCTTCCCGACGTAGATAATCGTCCCCTCGTCGTCATAATATTGGTAGCTGCCCGGCTTTTTCGGGCAGGTTGAGCACAATCCCTTTGAGGTAGGCTTTCCAGAGCTTCGCGTTCTTCGTGCGTCATGTTGGTTTATGCGGATGAAATGGGGATAAATCGAGAAAGAAGGGGAAAGGAGCGACGAAAACGGGACGTGTTTCGCTGTGATGCGACAACACGTCCCGACAATAGGGCAAAGTTTAATTGTAGAGCGTAGCAGCGTCGTAAGGTCTGCTTTGTTGCCCAGAAATTGCGTCCTTCGAGTCCCTCCATGCGGAGTTCGATGAGGAAATTGATGTAGATCTTCTTCACGCCGAAGGATTCGACGAGATCAACGGCCGCTTTCATCGAACCACCCGTGGCGAGCAGATCGTCGTGGATGAGTACGACGTCGTTGGGAGAGAAGGCATCGGTGTGAATCTCGATGGTGTCTTCGCCATATCCCTTGGCGTAGGTTTGCAGTGCGCGTGTCGCCCGGAAGTTTTCCGCGCTTGCGGCACATGACAAATCCGGCGTCGAGAGCGTCGGCCAGGGATGCCGCCCATAACGAATCCGCGGCTCTCGATTCCGACCACCTTGGTGATGCCTTTATCGGCGTATAGGCGTACCAATTCTTCTCGCATTTCTTTCAGACAGGTGCGGTCTTTGAAGAGGTGGAGACGTCTTTGAACTGGATGCCGGGCTTGGGGAAATCGGGAATGTTTCGCAGATGCGCGAGCAACAATTCTTTTCATAAAGCGCTGATATTGGGATTGATATTTGTTGTTTGTTTCACGGAACGCAGGTGAAAAACGTCGATTTTGGCCGATTTCATCGAGAAACGAGGCCTGGGTCGAGCGAAAACTGCGTCGTGGGTTGAAGTAAGGTGTAGCACCCTCGTGCTAAGTCGTTGAGGGTGTTTTCGGCTTTCGTCTTTTCTTAGAAAAGAAGGAAGGGCGGTTCGAGCAACTCAACGTCCCAAAAGGACGAGAAGCACCGAAATGTCGGAAGGCGAAACGCCGGGGATGCGCGAAGCCTGCGCGAGGGTTTCCGGATCGATGGAAGAAAGTTTTTGGCGCGCCTCAGTAGAGAGTTGTGTGAGGGCGTTGTAATCAAATTTTCCTCGGATCTTAAGGTCTTCGAGTCGCTGCATCTTATCGGCCAACTGACGTTCGCGGGCGATGTAACCGTCGTATTTGATGAGCACCTCCGCGGCTTCGAGCGTTTCGTCTTGGTCTTTGTCCAGTGCATCGAGAGCATTGAAGAAAGCATCGACTTCGGGTACGTTGCGCAGGTCGCGAAAGTTAGCGGCTTGCAGCTCCGGTCTTGCGATGAGTTCGAACAATTTCGCGCCGTGCTTCAGTGGTTGTGATTCGCAGCGCTCCAAAAGCGCATTTACTCGAGGGTTTGATGTTGGCCGAGCGAGCGATGTTGAGCAAGGTGTCGACCGTCGTTTGTTTTCGGTGGAATCGTTCGCAACGCTCCGCAGTGGCGGTGCCGAATCGTTCGGCGTAGGGGGTCAAACGCGCATCGGCATTGTCTTGGCGGAGGAGGATGCGATATTCGGCGCGCGAGGTGAACATGCGATAGGGCTCGTCTACCCCTTTTGTTACCAAGTCATCGATGAGCACCCCGATATAGGCTTCGTCGCGACGCAAGGTGAAGGACGAATTTCCCGCGCAACGCAGGGCGGCATTGATACCGGCCACCATACCTTGCCCGGCCGCTTCCTCGTAGCCCGTGGTACCATTGACCTGACCGGCGAAGAAAAGGCCTTCGACCTTTTTCGATCTCGAGGGTATGGTGCAGTCTGTGTCGGCGGAAAGAAGTCGTATTCGATGGCGTAGCCCGGGCGATAAACGCGCAGATCGCGGAAACAAGGAATCTGTTTCAAAGCTTCGATTTGCACATGCATCGGCAGTGACGAGGAAAACCATTCAAGTAGAGCTCATTTGTGTCGATGCCTTCGGGCTCCAAGAAGAGGGGATGCGATTCGCGGTCGGCGAAAGTGACCAATTTTTGTTTCGATCGAGGGGCAATAGCGCGGGCCGATCGATTGGATCTGTCCGTTGAAAAAGGGGCGAATCTTCCAATCCCAATCGCAACACGCGGTGCACTTCGGCATTTGTTTCGCACGTCCAGCACTGCAGTTGGGGCAGGGCGCGCTGATCGGAGAGGAAAAGAGAAGCGGTGAAGTCGTCTTCGCCGGTTGCACCTCCATTTCATCGAAATGCACGGAGCGTGCGTCGATGCGCACCGGCGTACCGGTCTTCATGCGCAGCGAGTCGATGCCCAATGCGGTGAGCGACGTCGGTGAGAAAAGTCGAAGCCGGTTCGGCGCAACGTCCGCCCGCCACGGTTTTCCGTCCGATGTGCATCAATCCGTTGAGGAAGGTGCCGGCGGTGATGATGATGGACTTGGCGTGAAACTCCGCACCCCAAATCGTTCGTACGCCGCAAGCCACGCCATGTTGCGTGATGATTTCGGTGACTTCGTCTTGCCAGATGTCAAGGTTGTCGGTGTTTTCCAAACGTCGACGCCATTCGGCGATGAAGCGGATGCGGTCGCATTGCGCACGCGGACTCCACATCGCAGGTCCTTTCGAACGGTTGAGCATGCGGAACTGAATGGCGGTGGCATCCGTCACTTCGCCCATTTGTCCGCCGAGCGCATCGACCTCACGGACGATTTGTCCTTTGGCAATGCCGCCGACGGCCGGATTGCAGCTCATTTGGGCTATTTTGTTCATGTCCATCGTGATCACCACAGTGCGAGCACTCCATGCGTGCAGCCGCGCAGGCGGCTTCACAACCGGCGTGTCCGGCGCCGATCACGATGACATCATAATGAAAAGTCGTATCCATAACTATGCAAAGATAATGATTTTGTGGCAGATAAGCGACCGGCTCGCTGCGTCCCACAGGGATGAAAAGCGCTTCGGGCGCTGAAAGTCAAAAGCACCGCGAAGGGGTAAAGAACTACTCATCGATGAAATCGGACATTATGGACGATTGCACGCGTTGTGAGGAATGAAAAGGGCGACTGAAAAGCTCGCTTCAGAGGTCAAATTTTTCGTTGAGTTCCGCACAATCTGACAATCGGCCGTCGACAATCGCCACAATGTCCGTTTGTGCACGGATGCACAAGACCGGTTTTGGCATAAGACGCGTCGGTTGCCGCGCGGAGCAGGGTCGGACGAGCGCACAATCTCTCGGTGGAAGGTGAGCGCAATCCACGTTTTTCGACCGCCACGCGCACTTCGAAGTGATCGCGCGGTTGCAATGAGCGTTTGAACTTGATTTCGGCCTGCGCCACGACCACATCGATGCCGCGGCGATGAAGATCGGCAAATTCTACGCCGCGCGATTCGATGAATTCGTGGCGTCCCACTTCGAGGTAGTGTAGATAGGTTGGCATTGTTCACGATGCCCTGAATATCGCATTCGTAATCGCGAACGCGCATGGGGAAGGAGAATATGAAATCCATGATAATCGTATTTGTAACGGGAGGTTATGTAGAAAAAGCTGAGGGATTTTGAGAGAAAGTTGGGGACTTTTTCGAAAAGCGGCCGACTTTTGCGCAGACCGCCTTCGATGAGCAGCACAAATAGCTGTTTTTCGGCGCAGCGCAAAGAAAAAATGTGAGAGAGTCGGCAACAACGGAGATAGGAGGGGAGCGTAAAAATGTTATCGGTGAGCGGCGCGCATAAAATAGGCACCGAAGCGACAGCGTAGGCAATCTTTGCGATCGCAGTAGTGTTGTTTCAGTTGGAGCATCGCCTGCGAGTCGGCCGCATGTCGCGCAGTGAGTCCCGCTTCGTGCCAAGCCCGCACCGTTGCATTGCTTTCCGCCCGCAGTTGCTCGAGCCATTCGAGCGCACGTGCAGCACGTTCGTCGTCATGGTGTGCATGCGCGTAGACAAACAGGGAGGAACGACCGCATTGATAAAACAAAAAGGTCGATCGAGTTGCGCGAAAGACAAGCATCGCGGCCTTTTTCGCCGCGATGTGCTGTGCGGCGTGTTTTTCTCCGCTTGTCGGTGCTCCGGCTCACGAGAAGATGTTAAATTCGATGGAATCGGCATTTTTATCTGGCTGCTACTTTTTGAAATATCAATCTGTTTCGCTGATTCTCCTCTTTTTGCCGAATGTATAATGCGTTTCCCAATAGGGTAGTGTGTTGAAAAAGAATTTGTTACGCAGTTCATTGAGAGCCTCGCACTCTCTCACCGCATCGAAACGATAAATGCCCCGATACGTAAAGCGCAGCCATTTGAGCCAGCCGCACGTGCGGAAAATTCTGCGGACGAAGCCTTAGAAATCGCCATTCGCTCGATGAAATCGGCGAGATTACAAATTTCTGTCTTAAAAAATGATATTCTTTTTCGAGTTGTCGGAAATGCTCGTCGTGCTGATGTGCAGGCGTTGCTTCGGCGTCGAGGAGTCCGGCTTAGCCGAAAAGAGCGCTTCTATTTGAAAAAGCGTTGTCCAGTGCTTTGGCCATGTGCTGCGGATCGAGGGTCGCCGCCAGTTGAAAGGCTCGCTGTTTTTCCCGAAGCCGAAGGCGCGCGCCAGCGTGATGAAGAACGTGCGTTCCCAATCTCCCGCTGTGTCTCGAAGCCAATATAAGATGCGTTCCGTTTTTTCTTCGAGCCGTTCGACGGTGAGCGCGCAGAGCCATGCTTTTCGTGCGAAATCATCGATGGTTTCGAGCGTTTCGCGGCAAGGAGGGTAGTGTGGTGCGGTGCACAAGGCTTCGAACTGCGCAGTCAGTGTTTCCGGCACGCGCATTTCCCCACTGGGCAAAGGGTACGTCCGTTGGCCGTTTCGACGGTGCAATCGGCGATGCGCACCACGCAGCAGCCCACATTGTTGTAGTTTTCGTCGGTTTTCATGGCCGTGTCAGTACTCAATCAGACGATCGTTCGTGGATTTCGACGTTACCGACCCACAGCCGTCCGCCGATTTTGATTTTGGCGTTGAAGAAATCAGGGCGGCATCGTGGTTGTGCAGTCCCGTGTCGATGATTTCGAGCGAAAGTCCGTCGACGGTGCGCATCGGCTCGGGGAGAAAGAGCCGGTGCTGCCAGGCGTAATGTAAAAGAGCTTCCATGGCATGGCGCGTTGGTGGAAACGGCGACGGCAAGAATCGGCGAGATCTTTGCCGTGCGATGAGGACAAAAGTAGGACTTTTTGTGCAAAAAGCCAAGGCCTGTTTCATTTTTAGCCGATTTCATCGAGCGAAGAGTAGTGAGCCAGGTCTAAAAACGCGAAAAAACGGGCGATGCAGCGCGCTTATTTTTCTGATTATCAGGGGAAGAGCCGTCGGAGCGTACGCAGAATCGAAATAGTCCGTGGTAATTTGTATTTTTTTGCACGAAAGAGTGCCCATCGGTGGCGGCGAAATGCTTCGTCGCTGCGCAGTATCGGCGCACAGCGATCTTCATTCAGCAACAAAACGCATCATTAGCATTATCACTTACGTGTGAAATGAAAACAATTCAAACTCCCTCAACAACGTCGTGGGTTGGTTGGTCTTCTTAGTGGCCGCCTTTACCTACGTTTCCACGGTCGAGCCCACCGCATCATTCTGGGATTGTCCGAGTTCATCACTACGGCCCATCGGCTTAGCAGGGCGTCACCCGCCCGAGCACTCTTCTTTATGCTCACGGGCAAGTTCTTTCGCTTTTGCCTCGGGCCCCGAGCAAGTCGCCCACTGGATCAATGTGATGAGCGCCCTGCTCTCGGCATTCTGCATCCTGTTCTTGTTCTGGAGCATCACGCATTTGGCGCGTAAGTTGCTTTGCGCCGACGGTGTGGTCGAAACCCTCGGCCAAACGCTGACGATCTTGGCCAGCGGTGTGGCCGGTGCTTTGGCCTACACGTGGAGCGACACCTTCTGGTTCTCCGCAGTCGAGGGCGAAGTCTACGCCTATTCGTCGATGTTTACGGCCTTGGTGTTCTGGCTCATCCTGAAGTGGAAGACAATGCCGACTCTCCGCACGCCGATCGCTGGATTGTGTTGATTTTCTACCTCACCGGTTTGTCCATCGGTGTGCACTTGCTCAACCTCCTCTGCTTGCCGGCCATCGTTTTGGTCTACTATTACAAGAAAACCCCCGATGCCAACCTCAAAGGCTCGCTGATGGCGCTCGGCCTCAGCGTCGTGTTGGTGGCCGCCGTCCTCTATGGTGTCGCCCGGCATCGTGAAAGTGGGGCGGATGGTTCGAACTTTTCTTTGTCAATGCTGGGATTGCCGTTCAACAGCGGCATGATCATCTACATCCTCGTCTTGATCGGCGTGGTCAGTGCCGCCTTGTGGTCGACGCTCCAAAGCAATCGGGTGCGCACCGTGGCGCTTTATCTCGCCAGTGTGGGCATGTTGGGCATTCCGTTCTACGGTAAAGGCTACGTTACGCCCTTGTTGCTCGGTGCCGTTGTGCTCGGTGTCCTTTGGGTTCTCCTGCAATGGAAGAAAAACGGCCAATATGTGGTGCGCAAGCGCGCCCTCAACACCTCGTTGCTCTGCATGTTGATGCTCATGATCGGCTATTCGTCCTACGCACTCATCGTGTTGCGTTCGGCACAAAACACGCCGATGGATCAAAACTCGCCCGAAGACATCTTCTCGCTCGGCACTTATCTGAACCGCGAGCAGTACGGGCAGAAGCCCCTCCTCTACGGTCAAGCCTATACTTCGCAAGCTGTGGGTCAGGACAAGGAGGAAAGCGTGCAACGTCACGAGAAGAAAAATGCCAACGAGCCCGACAAGTACGACATCGTCGAGGTGAACGGCCCGCTCGTCTACCCCTCTGCGCAGAAAATGCTCTTCCCCGCATGTTCTCCCGCCTCATGCCGGTCTCTATCAGCAATGGTTGGGCGGCGTTGACACCAAACCGGTGGAAGTGCACGGCCAATATGACGGTCAATCCTACGATTTCACCGGCGAAATGCCTTCGCAGTGGGACAACCTCCGCTTCTTCCTCTCCTACCAGGTGAATTTCATGTACTGGCGCTACTTCATGTGGAACTTTGCCGGCCGTCAGAACGACATTCAAAGCTACGGCGAACTCGAACACGGTCAGTGGATCACCGGTATTCCCTTCATTGACAACGCCCTCTACGGCGATCAGTCGAAACTCCCCGCCGATCTGCGCGAAAACAAGGGACACAACGTCTTCTACTGCCTGCCCTTGTTGCTCGGACTCCTCGGCATGTTCTGGCAAGCCTACCGCGGCAAGAAAGGCATCCAGCAGTTCTGGGTTGTCTTCTTCCTCTTCTTCATGACCGGTTTGGCCATTATCCTCTATTTGAACCAAACTCCGAGCGAACCGCGCGAACGTGACTACGCCTATGCCGGTTCTTTTCTACGCGTTTGCCATTTGGATCGGTTTGGGCATCGCCGCTCTTGTCGAAGGTCTGCGTCGTTTCGGCAAATTGCCCCATCTCGCCGCCGCCGGCATCGCATCGGTTGTGGCGCTCGCCGTGCCTTTGCAAATGGTCAGCCAGACTTGGGATGACCACGACCGCTCCGGTCGCACCGCCGCCCGCGACTTTGGCATGAACTACCTCTACTCGCTCGACGAAAAGGGCAACCCCGTCATCTTCACCAACGGCGACAACGACACCTTCCCCCTTTGGTACGGCCAAGATGTGGAAGGCAAGCGCACCGACGCCCGCGTTTGCAACCTCCTACCTGCAAACCGACTGGTATATCGATCAAACAGCGCCGTCCGGCGTGGAACAGTCCCTCACTGCCCATTACTTGGAAGCGTTGGGAGTACGTCGACAACATGGGACACGACGCCTTCATGGTGCGCCCCGAGCTGAAAGAACAGCTCTTGGTGCTCAAAAAGGATTTCCAAGCGCAGGGTAAAAAAGACGATCCCTTCGAACTGCAGTATATCATCGACAATTTCGTGCGCAATCCCGAGATTGCCTGCGTTCCCCACAGACTCCATCGTGCTGACCGTGGACAAAGCCGCCGTATTGCGCAGCGGCATGAAGCTCCCCCACGGCAAGGACAGCATCCCCGAGAAGATGCACATCTCACTTCGCGGCAAGCGCATGCTCACCAAGAGCGAGATGATGGTCTACGAAATGCTGGCTCACCACAATTGGACGCGTCCCCTCTACATGAGTACCACGCTCGGCGGCGACAACCAAGCCGGTTTGGACAACTACTTGATGCTCGAAGGCCTCGCCGCCCGCATCACCCCCTTCAACGTGGGCAGCGGCGGCACCGATTCGGAGCGTATGTACGACAACTTCATGCGCAAGTTCCGCTACGGCAACGTGGCCGATCCGAAAGTCTACGTCGATCAAACCGTGATGCGCCCCTGCTACACCCATCGCCTGCGTATGGCGCAGTTGGCGCAGCAACTCCTCACGGAAGGCAAGCGCGACAAGGCCTTGAAGGTCTTGCAAAAGTGCGAACAAGTGCTGCCCCCGAGCCAAGTGCCCTACGAGGTGTGGTCACTCGGCATCGATACGAAGAAACACTTGCTTATGATGCCTGAATGCTACCGCGAATTGGGCAAGACCAAGGAGGCCGAAGCCATTTTTGAAGTCGGTGGCCGATCGTGCCTTGGCTTATTTCGACTGGTACAACAGCTTCTCCGAGCATCGCCTCTCGTCGATGTCCGGCGACATCATGCAGCAATATGAAATTCTGGGCATGGCTCTCGACGGCTTGCAGGCCTGCAAGTCATCATCGCTCATCGAGAACTATAAGAAGCGTGCCGATGTCCTGGCAGGCACTCCCGCCGGTCGAGTGCTGATCTCTGCGATGAACGCGCGCCGCGCCGCCGATGCGCAACGCTATCTGCCCGAGGATGCCGAGGAAGGAGCAGAATACTAATCTATTGCTCCGCGCATGATTATCGAACAACCCGCCTTTTTTCTCCGTTGGCTCTATCCCCACGCTTTGTGGCGGATGGATCCTTCGGAACGCGCGGTGTATCTCACTTTCGACGACGGCCCCATCCCCGAAGCCACCCTTGGGTGCTCGATGTCCTCGACCGCTACGGCGTGAAGGCCACGTTTTTCATGGTGGGCGACAACATTCGCAAGCACCCCGACGTCTTTGAAATGGTCAAAGCCCGCGGCCATCGTTTGGGCAACCACACTTTCAACCACATCAGCGGCCATTTGCACGGCATTGGCTCGTATGTGCGCAACGTGGAGCAGGCCAACGAATATCTGCACACCGATCTGTTCCGTCCGCCCCACGGCTGGATGAAGTGGAAGCAGTATTTTGCCATCCTTCGCCACTACAAAGTGGTGATGTGGGACGTCGTTACGCGATTACTCCACGCGGCTCAACGCCGACGAGGTGTTTGCCAACGTGCGTCGCTATGCTCGTCCCGGCAGCATCATCACTTTTCACGACAGTCTGAAGAGTATCGACAAACTCCGCACCGCCCCTGCCGCAGTCCATTGAGTGGTTACTGGCCGAAGGCTACACGTTTAAGGTCTTCGAATAGCCCCTCGTCGATGAATCTCGCCGCTTTTTCTCGGCAAAGTGCCCGACAGCGCTCGTTTGTTAAGCCGAGTTGGGGCACAACTGCACCGGTGGTTCCGCCCCGTTGTGAACGTCGGGCTCATTGTCTCGCGTCTTCCGGCGAAAAGTCCACTGCTTTTGTCGAAAACTTCGCTGCTTTTTGGTCGAAACGTGGGGACTTTCTCGCGAAAAGCTCCTGGCAAATCAACAGCCATGTCCGATTATCTTCTTTTCTCCGCATACATCAAAGCCGAGGCACAGCGCCTCGGCTTTGCTGCTCCGGACTTCGCCGGCCGAACCCATGGATGCCGCGCATGTCGCCCGCCGTGAGCGCTGGCTCGCCGAGGGATGTCACGGCGAGATGAGCTATTTGGCGCGCAACGAGGAGAAACGCCGCGATCCGCGCCTATTGGTCGAGGTGTGCGCACCATTGTGTCCGTCGCGCTTAACCATCATCACGCCCGATCCCCTCGGTGCCGACGGCCGTCCGCGCCGTTTGTCCATTGCCCGCTATGCCCGCGGTCAAGACTACCACGAGGTGATGAAATCGCGCCTTTTTGCGCTCCTCAACACGCTGCGTGCGCACTACGAAAGCGGGGGCGGTGCGGACGCCGAGGCCGTCTTTGCCACCGCGCGCGCCTTCACCGATACCGCCCCCGTGGACGAACGCTACTGGGCTTGGCGGTCGGGACTGGGATGGATCGGGAAAAACACGCAACTCATCATTCCCGGCGCCGGCAGTCGCTTCTTTTTGGGCGAACTCTTCCTGCCTTTTGCCGCCGAGGCCTACGACCGCCCCGTGGAATCGCAGTGCGGCACCTGCGATCGCTGCCTGCGCGTTTGTCCCACGCAGGCTTTTGAGCCGAGATCTCGGCCTCGATGCGCGCAAATGCCTCTCTTATCTCAGCATCGAGTACCGCGGCGAGACGCTCCCCGAGGGCACCGGCCGCAAACTGGGGCACATGTTCTACGGTTGCGACCGCTGCACGGATTGCTGTCCGTGGAATCGGCTCTCCGTCCCCACCGATGTGGCGGAATTCTACCCCTCTGCGGCCTTGGCGGCCATGTCGCGCGACGATTGGCGCGGTCTTACGGTCGAACAGTACCGCACGCTCTTCAAAGGTTCGGCTGTCAAGCGCGCGAAGTACGAGGGTTTGATGCGAAACATCCGAGCGGCTTTTTCCGAGCCCTCACCGCCGCGAGAAACGAAATCCACGCCCTGAGGATTGAATGTCCACGGCTTCATAACGCGTCTTTTTCCTCCTTGCTGTGTTCTTCGTGGACTTTTGGCGGGTGTTTCCCTGTTTGGGAGTAAAAACACGCGTAGGCGTGCAGGGGAAATAATCCCTCTGCAACCGGAGTTGCGAGGGGATTTGCTGTTTACAGCCGATAGGCGGCGCGGATTAGTCCGCGATCAGTATGAATTCTGCTGCAGAGGCGAAGTCTTGTCCGTTTTGGCTTGAAAGCGCCTCGAAGCGAATGGGTGAGCGCGCACAGGTTGTGCGAAATCGATGCGCTGTTGCTTCGTACCGTTGGGGAAGGCACCCTTGGCGATGGGCGAACCCCAGTTTTTGCCGTCTTGGCTCACGTAGATCTCGTAGTCCTTGATTCGGCCGTTGGGGCCGTCCTGACGGGGCACGTAGACAAAACCCTTCATGAGCTTCGTGCCGTTGGCGTCAAAGTCCACCCAGTGGGGATATTGTGCCACGGTGACGGGCACATCGTGTGCCAGAAAGTCGAAGGATCGTTGTCGACGGCGTGTTCGATGCCGGTTTCACCGGTTTCCTGGCTCGAGCAGAAGAGCACGCTCAGGGGCACGTTTTCGATTTTGTGGAAGGTTTGCGTGGCCACGGCCGCCTTGTTGTCCTTGTACCAAGCTTCCACCTGCCGCCGTCGCGGAAAGGCACGGGTGCCTTATATTCTTGCGGTTTGCCGCCGTTGATGCGGTAGACGATGGTGCGGTTGGCATCAGGCGATACGAACGAAAGTTTTTCGTCTCGCCGCGCGTCATGGCAATGGGGCGTCCGCCGGCAAGAGAAACCTTGGTTGCGCTCGCGGTTTGGCCCTTCGTCACGGGACGAATGAGGAAACCGAAGCGATAGCCTTCGCCCTTCACGCAGTCGGGCTTGAGCGGACCGCCTTGTCCACAGCTGTTGCCGCCGAGTCCCGCGACTTTCGCGTCGAGGTGAGATGTGTGGCGGTAGACGCAGGTAATTGATGCGGATGTGCCGCACCCATCAACTCCGCGTGCTCCAAGGCAGCGCAGAGGCGCTCATTTGACCGTCGGCCACGAAGGCCACGCCGTTGCCTTGGGCGTTGGTGAGCGCACACCAGCGCACATCTTCGCGGTTGCCCATCGATTGGGGCTTGGGCAGCATGATGTCTTGCTCACCCACGAGGCCTTCGTGTGCTTCGACGAACTGTCCCGTCTTGCGGTCGCGGTAGTTGTTCACCGGGCCGCGGCCGTAGTAGGCAAAGCGGTTCAATTCCTTCGGCAACTCCATGGCATAACCGATGCGGGGGAGCTGTACTTGCGTGTTGTTGGAGGTGATGTAGCTTTGGAGCTCAACACTGCCGTCGGGGTAGACGGTGTAGATCTGATTCGTGGTGAATTTGAAATCATCAGGGCCGAAAGGCTTCGGACTTGTCGTCCACAATTTTGTAAACCTCGTCTTGATCGCGATCAGTGTTCGAGTAATTGTCGCGTCCGCCGTAGGGGGCTTGGCTTTCGACGGTGAAGCTGAGACGCAACGTGCCGTCTTTCGAAATCTGCTGCGCGAAAGCGGTGGCTTTGTCCTTGAGATTGTGCAGACCAAGCTGAGGCCAGCGATAATCCATCCAGTTGTCGTTGTCGGTACGGGCGCGGAAGGCGTCGAGCTTGAAGCCAAATCCGGGTTTGATGATCGTTTGTCCGCCGTAGTTGAGGGAGGAGGCGGCCGTAGAGCTTGTCGAAGGTCATTTCGTAGCCCTTTCCGCTTACCTTCACGAGGTTTCCTTCCACCGTAGCTGTGCCACACGACCTTGTTGCGCGGAAGCGACAGAAGGAGCGGGAGAAGCTTCGCTCACGGGGAGCTGTTCTTCCATTTGCACGTAGCCCTTGTCGGCCCAGGGCTGCTTTTCGGCGAGCAAGAACTGAATCTTCACGAAATACTCCTTCGTCGGGTCGAAACGATAGTTGCCGTAGTCGAGGTGTAGTTCTTCGTTCGCGAGGCCCGAGGGTGAGGCGTGTTTCCGTGAGCGGACGGTTGGTCATGCCCTCAACGGGGCGACCGTCTGCGTAGAGCGACCAGCGAATGTCGTAGCCGGCGAGGTTGGTGAAGTAGTTTTTGTTGAAGATCTCGATGCGTCCGGCACGCGTGTCCACACCGGTCACGCCCACGTTCTGATACACCTTCTTGATCTCGTAGTATTGTCCCTTCGGGGTGAGGTCAGGGCGCATCACCCGTTCATGCAGAACATGCCGTCGTTGGGTTTGTCGCCGAAGTCGCCGCCGTAACCCCAATAGCGCGTGCCGTCGGGCGTATAGTTGTAGATGGCTTGGTCCACCCAGTCCCAAATGGCACCGCCCATGATGAAGTTATTGCTCTCAATGATGTTCCAATAGTCAACTAAGTTGCCGACTGCGTTACCCATGGAGTGGGCATACTCCGAAATGTGGAACGGATATTTGATTCCCTTGTCGGTGCCCTGCGCGATGTACTCAGTAAGTCCGATAGGGGGTACTGATTCGAGCCCATATCGACAATATTGTTGTTGCGCTCGTATTGTACGGGGCGACTCTTGTCGAATTCCTTGATGGCGTTGTAGGCATCTACGAAATTCTTGCCGGGGCCGGCCTCGTTGCCCAGACTCCAGATGCACACCGAGGGTGGTTCACGGTGGCGTGCACCATTTTCGAGGTTGCGCGCCACGTGTTGGTCGCGGAACCCGGCACATGGCTCAACGATTCTTTTTCGTAGTGGTATTCGTGGCTCTCGAGGTTGGCCTCCATCTTCGAGGTAAATGCCATATTTGTCGGCCAGGTAGTACCAATAGGGGTCGTTGCTGTAGTGGCTGTTGCGCACGTGGTTGATGTTTGCGCGCTTCATGAGCATGACTTCGCGCTCCATTTGTTCGCGCGTGATGGCGTGTCCGCGCTCGGAGCTCGTCTCGTGGCGGTTAACGCCCTTCATCTTGATGGGCTTGCCGTTGAGATAGTAGTAACGTCCCGCCTTGCCAAACTCATCGTCGGCTGCGGCCGTTTCTTTGATTTCGATTTTGCGGAAACCCACCACAGTCGAGAAGGTTTCGAGCACACGTCCTTTGGCGTCTTTCAGCTCACCCACGAGCACATAGCGCCAGGGAGACTTGGCACTCCACTTCTTCACGAGCGCGCCGGCTTGGAGTACCACTTTGGCGTCCGTTTCTCCGTTCTTGTTCACGGCAACGGGCACCGAAGCCTCCGCACCTTTCACGGGCGTAGTGGCTTCGCCGTAGAGGGCTTTCTCGTAGAGTTTGTAGTCCACGCGCAGGCCTTTGACGTCCTTCTTGGTGAGGTTGGCCACCGAGGCGGTGATGTTGAGCGAGCGTTCACCGAGTTGGCATCGAAGTCGGGGATGGCCACCACGTCGCGCACTTGTACCTTCGGTTTCGCCGTGAGGGCGACGGTGCGGAAGATACCCGGGAGGCGGAACATGTCTTGGCTTTCGAGGAACGAGCCGTCGCTGTTACGATAGACCTCAACGGCCACCGTGTTCTCGCCTTTCACGAGATAGGGCGAGATGTCGAACGAAGCGAGGTTGCGCGAGTTTTTCGAGAAACCCACGTAACGGCCGTTGATATAGAGGTAGAAGAACGAATCGACGCCGTCGAAGTTGAGATACACTCACGTCCGTCCCATTCGGCTGGCACGGTGAAGGTGCGACGATAGGAACCCACTTCGTTGCGGTGCTTGAAGGTGGGCCAGTCTTTGCGCGGTTCGCGCATCACGCCGCCTTTCCAGTCGCCGACAGCCACTTGGTGTTGGAAAATCACCCGCTGGTTGGTGTAGATCGGTGTGCCGTATTTCTGCGTACCGTCCTTTTTGGATGCCGACCACGTTCCAGTTCATGGGTACTTGCACCTTGTCCCAGCCCGAAATGTCGTAGTTGGTCTTGTAGAAAATCGGCGGGGCGCTCACCGGGTTGCCCACCCAGTTGAAGCTCCATTCGCCGTCGAGGCTTTTCCAATAGGGGGAAGATTCAGGCAAGACGTTGAGGGCTTGCTTTTCGTCGGCAAAAGAAGAACCACGCGTGCGGGCGCTCTTTGTTGAGCGCGGGCATCGTAGGATCTTCCCACTCTTTGCCGGTAGGTGCCGTCACGTTGCGGTCGTAACGGAATCCGGGCATCGGGCGATTGTCGGCCTGTGCTGCACTGCAAGAGAGCACTGCCGCCAACAAGAGCGCGTGAGTGATTTTTCGATTCATGTGAAGTGGGAATTGAGTATGAGAGTTATTGGGGCAAATATCGGATGACTTTCTCTCACTTTACTTCGGTGTTTTTTTAGGTCGATATGGCAAAATGCCCCCTTTCGTTTCGGCACCTTGTGGAAGTGCGTCCGTTTGTGGTGTCGAACCGACCGGCGTGTGGCTGTTGTGTGCAGGAAAGGCACTGCGGTGGACGAAAGGCGGAGCATTTCTCTTTTCTCTGCCGCTTGCGGTGAGGAGAAACTCATCTCGGCAGGCGGCTGCAAGCCCATTTTTCGCCTCGACGCGGTGTTTCTCGTCACCACGTTGCGTGGGCAAATCGGCTGGGTGAGCGCCGCGGCCGCGCTTCACTCCTTAAAATGCCAACAGCCCCAGCGTCTGTGCGACGATGAGGCTGTAGGTGTAAGAAGGCAAGCGGCCGTGCGTGGCCGGCAGACGACTTAGTCATTTTTCATCTGTTCGATCAGCTGATAAATGCTTGTTGCCGGCGCCACGCTTTGTCGGAGAAAACCGTAGCTGACCACCGGTTGCCCTTTGTGGCTGAAGCGGAAGGTCAAAGGCGTCTGTGCGCTGAGCAAAGTTTGCCACAAAGCATAGGGCACCTGTATGGAAAGCCGCAGTTCCCATTTCGATTTCCGCGGCTCTAAGTACAGCCGTTCGGTGGGAAAGGTATGGTTCTTTCCTTGGGTATCTCGAAAAGTGAGGCTATCCACCCTTTGTATTTGCGGAAGGAGCAACGAAGCGTTGAGCCTCAGCGAATCGCCGGGGCTGATATAGGGTCACATCGAAGGTGAGTTTGCTCCCCTTGTGGGCACCTTCCTCTCGACATTCCGCTTTGGCTGGGCAACACAAAATAAAGCATTCCCTCGTTCGGCGGGTCGTGAAACGATGTATTTGAGGTAATTCTCCGCCCGCAGAGGGGCGAAAGCGGCAAGAAGGATGAAAAGTGTGGTCAGAAAATATCGTTTCATCGCAATGGGGTAGGGGCTGATGGGGTGAGGATGGGCGAGAACCGCCCACCGATGGAAAAGCAATGCGAGGTCGCTGAGACAACGCCTCTGCGACCTCGTAAACAGGGTGGGATTTTCGTCAGTGGGCTTATTGGCCGTAAACAAAAAAATCGTGTACTTGGAGAAGATGCCGAACACAGTTGTCTTCTGGCTGTCGATGTGCTGATCTTCTTGATGCCGGCTTTTTTGCAGCCGTGTTGATTGAGGCGTCGCCCATGACCAAAAGACCCAAGTAGTTCACGGCTTCAGCGGTGCCTACTTTGTTACCTACGGGGTTGTCCGTTGCGGTTTCACCGGATTGCATGTCGGTGTAGAGCGCACCCATACCTGCGGGCGTGGCAATCGTTGCGCAGCTCGTGAAAAGGAGAGCTGACAGGGCTACAAGAGCGAGAGAGAGTTTCTTCATTGTAGTAAAAGAATGAATGGTGGAATGAACAGTATTTTTTCCAACACGGGTTGGTTCAAACAGTTCTTCGCTCGTTCGGAAAAAGCTGCTTTGTTGTATTGGGTATGCTGCAAAGGTAATAAATATATTTTTGAAAAGCAAAGCACTTGCAATACGAGATTTTATTGGACGGATTTCTCTTCTCTTGGTGTTTCTTGGCGAAGTCAGAGCGCCATTTACGGTGGACTTTTCGGTGAATGTGTGGAGAGGAGGCTGCAGGGTTTCTTGGTTTTTAGGGTTTGTCGGAAGGAAAAGGGGAAGAGTGGAGGAGGGTGCGCTTGCGCGGTGTCGTTGGGCGGAAAGTGGCTGGTCTACCGCGAAGCGTGCCCGCTCAGTGCAGGAAAGTGGGAAATTTCGCCCTTCGACCGATCGGCCGGTGAGAGAAAGTGTGGCACGTCTTAGTCAGCGCTTGGGAACTTGAGTTCCGCTTTACCGCCTTTTTGGGGGTGCTGCTTGTCCCTCATGAAAAAGTGGTCGAGTTTGCGCGAAAAACGGTGGACTTTTTCGGCAAAAAGCCGTGCGCTTTTTCCGCAACAGCCCATGTTTTCGCACGCTGAGGCGCTCGATGCACCGCGAGTCGCAGCATGGGCAAGCGAGAATGGGCACTTGCCCGCCGAACACGGCGGGTATTTCGTGGGACCGGGACAATGATCGGTGACAGTGCCCTACGCGGTAGTCCCAACACGGTGCGGCAACAAAACGCCGCCCCGCACCACCGAGGAGGTGCGAGGGGCGACGAGAAGCGGAGAGAAATTGCGCGGTAGCAGACGCTGCGTGTCGGCGCGTCGCTGCCACAAGAGCCTGGTGCAGGGCAAAGAGGACGAGCCCCGGGTGTGGTGCGCGAAGAGCGGCGCTCAGCGCTGCTTTCCACCACGCGCGCCGAGATGATGCGCACATCTTCGAGCGGGCGGTCGTTGGCGTCGGTGGCCACGCTGTATCTTGTCGATCACCGAAAGGCCTTTCACCACTTCGCCGAACACAGTGTATTGACCGTCGAGATGCGGTGCGCCGCCGTGTGTTCATATTCTTCGGCCATGGCCGTTGTGATGGAACCTTCCTGACGGTGGCCCTCATCGACGCGTGCCGAACGGGGGCAAGAGCGAGCCGGCGTGAAGGTCTTGCCCCAAACGATGTGAACTGCGTTGCGCTACTGCGCCGACCGGATTCACCTCGTCCGACCTCGCGTGCCATGGCTAGGTGCCCCGCGGCGATGATAGTGATAGGGGAGATCGAATTCCGGCGGGAGGGTCTCTTTGCGGTCGGCTTCGCCCAAGCGGGTGCGGGAGCGGCCTGCCGGGAGGTGGAATCGCCGGCCTGCACTATGAAATCGCGGATGACGCGGTGGAAGAGCAACCATCGTAGTAGCCGGTCGCACCAACTGTTCGAAATGACGGGAATGAATCGGCGTGTCGGGGAGGAGGCGCACGGTGAAATTGCCGGCGGTGGTGACAAACTCCACACGCGTGTCAGCGCCGTGCTCGGCCGGTGAGGGAAAGAGCAGGATGCAGGCGAAGATGAGGGCAAGGAGTCGAGACATGGTGAGGAAGGGTTAGGCTTCGGGATCGTTTTTAGCTGCTTTTTCCGGTCGACAAGTGCGGGCGTAGTGGCTGATGGAAAGAATGATGCCGAAATAGATGCCGGTGATCAAGTTGGACGAACCGCCTTTGGACACCAAAAGGCAGCGGTTGTCCGGTGACGGGCACCAAACCAACGGCCACAGCCATGTTGGCAAAGGCTTGTATGAGCAGGATCGTGCCAATGCCCATCACAATGAAGGCCGGTGCCTCCCGGCGCACTGCTTGGCGATATAGTAGGTGCGCACAAAAGAGAATCATGTAGAGGAGCACGACGAAAACAGCCCCGCAGAGTCCGAGTTCTTCGCCGATAATGGCGAAGATGAAATCGGAAATAGGCTGCGGCCGAGTAGTCGCGTTGCACTGAGTTGCCGGGACCCCCTGCCGTAGAACGTTGCTGCTCGCGAAGGCAATGCTGGCGTGCGTGACTTAGCGGTTCTTGTCAGTGACCACAAATTCGCGCGGATCTTTCGGGCGATCTTCCTTTTCTCCAGTCATGAGACTCCCACGTGGTGAAGCGTTGCGTCGCGGTACTGTTCGGACCATAGTAGAGCCACAATCCGGCGAGCATGATGACGGACGACGACACTAAATGTGCCGATACTTTTCGAGAAGTTGCGCCAAGGCACATTGCCGATGAAGAGGATAGCGAAAACAGAGACCACGAGTAGCAGTGCTGTCGAGAGATTCTGCGGGGCGATCATGGCAAACGGAAACAAAAGTGGGGAAAAGAACCGAAAAAGCGACTTTCGGGTGGTTCCATCGGCTTTTGGGCGTTGGCCATGAAGGCCGTGACATAAAAGAATGACGCAGAGTTTGTTGAGTTCGGAGGGTTGAATGCTCAAACCAAAAATTGAAATCCAGCGTGTACCGTTGTTGATGTTCTGTCCGATGAAGTAGGTGGCAGGGAAGTAGAAAGAAAAAGCGAGTCACCGAGTAAAGCCAAATGATAGACGTAGCGAAAATGAATGAATGCACCACAAAAGCAGCGAGTGCAGCCAACGCTCAAATAGGATATCTGCCTCACCAGCGGTGAAAAATAACTGTGCGCTTCGATGGCCAGGTAGGTTCCTGCATCTAGACCTCGACGAGCGAGATGATGCAGGGAGCTAAAGAGCGGCCCACACGGCAAAGTCGCCGACAAAATACCTCTTTGGGGCTTTGGGAATGGTAATGGACATAATAGAAAAGGAGAAAAGATGATCTTACGCGCCGCGTACGAGGTTCTTGAATTGTTCGCCGCGGTCTTCCATGTTTCTGAAGAGATCGAACGAGGCACAGCAGGGCGAAAGGAGCACGGTGTCGCCGGTTTGTGCCAAGCGTCGGCAGGCGGCGACGCAGTCGGCCATGTTGTGGGTGTCGGCTAATGGCAATGCCGTTGGCTTCGGCCAGCGCATCGAAGGCTTTCGTGGAGTTTGGCGTTGTCGGCTCCCAAATAAACGAGGGCGCGACATTTGCGCCGCACGAGGTCGTGGAGGGTGGTGTAGTCGTTGCCTTTGTCGAGTCCGCCGACAATGAGCACGGTGGGGGCGGTTTGTGCGTCGAGTGCCACGAAGCAGGCATCGACATTCGTGGCTTTCGAGTCGTTGATATAGTTCACCCTGTCGAAGTTGCTGACGCGTTCCAATCGGTGTTCGACGCCCGGGAAATCAGAAAAGACAGCGGGCGAGGGTTTTCGACATCGACTCCGGCGGCGAGGGTGGCGAGGCTGCGGCTTGGCGGTGCGGAGGTTAGTGCTTGCCGGGAGCGAGGTTGCGAAGCTGTTGCGCGAAAGCGCGGGCTTTCGACAACGAGTTGCGCTCCTTCGCCGAAACCATAGCTGTCGTCGCCCGCTGCGCCACGGCCGTAGGCGGCAAGTCCGCTGCGCGGATGGTCGGCAAAGGGCAGAAGTTGTGCAGCGTGTGCGTGGCGCGCCAGTTCGCCGGGCACATACTCGTCGTCGGCCCAGTAGACAAAGTAGTCTTCGGGCTGCTGGTTGCGGATGATGCGCATTTTCGATTCGACGTAGCGCGTGCATCACGTAGCCGTAGCGATCGAGGTGGTCGGGAGTGATGTTGAGCAACACGGCGATATTCGCGCGGAAGTCGTACATGTTGTCGAGCTGGAAGGAGGAGATTTCGAGCACAAACCAGTCGGATGCGCGCTTTTGTCGTTCTCGGCCAGCGCGCAAGGCCATGGAGCAGCCGATATTGCCGGCAGAGTTCCACGTTATAGCCCGCTTCGCGCAGGATGTGGTAGATGAGTGACGTGGTCGTGGTCTTGCCGTTCGAACCGGTGATGCAGAGGGAGTTTCGCCTGCGTGTGGCGGGCGGCAAACTCAATTCCGAAATGACGGGAATGCCTTTCTCGACCAACGCCTTGACCATGGGGGCATCATCGGGGAATACCGGGACTTTTTCACCACTTCGTCCGCATCGAGAATGCGTTCGGCGGTGTGCTGCCTTCTTCCCAGGGCAGTCCGTGGGCATCGAGCAGGCTTTTGTAGTGCGAACGAATGGTACCACGGTCGGAAACAAAGACTTCGTAGCCTTTGTGTTGAGCGAGAATGGCGGCGCCGACTCCACTTTCGGCGGCACCGAGAACGACAAGTTTCATAGCTTCGGGGGAAAAGGGTTATCGAATTTTGAGGGTGATGATGGTCAGTGCGGCCAAAATGATCGTTGTGATCCAGAAACGAACGGTGATCTTGGCTTCGTGCCATGCGCCGCTGGGCCAATTACGAAACAAAGGTAGAGTCGACGTGGGTCGAGTTGCGAATCGAGACGGCGGAACGAGTCGTGAATGGGCGTGCTCTTGAACACCCGGACGCGACGACCGCGGCGCTTGAAGTACTTGAACACCTGGGTTTGGATGATGACGCTCACGCTCTCGAAGAGGAACACGCCGCAGAGCAGGGGCACCAAGAGTTCTTTGTGGATGATGATGGCCAACACGCCGATGATTCCGCCGATGGTGAGCGAACCGGTGTCGCCCATAAACACTTAGGCGGGTGGGCGATTATACCAAAGGAAGCCGATGAGTGCACCGACCGTTGCGCAGATGAAGATCACGAGTTCCTGAGATCCGGGCACAAACATGATGTTCAAATAGGACGCATACTCGACGTGACTCGAAACGTAGGCGAGTATGCCGAGAGTGTCAATGGATGAGTGCGCTGTTGCGCGGCAGCCATTCCGTCCATTCCATCGTTGAGGTTGGCACCGTTCGACACGGCGGCGGTGACGATGATGACCATAATGACGAAAATCCAGCCGGCGGTCTGTTTGTGCTCACCGAGAAACCGACGAGGTCGGCATAGTCGAAATTGTTGTTCTTCACAAACGGGATAGTGGTCTTGGTGCTTTTGACGGCTTCGCCTTTGTGGATGATTTCGATCTTATCGCCGACGCGCCCGCGCTCAATGTTTTCGCGGATCACGGCATCGGGACTGAAATGGGAGGGTGAGTCCGACGATGAGTCCCATGACCACTGCCCCAAAATCTTGCAACGTCAGGGCAAGTCCTTCCTTGTTTTCTTGAAGATCTTGATGTAGTCGTCGAGAAAAGACCGATGTACCTGAACCACAAAAGGTGGTGCCAATCATGAGCAAGGTAGATGTTGCGCAGACGGCCGAGGAGGAGGGTGGAATGCAGGATAGCGAAGATGATGATGAGGCCACCCATCGAGGAACGCCCGCTGTTCACTCCAGAGGGTCGATGCTGGCGTCGCGAGCGGTCTCACCGATGTTGCGGCGCTTCATCCCATTGATGAAATACTCGCCGAACCACATGCAAATGATGAGACCGAGAATCAGTGCAAGGAGCGAACGAAAATGTGAGCTCCGACAACGCAGAACCGGGGATCCCGAATTGTTCGAGTGCACGAAAAAGGTAATGAGCATGATGAAATGGGGAGTGGAGAAGAGACGCAAAAAGGCCGTTGGTTAGCAGCCAAAGGCGGCGCGCTACTTCTTCGTGATCGTCGAAATGGTGTTTAACGCCTTCGATTTCTTGATAGAGCTCGTGTGCCTTTACCGGCGACAAGGATGACATCGCCGGGACGTGCCGATGGCTGCAAGCAGCGCGAATGGCTTCGCGGCGGTCGGTCGATGTGGAGGTTTTGGCGCGTAGCTCGTCGCGTTGAGTCCGGCTAACATGTCACTAGAATGATGTCTTCGGGCGCTCAAATGCGCAGTTGGTTGTCGAGGTGAATGCGATCACTTGGTCGGACTGTCGCGCCGCTATCTTGCGCCATGAGGGCGCTTCCCTTGTCGCGGTTGCCGGCGCGCCGCAAACGGTGATGATACGGCCGTTTTGTCGATGACATCGTGAATGGCTTGCAGCACATTGGCCAAGGCGTCGGGCGTGTGGGCGTAGTCGATGACAGCGCTGAAGCCTTTCGGCGAGCGAATGGCTTCGAAAGCGACCGTTGACGGGGCGAAGTCCCGACATCACGCGCAGGAGTTTCGTCTCGATCGGCGCCGAGCATGACTGCGGTGCCATAAACACACAATAAATTGCTGACATTTGAATACGTCCGACGAAGGGGACGCTCACTTCGCGTCCGTCGATTTCGAGAGCATGCCCTCGATGCTTTCTTCGATGATGCGACCTTTGAAATCGGCGGCGGCGCGTGTATGCTATACGTCTTGATGTCGGCTGCGCGGTTTTTGCACCATGATCATGCCATTGCGGTCGTCGGCGTTCGCGTAATGGCAAAAGGATTCCTTGCTCAAACCGTCGCGAAAACATCTTTTTCGCGTCTGCGATAATTCTCAGAAACTGCCGTGGTAAGTCGAGATGGTCGCGGTAGGTTGGTGAAAAGGGCGCCTTCGAGTGCAAACCGCCGATGCGGTGCTGATGGATGGAGTGTGACGAGCATTCCATGAAGGCATAATCGCAGCCGGCTTCGACCATTTCGGCCAAAAGCGCGTTGAGCGAAATCGGATCGAGAATGTGGTGTGCGTGGCTTCACGCGCGATCGTCAATGTGGTGCACACGGTCGAGATCAATCCACTTTATGGCCCAAACCGCGGTAGAGTTGGTAGAGCACGTGGCACCGTCGTCTTGCCGTTGGTGCCGGGGTCACCCCGACGAGGCGCAGGTTGCGCGAAGGATTGCCGTAAAAACGCATGGCGATAGTTGCCGACAGACTTTCAGTGTCGGCAACGCGCGCACGATGTGAGGAATTCGGAACGTCGACGGGCTCGCACGCAAAATAGCGGCGGCTGCATTCTCAACGGCCTTGCCCACAAACGCGTGGCCGTCGGTTTGTGCTGCTGACGGCCACAAAAGAAAGCCGGGCGAACACAACGCGGAGTCGATAGCGATGCCGGTGATGTTCGTTCCGAGATATCGATCGAACTCGACGATTTCTGTCAGATAAAAGTAGATCCTTTAAGTACATGAGAGATAGGATTATGACTTGGAGCCCTTAGGCGTTTTATTGGAAGAGGGTCTCGTTCTTGTCGTTTTGGACGCTGATGGGGAAGAACTCGAGCGGAGCTTTGGAGTTGAGGGCGGTAGACTTTGAGTGATGAAGAACCGGACTTTTTGTTCCTTGCTACTCTTTGGCTCGTTCCGCTGTGAGTTGGCAGGTAGTAGGCTTTTCGTTTTTATTATCGCTGTTGGAGATAACGGAATTCTCCGATTTCACTGCGATTCGCGATGAATCTGCAGTGTGTGTGCTATCCTTTCTTTTCGATGAGAGATCCGTACATGCGTCTGAAAGCCAGGTCTTCGTTCTCCGAGATGTCGGTCGTCGTTGAGCGAAAGGAGCAAGCCGTAGCGCATTCTCTTTGCACGCTACCCGGTGCGATGCTGGCGCACAACGTGTCGGCACCGGTGGCACGCGCAATCCCCAGCGTTCGAGCCGATGAACGGCATCGCGCGAGTCCGTAGCCCGATGAGCGAGCATCCCTGCGCGGCGCTATCTGAGGAGAGGATGATACGTTTGTCTTCGCCGCATTGTTGCCCCACGATCGCGAGGCGGTGACGGGAAGTCCCTGCTGTCCGATGCCTAGGCGGTGAACGTTGTTCAGTGCGTTGGATTGCGGCAGCCATGAGAAGAGGAAGGCTGTGCAGCGCTCAGTGCTGTCGCGCGCTGTCCCGGTAATCCGGATTGAGGTCGCGTGCCGTACCGTTTCGGCGATCTTCTTGAACACCGGCGCAGTGGGCGCCACCGTAGAGAGCTGTTTTTCTCAATGCAGACAATCATCGAATATTTGGGGTGGTCTGCGGGAAAATAGCGGCAGCTCACCAAATAGTTGACGCAAAACCGTGTTTTGCTCCAGATTTGTGCCGTGCGGTCTTGCCGGCGATGCGGAAATACTTCGAATAGGCCGCTTTACCCGTACTGCTGTTTTACCGATCACGCCTTCGAGGGCAGGGTTTGGAATGTCAGAGGTTTGGTGCTTTACATCTTTCTCGCGCAAAACCACCACGGGAAAATTCTTTGATCACCTCGTCGTCGAGATCTCGGTGACGAAAGCGCGGTTGCATCGGAAACTTTCCGCCGTTGGCCACGCCGTATAGAAGGTCAAAGTGAGAAATCGGCGGCACCTGGGTTTCATGCCGATGCTCATCCGGGAGCGATTGGTGCCATGCCATCGGCTGCATTGTCGCGTTTGTAGCGAATGCGCGTACGCGGTAGCCGGGAGATGGGGATATACGAAAGTCCTCCATGATGCCCGATGCGCTGCAGTCCTTCCACAAACTTGTCGGGATCGCGTCCATAGGCGCGGTCGTGGACCACTCACACCCACATTGGACGAGCGTTTGATGATTTCCGGCACGGTCATCACACCATTTCCGCCTTTTCGCCAGATCGGCAGTCGCGCATTTGCGGCCGTGAAATGTTTCACACCCGATCGCGTGTCGTAAGTGCTGTTCATCGTGATTTTTGCCGTCGTCCGCAGCCACAACGACGTCGGTTTGAACACCGATCCCGGTACCATCATGTTGGTTACGGCGCGTGGTTCGATTTCTGCGTACGATCCGTCGCTGGTCATGAGCGATGAAATCGTCCATTGCCGTTGCCACTTCCATCAAGATGCACATAGCGGCACGGGCGTTAAGCTGTCGAGTTGATCGCCGAGCACTTTTCTGTGAGGGTCTTGCATGCTTCACATCAGAGTGTGGTGACCACGTCGCAACCGTCTTCGGCAGTTGTGTCCACAACATCAATACTAGCAGTTCGACACCTGTTTCGCGGTGACGCACGCCCGAGCGCCCGCTCAGTTCTGTATCAAAGCCAATTCAGTCCACTCAGGCCGAATCATTGTCAGACGGGTTTACCCACCGTGCGTGCGCTAAAATTTCCGTAGAGTTTTGCGCGGCGGAACTCTTCGTGCGAAAGCCCCCATTCAAACCGGTAGGCGGAAGAGCGGCAGTTCTTCAACTCCAAAAGTTGGAGATGCGTGACGCGTTTTGCGATAGTAGAGCGCGATGTTGTGTTCTCTTTTGCGGCGCCCTCAATGATGCGACGGCGAAGTGCTGGGGATCAAGTCAGAATGATTTGGTGCATCCCGTTCACGATGCCATGTCCAGCGAGTGGGTCAGAATCGGGTCGACGGCGCTGGTCTTTTCTCTTTGACCGAATCGTTCCACGACATCGGATCAGAAAATGCGATATTCCGGCAGGGAGAGTGGCCAGCAGTTGCCGTCGGCCGAAGAATGTTGCCACGAGTAGCCGGGGCGGTTTACGTATTCGCTCTCGAACTTTGCGTTCATGCGCCAGCCAATAGTCACGATCCACCGATCATCAAGTAGACCCGCCTTGAGCAAAATGACCAATCAAAAAGTCCAAAGAAACCAATGAACTTATAGCGACGCAACACTCTTCAGGGTGTTGTATTTTGGTTGATTGTTAGTCCATATCGGTGTGGTCTGAGCAGTTAGGTTTTATTCTTCGTCTGCTTTAGGGAAAGCTGTCAGTTTCCTCAGGACTCTCGGTTGGTAGTGTGGAGCGTGGAAGTCCCGCAAGCGGTTTCTGTGTTCGATCGTAGGGTGCGCTCCCTCAATTCGCTCGAACGCTGTCAGGCGCGGTAGCGCCAGTTGAGCACTTCTTTCGAGGCGGTCGTTTCGAGTCTTTCTGCGCGCGATGGGTGTGGCCGGGTGCCATGTCAGACACCACGAGCACCGATAAGGTGATAAACGCCAGGTTTTGTTGTGAACTTTTCGCCCGAGGGTCGTTCCTTCAACAGTTCGAAGGAACGCTTTTCCGCTGAACGAAAGTTCATCGTCGTTCATTGAGGATGACGGATAAGCGTACCAATTCGTCATCGTCGCTTTGTTTGGATGATCCGTAGTGCACTTGTCGCTCGTTGTCTTGTGTTTTTCGGTCGAGGGCTGCTGCCGATGTCATATCAGGGTTCCGACGTCAACAGCGGGGTCGGCATGCATGTCGGGAGTCGTGTCTTTTTCCACAGATAAAGCGTCTGTTAGCGATTCAGCATTTTTCTGCCGCGAAGTTTCGCGCTTCGGCTTCGGGGTTTTCAGCTTGCTCCTCGGCAGAGGAACAATCCTTTATTGACCGGTCGCAGGGGAGCTAAGCGGTGCCGTGAAATCTTGTTCACTTTCCCTTCGATATTGCCGGCGCGCATAAGTTCTTCACCATTCTGTCTTCGAGACTGTGATAAGTGAGAATCGAGAGCGTCCTCGATTTCAACGCAGTGCCTTCGAGCAGGCGCGGGCATCCATCTCGTGGTTCACCTCGATGCGCAAGGCTTGAAACACCTTGGCCCAAGTCCTTTTCTCGCGCTCTTTCGGCACGAACGGTTGCACGCAGCTGAGCAAATCAGCAATTTCTGCGAACGGCTTTGTGCCGCGCGTCTTCACCACGGCCGAAGCCAGAGCGTCTTGCGTTTTTCAGTTCGCCGAACGGGTGGAAAATGCGCGCCAAGTCGGCTTCATCGTAGGTGTTGACACCTCGCGCGGTGATCCGCCGCGGTGTTCATGCGCATCTCGAGCGGGTGCGTCGAAACGGAAGGAAAAAGCCCCGCGTTTCATCGTCGAAAGTGGTGACTCGACACGCCCAAGTCCATAATACGCCGTCCACTCCCTCCGTTTCGCCGTGATAACGCATCCAGTTGGGCGAGGAAGCGAAGTTCCATGACCACAAAACGTGAAGCGTGCATCGTCCGGCACGTTGTTTCAGGGCGTCGGCGTCCTGAGTCAAAAACCATAAAAGTCGGCCTTCTGGACCGAGGCGGCGGAGGATTTCGCGGCTGTGACCGCCTCCGCCGAAAGTCGCATCGACGTAGGTGCCTTCAGGACGCAGGTTGAGGTCCGTCAACGGTCTCGTTGAGCAGTACCGGAACGTGGTGGGTGGGACAGAGCGTGGGCATGTGGTGTGATTTACGATATAGTGGCGAGCAAAGTTAGTAATAAATCTGCGGATATTCTCGGCGCTTTGCCGAATTTTACCCGCCCCTGCAATGTTGCTTCAGCAATGCGAAGTCAAGTTGCGATTTCATAAGTGAAATACTTTTCGCCTTTTCTGCTCAGATCCTGCTTCTGAAGGGCGTTGTAGGGTACGTATTTATATAAGAGCAGTCCTGCAGCCCCCTCTCGGAAAACCTTTTTCGACAGCGAAATTTCTTTCCGATGAAACCGCCGTGTGCCTTTTCCCTCGCCCGAGCTGTGCCAGCCACCGATACACCGATCTGCGCCAGGTGCAAAACGCGTGTGACTTCAGCCCTCTGTGGCGAAGAAGGGAAACAGAGTTGGTTGTGCCAGCGGGTCAGAAAACACAAAAAGCGCACCTTGCCGCAGGGCAAGATGCGCAATGGAGATGAGCGAACGGTGTCGCCGGTGGCCAGTTATTTTTACCTTGATTTGGCCACAGCTTCTTGGAGCTTCTTGATCTCTTCGGGATCGCCGAGGAAGTAGTCCTTCACGAGGTTGAGATCATCGTCAAGCTCGAACACGTGAGGGAAGTGCCGTGGGGAGGTTGGGGCTGATGATGTCCTCGTCGCTGATGCCGCAGGGTGCTTGATCACACCGCGGGGCTGTTGCCGTGTGCCACCACGAGGTCGTCTACCTTCTTGAGGTGGGAAGATTACGGCCGTCCGTAGGGAAGGTGCGACCGATGCGAGTCTTTGAGCGACTCGGTGCGGGAAGTTCGGCGTCAGCCACTTCAGCGTAGCGATCTTCGTACTTCAGCGTTGCGTTTCCTTGTCGTCTTCAGCGATGGGATCGGGGGCGATGTCGAAGCTTCGACGCCAAACCAGCACTTGTTCTTCGCCATACTTGGCAGCCGTCTCGCTCTTGTTGGGCCTTGGAGCATGCCGTGGTGCTTTTCGTTCAAGCGCCAAGACTTCTGCACGAGGATCAGTCTGCATTCATTGCGTCGATCACGTTGTTGAGGGTCTTGATGGCACGCTTCAGGTAAGAAAGTGTAAGCCATGCCGAACTTGAAGCCTTCTTTCTTCAAGAGTTCGCCGGCTTTGCGACTTCTTCAAACCTTGTTCGGTAAAAGGTCTACGTCGGTCCAGCGGTGAAGCGGTTTTCGAGTTCCACTGGCTTTGGCCGTGGCGGAGCAAAACGATTCTTTTCATTGTGTATGCTGTGATTTGTATAGTGTGATGCTGCGAAAAAGCACCGTTGCGGGTTGCGCTCAGCCACACCGCACGCAGGTGCGTGCAAAGTTATACGCCACAAGCCCGGCATAACCAACCTTTGTCTGCAAAAAGTCGTGGGCTTTTCTCCCCCTTGCCTCCGTTCATTCGTTGTTTGTGGATGTCAAAACACATCGCGGAAGATATGTCGAGTGCGCTTTAAGGTTCCGTTCGTTTGGTGGAACGCCGAAGAATGTGCATCTTTGTTGTCTCATCAACATCACAATATATATTATCACTATACAAATCGGAGACAAAAGTGCCCGAAGTTCTCAGGGAGTCGATCAGGAGGGACGCGAATGGCGCATGAGCGATTTCTCCGGCCGTAAAAGTCATGCTTATTTTTATCCCAAAGTTCCACCCCCGGTTGTACGGCCGAAGCCTGCTCTTTGCGCGATCATTTCGGCGAGTACGGAGCGCCAGGCTACGAGCATCGTGGGCGTAAGCGCCGATTCGGCCGAGAGCCATCGAAGTTTCGCCGCCGCGAGTCCTTGCCCTCCCCTCATTGCCGACACCGACAAGCGCACTCATCGAAGCCATGGGCGTGTGGGGCGAAGAATCGCTACGGCCGCATCACCGTCGGCCTCTTGCGCACCCTTCCTCATCGACGAACAGGGATGCGTGGGCGCATCTTCACCGGACAGATTCGTACGAAAAATCCGCCGGACAAATCTTGAAAAGCCGTCGCTCACCCCAAAGCCTGAAGCCGACTCACTACACATCCGCCCTTGCCGCACAACGCGCGCAGGTGGCATCGAAAACCGCCGCACTCGAATACTCGAGTGCGGCGGTTCTTTATGGCCGTTTGCAGCGATTGGTGGGTAGCCTCACCCTTTTCCCTCCAGAATGTCTGCGATCTTTTCGTAGGTCTTTCCGTTTCTGATCGTAATGTACTTGTAAAAACTTGTTTCGTGAGTTGCTTATGGTAGGTTGATTTCAGATATTCTGCTTCATCATATTTTCCCCCAAAGATCGCATTCCTGCCCAGATGAGACGATTTCATTGTGGAACTCGGATTTGTTGATGAAATCACAATGGCTGATTTGTCCATGCCATTGAAACAAAAGAACATCTTTTCTTGCCAAGTCTTCTTGCACCAATCTGGCAATGCAGCTCTTTCTTCTAAATACTCCTCTCTGCTTATCACAACAAATGGGATGAGAAATCGTAGTTTCGGTCTAATAATCGTGCAATCTTCGAGATACAATTTTTCGGAACTGGGTGTACTGCTGAAAAAATAAATTTCCGCTATTGATGTAAGAGTCCACTTTTTCAAACCCCTCATCCAAAGTTTTTCTTCAGCTCCTCATAATCACTTTGTTCTTTCTGCCTACATTGATTCCTCGTAGCAAAAGTACATATACCATATCGCTTATCTTCTTAAAAACTACGGCTTATTTTAGGTTGAGCCTTCTATTCTCACATTGTCGCAAACGACGAAAAACGCAGCTCGATTGTTTGGCCCTTGACTTCCTCGTCATGCCAGCGGCGGTGCGCCACGCTGACACTGTCGTCCCCAGTTTTTGCACTAATGACCGACCACCGAGGCGGAGGCCGTCCTTACTTTTCGGAGCCGGCCACGATGGAATCACGCAAAATGAGCCGACTTTCGGGGCCGAGGTTGAACAACAAGTCCACAATACTCAGGTTCGGCAGAAAACCGTTGCGGTCGGCAAACACCTGATAGTAAGGCACCGGGCGAAACGTGGGGTCGAAAGTCCGGCGACACCTTGCGGCGGATCTTTTCGCGCCAATCCCGGCAACCGGGCATCGCCTCGGCGAGCAGATACTCCCCCTCGTTGGCGCTCCATTGCGGCTCGATGTCGAGCAGACGCAGCAGCAAACGCTGAAAAGCCGCGTTGAAATCAACCAACCGCTCGAAGGGCGTACGATAGATTTCGGCGAATTCATCGACATAATACTCGAAATACGGCGTGCGGTCGTAGGCTGCCGTCAGCGCGTTGAGTGCATCTCGCGCCAGCGCCGTGTTCCGAGGCGCATCTCGCGCATCGGCGTTTTCAGTCGCCGCCCTCGCTTTTGCTGCGCCCTGCACCGGCACGGTGAGCGCCAACACCCGTCGGCCGTGGCGATGAGGCAGCGGTTGCGATGGGTCTGCGCTTCACATAGTGGTCACAGCGCTCCTCGATCACAGGAGCAACCGGCGAAAAAGCTTTCGTATAATAATGGATGGGCCGAGGTAGGCCGAAGAAGAAGATGAGTCATCGTGCGAAAAGGGAGAGAATGCGTAGCCGTGTGCGGTGAGTTCGACGAAAAACGACCGCCGCCGCTCGGCACGTGGCGGAGCTGCGGCGGCAGAGTAGAGGCGGAGTGCGGCGGCATCAGCGAGACAGACCGAAACGCACCAAGTATGAGTTTGTTGGATGTCAGCCACCCCTGAAAAAGCGGTTCCAACGAATTTTGCCGTCACAGAGGCCGTGAGTCTTTGTCGAGCGAAATCCACACCATCAGCGGTTTACCCACAATGTGGTCTTCGGGCTCAAAACCCCAGAAGCGCGAGTCGGCGGAGTTGTCGCGATTGTCGCCCATCATCAGTAATAGTCCATTTTGAAGGTGCTAACTCTTCGCAGGGCGGCCGTTGATCAGGATTTGCTCGCCGCGCACCTCGAGGCGATTGTTCTCGTAGACGGCGATGCAGCGCTCGCCATACATCGGCAAAGTTGGCCAAGGTGAGCTGACCCGTGGCGCCGCGTTTCGGATATCCACAGCGGGCCGTAGTCGATACCGTCCATTTCTTCGCCAGGTTGAGGAAGAGCCATTGGTTGAAGCTCGGTGCTTTTCACCGGCTTGCTGCAGAACTCGGGCATGCGCTCCAGTTTGCGGCGCAAGTCTTCGGTCAGCAGCATCGTCACCGTGCGGCTCTCGTTGCGCTCAATGTCCTCGGCCGTAATGCCGTTTTTCTTTGCAGAAATCGGTGGGCAGGGGTTGATTGAAGTGCACGAGATAGTTGAACTGCACGTCTTTGGGCTGCTTTTTGGGCCCTTGCCGTCGAGATAGATCACGTTGTTTTTGATCTGCAGCGTCTGTCCCGAGGCCGCCGACACAGCGTTTCTACATAATTCTCGCGGCGATCGACCGGGCGACTGATGATCTCGCCAGCTCCCGACTCGATTGCGGAGTAAAGTTGCGTCCCGACGGCATAGATTTTTGTCGGGCCACGCGCTGCAAGGCGAGGCAACGAGTCGACAGGCTCCATTGACGCCGAGCGCCTCCGCGCGGCGGGATAAACCAGCTGATAGTAATCCTGCGCTTGGGAAGTTCGTAGCCACCGTATCGCCCGAAGGGTGGTTGAAACACCACGATGTCGCCGGTCTGACCTGCCGAAGCCTTTCACGGCGGTGAGTCCCGCTTCAGCCATTCAGGGTAGCTCTTGCCGCCGCCCAACCACGAGGGCCAGATTGTGCTGGGTGAGGGGCATGGTCAAGGGAGTTTGCGGAATGCGCGGGCCCGTAGCTCAGATTTCGACACCAGCAGATAGTCGCCCGTCAAGAGGTTTTCTCCAAAAGACGAGGAGGGAATGACGAAATTCTGGAAAAAGTAGAGATTGATGAAGTAGATGGCCACCAAAGCAGAAGACGATGGCGTCGACCCAGCCCATAATCAGGCGCACCGCACTGCTGTGAGTTGCGCCACCAATACCAGTTGATGAAACGCGTGGTGTAGAAATCAATGATGAAGGGCACAGTAGCAATCCCCACGATTCCACCCAATAGAGGAAGAGCAGATAGAGCGAGAGGACGATGCCGAGCGTGAGCCGCCGGCAGTGGTGATTTTAGACTGCTTATCCATGAGATATGATCGATATATTCGGGTTCTCCGGGCAAAGCCACTGTCGATGAAAGCGCACGTTTTATGGTCGTTCGCTCCATTTTGGCGGTTTTTCGGCCTCGAGCGGTTGCGTCGACACTCCCGCTTCGGCCGGCCGATAAAGCAGGGTTAGTTAGAAATCGAAAGGTCGTCGGTCGAAAAGCAGACCGGTGTGCTTTCGCGGTGTATTCGGCCGCGAGCACCGCCCCGAGGGCAAATCCGCGGCGCGAGTGGGCATCGTGGGTGATGGTGATGCTGTCGGCCTCCGAAGTGTAGGTCACCGAGTGGATGCCCGGCACCTCATCGCGGCGCACTGCGTCGATGCGCAACGTGTCGGGCGTGTTGGCGCGACTGCCCGTGACGGAGCCGTCGGCTTCGTGCACCTCGCCTTTACCCGCCGTTTTCCGATCCAATCGTTCCACGATTTGCTCGGCCAGCGTGATGGCGGTGCCCGAAGGCGCGTCGAGTTTGTGCACGTGGTGCGTCTCTTCCATCGAAACCTCGTAGTCGGGATAGGCATTCATGATCTGTGCCAAGTATTTGTTCACGGCCGAGAAGATGGCCACGCCGAGCGAGAAGTTCGATGCCCAAAGAGCGTGTGCCCCTCGACGGTGCGGGCGCGGCGCGTCGGCTTCGTGCTGTGCGAGGCCAACCGGTCGATCCGCTCACGACCTTTACGCCCTGTGCCCAGGCTTGTCGGTGAGTTGTCGTGAGGCCGGGTGGGGTCGTAAATTCGATGGCCACCTCCGCCGAGCGGAAAGCGTCGGTGTCAAAGTCGGCTCGGTTGTCGACATCGATGATGGCCACGATCTCGTGTCCGCGCGATTTCGCGATGGATTCGATCATTTTGCCCATCTTGCCGTATCGATGAGTGCTATTTTTCATCAGAGAGGTTTACTGATGAGCAAATTTACGTTTGTTGGCAGAAAGACAAACATTGGGGCTTTTTCGCTCGCTAGCGTCGCGAAAAAGCAAAAGCACCGCACGTTTCGGAAAAACGTGCGGTGTTTTCTGAAAAAGATCCTGACGCTTCGCGAAAACCGGTGCACTGGTGCGTAAGCGGTGCAACGTGTCGGCACACCACCGATGAATCGGGCGATTCTCCGGCTTTTCCTGACAAAATGAGTGGTTTTATC
>BNJU01001819.1_pt1 | contig 36431 bp, 43 predicted proteins | sample 8539281 | NCBI WGS metagenome assembly BNJU01 (sample SAMD00202456, study PRJDB9452) | human saliva metagenome | isolation source: human saliva | place: Japan
AGAAATAGATACGAACTAATGGTTTTGGCAGGGATACATAGGGATTCTACAAATTAGAACAGGCCTGTTCTAATTTAAAATAACAATGCAAAAGCGGATAGCTCATTACGAACTATCCGCTTATTTCTTTTGGTGATCCAGGAGGGTTCGAACCCCCGACCCACGGCTTAGAAGTGTGTAGACAAAGTCAGTATTTATCAAGGTTCACCAGCATTTATATATGTTTGCAAGTATATATGCAAGCATATTTCTCTATAATAATATATGTTTTTACTTGTATAAAGTATCTGTTCACATATTTGATGTTGTGTCCTCAAATAACGAAATACTATATTCTTGAATTTTTGAATAGAAATCAAATAAAAAAATCTATAGGCGTTTCAACAATAAAATTATCCCACTTTAACTCTATACAGTTAACAGAAATATATTGTTGATCCCCATCACCCAGTTCATGTTTATAAGTGATTACATATGGAATATTTCCTCTAAAGCTAACATTCTCTCGTTTATATGCATCTTTTTACATCTAAGCCCAATGATAACTCAACGGGTCTTGAATAAACAAGACTAATCGCTCCTTCTACATTAATAACTCCATCACAATTCCCTCAGATATTTTTAGTTATTGCAAATGTAGATTTTTTTATATCTATATCTTGTATAGATTTTTACCTCTATAATCCCACTCATCTTAGAATATTTTTTTCAATATCCTTAAGATTATCATCCAAGAAACTCTTAAACTCAGTTTCTTCTATATAACCATTCAAATACTCCTCTAAATATTGAAGATCAGTTATTAATGGTCTAAGAGTGATATTCAGGTCATTTAATGTTTTTAAAAAGTTTAAATGATTGAGGATCGCTATTCTGAAATGCTTCATTAAAGCTACAATCATCACCAACAATATAAACTGTATTATGTGTAGTGCTATGAAAATGCTTAATTAATTGAATATTTATTGCATCTTTAAACTCATCTCTTTTACTAGATGTAAACGGTGGGTTATTATTACAATAATCCTCTAAAATTAGATTGATATCTAATGCTGTTAAATCTTTATGTGTATGTTTTTGGATTTAAAAAGAAACCTATTTAAAGGTTCTTCTAACTTTCCTTTTATCTCATCCTCTGTAAGAGTATCAACGATAGGTATATTATACTTTTTTCAAATTTCTAGCTAGCCCATCAATACTATTCATATGCTTCTAATAATATCCTCATTATAATGATATTTTTAATTCTGCAATCAACACTGGAGTTAACAATAAACTTACATGTCCTAAATTTATATACTGAAAAAGCTCTTCAAAATCGCCACTATTAAACTGATAATGTTCCTTTTTTTAAAAACGTTAGTATCAATAAATACAACTACCATTCCGCAACACCTACATTTTCGTGCAAAAATAATGCTACTTATCAATATTAAAACCATTATATGAAGAAAAAAAGCTAACATATAAAAAGCAATCGCAATCGGAAGGTTACTATCCTCATCATTAACCTCACCATATGCGCTAGCAAGATTTATAATCTCATTATAAACAGTATCATTATTCTTAACTTCGGAATAATGTTCATCAACAACTTTTTTTATAACTTCTGGTAATACCATACACAGCTTGAAAAAAAGCATCCTTTTCACCAGTAACTAATTCATAAAATTTATCAATACTAACTCTACGAATTAACTTATGCTTCACTTTTTTTGTTTATCAACAGTAGTTTGCCACATAATATTTTGTGAGGTCTGTGCAATAGCCTCGACTAAAAAGCATGCACAATTATCATCCTGTAACAATTGATTCTGCATTTTAATAAAAGTCTTACTAGATGAAGCTGAATTCATTGTATTATGCTTATTTTTAAGCTCAACAAAAATACGCTTTACTGTCCTATCACTAGTTACATCGATTAGATTTTCTGGTTCGAATATAACATCCCAACCACCTTCTTTACCATTAGCAGGCACTCGGCAATTTTTTTATGTATTTGAAAATATTTTGATGAAAATAACCGATATCATTATTATTAGACTTATCACGCTGTCTAAAAATTTCATTCTTAACAATTTCTTCCCAAGTAGCTTTATAAACGGTTTTATCAAAAATCATTTTAATTGGATCAATAATATTCCTGTTGAACCGCTCTAAATCAAAAGGACACAACTTTTCACCATACTTTTCAATAGTGACTGTTACATGTTCTGTTAATTCTTCTTCTGTGATAAAATCCAAATTCCACATAGTTACTCTCCCATTTTATCCAATGTATGTTTTTATAGAACGTGCAACCTCAAAGGCTAAATTAACAGGTACTGCATTACCAATTTGCTTATACTGTTGCCCCATTGCACCTGCAAACTCCCATTCATCTGGAAAGCTTTGACATCTAGCACTTTCTCTAATATTAAAAGGTCTAGCCTCTAAGGGATGACAGCGTTCTGTTTGTTTTTGACTAGGAGAAGTTAAAACCGTCAAAGATGGTTCATCTAAACTCATTCTACGCAAAATACCAGTACGACCACCACCCATGTCCCAAGTAGATTTCATATACTCTTTTGCAATACTCTCTGGAATATCTCGCTAATAACCACCTGGTGGCACCAATTCAAATATACTTCTCTTGTAGTCTGAATATTGTGCCCCTGGACTTAGTGGACAATCCAATAGGATATCTTTTAAGACAGGTTTGTACTTATGCTTTTTAGGAAATTCAAACTCTACATAATTTGCAAGATCTTTACGAATACCAACCATAATTAAGCGTTCTCTTTTTTGTGGTACACCATAATCCCAAGCATTTAGTATCTTTTCCTTTATAACATAACCTTCATTTTCAAAGACATTTAAAATTGTATCATGTGTTCTTCCTTTATCATGTGTTAACAAACCTCGAACATTTTCAAATAAAAAAACATTTTTGGGCTGTAGTTTTTTAAAAAGACTGCATAGTGATAAAAAGCGTACCTCTAGTATCCTCCAGCCCAAGACGCTTACCTGCATAAGAAAAGGCTTGACATGGCGCACCACCACTTAATAAATCCAACTCACCTTTTACTATTCCAAAAATATGACTCTAAATCTAACGGACTAATATTAGCAATATCATCATGAATTACATTCCAGGTAGGACGATTAAGTTTTAACGTCTCACTAGCAGACTTATCAAACTCTACTAAGCCAATGGTTTTTAAATCCGGCTTTCTCTATTCCTAATGCGAGGCCCCCACCGCCTGCAAACAATTCAATTACTTTATACTTCTTAGACATTATTACTATTTCCTTAATAATCAATTAACGCCATTGCCAAAAACAGGGCTAACCATAGGTTAGCCCTTATTTTAATCAAACTATTCTTTTTCTATATTATATAATGCCCCTATTTCCACGTCAATTGATGTTAATTGTAAATAAAACCACTTCAAGATAACCTACGTTATTATCTCATTATACACTGATAGCAATACACAAAATGTAAAAAGCCATACACTAATAGCTATCTTGATAGTATTAATATGTAAAAAAATGTTTCAATGCTATAATATACTTAGAGAGTTGTGCGGTAGAAGAATATTCATACCTAGGGAGGAAATCTATGTCTGAGGCAGAAACAAAAACTAATAAAGTTGTTAAAAGTAAAGATATCTCTGTATTTTTTTAAATTTAGAAGAAAAACGTGATTTTTAACGAACACTCAAAAAGCTCTATACAATGTATTTAATACTTTAATACTAAAAAGCAAACTCTATAGAGGAACTTAAATGCTTAAAAGATCTCTTTGAACAACCAAAAAGAACTTTAAAAATAATGATTATGTCAATATAAAGGATAGCTTACGATTTATGAATGTTTATAAAAATATAATTCCAAATTATATTTTTCACCTATCTATAGCAACAAAGCTTTTTAACTCCAATACTTTAGACTTACTAGGAGGTAATCAATGTCTTCAGAAAGTGTTAAATGTGATAAAGTCCTTATAGGTAAAGATAACAAAAAAATTCAGAGTTGAATAAACAAATTCCCTCTTTGATGATTCTGAACCTCTATACAACTCGTTTGGAGTTCTAATAAAAATTCAGGATCTTTAGATGAGCTAAGTGCACTAAAAGTCCTCATAGAATTACACAAAGATGACTTTATTGAAATGCATTATGATAGATTAAGAATTAGGCTACAAAGACAAAGCTTTATATACTTCTATAAAATATTAACCTCACCTTATATATACCATTGTTCCAAAATTCCATAGTTCTCAAACTTAATATTTTTAAATCATGATTACTTGTATATTATGAATACATTACATTGAAATATTCAGGCTTTTTCAGTTGTATACTATAATACTGATAGCATATATAGCTATTCCTTAAGGTTAACCCCTAGGTGCATTGACACCTAGGGGTATTTTTTATGGGAGGATTTGTATGATCAAATATTACCAAAACACATTCCTGTTTATTAGTAAACAACAGTCAGCATTACAGCCATTACTAAAATCATTACAATGGACTTTTAGACAACAGATTGAACGTTTAGATGTTCCTCTTATTCGTATGGGTATGTTAGCCAATATGCTTTCGGACAGCCGAAAACATAGCATTCTTGATTATGATCTCTATCAGCATAATCAAACAAAGGAATATATTTTACGTATTCATACAGAAAGCGAAGGCGATACACACACTATTGATATGGAATATTGTAGAGTGTATTTGTCCCCTGATATTAAATTACATTACGTATCAGAAGAACGCTCTGAACTGACCTATATTAATACAGATACATCGCATGTATACTTACCAATTCGATTCAAGATTGAATTATACATCGATGAAACCTATGATATTAACTATTTTCTTAACCTAACTACTTTACAGCGATTTTTTTAGTGGCGACATTTCCTTCGCTACATATTGATATCTTCGACGGTATTAAAGCGATTCGCTCTAAAATCAATCGTCATATTAAATCGCTAAATACTAATAATTGGTGTCAAATTTCCAGTTATGAATCAAAATAATTTATTTCTATACAAGGAGAATCTATTATGAATACTACAGTTGAAGCTATGTTAACAGAAATTTTGCCAAAGGCATCCGTTCAAGAGTTAGTGGAACGTTATGGAGATCCATATGATGCATTATTCCATGCAGAAGAATCTGAGTGGTATGATGCGCCTGGTATGGGTAACCGAGGTATTGCCAAGCTACGTGCTATTAAATCTATCATTAAGAATGTGCAAAATAGGCCTCGTAAAGCCCCTATTAATGTAGGTAGACCTATTGATATCTATAAGGCTATGTCAGATATGCAGTACTTTGAAACCGAACATGTACGAGTGCTATATCTTAATGCCAGAAATCACCTAATTAAATCAGAAGACATTTCTATTGGTGATGTAACGACAGCCTCTCTAGATATTAAATGCATTTTCTCTTCTGCGGTTCGTTTAAAAGCTTGTGGGATTGTCATTGTCCATAACCATCCTTCAGGTGATTCTCATCCAAGTGAATTAGATATTCGTTGTACTAAGCGAGTTGCTGAAGCAGGTAGACTATTTGATATTCCAGTACTCGACCACATCATCATAGGACATGGTGAATTTCATAGTATGAGCGAATGTGGTCAATTATAAGGAGGATATTATGCCAGCAAAACGATTTATTTGCCCCAACGGGGATGAAATTAATATGTATGAATGTCTATTACGATGCCCACAAGGTACTCGGTGTATGTTTTTACCTACATTACGAGCGGTAGCTACTTCACTAGAACGTAATTTAACAAAGCCTTCCGTTACTGAGTTATTAAGTGGTACTCGCGAATTATATCTCAAAAAGATTACAGAATATGCCGTAGATCCACAAAAGCAACTATACGCTTTACATGGGTCAGCTGTGCATACAATTACAGAACGTCATACTAGCGGTAACATGCTTTCAGAAGAACGCTTGAAAAACACCACCACAACAGGGCAATTTGATTTATATGGGCAAGTGTTATCTAATACGGATACTACGCTAGGTGATCTAAAAATAACAAGCTCATATAAGCTTATGAAAGCATTAGGGTATTATAAAAAAGATGTTGAAACTGGTGAAGTATATAAGACGGGAGTAAAAAAAGGCCAACCTAAAACACGAAAAGAATTATTCACAGATGGAGTACGTCATGTGTTAGATTGGGCCTTACAATTGAACTATTACAGATTATTGTTAGAAGAAGAAAATTACACCGTATCGTCTATGGTGATTCAGGCGTTATGTCGTGATACAGGGCTACGTATTGCTTTTGAACGAGGTATTACAAAGCCGTTATATCTTATTCCTATCAACCCTATTAGCAATCATTGGTTGAAACGATATATGGACGCCAAAGCAAAGCGGTTACAACAAGCCATAGAAACGGGTGTAGTACCGAAGAAATGTAGCCGACGTGAAACTTGGCATGGTAAAAAATGTGAAGGTTATTGTGCTGTATCCGCTCAATGTAAAGCCATTGAAGAAGCACAACAAATTAAGTCAGCATAATAAGAAAGGAAGCATTATGACACAATACTGCGGTATTATTATTACAGAGATAGAACTCTATGTATCTGTGGTAAAAAAATACAAAAATAAAAATTAAGAGTACTAGACCGCTATATATATAAACGTAGTAAATCGCTTGTTTCGGATTTATCAGCCATTCATAGTAAAAAAATAAGAATATACCTACGATTTACTCGTTAGCCTATACTGAAATTCCACATCTTATATTTAATAAAGTCAGCTCTAATACACCTTTTACAAGATGCATGGAAGCAACGAGACGAGCTTACATCAATACAAGACAATCAATATACGTATCAATTTATATTACCCACTATAGATAACCAGGAATGGTTGTATATGGTGGGTATTTCTCAATCTAATATATCTGAATTACAATGTGCCGAAAAACAAAATCATATGGAAATTGAAGTTGTTTCCTATTGGCCAGTACCACTATTAGATTTACATAAAAATCATAGCAAACCTACGCTTCTACTCATTGAGGAAAATAGTAGAGTTACAGGATACCTTTGTAGTGGAACTGTCATTGTCGCTACAATCAACTGGAATCGACATTCGGAAACACCCAAAGAGCTGATACAACGATTGCTTAAAGACTCCCCTATTACATTGCATGATACACTCGAAATTCAAGCGTATTTAAGCGAAAAGGCATATCTTTTGTGGAAAGATCTAATTTCACAATATGGTGAAGTTAACAAGTCCACAATTAGTGACGTCTTAAATCATTTTACATATCGTTGGGATGGTGATGTACATATGGATGCATCTGCCGGTCTAAGTTATTATTTAGCACGATCTGGTGTGCAAGCGGAGGAATGAAAATGACGAATACAGCATTATATGAAAAGCTATCACTTGCTATGAAAAGTTGTAGCTACATTGAAAAAACAGGTGAAAATACCTTTCATGGGTATTCTTACGTTACTAGTAGCGATGTGTTAGAGCGTGTAAACGACGCTCTTACAAGTGTAGGCCTCATTACAGCTGTTACCCCTACCCTTCTTGATTTACGAGAGGTACAAACAGCCAAAGGTAATATTGATAAGCACGCTACAATTAGCGTTACCATTTCTATTATTGATGTAGAAACAGGTGAATCAGTACAAATAAGTGGTATTGGTTCTGGTCAAGATAGCGGTGATAAGGCCATCATGAAAGCTGAAACAGCGGCTATAAAATACGCTTATATGCTTAGTTTTTGTATTGCTACAGGAGATGATCCAGAAGCTGATACTAATATCGATCTAAATACACATACAGTTTCCCAACCTAAATCTGATATTACAAGAAGGAAAGTTATTCAGCCTCAAACTAAAGTAAGTGATGATTTGCATTGTGCCGATTGTGGAAGTACCATCTCTAGTAAGGTATCTAGTTTTTCTAAACAACGATATCAACGGCCATTATGCATGAGCTGCCAAAAAGAACATGAAATTGTAGCGTAACATCATACTCTACATAGAGAGGAGGTGATATTATGAATACTATACTGACTCAAGTTTTAGTAGAAGTAGCTACTACAGTATTACGCATATTGATTTCTGATGATGAATAACCAAAAAGCCATGCCGTTTTATACGACATGGCCTTTTATTTTTTTTACAGTATATTACTACCGCCACAGAGATGAGTAAGTACAATCCAACCCATATTATTACTTCAATAATATAAATAGGTATCTTGGTGTTAATATAATAAAATTAAGTACTTATAATAGTTTAACCATTAGCTCACTAGCCCCATTGGTTAGTAAAAACATAGTTATTTCTATACTTCCAATAAAATTCAGCATATCTTTTTAGACCGAGAATTATCTTCTACATCCTGCCAATAGAGAAAGTCAATTAATCTTACTACTGTATTATAAGTTAACTTTATTGCAAGTTCCCTCTTATCACAATTATCTAAACATTTCCGATATGATAAGTTCAACTTTTTCATTGAGATCATATAATATATCAAGACAATTCTTCATTGCTTTAGTTGTGTTGATATACTTATTTAAAAAGCTGTTGTATTGAATTAGTATCACAATACAACACACCACGGTCAGCTTCAATCAGTTCAGCTTTACTATTTAAATGCTCTATATCACCATCGCTAATTATTTCAGAATTAATCCACTCAGAAAAACAAATCAAATATTGTATTCACAATATCTCAGATTTTTTTATAACCATCCTCATACGTATCATTTGGATAGTTATTTACCATATAAACATAAATTGATGTCTTCTGTAATTTCATATTAATAATATTCTTACATTCATCAAGGACTTCATTCCCAAAAATTTCTTGTTGAGACAATCCATTTTCAGTACTCTTAGACTCATAATCATTATATTCTTTACGTGCATTCAGCTTTTATATTATCTACCTCTTGTATTACGCTAATAATATCCGCACACCATTCACTTAAATAGGTTTCCACTTTTTGAGTATCATCAAGATAATTTATCGCACTAGCCTTGAATAGTTTTTTTGATATGACTTGAATGGGATATCACGATATTTAGTATTAATATATCGCTTAAATTTATTACCGAATAGTGATGTAAGAATAGTATGGTTTTGAATACAATCACTAACAAAAACCATTATTATCACTATAGCCTCAAAAATCTTATTCAACCCTGCTTCTATCGTATTTAATGATTTATCCTTATCATATAACCCCTTAAAGCTAACTGGTTTTATATTATCAAACGCTTCAATAGCTACTTTCAATAGATTTCCCTTTTTAGACTTATCTAAACAGGATATGTGGTTTGATACAAAAACTATCTATAGCAGGTATAGTATTAAATAAAATCCGATGCAAATAATTTATAACCGCTATAATCTCATGATCTTTAATAGCTCGACCGTCACCCAAAAGACTGCCTGTATTGCTCCATAACAACTCAAATAAGTAATTATTTAATGGGTACGGAAGCTCAATCGTTAACAGTAATGCTACCCTATATATCCAAATAGTAAACTGAAGTGGTTTTAATAGACGTAATCAAACGGGAATATTTCCAAATCAAATCTTCATAAAACCTACTAATTACAAAACATATTCGAATAGTTTTTCAAATATTAAATTCGGATAATCTTTTTCACTCAAATCATCTATGTATTTTTCAGACTTGGGTCTTTTTTTCAGTTATAGCTGTTATTTGCTCATTATAGGAGTCATAAACATTTTTTTGGTGTTATTAAATATCTTATCAATATATTTATAATTGCCGTCAAAATCACCACCTGTACTAAACATAGTTAATGTACCATTAGATTTACCAAAAACAGCATTTTTGTAAAACAACTTGAAATGGACTATCTAAAGATTTCCCATTATTGTCAACAAAGTTTCCAACACCATTCAACGTTTTACTTCTGAACAGTTTTTAAATCATATAAAGACTCCTTTAGTCTCGTCTTGATATAGATCTGATAAAAGTTTTTCGATTACTAATGAAAGCACCAAAAATTCCAATTGTTTTTGTAATTCAGCTGAAAACAAAATACTTGAATGAATATCATAAGTACCTTTTAGGACTAAATTTAGAGCTCACATAGAGATGCTATATTGTACTTAGAATAATTAGGCTGGAATAAAAGTATCCTTAATTAAACTAAAAAGTTGTTCATCTCTTGGAATAAAATCCCAAAAGAAGGATAGCAATTCTTCCTGGCCACTCTGTGATAACGTTAAATAATCAAAAAAAGTTCCCAGATAAGTTATCATTCATACACTCTTTAATATTATTAAATGCGAAATTATTTTTCACCGTCGATACCTATATTTTTCCCAATCACGGATAGTCTGAACATACTTAGTCAAATTTGATTTAGTACTATTCAACTGTTGATTAGCTTCTATCATACTGATTAACTTATAACTTTCAGTTAGCTTATCTTTTGAAGCTATCTCGTTAGCAAAAAAACATATCAAGAATTTGTAAATCCGATCTAAATAACATATAACGCCTCACAAAGCCCAAGGAATTTCAACCTTGGCTTTTTTTAGTTACAATACTCCCCACAAAAATTTACTTACTTTTTTGCATTTAGTAATTTACTTCTTAATATTATCATATCACTTTTATGATTACGATATTATTACTGCGACGAACAAATTGGTTCGTAATAGTTACTTTATATTTAGGAAGGAGGGTTCATATGAATCCCTCAAATACATTTGGCTGATATCACCGACAATAAGGAGTTGATAAAAGCCCATCTAATAAAAAAAGGCATTATATGAAAAATAATACCTTAAAAAGTTCTTGATGGTATTCTAGCAATCAGAAATGAAGATTGCTTTTTGGGATACCTATTCAAATGGTAAAGATATTCAACGTTATTTGCGTAAAAATATCTTTTAGCGAAAAATGTTAATAATGTGCTTCGAGCGGAAACACTAAAATCAATTCTAGATGACATTCTTGTTGATCCACGTTTCGAAATCTCTGAAAAACAATCAGAAAGATACTTACTATTTAAAAAAATGGAAGATTAGACTTGGAAAAATTGTAATGAGTTAAATCCTGTATCTGATGATGACTTTCATACTTACCGTATTGAGGCAAACTTTAAAAGAGATTTTCTTCCAATGCAGGAGGAAACTCTATTAAAAATATCTAAATCAAGATTTGGTAAGTTATTAGATGAGATGTTCCCTAACGACACTAATAGTCAATTAAGACTGCTAGAACTATTAGGCTATCTTTTAGCTCCCATTACTGGTCAAAAAGCCGTACTATTCATAGGTAAACCTAATACAGGTAAAAGTTTACTCCTTAAAATATTACGACTATTATTACCAGCTTCTGTAGTATCGCATCTCGACCTATCTTTAATTGGTCGCTATAACGAAAATGCTGCACTACTTGGTGCACATGTAAATATTACAGAAGATTACGATTCTAATGTCGTAGTTGATATGAGTACCTTAAAACTCATTATAGGAAATGAAGTTGTAACATTAACACAAAAATATCAACCTTCTGTTTCTATGCCTGTAAAAACAAAACTCATATTAGTAGGGAATGCTTTACCTAAAATAAAACCTACTGAAATCAACCCCTTTGTTGAGAGAATGTTATTTTTAAGATTTAATAATGTTCCCCAACAGCCCAATCCTAAATTGATTGAAGAGTTGAAGAATGAATTGGATCTTATTGCGACAGTTTGCACTTTGGCATATATCCATGCGTTAGCCAACGGCTTTACTGTATCAAATTCAAGTGATCGTTGGTTTAAAACTCAACTATGTGAAGCACAGAGTGAAAAACTATTCATAGAGGATATGATTGATGGCTCAGCTAAAGAGTTCTTTATCCCTATGGCTGATTTGAAAGAGGCCTATTCAACGTATTGCCAACAGAACGGTCTAACTGAGAATAATGTAGCAACGCTACGAAGATGTATTTTTGATTGCTTTGATAATGTCATTAGAGAGCGAAAAAATATGTCCGCCCACAATTTAGGGAATATTCATTGTTTATGTGGTATTCAATGGAAAGCGGATGCATTAAAAGGACTAAGGGCTGATCTATATAGTAAAGCTTTAAAAATACAGAAGCATTATGGAGCTAAGGATGTTCATCATGATAGTTAATTCTAAAAATCAGCCTAAGAAACAACTCAGTGTTAATCTAGGTGAAGAGTTAAGTATCAAACTTGATACCTATTGCCAAGTAGCTAATACAAATCGTTCTGATGTAATTCGTGCATTTATAGCTACCTTGCCAGAACAAGGAATTCTCGATGATATATCAACCAAAAGCTTATTAAGCGATCAGATGTATCTAACTCGAATCATAAGATTTCTTCTTATCGCCAAAACACTTATTACTTGTCCTGAGCAAAAAAAGGAGGCACAAGAGCTATGTCGAAACTTACTTCTATATTTAAAATGATTGGAGCTCAATCATCGCGATTAAAAACTGTTGATGCTGCGATTCAATACGTTTTTAATCGACAAAAAAGCTCTCCCACTCTATGGGCTGAACAGTACCTCGATATTGATAACCCTTTAGAATCATGGAATGCACACCCTATGCATAATACTGATAAGGAGAGAAAATTTCTCCATGCCATATTATGCCCGTATGGAAAGCATACCCCTAACCAAAAAGATATGAAGGAAATTGTAGAGGGTCTCTTTAAAGTATTTGATGGACATCCATTATTAACAGCAATTCATACGGATCATCCTCAATCTCCACATATCCATATATTAATACACCCAAGGAATATATCAACCAATAAGGTCTGGCAACAAAGTCCACAAAAGTTAAAAGACCAAAAAGCCTTGATAACAAGTATCCTTGAATCAATGGGGTTATATGGTATAACACAAACAAATAAAAAAATATTATACCCTCATCTACCCATCTAACAGAAATAAATATAGGTTGTCAAAATGTGGAGTTGCCATCGCCTTGTATTCAACTAGAAGCGGATAGTACTACTACTCACATTAATAAAACAACTTCTAGTTTATTAACTTCAGATTCAGTAGGCTATCTGATAAATATCTTGCAGAATCAAGATAATCTAATAATTTATAATTCAATAAAAAAATGGGATTGAAACAATGAACCTTTCCCTTATGGAGGATACACAATATGTTAAAAGAATTAAATAACCTAAAACAAAAAAATGCGAACTTGTTTTTGCCAGATGGCGAATACCTTTTATGCAGGATTACTCTTAATGACCTTTGAAGATGGCAAAGGTGAGATTAATAACGTTATTGGGTGCTACCATACGTATGATAATCATCAATATGCTATTGATACAACAAAAAAGGCTGACAGAATTATGCCTGTAATCATTGATTTACCTGCATATATCACCAAAAGAGCAGACGCTCTAAATTTACATGATAGTATTGAAACAAATAATACTATAAAAAGCAGACCTATAGATGAACCGTAAATTCTAACTTAAATGATGAGAGGAGGACTGAAAATGAAAAATAATGCATTTACGGTCCTCTATCTTCAAGAAGTAAGTATGTTTTTGAAAGTTAGTCCACAAACGATCCGAAAACATCTCAAAAATCAAGGTTACCTATCTGAGAAAGACAAGCTAGGTAATCGATACGCATTAACAGTCGATACATGGCAAAAGTTTATTGCGAAAAACTATGCCGTAGCCTATAATAGCTTCGTGAACAGGTACTTAGATGACAAGAGAAAAGAGTCAATAATGTATCCAATTCCAAAAGGCAAAGGTGTTATCTCTGCTGAGAAGCAAAGAAGTGGTAATACGCGTTATTATATTCGTAATTTCCCATTATATTGTGATAGTGAAGGCAATATAATAAAATACCGTTACCCGCAAGGCTTTGATGATAAAGACAAAGCTAAAGCACAGCGAAATATATTAATTCGAGATCGAGATGCTGGAGTATATCAAAATCAATTTTTGAAACTACTCAAAAATGCTCCAGTTCAGAGCCAAGCAAAAATCAAAGCTATTATGATTTTTGTATTAATTACTTTGCAAATAAAAATGTGAAGAGGCAACTCGAAAATTGTATATTGATATAACTGAAAAATAGGATTAAACCATTCTTTGGTGCAACTCCAATTTCAGAGTTATCCAAAGGGTTGTTACAACGATTCGTAGATAACTATACAACCAACATCCGAAAAACATTCATTGTATTAAGTTTAACCTTGAAAAAGTTATGTAATTTGGAGTTAATTCCAGTAAAATTATTATGACTTTCTCATTAAACCAATATCAACAGCTCCAAAACGACCAAAAGAGGCACTAACCGTTACTGAAACTAATTTATTTCTTGATTACTATAAAGGTAAGCATTTAGAACACTGTATTCTACTATTATTCCACTGTGGATTACGAATTGGTGAACTTCAAGCACTCCAATGGGATGAAATTGAATTCATAGATGATGAAAGAGCCGAAGTGCATGTCAATTCATCATGGGGTGAAACTCTTCAAGGAATGGCTCGAAAAGAACCAAAAACCAAATCTAGTAAACGTGTTGTTCTTATCAATGATGCCTATACTATATCAGTACTTAAGAAAGCTAAACTGGCCTCTAAAGGTAATCTATGGGTAGCTGAAAACAAAACAGGCTTACGACCAATAGATAAGCATAACTTCACAAAACGTTATTTCACTAATGTTGGTAAAATACTAGGCTTTACAAAACATCTTTCTAGTCACGTGGCAAGGCATACTTTTATATCTCATTTGGTACAAAATAATGTTCCCTATACAGAGATTGCTAAACTAGCAGGCCATGATAGCACTACGATGATAATAAATGTATACGCTCATGCGATTCAAGATAAAGAAAAAGTCTTTAACTATGTTTCCAATCTTTACACTTGATGCAAGGATAAATTTTTATCCTTGCATTATATCCTGGCAGTGCATTTTAAAATAATAAAAAATAACCGTAAGGGCTAAAACCCTTACGGCTATTACGTTTCTTTGGTGATCCAGGAGGGATTCGAACCCCCGACCCACGGCTTAGAAGGCCGTTGCTCTATCCAACTGAGCTACTGAACCATGTGGATTACCTTTATATGTAATTATCTATTATAGTATAAATTATGTGGCATGTATCGTCAACTAATGACGTCATTTTTCGTTCACCCTAAAAAAGGCAAAAAAAAATGGAGCGGGTGAAGGGAATCGAACCCTCGCGACCAGCTTGGAAGGCTGGGGCTCTACCATTGAGCTACACCCGCAAAATAAAAAATGGTCGGAGCAGCAGGATTCGAACCTGCGACCCCCTGGTCCCAAGCCAGGTGCGCTACCAAACTGCGCTATGCCCCGTCATTAATTACTTGCTAATTATAGCAAACCCGGTAGTTGATGTCAACCACTACTTTTGCTGAGTTTTACTCAGTTATGAGTACCTCTCTGCAACGAAAATTATTATATCATCGGACTACTATTCTGACAAGTATTTTTTTATAACTTCATTAAAATTTTATGTAAAAAAACATGCACCCCGTAGGATGCATGTTCAAAATCATATTTGATTTAGTTAAAATTAACCTTCGTAATGACCGTCTTCAACGATTTGAGGGTTTTTAGCGATACCTTGTTTTACAGCTACTTCAGCAACTGCTTTTGCCACTGCAGGAGCTACGCGAGGGTCGAATACGGATGGCATGATGTTTTCATCATTCAATTCGCTGTCTGGAATCAAGTGTGCCAATGCATCGGCAGCAGCCAATTTCATTTCGTCAGTGATTTTAGATGCACGAACGTCGATAGCACCACGGAAGATACCAGGGAATACAGCTACGTTATTGATTTGGTTAGGTGCATCGGAACGGCCTGTACCAGCGATGCGAACGCCAGCAGCTTTCATATCAGCGTATGTTGCTTCTGGGTTAGGGTTCGCCATAGCGAATACGATAGCGTCATCAGCCAAGTTTTCCAAAATTTCTTTTGTGAAAGCACCTGCTGCAGATACGCCAAGAAGGATGTCAGCGCCTTTAGCGTTTTCAGCCAAGTTGCCATGTTTTTCTTCAAGGCCAAGCAAATCAATCAATTCAGTTTGCAAAGAATCAAGGCGTTTGTAATCTTTGTGCAATACGCCAGAGGATACCAATACGGTAATATCACGAGCGCCTGCAAGGTATAACAAACGAGCGATGTTTGCACCAGCTGCACCAGCACCGTTTACTACGATTTTAGCAGTTGCTAAATCTTTTTTAACGAGGCGAAGAGCGCCTTTTACACCGGCCAAACATGCGATTGCTGTACCATGTTGGTCATCATGGAATACAGGGATTTCTAATTCTTCTTTCAAACGATTTTCGATTTCGTAGCATTTAGGAGAAGAAATGTCTTCCAAGTTGATGCCAGCAAAGTTCTTTTGCAACAATTTTACAGTGTTGATCAATGTATCAGCATCTTTAGTATCTACTACCAATGGAATGCAGTCTACATCGCCGAATTTTTTGAACAATAAGGATTTACCTTCCATTACAGGCAATGCTGCTGCAGCGCCGATATCGCCAAGACCAAGTACACGAGTACCATCGGATACAACGGCAACCATGTTGGAACGGCAAGTTAATTCGAAAGATTCTGCTTCATTGTCTTTAATACGCAAGCATGGTTCTGCTACACCTGGTGTGTAAGCAACGGATAAATCATGAGCGTCTTTTTAATTCATATTTAGTTCCTACTGTGAGGAAAGCCTTTTTAATTCACGTTTTTGTACTGCTAATTCACGTACGTCCATAATAATTCTCCTTTGTGGATGACAACGACACAATAGTTTCTATGGGATTAATTATCAATCCCTTTTACAAGTTTTATTATACAGAATCAGAAACCAATAACACAAGATTTTTTTCGATATAGTTTTTTTCGAAAATTTTAGAATTAACTATGAATTGCTATCAGTTGATTTAATATTAACTATACACTGAAAAATCAGCATGTAAACGATTTTTACTCACATTTGAAACCATCTAGGCTTTCACAGATGGCAAATTGCGTCCGTAGAAGATTTCTGTCATTTCTTGTCGCAATTGGTGTTTAATTTGCTTGATTTCTCGTTCACTTAACTCAGCTTCGGTAATACCGAATAAGTAGTTATCCAAATCAAAGTCCTTGAGCATCATCTTAGTGTGGAAGATATTTTCTTGGTACACGTTCACATCAATCATGTTATACAAATTGCGAGTTTTCGCATTAATGTAGTTTTGAATGGAGTTGATACGATGGTCGATGTAGATTTTCTTGCCCGACACGTCGCGCGTAAAGCCACGCACGTGATAGTCCAAGGTCAAAATATCTGAATCAAAGCTATTGATCAAGTAATTGAGTGCCTTAAGTGGAGAGATTTGACCACATGTGGATACCTCGATATCGGCACGGAATGTGCTAATTCCCTTATGCGGATGGCTTTCAGGGTAGGTATGAACCGTAAGATGGGATTTATCCAAATGCATAACCACATCTTCTTTTTCAATTTCTTCTTCGGAAATCAAAATCGTAACCGATGCCCCTTGTGGATCGTAATCTTGTTTCGCAATGTTCAAAATATTGGCACCGATAATATGACTCACTTCGGTCAAAATATTCGTCAAACGTTCCGCGTTGTATACTTCATCAATATATTGAATATATTGCTTCTTTTCTTCCTCTGTACGAGTATAACAAATATCATAAATATTAAAACTCAACGTCTTCGTGAGATTATTAAACCCATATAACTTCATTTTAGGCTTTGCCTTAACTGGTGTATCCATGATATGCCATAACCCTTTCTATGCATAGACTTACTATTTTTTGTGAAAGTCATACAAAATCCAACTTTCACACATATTCTATATAATATCTCGTTTATACTTAAATTTTACATCAAAGACACCGTCTTCGTAGGTTACAATAGCAAAGGTACCACCCGTTCCATCCCGAGGTAATGCAATACTACCTGGATTGACAAATAATGTGTCACCTAAAAGTTTCTCTTTACGAATATGACTGTGCCCGCATACGATGAGACGTGCCCCCATGGCGTTGCCAACGTGTACCAATTCTTGTATTCGTTTATCATATGATACCTCATGACCATGGGTCATGTAAATATAGGTATCCTCAAGGGAATCAACTGTTCCTTAGGTTCTAAAGGATGCACTCGGTCATTATTGCCGCGCACGGCATAGACCGGCACATTGGTGCGCGTTTGCATATACCGCGCATCGTCGCCATAGTCACCTGCGTGTAGCCACATGTCGATATCTTGGTCCACCGTCGCATTTAACACGAGATCAATGGTGTCGAGATAGCCATGTGTATCACTAATAATACCTATTCGTTTCATTTGTTCACCTTCGCAACTAATTGTTGCAACGCCTTGCCACGATGACTGATGGATTCCTTCGTATCGATATCGAGTTCCGCCATGGTTTTACCAAATTGAGGAACAAAGAAGTATGGATCATAGCCAAATCCATTAGTACCAACCGGCGTATCTTGAATTTCGCCATCACAGGAGGCTTCGGCCGTCACGCTAGCACCATCTGGATGAACCAGCGCTAAAGCGCATACATAGTGCGCTGTTCTATCGATTTGCCTTGTAATTCGCGAATTAATTTTTCATTATTTGCCCTCGTCATCGCCGTGAACACCCGCATAGCGTGCAGAGTATACACCAGGCGCCCCATCGAGGGCATCGACAGCAAGTCCCGAATCGTCGGCCAAACAAGGTAGTCCCGTTTTTTCACTATAGTATTTCGCTTTGAGGATGGCATTTTCCATAAAGGTCGTGCCCGTTTCCTCTGGTTCCGGAACGTCTACTATGTCTTTCACAGGCACACAGGTAATGTTCATATGAGAAAAAGCTCGTTCAAATTCGCGTATTTTTCCCTTATTGCCCGTTGCTAATACAATGCGTTCCATATTACTGTTCTCCTTCAGCAGCTTGAACAGGTACATCAGGATACACCTTGCCAATTTTGTCCGCTACAGAACCGAGTACATTGCGTTGTACCGCCATCAACTCATCGGTAGCAGATTCGGCAAGGTCTAATAATTGGTTAAGCTCATCGCGGCTAAAGGTACCATGTTCGCCTGTACCTTGTACTTCGATAAGATTACCGGTACCAGTGCGCACCACGTTCATGTCCACTACGGCAGCGCTATCTTCTTCATAGCAAAGGTCTGCAATAGGGCCGTCTGGACCAATGCCAACGGAAATAGCGGCACAGAAATCGGTAATAGGGAATTTGCCAAAGCCACCGAATGTAAAATCGATGGCATCCACAAGGGCTACGAAGGCACCTGTAATGGATGCGGTACGAGTACCGCCATCGGCTTGGATAACATCGCAGTCTACGGTGATGGAACGTTCCCCTAGGGCTTTTAAATCTACAACGGCGCGCAATGCACGACCGATTAAGCGCTGAATTTCAACGGTACGACCCGTTTGTTTCCCACGAGCGGCCTCACGGCTTACCCGTGTTTTTGTAGAACGTGGCAACAATGAATACTCTGCTGTCACCCAACCTTGACCAGAACCTTTAAGCCAGCGCGGTACATTTTCCTCGATAGTAGCTGTACAAATGACCTTTGTCTTGCCACATTCGATGAGGACAGAGCCTTCTGCATATTCTGTAAAATGTCTTGTTATTTTAATGGGTCTTAATTGACCTGCTGTTCTATTATCACTGCGCATAACAATGCCCCCTTTATCTCTAGTATACCCATGCTGAACCGTTCATTATAGGATATGTATCACAATAGAAACGCCCCTCACACGAGGGGCGCTATCTCGTCTATTCTATTATATCATGAACAGTGGTTTCCCATTCGACAGGCTAAATTTCAACTTGTCCCTGTCCCATAGGGTCCACCACTACATAGCGATTGAGACCACCTTGTTCTTTCATGCAGCGTGCTTCTGTGAAAGCCTCTTCGCGCGTAGCATCATCTGCCTGCCATGGTATAAACATGGCGTACACACTTTGTTTGGCATAGGGTCCATAATTACCATAGGATTCGATACTATGCCAACCAATTTTATCCGGATAGAGGCACACTGTTTCACGACGTTCTTCTTGAACGCCAGATTCGTCATAATACACAGAATAGTCTCGAACCCATCTATCCTTGTGACCAATGAGTTCATCTCGTGCTATTTCCTCACGCCGTACCCATTGATCTTTCCATTTCAAGATTAAATCATCTATATATCTCGTTACATCAGCCGATTGATGTTGTTCCACATAGTTTGGCTCGATAACGCGACTATAATCTAACCCCGCCATCGATAAGATAATACCTGTATTTACATACGGCAAGGCCTCTTGTACGGAATAGCCACCTTCAAGAACAGCAATATCGGCCTGCAATAGGTCAACTAGTTCTGCGTACCCCTTAGCGGTAACATTCATATTGGCTAACGGATCAGAGAAATGGTTGTCCTGCCCCGCCGAATTGATGACGATATCCGGTTTAAATTCATGGAGTATTGGCAATACAAGCTCACGCATAACCTTTAACAAGCCTTCATCACCGGTTCCCGGAGGTAATGGAATGTCAATATTGGCTCCGATGGCTTGAGGGCCGCCGAATTCATCCATAAATCCTGTGCCCGGATATAAGGTCCGCCCATCTTGGTGAAAGCTTATATACAAGGTATCTGGATCATGGTAGAACACATCTTGCGAACCATCCCCATGATGGACATCGGTATCGACGATGGCCACCCGTTTTACACCGTAGGTTTGGCGTATATGTTGAATCATAACGGCTTCGATATTGATAGTACAGAACCCACGAATGCCATGAACCATAGCCATCGCATGATGCCCTGGTGGTCTAACGAGAGCAAAGGCTCGGTCAACTTCACCTTGTAGCACCGCATCAGCTGCTGCGATGGCACCGCCTGCTGATACGCGATGTGCATCAGTTACCCAAGATGCTAAATCAGGGGCCCCCACGTGAACCCGTTCTATTACATCCCAATCGGCTACAATAGGATTATATTCTCTAATATTCGGTACATCCAATAAGCCTTCTTCTACGATTTGATCCCGCGTATAGAGCAATCGTTCTTGCCGTTCTGGATGGGTAGCAGAAATTTTCCAATCAAAGGCAGGGAAAAATACGAGGCCTAATGAAGGATGTTCTGTTGTACTAGCCTGCACAATTCCATTTCGCACACGGTAACTGTCCTTATGATTCCACATAGCCGCTCACCCCCGCTTTCAATTGTACTTTCACAGTAATAATGCGTTCCATCGATTGCCATCCATCGACAACAGGAAAATCTTCAGCGCTTATCGTTTCTATAGCAGGCATTGCACCTTGAGGCACAAGACCCTTGTTCCTGAGCAGCCTCGCGCAATAAGTCATAAGCTATCTCTTCTACGGCTTGAGCAGAGCGCAAAGAGCTACCTGTATCTTGAATGCCCAGTTCTGGCACCACCATGGTACGACGTTTTGTATCGACGTGAACCGTAATCGCCATTGTATGGTTAGCCACACCTGCACCTATGGCATTAGCCACGGCCGCATCAGGCGGAATATGAACAGGCAATCCTAGTGTATCTCCCAATAATGGGGCCCAAACTAGCCGCCGTGCCACCGACGATAACAAGCTGGGCCGGCACAAATGGATCAGGATGCACAATATCGGCTACTACATAAATGGGTCGTTTATTTTCCTTTGCCACGACCGTATCAATCCCTTGCGTTACAACACGGACTGCTGTATCTACGATGCGTTGAGCCATAGTGTTAGCATCAATGGTCGTATCAATCTGTGCAATGGCATCGTACGCCTTCTGTTCATCGCCATAATGCGCGTTACCAAGCACGATGAGGGCATCCCCTAATGTAGGGATAGTGCCGCCCAATGCAACAGATGGGCCAATCCGTTCAGGGCCAACCATGAGTTCTCCATCTTCATAGCGCACCGCCGATTCACCGCCAATGCCCACAGAGGTAACCGCAAAGGAACGTACTGCACTTGGATATTCACGAATGGATACGCCCTCTTTTGTCATCAGTGGTTTGCCCTGTTTCCACAATGAAATATCCGTCGTGGTCCCTCCAATATCAAGAGCCACCGTATGAGATTCTTTTAGTGCTGCGCAATGCTTCTAAGCCAAGTACCGTAGCGGCCGGTCCGGTAAATACAGTCTCTACAGGAATAGATTCTACCGTATCAATCGGTAGCGAGCCGCCGTCGGCTTTCAAAAATATATACAGGCGCCGTAATGTGAAAGGTTTCTAATGCGTGATGGACAGCAGTTTTTAAAGTCCTTAAATACAGAGGCTACGGCACTATTAAAATAGGCGCTGATGGTGCGACGGGGAAAATTAAGATTGCCACTCAGTGCACTGCCTGTGAAATCGTAGCTATATGTACCTGCGAGACCATTGAGCAACATCGATTTCTTCCTTCGGATTGCGGACGCCAAATTTTGCAGAGACCGCAGCCAAATCGGTACCACTCTTAGATTGCACCATGTTCGCCAGTTGGCGAGTACCCCCTACATCCGTACGTTCCACCACAATGCCGCGATGGTCCGTATACCCTTTAAGATACACAGGTCTTACCGGGAATATATCGTCTACATTGCGCCCTGGCCCCGCTACTACATAGAGATCTACAGGTTGTTCTTTATGCTCCACAATTGTATTTGTCACTACCGTAGTGGATAGAGTTACCTGTTCTATTTGTGCAGAGTCCACACCACTCATCACCGCACCTAAGGCGTCCGTTATGCCATTCATGAGATTGTCCTTCGTGGTTCGCCGTTTAGCCGATGAAATGATGGTGCTGCCATTTATGATAACGGCATCCGTAAAGGTGCCGCCTACATCTATGCCTAATAACATATGTCCTCCTTTAAACAGAAAAGAGACCGCCGGAGCAGTCTCTTTTGTTAATCTCTAGACTTACCAGTTCTGCACCGGAATATCGAGAATTTCTTATTTTGCTGCCGAAACGGAAGCGTAGTTTTTAATGATAACGATTGGTGTCATTTGGCTATCATTACCAAATGGATTATCAATCAACAATTTAGCGATTTTCTTCGCATCAATACCGCGGCTTGTACCGAGGATAGCAGAGCGTTTCAAGTCGTTTACGTCTGCTACAACAGCGCCATAGCAACCTGTGCGTTGAACGATTTTTTTCAGCCACCTTATCTGGATCTTTTGGACCAAATACGATGTGTTTATCGAATGGAGGCATGGTACCTGTTACGTCATCGGTTAAGGATGCAGCACGGGCGATAGCATAGAACACGCCTGGTTTGCGGAAAATTTTAGCAATAGCGCCTAAGAAGAACGCACCTAATACCTTCCATTTACCATCCAGGTTCATAGCGGATTGCATACCATAAATAGAAGCCATGGAACCATCTGGATGGATAAAGCGGTTAATCATGCGCGCTTGCCAGCACACATTGAGTTCTTCTGGACGTGTAAAGCGACCTTGTGTAATAGCCACAACGGATTCTGCTACGCATACGATGTCTTCTGGTCCAATATTGTGACCACCAAATTCAACGATAGCATCAACGATGTCATCATTATCTGTAAGAATACGTGTAGGAACACATACTAATTCTAATTCTGCCATTGTTATGCCTCCTTAGTGAACCAATGCTGCTTGTACTTCTTCTGCAGTCAAACGAATACGTTGTTTATCGATATGGTAATCGGTACGACCTACGATTTGGTAATAAATGTCGATGTCCATATAAGGGAATCCCTTAATATCTTCACGAATGTTGCCATTTCTACCTGTTAAGGTAACGTAAACGCGAATTGTACCACCCTTGCGAGGCTTGATGATAATAGCTTCAAAATAACCATCGTGGCGTGGACGATCGATATCCATAGCCCAAGCGTCTACTTTCACGCCATCAAAATGTTCTTCTGGAAGCAAAGGACGTGGAAATAAATCCATGATCGTACCAAGTTGACGGCCTTTGTTCACAAATGGCACATCGCAGAACAATGTCATGGAACTCATGTTCATATCTGCCAACTGAAAGCTTGTTTTCCGCTTTGGCAACAAAATAACGCGTTCATTACCTTGTTTTAATACGAATAGACGGAATAATAAGTACAAAATAGCTACGATAACTGCAATGGCAACTATCACATTTATGATGTCATAAAACCACATGTGAATTCTCCTTTATAGTGTAATCAATTCCACCGAAAAATCATCAGTATCTAAGAATTGGGCACCCAAATCAGCCCCTAGGGCAATATCCTTTGTGAAATACAAGGTACTACGGCCCTTCTCTGTAGATGGATTATGCAGATGATTGCTGTCCATCGTACGTCGTACTAGATCGCTAGTCTCATAAGCAGGGTCGATATATCGGATGCGGTCACCTGATAACTCCTGCAGGACAGGGCTAACAAATGGGAAATGAGTACATCCCAATACGACAACATCGATATCCCGTTCTAGCATAGGTGCTAAGTACTCCTTAGCGGCTTTACGAACAGCGTCATCATGCAAATGACCTTGTTCAATTAAGCCGGCTAGTTCTGGGCATGGTTGCTCCCATACAAAAACCTCATGGTCGATGTCCATAGCCACATATTTATGAATATGACTATTAACAGTTGCCACCGTCGCCATGATACCGATGGTATTACTATTGCTTTCACGAATAGCAGTCTTAACACCTTGCGATACACCGATAACCGGCACATTGACGCGACTGCGCACCTCATCGAGGGCCACTACGGTGAAAGTATTGCAAGCGATAACCATCAATTTTACAGGTACTTGATGTAATGTTTCTGCAATACGACAAGCGATTTCTGTAATCTCCTCGGTTGGACGATTGCCAACGGGATTATTAGCATTATCCCCTATATAGATGAAGTTTTCATTGGGAAATTGTTCCTGTAGAACTTTCAAAACGGATAGACCACCTACACCTGAGTCAAAGACGCCGATAGGCAGTCGTTGTGTATCTATATTAGTCATGAGGCATCTCCTCAACAGCATTTAGAATAGGTTGATAAAAGCGATCCTCTAATCGTACGATTTTCCCAGACGATTTAGACATAAAGGCATTCTTAGTCTCACCCGTCGCCAATAGAGCACCATCGCTAGCGCGGCGCATGCGGTATTTAAATACCATCTGAGCACGGGTCATTTTGACTAAATAGGTTTCTATATTAATCGTGTCATCGAACCGAGCAGGTTCCTTATAGTTACACGATACATTCATAATTGGAAATACTATATCCTCGTCCATCATATCCCACAAGGTGACGCCGATGTGACGAAGGAATTCAATACGCGCCATTTCAAACCACCGAAAATGATTACTGTGGTGAGCAATTCCCATCATATCGGTTTCATAGAAACGGACGTTAATTGTCGCTGTATACATTTATTCATCCTTCTTATTACAATACAAATTCAATTGTATATCTATTAACAAAGGGTGTCAAATAAACAAAGGCAGTCCAATCAATAACAATGATTAAACTGCCTTTTTATGTACTTGTTAGTTGCCAAAAGGGAATAGCTTTTTCGCTTGTTCTTCATGGGACGTTTTGATATAGCGATTGGCGATTTTGAAAGCAATGCCAAGAACTGCTACATCGTCTACCCAGCCAAGGCCTGCAATCGTATCAGGGATGATATCGATTGGTAGGATGAGATACCCTAAAGCGCCGGCTAAAATAGCCTTTACATATTTTGGTGTATCTTGATCACGTAAACACAAGAATAACACCACTGCTTTTTGTACAAAGGCAAGTTTTTTACCATAGCGAGTAGCAAACGCTAAAAAGCGAGACTCGCTAAAATACTTGCCATATTTGATAATCTTTAATGGATTCATACCGATCCTTCTAACTATTTACGGAAACCGTTAATTGTAGATTTTGTTGTTTCTTTAACTGTTTCAACAGCTTGGAACGCAGTATCTTTCGCATTTTCCACAGCTTGAGCTGCTGTAGTTTTTGCATTTTCCACAGCCACTTGAGTTGTTGCTTTCGCTACTTCTACGCCACCTTTAGCCAATTCTTTAGCCGTATCCAATTTTTCTTTTGCTACATCGATTTTTTCTTTTGCCGCATCAGTTACTTTTGCTACTGCTTCTGCTGCATTATCATGCAATTGGTATTTCGTTTCCGTATTCCATTTTTCAATAGCAGGTGCTACTTTTTCAGAATATACTTGTTCTAATTGTTCTTTTGCAAGACCTGTTTCGTTGGCAATACCAGCCCATACATCGCGTTGGCCTTGAGTGAAAGGAATACTTGCTGCTGCATCGCGAGCGATTTCGCCAGCAATGGCTTTACCATTTTCATAGAACTCAGCAATCATAGGTTTATAGCGTTCGATATCGGATGGCATACCATCTTCGATCCAGATATGAGCTACCTTACCAATAGCATAGGTCAAACCAACAGCTACCGGTACGCGTACTGCTTTAAAAGGTACGAGTAAGGAAATAGCAGCTGTAGCAATAGCAGTGCTCAAGCCACCTACTAAACCTACAACAGCACCTGTTTGTAATTCAACATCATATAAATGAGCAATGCGAGTTACCATGTATGTAGCATTTGTGCATAGTGCAACATTGCTGAATTTTGGAGACAAAGCCAATACAGCAGCACGGCCTGCGCCCCAGAAAATAAATTGTTCAACTTGATAATTTAAATCTTGACCACCATCGCTAAGCGGTTCAATTCTAACGCCATTGTATTCTGCCATAATCGTTCTCCTTTTTTTCCGGATTCCACTTGTGAATGTATGTATCGTTCATTAGTATTATTATACCATTCTCAATGCAGAATTGAAATGAATAATATATATTTTACCCTGTATAAACGGGTTTATTATGACTATTAGTAATAGATAATACTCTATACACTACCAGCTTGTGAGTCCTCCATCAATCGTCCAAGCAGCACCGGTAACAAAAGATGCCTTGGAACTAATTAAAAAGGCTATAACTTCGCCAATTTCGTGAGGTTTTGCAATACGTCCTAATGGATAATGTTGCCCCATCTCCTCTTTTGCTTGCTCCGCATCTTGATGAGATTGAGCGATTTGTTTATCTACAAGGGATGTATCTACATCGCCAGGGCACACGCAGTTAACGCGCACCTCATGGGGTGCCATCTCAAGGGATAGGGATTTTGTAAAGCTTACGATAGCACCTTTTGATGCACCATATACTGAACAGGCCACATTACCTTGCAAGCCCGCATCACTAGATACGGTAACAATACTGCCCTTTACTTGACGTAAATAAGGCAATGCCGCTTGGCACAAGAACACAGTTCCTTTTACATTCGTTCCAAACATTTCATCAAAGGCGGATTCAGATACATCGGCTAGTAGCTCTTCTTCATAATATCCAGCCGCCGTCACAAGAGCAGAAATACTGCCAAAGAAATCTACCGTTTCTTTTACAATGCGCTGGCAATCGCTCACACTGGATACGTCGCCTTTCACATATCGCACCTTCGAAGAATAGCGGCGCAATTTCATCTTTGCCCTTTGTCCCGCTTGTTCATCGCGGCCATTGATAACCACGCACCAACCTTCTTGCAATAATAGCTTGGCCGTAGCAAATCCGATACCCGATGTACCGCCGCTAATCAATGCCACTTGAACATCACTTTTATGAGGCATACTCACACCTCCTACAAGGTAGAAATATAATCAAACACTAATTTTAACAACATCACTGTCGTAACAGACAGGAATACAACACGCACCAAAGAGGACCCTTTCGCAATAGCTAAATGGGATCCTAAATAGGCACCAACCACTTGGCCCACCGCAGCGGCAAGGCCGTACATATAATTAACATGCCCTAAATATATAAATACTAACAAGGATGCTAAATTACTGGTAAAGTTTAATATTTTTGCATTTGCCGAAGCATGGAGAAAATCAAACCCCGTAAAGATAAAGCCCATAATAAGAAATGTACCTGTACCAGGTCCAATGAAGCCATCATAAATACCGATACCAAGAGCAAAGGCCATGCAGATATAAAGTGCTCGCCCCATCACTTGGGAGGTACGGTTCACTTCGCCCCAATTTTTCTTAAATACTACGAATAGAGTAACAGCCACAAGCAATACAATAATAATCGGTTTTACATAGAGCGGAGGCAATGATACGACCGCCAAGGTACCGAGCATGGAGCCTATAAAGGTAAATGGTAGCAATTTGCGAACTAATGCGAAATCGACCATGTGATTCCGTAGAAACGTAATCGACGCACTACCAGCACCAAAGATGCTAGATAGTTTATTACTGCCTAGAGCCATGCTAGGAGGTAAATTGGTTAGCAACATGGCTGGCACAGAAATCAAGCCACCACCACCTACGATAGAATCAACAAAGCCTGCAAAGGCTCCGGCTACGCCAAGCAATATGAGTATCATCACCTCATAGGGTAATCCGGTAATAGAAATCAGCCAATCCATATACGTCCTCCCTATCTCATGTATCTCATGTATCACAAGTATACTATCATTTTACCATTCGTATCGGTAAAAACAATAGATACATATATAAAACAACGGTGACCATCGGCCACCGTTGCCTACATCGATATAGATGTAAATATTTTTAACTATTTCGTACCGGCCAATCGATCTAACACTACTGTATAACCATCGGCACCATACACAAGGCATCGTTTCACACGGCTAATTGTAGCTGTACTAGCACCAGTTTCCTCTACAATAGTTTCATAGCTATCGCCAGCGCGTAACATCTTAGCTACTTGAAGTCGTTGCGATAATGCTTTCAATTCATTAACAGTACAAATATCCTCAAAGAACGCATAACATTCTTCCACAGTTTGAAGTTGTAAGATACCTTCAAAGAGCTCGTCATGTTGAGCACTTCTCAATTTCTCATTGACGCTCATAACGCCTCCTATTTTTTATTCATCGCTTTGGATAATCCGTCACCAATCATTTGGATAACTTGAACCATGATGATAAGAATGATGATGGTAGCGAGCATGATATCCCCTTGGAAACGTTGGTAACCATAGCGGATAGCAATATCACCAAGGCCACCGCCACCGATAGCACCAGCCATCGCGGAGTAACCGATTAAGTTAACGATAAGCACTGTCACATTATCGATAATAGTTGGCAATGCTTCTGGCAACAATACCTTGCGGATAATTTGGAATGGGCTTGCCCCCATCGATTGCGCCGCTTCGATAACACCGAATTGAATATCTTTAATAGATGTTTCAACAAGACGTGCCAAAAACGGAATCGCTGCCAATGTCAACGGTACACAAGCGGCCGTCGTACCAATGGATGTACCAACAACCATGCGTGTAAATGGAATGATGGCCACCATCAAGATGATAAACGGGATGGATCGAGTTGCATTCACAATAGCGCCAAGAATTTTATTAAGCGCTGCATTTTCTAGAATGTGCCCTTTAGATGTAACCACCAATACTACGCCGAGCGGTATACCAATAATCATAGCCATGATCGTAGAAATAACGGTCATTTGCAATGTATCCAAGGTACCGGTTATCAACAATTTAATTACTTGCTCTGACATAACCGATCACCTCGCTTTCAATTGGTAATGTTCTGATATAGTCTAGCCCTTCTTGCGCTTTCATAGGGTCACCATTCAAAATGACGATAAGACGGCCTACGCTAGTGTTTTGAATGTAATCGATACCACCGAATAAGATGCTTACATCGAGATCAAAACGACGTACTAAACCAGCCACAACAGGTTCATCTGTAGCTTGGCCGGTAAACTTCAATTTTACAAGCGGTGATGTACCAGCAATCCAGTCATCATGAAGCTCTAGATGCTCAAGCGCTTCTTGTGGTAGGTTATCGCTTACGACAGAGCCGACGAAATCTTTGTAGTCGGTTTCTTCGGATTTGTAAATACTTCGAGCGTGCTGCCTTCTTCTAAGATAACACCACCTTCAATAACGGCTACGCGGTCACAAATTTCACGGATAACCTGCATTTCATGGGTGATGAGCACAATGGTAAGGCCCATGCGTTCATTAATATCCTTCAACAATTCCAAGATGGATTCTGTTGTTTGTGGATCCAACGCAGATGTAGCTTCATCGCACAATAATACCTTTGGATTAGAAGCCAAAGCGCGAGCAATGCCAACGCGTTGCTTTTGACCGCCGGATAATTGCGATGGATAGTTATTCACGCGGTCCGATAAGCCTACGATATCGAGAATCGGAGTGATGCGCTCCTTAATTTCAGCCTTGCTCAAGCCTTGCAATTCCAATGGAAATGCCACATTGTCATAGACCGTGCGCGATGATAAAAGATTAAAATGTTGGAAAATCATGCCAATATGTTTACGCGCTTTGCGTAGTTCACTGGCACTCAATTTCGTTAAATCTGTGCCGTCTACGATAACGGAGCCCGATGTAGGGGCTTCTAGCATATTAATGCAACGAATCAATGTAGATTTACCGGCTCCTGATTGACCGATAATGCCATAGATTTGCCCCTTTTCAATGGTGAGGCTAATATCCTTCAGCGCTTCTACACGATTAGCACCTTCATAGACCTTGCTAATGTGTTCTAATGTAATCAAAATATGTCCTTTCTTTGTGAAAACTCCCCTTACTAGCCACTATAGGTAGCATAGTGATACCTATAGTCTGCTAATTAAGCCAAGCCTTCTTCCATTAATTTTTCTAGACCATGACGTAATTTCATCGTCACTGCACCTGGTTTACCATCAGCTACAGGATTTCTGTCGAGTTTTATAATCGGAATCACACCACCGGTTGTATTGGTAAAAGAATAATTCATCCGCATCATCAACGAAGGCGCGGTCAAACTCTTTTTCGATAACAGTGATGCCCAATGAAGGTGCCACACGAGTGATAACCATTTGACGCGTAATGCCCTTCAATATATAATTATCCGCTGGATGTGTGTAAATAATACCATCTTTTACGGCAAATACATTAGATGTAGCCCCTTCGGTACAAATGCCATCGCGGAATAACATCGCTGTATAAGCAAATTTCTTTTCCGCCTTTGTTTGCGCCAAAATGTTAGGAACCAAATTCGTAGTTTTAATATCTACATGCCCCCAACGTTCATCAGGCAATGCGATAGCTTTCACACCAGATTCCAACTTGTTCACTGCATCCATATCGAGATTATGAATGGACATGAGCATTTGTGGTTCAAGTTTAGAGCGATCATACGCATGATGGCGTGGCGCTACACCACGAGAAATTTGTAAATAAATATAACCTTCTTTGATTTCACTTTGTTCAATCAAGATTTCGTGAAGTTCGGTCAAATCATCTGGCGTCATTTTTACAGGAATATCCATTTCACGCATGGATCGATATAGACGATCTTGGTGATAGGACAATGCAAAACAACGACCTTTAGTTACACGTACAACTTCATATACAGAATCGCCGAATAAGTAACCACGGTCATCAATGCTGATTACCTTTGCACCTGGTTCGACGAATTCACCGTTAAAATATGTTAATTCTTTCATAAGAGCACCTCATTTTCCCTTGTTGTAACTCTAATCAGTATGATTGTATTATAGCACAATCACAGATTAATTTTTCACACTTTACATTGTGAAAGTTTTCATTTTTAGTCATGAAAAATCCGCCCTCTACCGATAACTATAAGTTATGGTAGGAGCGGATTCTATTGTAATTAGTTATATACCAATCTCACAGTGCTTATATAAGCCTATTAGTTGCCAAGAATGTATTTTCGAATTGGCTTTGGTATTTGTTGTAAACCTATTGTCGTCAAGTAGGATAATCCTACAGCCATCACATACAACAGCACTACGTGAGGCACTGTAAATAGAAGATTATACTTGGCCATGATACCGGTCATGATCAATAACCAGAACGGATGCGCCAAATAGATGCCGTATGAAGTATCCCCAATTTGAGACCAGAAGGCCTCCATCGTATTGTTGAGGGGCATCACTTGGAATAGGAATAAGCTAAACAATGTACCCAATGCCGTATAGAATACGCCCATCGGACTCAACTGATGCACGGTGTAAATCGCTTCGAGCACCGTATAATGCCATACATCCATGACATAGTAGTAGGCGCCCAACATGGATAGAATAGATAGGATAGCACATGTGGCCAATAGATAGCGGTAGCGCCACATGTAATCCTTCACCGCTTCATAGCGCTCAGCTACAACAGCGCCAAAGAGGAATATCCATACATAATGAATCACCCAATAATTAAGGCGCATATCAAAAAGATATTTTATAGCTGGAGAGTCGCTAAAATGTTGTGTCACCCAGGCCCCCCCAATCGATAGGAGGATATAAAATCAACACCTAATTGAATAGCAAATAGGATTACAAGCCAAGGAATGGGCGCTTTCAAAATCCACCGCACCATCACACGCCATAGTGGCATGAGCACATAGAACCACACTAGTATAACCATAAAATATAAGTGATACATACTGTTACCAAACAAGAGGTTCACGAGTAATGGTCCAGGATGGAGATTTCCAAAATTGTGCGCCGTTATTCCTGTATAGATAAGGTAGAATAGCGACCACACAATGTAAGGATAGAGCACCACTTGAAAGCGTCGTTTCATAAAATCCTTGTAGCTAAATGGATCGTTTACCGATGTATGGTAGAACAAACCAAAGGCTGACAGGAAGAAAAATGCGGGCACTGCAAAGCGCGATAAAATTTCCAATACGCTAATAAGTTGTAAATTAACGAACGGATTTTGTAATGCATAAGAGCCAACATGAATGCCGATAACACCGAGCATACAGAGACCACGCATATAGGTTATTTCAGGCAAAAACGATCGTTTCATAGGCGATTATTGTTGTGGCACAGCGGCCGGTGTTGGAACAATGCGCGGTGCAGTTGCCGCTTGATGTACTACAGGTGTCGAAGTTGCAGCTGGTGCAGCTTGCGTCGTTGTAGTTGGCGCAGCTGGAGCCGCTTGCGATTGACCATTAGCTTGTGCAGTTGCTGCTGCCGCTGCCTCTGCTTGTCTCTTCGCTTCTTCTTCACGTTGCATGCGAATTTCTTTTTGAAGTGGTACTACTGGTTTATCATAAACGGTAATATCCGTTTCAAATAAACGGCCCCATGGGAATGTAGCCTTAACTGTACGTGGGTCCACCTTCAAATAGGTTTCACTGAAATCTTGTACACGTTCTTGTAAATATTCTTCTAATTTTGAGTTCAAGTCACCAGAGTAGCGTACATTGTCGGTACGAATAGAATCTTGCATGCGATAAATATCCTTGCGGATATTTGCTTGGTATGCCCAGTTATCCAAATATTGTTGAGTCAACATATCACGATGACCTTCTGGAGACATAGACTGTAACAATAGACCTTGGGCAATAGCATAGCCTACTGTATTACTTGCTGTATTCCAACCATTATAAGCACCGATTTTATAGAGTAAATCGCGTTTGTATAAAGCGCCTAACAAGGTATTATCGGAACCATTGTTGTATGCAATATCAGCAATGCTCACATTTACACCTTGTTCCGTAGCTTGTTGGATGCGATCTACAAAGGCATTCGTAGCTTGAGAAATCATCGGGAAGTTACCAAATGTTTCAGATTCAGATGTGCTTGTTGAAAGCGGTGTATTAACAGCGAGAAGAACGGTTGGTTTACCCGCAGTTGTCATGGTGCCACCAACGGCTTCTACGTGTTCCGCAATCGTCTTATCAATGGTTTGATCTTCATAGCCTGGCAATGTTTTCCCTGCGCCACCTAGTGGATAGATAACAGAGAATGTCGGTTTTTCTGCGCTTTCATCGGTACGAGAACGAGCCATCAATAACAGACCTAATTGGTCTGCCCCAGGGAAGCTACCATATTGTGTACGTGGAATGCCCTTGGAGTATTGATTCAAATAGCGTCCTTCTAATGCGGATTGAGACAATTGAGACGTATCATCATGACCTAATGCAAAGTATGAAAAAACGCCATTACGCGCTTCATCGATTAGATCTTTGTTTACTTGCATATTTTTTTGACGGCGAGAGAACCAGTCTTGTAAATATTCTACAGGAACCGATGCTTGCAAGCTCATCAATTTTTGCGTTTCTGCTTGCGTCAATGTACCTGCATCCAATTTATCTTGTAGTGCAGCAATTTGGAATATGGTTGGACCATAATCTGCATAGTAGGATGGTTCTGTACCGCCCCCACTAGCGCGTGGGAACGCATTACGGTACCAAAGCCATAAATGCGTGTATTTTTATGGTTTGCCTTAAGCGCTTCGATGCGTTTTAAACGATTTTCCAATGTGCTCAAAGGCAAATTATGTTTACGAGAATCCACAAGGCCGCCATAGATTAAGGTATCTGTACTCAATACCATAACATCAGCACGGCCCGCATTTTGCTCTACCCAATTCCAGATTTGATCAGCTTGCCCTTTGTAGGTTTTACCAGAAATCAAATTTTGTGGTGGTGTTAACACCGTCATCCCCGCTGCTTTTGCAGTATCAACTGTATATTGCAGACTTACTGGGCGATCATCTTGCGGAACATATAACACAGTTTCCGCATCAACTTGAATGGATGTACCCGTAGCAATAGCCGTAACCATTAACGCTACTTTCAACCATTTTTTAGACATAGGTTAAACTCCTTTATCAAGCACGCTCATGCGTACCATTTCACAACTGTTGTAAGGGATACAATCATAAAAAAATAACTAATATTACAATTATATCACTTAGTCATAATTTGGCAAATATATCGCATAAAACCGTTTTATTATCTGACACGCGGCAGACTCCAGTGATATTTAATAGCTAATAGACGAATGATGAGTACAATGGTGAAAGCCCCATATACGGCTTGCCCTGACCAATCGCTAATCACCAGTAAATAATAGGCTATGCCCCCAATAATGCTAGGAAGTGCGTAAACGTCTTCTTTCAGTACGGAAGGCACGCGCTGTGCTAACATATCGCGTAGAATGCCACCGCCTACAGCGGTAATCGTACCAAGCAATACGATGAATATAGGCAAGTCCGGATATAGTGTATACCCTGCAGAGGCACCCGTAACGGTAAAGGATGCTAAGCCAAGAGCATCGGCAAACAAATAACTAGCCTTACTACGAGGACCCATAATATTGCGATGATAGCGACTGTTATAAATAGCAAATACAATAAAGGTCACTGCGAGAACGACCGTAACGTACACCACATTACGAAGTGAGTTTGGCGGGAAATAGCCTAGCAGTACATCACGAATTACGCCACCACCTATAGCGGTAGCAAGGGCCAGTACAGCCATGCCAAAAATATCCATTTTACGAGACACACCGACGAGCGCCCCTGATACGGCAAATGCGATGGTGCCGATCATATCAAACATATACCAAATAATATCCATACTAGCCTCACACAAGCAACTGATACAACGATTAAATCTATTCGCAAAAATACGATAAAATATGATAGACTCTATGTAAGATATTATACATTAAGAGGTGCGATAATGACAAAAGACCTAATGGACCCGAACGAACTTAATACAATGGACGAGCGCAGTCGTGACGAATACTTTATGGGCCTTGCCATCGAAGAAGGCAAAAAAGCGTATGCCCTTGGCGAAATCCCTATTGGCGCCATTTTGGTCCACGATAATCAAGTCATTTCACGTCATCATAACCGCCGCGAACTGGATCATGATGCAACGGCTCACGCCGAGGTTCTCGTCATCCGTGAAGCCTGTACTACTCTAAGTCGCTGGCGGTTGACTGGATGCACCCTGTATGTTACGATAGAGCCGTGTCCTATGTGCGCAGGGGCCATTATTAACAGCCGTATTGATCGCGTTGTATATGGTGCTAGCGACTACAAAGGAGGCGCCGTAGAATCTCTGTTTAATGTGCTATCCCATCCGGGACTAAACCATGAGCCACAATTGCAAGCAGGCATCCTCGCTGATGAATGCAGCCAATTGATGAAAGATTTCTTTAAAGAGCGTCGTAAAGCACGGAGGAGTACCCAAGAGGCTGAAGGGTCCGCACTCGAAATGCGGTAGGTCGGGCAACCGGCGCGGGGGTTCAAATCCCTCCTCCTCTGCCATATTTAAAATGATAATGATAGAGATATAATAGATAAACCTAGATACATATAATACAGATGTTATCTAGGTTTTATTTGTATACATATAGTATATAATATAAATATATTATATACTACATCATCAATCAACGAGGTTTACTATGCAAAAAGTATTATCCTTATCTCATCACGCTGAGTCACATGATTAATGACTCATGCCAAAGTGTATTACCTGCATTATTGCCGCTGTTTATCTATACGTATGGACTGT
>BNJU01004191.1_pt1 | contig 36404 bp, 36 predicted proteins | sample 8539281 | NCBI WGS metagenome assembly BNJU01 (sample SAMD00202456, study PRJDB9452) | human saliva metagenome | isolation source: human saliva | place: Japan
ATCCCTTAGCTCACAAACAAAACCGCTTGGTGATTGCCAAGCGGTTTTTTTGCATGCGCCAAACGGGAGATGCACCTCTCCAGCTCTCCGTTTTTCGCTAAAGAGGGGGAGCCAGCATTGCCGGCTCCCCCTGAAAAGTAGGTGAGGACTTAGTGCACGTCGAGTGTTTCCTCAGCCTCTGCCTCGTCAGTGACAGGAGCACTATCTGTGCGCGAAACCATGCCACTTGTCCAGCGGTATAGCGCAAAGATTGAACCGAAGAAGAAGAGCGCACCGATGATGGTCGCGGGAGTAGCGAAAGAATCCCCAACAACGGCCAAAGGCTCGTCGTTTCCTGCGGCCCCAACAATTCCGGCGTAGATCACGCCGAAGAGGCTCTCGCCGACGATCAGACCGGTCGCCAAGAGCGTACCCATTCGACGTGCACGCTCAGGATCCTTGCGCTTTGCGGACCAACGGTCGTAGAAGAAACCGATGACGCCGCCAACGGGGATCAGAATCGTCAAAGAAGCGGGGAGGTACATGCCCATCCCGACCGCGAGAGGCGGAAGGGCAAAGCGGCCCTTCGAGCTCAGCTTGAGAAGCTCATCGACGATGATGATACCCACGCCGATGATTGCTCCCAGACCCAAGAGGCTCCAGTCTTGAGTGCCGCCCACGACGCCTTGAGCCAGCGAAGAAATCAGAGAGGCCTGCGGGGCTGCAAGTGCATCTTGACCTGCTCCAGGAGCTCCCTGGAAACCGAAAGCGTTCTGCATGAGGTTCAAGACCGGAGGAATGATCAGAGCACCAAAAACAACACCGATGACCAGCGCGACCTGCTGCTTCCAGGGAGTTGCACCCACGAGCTGACCAGTCTTGAGGTCTTGCAGATTATCGTTCGAAATCGTTGCGATACAGAAGACAATCGCGGCGGTAAAGAGGGTGTAGGCGATGAGGGCAGTGGTTTCCGCGCTGGAAGAACCGTGTCCGTGAACGGCAACGATTGCCAGAGCGGTCAAGACTACGACCAAAATACCGACGCCCGAAACGGGGCTATTCGATGAGCCGATGAGGCCGGCCATGTAACCGCACACTGCGGCGACCAAGAGTCCTGCGAGCAGAGTGAAGATCACGGAAACAGCGATAAGCATCGCTGTATTGTGAGCAATTTCGGTGCCGTGGGTGAAGATCCACAGCAAACCGCCCACGGGAATCATCGACAGAACAATCACCAGCGCGACGACCGTAATCGGAATATCGCGTTCGGTCTGGTCAAGTTCGCCGCCCTCGCGACGGGTGCGAGAAGAACGCATGGCGTCACGGATTCCCTTGATAATGGGGGAGATGATCTTGACAAGAGTCCAGATTGCTGCGACTGCCATGACGCCGGCACCGATGTAACGCACCTGGCTAGCAAAGACCGTATCGACAACGTCAGACAGCGGTGAACCGTCAATCTGCCCGACACTGAAGTAGGGAATCAAGATGAAGAAACTGACGAACATGCCGATGAGCATGGCAATACCGACAGTTAGGCCCACTAGGTGACCGACGCCGATCAGTGCCAGCGAGAGCGAGGCGCCAATCGAGGTTGCACCTGCACCCACACGGAAGGTTGCTGACAGCGATGAGCTCGCAACCTTCATGTAGGGACAGCAAGGACATTGCGGCAGAGCAGATCGCTCCCCAAATAATTGCGCGCAAACCAAGGCTGTTGTCGGCTGACTTCTCGTGGGAGTCGCCAACCTTGAGGATCTCTGCTCCGGCAACACCTTCGGGGTAGGGAAGATCCGAACCTGTAACCAATGCGCGGCGCAAGGGGATCGAGTACATAACACCCAAGATGCCGCCGACCGCGCAGACGGCCATTGTCGTCCAGTAGGGGAATCCGCTCCACCAGCCGACAATCACCAGACCGGGGAGGATGAAGATTACTGCGGAAAGCGTTCCGGCAGCGGAAGCAATTGTTTGGACAATGTTGTTTTCTTGGATAGTGTGATCCGAGAAAAATCGTAGAATTGCCATGGAAATGACGGCTGCCGGGATGGAGGTTGCGAAAGTCAATCCAACTTTCAATCCCAGGTAGACGTTCGCGGCGGTGAAAACCAAAGTAATAATTCCACCGATGACAATTCCTCGGAAGGTCAATTCCTTAAGTGACGAGCGTGAGCTCGTTGCGGGCGTAGACACGTGAATCCTTTCCGTGTGCTGACGCATCGGCCGCACCCTGCGGTCATATGTGTCGGTCCTTGTAGTGATTGACAGTCTAAGCGCCTTATGAAAATCCCGTTCAATGTATGGTCGCAATTTGGGAAAATCTGCTGACCAGAGTCGAAAATGAAGTGAAGAACACAGGAAAATAATGACAGCGCAGCAAAAATCATATTCGCGTGCCGCGGTTTCAACTTCCCTGGCATTCGTCGGCATCCTTGCCATGAGTTTAACTATGCGCTCTGGAGCGACCTCGACCGGGCCGCTTCTGTCTACGATCTCTCAGGCCTATTCGGCTCGAGAGGGGGCCCTTTGGAGTCCTCTCTGCTCTTCCCTGCCTTGTCTTCGCTGGTGTTGGACTTCTCGCTGTTCCCCTCTCAAAGCGTTGGGGGATGAGCGCTGTGCTGACTACGGGTACTGCACTCAGTGGCCTCGGCTTGCTTGTGCGTCCCTGGGCGGGCAACTTTACGCTCTTTTGTCTTCTGAGCGTCATTGCGCTCATCGGCCCAGCCCTTGCGAACGTCCTTGTCCCTGCATGGATTAAATTCCACGAGGCCGGACGACGAACGCTACTCGTCACCACATACGGAACGGTCCTGCTGATCGGAGGAGCGGCAGGTTCTGCGTTCGCCGTGCCGCTTTCTGGTCATGATGGCCAGCTCTGGCGGTCTTCACTGGCGAGTTGGGCGATTTTTGCTGTTATCGCAGGGGCAATTTGGATCAAGATCAGCGGTCTTGTTCGTCGAGATTCTCCCGATGGAGGCACCCGAAGTACGGAAACTTCCTCCTCTCAAGCGACCAAGCGGCGCCCGATCTATCACTCGAGGACTGCAATTGCCTTGGTCCTCGGATTCGGACTTCAAGCATTGAATGCTTATGTTCAATTTGCATTTCTCCCGCAAATTTTGATGAATGCCGGCTACTCTGCTGGATTTGCGTCCATCATGACAGCTCTTGTGAATTTGTGGGCAGTCCTTGGTGGCCTGGTCATTCCCTTCATGATTGACCACATGGGGACGCATATCCCATGGCTTTCCATTATTTTCGGTCTGCTGACATTCGTCGGCTGGATCGGTTTGGTGCTGGTGCCCGGGTCTTTCGCATTTCTCTGGGTGTCCTTGTTGGCAATCGGGGGGATTCACCTTTCCCCTCATCATCGCCCTCATTCCTGCCCGGTCTCGCGACGCAGCTGTGACGGCCGAACTTTCAGCCTTGGTGCAACCCATTGGCTACGTGATTGCTGCCCTTGGCCCTATCGGTTTCGGTATTCTCCTCCAATCCCTCGGAAGTGAGACTATTCCTTTGGTGGCGATGGCGCTCACGGGCCTACTCATGGGAGTGACGACCTACGTCGGATCTGGAACGGGAATAATCGATGATGAACTTGCCGTAGTCGGCGAGTAGATTCACTTCACGAAGAAAGAGTGGGCGTCGTCGTCGCCTGTGAATACAAAAATTGGGGGCTGCCGAAGTGGCAGCCCCCAATCGATGAATCCTGTATCAGGCGTCAGCCGCCTGGGCGCCGAGCATGCGCTCCGTGGTTGAAATCTGCTCACGCAGGAGTCGAATCAAAGCAGCGGATGCATCCTGGTGCGACTGAATCCAACGCGTTCCCTGTGCAACCAGATCAAGGCCGTCCACGTAGCCGGCGAGGGCTTTCGGGAACATCAAAGTGACGATGTCCTCTGCAATGTGGAAGGTGTGGTCGCTCCAGATCTGCTGGAGGGAATCGAAGTAATCGGCAACGACAGGAACGTACATTTCGGGAGCCGTACGAGCCTGTGCCCAGAATCCGGAGACCATTGCCCAACGGGTATCGTTCGGGATTGAGGTGTCTCGAAGAACCGCGTCCCAGACCTGCTGCTTGACAGAAACGTCGCCGACCGCGGCACGCGCAGCCGCCGCCTTTTGATGACCGGTCATCGTGTCGTCTTCCGCTTCAAGGGCTGCAATCTCTGCCTCGCCGGCAAAACCACCCCGGACAAGCGCGGTGAGCAGTGTCCAACGCAAGTCGACGTCGAGGTCGAGTCCCATGAGGGTTTCGGTACCCTCGTACAGGCCGCGCACTGCCGCGAAGTGCTCGGGGAGAATTGCGCAGTGCGCGAGCTCGCGGACGAAGAGCTGTTGCTCGTCGGAGTGGGCACTGGCGGTGCGCGCCATGATCAGCAGCGCCGAGGCAACGCGCTCTTGCAGTGCACGACGACGCGCGGGTGCAACGTAGGTTTCGAGTGCCTGGTCGAGGTGACGCAGGTACAGTCGCAGCATGGTTGCGTTGCGCTCTGCGGGCAGCGCACTGAGCAGGAGCATCAGGTAGTCGCGCGCGGGCATTTCACCATCGCGGGTCATATCCCACGCTGACGCCAAGATCACGCCTCGCGTCAAAGAATCTTCGAAGCGAGCGATGTTGCGGATTGCAAAGTCCAAGGACTGCGCATCCAGACGAACCTTCGCGTATGCCAGGTCCTGATCGTTAATCAGAATGAGATCGGGGCGTGCGATGCCAGTTGCCTCGGAGACAACGGTTGAGGAACCATCGACGTCGAGTTCTTGGCTGAAGACGCGCTCGATCGATCCATCCTCTGCCTGGCTGTATCCCGAAACAATGAGGCGGTGGGGGCGCAGTGACGAACCCTCGGAGAAGGGCTCCTGAATGACCTTGAGCTGGGTGATGGCGCCGTTGTCATAGACGTCGATCTGCGGACGCAGCGAGGTGATGCCGGCTTCTTCAAGCCACACGCGCGACCACTGCTTGAGATCTCGACCCGATGCCTTTTCCAGCTCGCCCAAGAGGTCTGCCAGAGTTGCGTTCGAGTAGGAATGCTTCGTCAGGTACTCATGCAGGCCGGCAAAGAAGTGCTCACGACCGACGTATGTGACTAGCTGACGCAGGACAGAGGCGCCCTTCGCATAGGTAATGCCATCGAAGTTCACTTCAACATCGGCAAGATCTCGGATCTCGGCGGTGATCGGGTGAGTAGTCGGAAGCTGATCTGGTTCATGCCCCAGTCCTTGCGGAGCATGAAGCCGGTCCAGCCTTCGGTGTATTCGGTGGCCTCTGCAAGAGCCAAGTGGCTCATGAACTCAGCGAAGGATTCGTTGAGCCACAGGTCATTCCACCACTTCATGGTGACCAAGTCGCCGAACCACATATGAGCAAGTTCGTGGAGAATCGTATTCGCACGAGCTTCAAGGTCAGCGGTCGTTGGACGAGTACGGAAGATGTACTGATCGCGGAAAGTCACGCAGCCTGCGTTTTCCATTGCGCCAGCGTTGTACTCGGGAACGAAGATCTGGTCGTAGGTCTTGAAGGGGGTAAGGAATACCGTATGCATCCTCGAAGAAAGTGAATCCCGCACGCGTGATATCCAAGATCCGATCGGAATCCAGAGAATCAAGCAGCGATGCCCGGCACCAAACACCCAGAGGAATCGTACGACCATCGCTGGAAACCAGCGAGTCGGTCACGCCCTGGTAGGGTCCGGCGATAATCGCGGTGATGTAGGTCGAGATACGTTCGGTCTCTTCGAAGCGGTAGGTCCACGAGGAGTCGTTCATCTCGGGTTCGGGAGTCGCCGAGTTTGAGAAGACCTTCCATCCGGCGGGTACCGTCACCGTGAAGGTGAAGGTTGCCTTCAGATCGGGCTGTTCGAAAGTGGTGAATACGCGACGCGCGTCCGGAACTTCGAACTGGGAGTAGCAGTAGGCCTGCGAGTCGGCAGGGTCGACGAAGCGGTGCAGGCCCTCACCGGTGTGCATGTACTGGCAGTCAGCCTCGACCGTCAGGGTATTGTGTGCAGCGAGTTGCGGAAGGGCAATGCGGTGATCTTGGTGGATGAGCGGATCCAAGTGCTCACCGTTGAGGACAATCGAGTGAACATTGTTTGACACCAAGTCCGCGAAGGTTGTTTCTCCTTCGGTTGCGCTGAATGTCACGGTTGTGCGCGAAAGAAGTCCTTGTCTCCGCGCGTGAGGTCGAGTTCGACGTCATAGTGATCTACGCGGATCACGTCTGCGCGCTGGATGGCTTCCTCGCGCGTCAGGTTCAGGCCAGGCATTGCTCACCTTCCGATTGTGTTGACGATCAGGACGCGCGGATGCGCGTAAACGTCTTAATTTTTACATGTTTGCCCTTGTGGCGCGAACCTTGCCGCGACACAAGGGCAATTGTTGTATCGAATTGAAACCTTGGTTGTCGTGGCTACCAGATACGGACGCGCTCTTCGGGGGCAATCCACAGGGTGTCACCAGGGGCCACATCGTAGGCCTCGGCGAAGGGGTCCATATTCGCAACGATCTGATTGCAGCGGAATTCTGCGGGGGAGTGAGGATCGATACTCAGGAGCTGTTTGGCGTACTCGCGGCGGATCGCCGTCCTCCATCCGCGAGCCCACGCGGTGAAGAAGCGCTGTGCTGCGTTTTGTCCGTCGATTTCAGGGGCCGATTGTGGGGTGAGTCCTTTGTGTGTGCAAGTCGAGCAACATAGGCCTGCCACGCGATGGAAAGCCCCGCCAAGTCACCAATGTTCTCGCCCAAGGTGAGTGCTCCATTGACATGGAGCGGGGGTTCTTCCCCTTGGAGATCCCGTGGGGTGAGTGCGTCGTATTGATCGACGAGGCGCTTGGTGCGTTCCTCGAAACGTTCCCGATCCTCTTCGGTCCACCAATTCTCCAAGTTGCCTTCCGCATCAAAGCGTGAACCTTGATCGTCAAAACCGTGTCCGATTTCGTGTCCGATCACTGCGCCGATAGCGCCGAAGTTTGAGGCATCATCAGCATCTGGATCGAAGAATGGTGCTTGCAAGATCGCAGCGGGGAAGACGATTTCGTTCATCGTCGGGTCGTAGTAGGCGTTGACGGTCTGAGGCGTCATGTGCCACTCGCTTCGATCGACGGGACCGCCGAGTTTATCCCAGCGACGTTGAACGTGGAAGCGCGTTGCTGCCTCGACGGTATCAACCAAGGAGTCTGAATCGAAGTGCAAGGATGAATAGTCAAGCCATTGGTCGGGGTAGCCGATCTTGGGAGCAAAGGTACCGAGCTTCTTTAATGCTTGAGCGCGGGTTTCTTCGCCCATCCACTCGCAGTGGGTGAGCGCCTGCTCATAGGCGTCGAGAAGGCTGCGGACGAGGCCATCCATGATCTCTTTGTTGGCGGGCGGGAAATGGCGGGACACCCAAATTTCACCCATGGCCTCGCCAAGGAGAGAAGAGACCAAGGAAAGGCCGCGCTTCCATCGAGGGCGCAGCTCCTGGGTTCCTGAAAGAGTTCGTCCGTGGAACTCGAAGGAGGCATTGACGAAGTCTTCGGAGAGTAAGGAGGCGTACTCGTCGATGAGGGAGTGTTCCATCCACATCTTGAGGACTTCAAGATCGGCGTTTTCCCACAGCTGCGCTGCACCCTCAAAAAACTCCGGATGCGACACGTTGAGCGTCTCAACCTTTTCCACGGGAAGCTTTGCGGCCTTCGCCCACAGGTCCCATGGGAACGAAGGATAATTTTCACACAATTCAGCCCAAGTCATGGGGTGGTCGGCTAAGAGAGGATCGCGGTTTGTCACGGCGTCGCGGTGGAAGGAAGCAACGTGTGTTTCGAACTCGCGAACCGCTTTCGCGTGAGAAACGGCGTCTTCTTCAGTGAACCCGACCAGAGTAAAAAGCTTGGCGACGTAGGCCTCCCACGCTTCGAGAACTTCGCGATGCTGTTCCTCGCGGTAGTAGGCCTCGTCGGGAAGAGAAAGACCGCCCTGGTACAAGTCGAGCATGTGCTGGCTGGAATTGTGCGCATCGGTGCCGACGTAACTTCCAAAGAGGCCAGAGATCCCCTCGTAGCGGAAGGTTCCCATCAGTGTGACAAGATCATCGCGACTCGATACTGCGCGAAGGCGTGTGAGCTTCTCGGCAATGGGGGAGAATCCTGCTTGGTTGGCAGCGTCCTCATCCATAAATATTCCGTATAAATGGGCGATCAATTCCGCGTTGTGACCGGGGATTTTATCGGCGGCTGCGTCTTCTGCGATCGCTTTTTCCCACAGCTCCGATTGGTCAAGAAGCTCATGGAAGGTTCCGTGCATGGGGCGGTCTGCGGGAATTTCGTGGGTCGCGAGCCACTCGCCGTTGGTGTAGCGGTAGAAATCGTCCTGTGGACGGTAAGTCTGCTCTTCAGTCATAAAGACACTGTACGTTGCGGCTAGTATGTGGCGCACGCCCGATTTCTTAGGAAGGCCTAAGTTCGCTGTGAATGATTACAGGCTGAAGTGAGTAATGTGCACATATGTGCAACACGCCTTGGGAAGATGTGCAAAGTCTCTAAAGGGTCATGATTAATAAGGAAACAATCAGAAACTCTCTAAGGAACAACGTAACACTATGAGGACGATGGAGACTGATGTCGTAGTCATCGGTGGCGGCTCGACCGGTGCCGGCGTTGTCCGCGATGTCGCAATGCGCGGATTCCGTGCCATTCTTCTTGACCGGGCCGATATGGCTCAAGGAACTTCTGGGCGCTACCACGGATTGCTCCACTCAGGCGCGCGTTACATTGCATCCGACCCTGAATCAGCAACCGAATGTGCAGAAGAAAATGCAATCGTTTCCCGTATCAATGCTGATGCGGTGGAAAAGACCGGCGGCCTCTTCGTGACAACCTCGGTCGACGATGAAGACTACGCCGATCAGTTCATCGCTCGCGCGAGAGCCGCTCACGTTCCTGCAGAAGAGATTTCTCCTGCTGAGGCTCTTCGTCGCGAGCCTCGACTTGATCCGGGACTTAAGCGCGCATTTGCAGTACAAGACGGAACCGTCGACGGCTGGCGTATGGTCTGGGGCGCGGCGCGCTCGGCCATTGCCTATGGAGCGGAGATCCTCACCTACACTCGTGCAACCGGAATTCAACGCAGCCAAGACCGTATCGAAGCGGTCTTCGCGCGCGATGAACGATCAGGCGAGGACATCCGGATTGACTGCTCCTTTGTCTTGAACTGTGGCGGCCCCTGGGCCGGACAAATTGCGGCGCTTGCGGACTGCCATGGAGTGGAAGTCGTTCCCGGTGCGGGAATCATGATCGCCATGAATCATCGTCTTTCACAGAACGTCATCAACCGCTGCATTTGGCCCGCTGACGGTGACATCTTGGTTCCCGTCCACCCCGTTTGCATTATCGGAACGACCGACTTGCGTGCGGAAGACCCCGACAAGCTCCCGATTCTTGCTGATCAAGTCCAGCAGATGCTTGACGCGGGAGAAACCTGATTCCTGGCTTCCGAAAGTCTCGTGCCCTCCATGCGTGGGCGGGCGCTCGTCCGCTCATCAAAGACACTCGCGTCTCCGAATCAGATACCCGTCACATGGCCCGAGGAATGCACATCGTTGACCACCTGAGTCGCGATGGCGTTGATGGCATCTTGACCATTGCCGGCGGTAAGCTCACGACCTACCGATTGATGGCAGAACGCATCGTCAACATCATGTGTCAGCAGATGGGGGAGGAACGGCCCTGCCGCACTGCCGACGAAGTCGTTCCCGAGGCAGACGGACACTCGAACTACTACATCGGCCACCGCCTCGACGATGTTGAACACCATGGCGAGTCGCCCTCCAGCCAAGAGATCATCTGCGAATGCGAACTTGTCACCCGTGAAATGCTCGAACGCACAATGGACGTTCTTCCCGGCGGGCAACTCGATGACGTGCGCCGTCAAGTTCGCCTCGGAATGGGGCCATGCCAGGGCGGTTTTTGCTCCCAGCGCAGCGCGGGAATTGCACATGAACGCGGTGACATCGACGCGCCTCGGACAAATGAACTGCTTCGCCTCTTCCTCAAGAACCGCTGGATCGGACTGTGGCCCATTCTCTTCGGTAAACAAGCCCGTCAGGCTGCTTTGGATAATTGGATCCACGAAGGAACCCTAGACGTTGAGCACCTGCCGACCGCTCCCGATGCTATTCCGCATGAATGTGCGTACTGGGACGCTGTCGAAAGCGGGGAAGAAGCCATGGAAGATGGAGAAGAACAGGAAGGACTCACCCATGCGTGACGCAGTCGTTATCGGAGCGGGCCTTGCCGGTCTTGCTGCCAGCATCCGACTGGCGCAGCGCGGGGCTCAGGTCACTCTTGTCACCAAGGGAATCGGTGGCCTCCAACTGGGGCAGGGGACAATCGACGCTCTGGGCTACGCCCCTGAATTCGTTGAGCGCCCGCTAGAGGCAATCACACAGCTCGCCGCCGATCACCCTACTCACCCCTACGCGCGCCTCGGGGCATCATACGTTGCGCAATCGCTTGAGTGGATTCGCGAACTTCTGGGTCCTGAGCGCCTTCTAGGCTCGGCCGACACAAATGTCCGTATACCAACGGCGCTTGGCGCACTGCGTCCGACCGCCTTATACCAGCCTTCGATGCAAGCTGGTGTCCCCGTCGGGCAAAACTATGTGATCGTTGGCTTCAAGCGTCTGAAGGACTTTACCCCTCCCTTGCCGCCGAGAACATGCGTCTCCAAAAAGACGCCAACGGGCAAGCGATTGTGGCGCGTTCAGCCTATGTTGATCTCGATATTCGCGGGCAAGAACGCGACACGACCGGTACGAACTTTGCGCGCGCACTGGACCATAAGGAGACCCGCGAACGCCTTGTCGCACTTCTGAAAGAAGTTGTGCGACCCGGAGAAACCGTTGGCCTTCCTGCCGTTCTTGGTCTGAACGATCCGGGCGCTTGGCTCGACATCCAAGAAATGCTCGGCCAGCCCGTCTTTGAAATTGTTCTTCAGCCACCGTCGGTACCGGGTATGCGCCTGAACCAAGAACTCACCGAGATTGCGAAAGCAAGCTGCCGTGTGATGCTGGGATCTTCCCTGGTTTCCTACGAGGTTGAAGACCAGCAGGTGCAATCCGTGACCATCTCGACCGCTGGGCATGCCAGTACAATCCCGACCAAGTCCGTGATCCTCGCCGCGGGAGGGTTCGAATCGGGAGCGCTCGAGATTGATTCTTACGGTCACGTGAGGGACACGGTTATGGGGCTTCCGCTAACAGGTGTTGATACGAGTCTGCTTAATGGAGACTTCTGGGGCAGTGAACAGCCTCTCTTCAAGGTTGGCTTTGAGGTCGACGACAAGATGCGCGTGTGCACTCCGGGAGCAGGTCCCGTCTACTCCAACGTTTATGCGGCTGGGGGGAATCTGGCTGGTTCAACGCGTTGGAAGGAAAAGTCGGGCGATGGTATCGCTCTGGCAAGTGAGCTGCGCGCAGCCGATTCGATTGTGGAGGTTCTTCAATGAGTCTGGAAATTGTACCCGGCATCGAAGAAGCCGATGTTTTGGGGCTTGAAGGTGATGACTTCGGTCTTCGTGCTTCCCTTGACGCCTGCGTGAAGTGCACGATCTGTGAAACGCAATGCCCCGTCATGCGCGTGACTGATCTTTTCGCTGGCCCGAAGTACTCTGGTCCACAAGCAGAACGCTACCGTCAAGAAGGCCAGTTCGTTGATCATTCGATCGACTACTGCTCCTCGTGTGGTACATGCTCTTTGGTGTGTCCTCAGGGCGTGAAGGTCACCGAAATGATTCACCACGCGCGAACCGACATGAAGAAGAAGCAGGGAATCCCACTTCGCGATCAGCTCATTGGACGCACGGGCCTGATTGGAAGCGTCATGACGCCCTTCGCACCCATCGCCAACTGGGCGCTGGATGTTAAGCCAATTCGCGTTGCTATGGAAAAGATCATTGGCGTTCACCGCAATGCCCCCATGCCTCGCGCCTATGGTCGCACCTTCGAAAGCTGGTTCAAGAAGCACACTCCGCTTCCCAACTCTGGTACGAAGGGACAAGTGATCTTCTTTCACGGTTGCGCAGGACAGTACTTTGAGGTTGAGACCTCCATCCACTCCGTGCTGGTACTTGAGCACTTGGGCTACGAAGTCCTTGTTCCACCGCATGGATGCTGTGGTTTGGCTCTGCAGTCAAACGGTCTTTACGATGAATCGCGTAAGTATGTTTCGCGTCTGACCCATGACCTGCGGAAGGCGAATCGGGACGCGCCGATTATCTCCTCTTCTGGTTCGTGTGGTGGAATGCTTCGCCATGAGGCTCACGACATCTTGGAAATGGATACCCCTGAACTTGAAGATGTCGCCTCACGCACCTGGGACATTTGCGAGTTCCTCATCGACCTCTACGATCGCGGCGAGCTCGACATGAATATGGAACGCATCGACGTGACCATTCCCTACCACGCACCCTGCCAGCTCAAATCGCAAGGTTTAGGTATGCCCGCGGTAGAACTCATGAGCTTGATCCCCGGGGTGACAGTGAAGGAATCCCAGCAGCCCTGCTGCGGTATCGCCGGAACTTACGGAATGAAGAAAGAAAAGTATGCGATCGCCCAAGCGGTGGGAGCTCCGGTTTTCGACTTCGTCAAGCAGGTCAATGTTGAACTCGCGGCCTGCGACACCGAGACCTGTCGCTGGCAGATTCGCACGGCAACCGGTGCGAATGTTGTTCACCCGATCTGGCTGATTCACAAGGCCTACGGTCTACCCGAAGGCTGAGATGAAAGAGAATATCCCCGGATGCGCAGATGACGATGCGCGCCCGGGGATATTACTGTTGCACCATGAACATCTCTCGTCGCGTCGTTGTCACCGGAGCCTCCAGCGGAATCGGACAAGCCACCGCCCGTCTTTTGGCAAAGCGGGGGGTGGGATGTCATTGCTGTGGCCCGTCGCCGCGAGCGCCTCGCGGCCCTCGCTGACGAGATTGGCTGTGAGTATTGGGCGGCGGACCTCACCGACCACGCACAGGTGGAGGAAATGGTCGCGCATGTCCTAGAAGGCGGCCCCATCGATGCTCTCGTGAACAATGCGGGTGGAGCCATCGGCGTTGATCGGGTTGCGGATGCAGATCCTGCCAGGTGGAGTGAAATGTTTGAGCGCAATGTCCTCACGGCCTTGCACTGCACGCGCGCATTTCTCCCCTCGATGCGCGAGCGGGAGGCGACCTCGTCTTCCTGACGTCAACAGCCGCCCACGACACATACCCGGGAGGCGGTGGTTACGTTGCCGCCAAGCACGCCGAACGCATCATTGCCAATACCTTGCGTCAGGAGCTGGTGGGTGAGCCCGTGCGAGTTATCGAGATCGCGCCCGGCATGGTGCAAACTGAAGAGTTTTTCTCAATCGCTTGGGCTCGCAGGAAGCCGCCGACCGCGTGTATGAGGGGTTGCTGAGCCCCTCGTCGCCGAGGATATCGCCGAGGCGATTGTGTGGACCCTGGAGCGGCCGCCTCACGTCAACATCGATTCGATGATCGTGCGCCCGGTTGCGCAGGCGACAAATACTCTTGTGGCCAGAACTACGCCCGAGGCCTAGGGCAGGTGCGCACATCGCCTTCCTTCTCCCTTGGCTTCTCCTTATGCGCGTAGCGTGGCGAAGGCACTCACGCTTGCAACTGCGATCAGGAGAACAATGAATGCCCAAGCGAGTGCAGGAGAACTTACCCGACGGGTAAGCCTCGCCCCGAGGATACCTCCGCACATCGAGGCCGCAGCGAAGCAGGCAACCATGGCCCCGGCCTCGGCGCTGATATCCAAAGTTCCCCCCAGCGCGCGCGAAGCCAAGCCGAAAAGCGCTGTGATGAGCATGATCAACAGGGATGTCGCTGATGCTTTCTTCATCGGGTAACGCAGAACAAGGTGAAGCGCAGGAACGATAGCGAAACCTCCGCCCACGCCAAAGAAACCGGTGAGAAAACCGGTCACGCTGGCTAAAAGAACCACTAAGGCTGCCTTCTTCAGTGTCGAAGCAAGCGAGCGTGGGGAATCCACCGGCGCGGCCTCGTCAATTGATGAAGGGGAGGGGGAAACGTCAGCGCGTGCACGCAACTGTCTATGCACCATAAAAATCGCAACAAACGCCAGAAGAACGCAAAACTCCAGCATGAGCGTTCGTGCTGAAACCAAAGGATTAAGGGCAGAACCTCCCCAGGTGCCGACGATTCCAGCGAAGGCGAAAAGGCTTCCTTGCTTCCAATCAACGTGACCACTGGAGGCGCGAGTAATGAGAGAAACACAAGCGGTTGCGCCCACGATGATCAGGGATAATGTCGCAGCTTGATGGGGGTTTTGACCCAGGAGATATACCAAGACGGGGACCGACAAAATGCCGCCACCCGCGCCGAGCGCTCCGACAACGATGCCGATCAACACACCAATGAGTGTGGCTTCAATGAGCACGATGTTCCTCCTTGGGTGGGATATGGACTCCCAATGACTGAGCGACCAGGGGATTCATAATTTCTTGAGCGCTTCGTCCACGCGAAATCAAGAAGGCCATCGCGCGAAGTGCGGGCAGCGCGTGCGCGTAAAAGGTCTTATACCCCTCACACAGGTAGTTGTGGTCCGGGCCATTGTCTCGAGCAATAAAACGATCCTTGGGGCAGCCTCCCCAGCACAAACGCAGGAAGGGACAGCTCCAGCATTCATCATCCAGATCTTGCTTCTTCGTATCAAAAGCACGCATCTTTTCCGAAGTTGCAAGGGTCGGGAAATCCTGTGAATCGATATTCCCGACAAGCCACTCCGGCTCGACCCAGTGATCACAGGCGTAGACATCGCCATTAAACTCCATTGCCATATTCGCACCGCATGAAGGCGCATGAACGCATACACTCGCGGAACCAAAAAGCGCAGAGAGCGAAGAATCAAAGTCTTGAACAAAGACCTGTCCAACGTCACGAACAATCCACTCGTCGAAAATATCGGACAGGAAACGACCATACGACGAAGGAGTGGTCGATCGTGAGGTCACGCAGTCTCCATCTTGACGGTAAAGGAGCGCAGAGCTTCCACTTCGCCACCCAAGTTCGGCTTGGCGCAGATGCTCGCGAGGAACGCGCTCAACGATGGGGATAAATTGCATGTACTGCGCCCCGAGTTCATCGCGGAAATAGCGGTAGACCTCAAGGCCATGGTCTTCGTTAGCAGCGTGGACCGTGCACAAAATGTTGGTGTCGACTTCGGCGTTGCGAAGCTGCTCCCACCCGCGGATCACCATCGAGTGAGTTCCGTGCCCGCCACGGTTGAGACGGTAGGCGTCATGGAGTTCTTTCGGGCCATCGATCGAGATTCCGACCAGCACGTCATTGTCTTTGAAGAAATGCGCCCACTGCTCGGTAATCAAGGTGCCGTTGGTTTGGACAGCGTGATGGACCACTTGTGCGGGGCGTCGATACTTCTCGCATAGTTCAATGAGGCGTTCGAAGAAGGGGAGTCCTCGCAAGGTTGGCTCGCCGCCCTGCCAGAGCATCGTGACATCTCCATCGGGGCTTGCCGCTAGGAAGTTCTTGACGTAGGTCTCAAGGGTTTCTTCGCTCATCGACTGGCGTTTTTGGTCGTAGAGGAGTTCTTTCGACAGGAAAAAACAGTACTGACAGTCCAGATTGCAGGCGGCGCCCGTTGGCTTTGCGACAACCGAGAAGGGGATAGGGCGAGCGGGGGAGAGCGTCATCGGGTTCCCTCGTGTTCCTTCTTGATTGACGAGGCCGTAGTTGTCGCCGCATAGGCAGCTGCTTGCGCGGCGGCAAGGGGGCCAAGTTCAGCGCGAACGACGTCGATATTCCATTTCATTGCGGGGATTAATTCTCTTTCGAGGCCGTGGGCAAGCATATCGGAGACCTGGGGGATCGCCTCGGGAAGTTCCCCTGCCACAATGATCGCACGGGGATTGATGAGAAGAGCAGCGTTTGCGCAGCAAGCACCGACGGCATCCATCGCATGTTCGAGAATTGATAGTGTTCGGGAATCCCGATTGCTGACTTTCCTTGCCAATTCGCTCAAAGAGGAGACATCACATTGAGCGCAGAGCGAGGGAATAGAGGCGAGGGTTTCTAGGCACCCCTCTTTCCCGCATGTACATGGAGTGTGCACGTTCGGAACGCGCATATGCCCCAGTTCTCCCGTGAAGCCAAAGTCCCCACCAGATAGGTGATAGGAAATCACCAAGCTGGCGCCGATGCCGTTGGAGAGTCGAACGTAGAGGATTGATGGGTACCCCTGTCCTGCTCCCCATAATGCCTCGCTCAGGGCACAAAGGCGCGCAGTTGTGTCGATGAGAATGCTTCCCCTCCAACGACGCGAAATGATATCGGTGACGCTCTCGCGGCTGGGGTAGGGGGAATGCGGCGAGTGAGAAACATTTGAGCCCATGGGCACGGGGAGACCAACACCAATGGTGTGTACATAGTCGGTAATGACGCCGCGGGTGCGTGCACGCTCAAAGGAGTAGCGCCCCTGTGGCGTCGAGCGCCTCAAGATAGTTGATGGGATGCGAGGCGGGTATTGATTGGGCGATCAGGACATCGCCGCCGCGGTTGAGTAGAACTCCAGCGAAAGACGCTCGGCTAATGACAATGCCGAGCGAGTATGCACATGAACGTGCTGATGTAAAGAGAGTTGAAGGGCGGCCTGCTCCAGTCTTTTCTTCTCCTTTGAGGGAAATAACAGCGTGTGCATCGATAAGCTTTGTGATCGCACGCCCCAGCGTTGTTCTCGAAACCTCAAGGGCCTCGCATAGTTCTGCACGTGACGCGGGGGGATTTTCGCCGAGATAACTGGTGATCTGATCTTCCAAAGAGGGCACGGCGGCGTGAAGATCGTAGTCCATGTCCTCTCCTTTGATGCAGTGTGGTGTGGGCCTCCCGCACGCCCCGGAAGGCCCACACCGAAGGTGTGTTACTTACCCATGACCTCGTCAAGATCGCTTCGGGCGGTGTTGACCAGCGGAATATCGAAGTCCGTCATGGCCGCCATCCACTTTGCGAAGGAGTGATCCCCGCGCTCGCGGAGTTGGAGGTATAGGTTCGTTGCGAGTTCACGGCGAATGTCGTCGTAGACAGGCACCGTGTATACATTGTTCATCTCTGCGGGATCAACTCTCAAATCGTAGAGCTCATTGATGGACTCCGGTGAGATGACGAGTTTGAATTCCTTGGTGCGCAGCATTCGCTGTTGTAGCGGGAAGTGATGTCCGTGGAATTCGCAGACGATGTCTTCACGCCAGCCGGGCACGTCTTCACCTCGCGTCAGGTCAACGATCGAGCGTCCGTCTTCGACCAGCGCTGGATCGAGGCCAGCGATATCGAGGACGGTTGCGGGAAGATCGATCAAAGATACGAAGGCGTCCGATTGGCCGACCGCAGAAACCCCGGGGATGTGTGCGATGAAGGGGGACGTTGTAAATATCGTCGTACATCATCGGGCCCTTATCGTTGAGCCGGTGGGAGCCGGTGAATTCACCGTGGTCAGCGCAGAAGAAGACTGCGGTGTCATCGAGAATTCCCAGTTCGCGTGCCACATCCATGATTCGACCGATTTCGAAGTCAATCATGGCGACGTATCCCCAGTAGACAGCGATGAGCTTCTTCCACTGATCGTTGTCGAAGGACGATGTCGACCAGTAGGTTGCGTAGTTCTGCTGGATCTGCGGTTTACCGATGAGCGAGTCACCGAAGTTTTCGGGCAAGGTGACATCGTTTGGATCGATCAAATCGAACCATTCATCGGGGAGGAAGTAGGGAAGGTGTGGGCCAAAGAAGTGAACGTCCAGGCTGAAGGGTTGTCCGTTTTCCTTCCAATCGGCCGCATATTCGCGTAGCTTCTCAATGGCGCGATCGGCCAAGAAACGCTCGAAGGTTGCTTCTTCTGGTTGATCGAGGCGTGCTGCGATGATGTGTCCATCGCGGCCTCCGGGGAGCTTTCCTCGCCAGAAGTCGTGTGCCCGAACTGGCGGAAGGCCATGTTCGTTGAGCCATGCGACGTACTTTTCATTGGCGACGGGGTTTTCTGCGCCCCAGTAGGTATCGTCGTCGGCGCCGAACTTGTCGGGGAGGTTCGCCCCGCAGTGATACTTTCCGACGATGCCTACGTTGTAGCCCGCATCGCGAAGTGCCTGAGTGTAGGTCCAGGTCCCAAGGGGAATCATCGTCTGGTAGGCGATGTTCCATTCAGGGTTGGCCAGTACCAGGTGCTTTCCTTGGGCGCTTTCCTGTCAGAAGTGATGCGCGTGCGGGCGTGCAGATCGCGGTGGGAGTGAAACAGTTGGTGAAGGCGAAACCGTTGCGTCCCATCTCGTCAATGACGGGAGTTTGGGCGTGTGGGTTACCAAGGCAGCCGATCGTATCCGTGCGATGCTGGTCAGTCATGATCACCAGGACATTGCGGACATTGTCTGGGATGTCACTGGAGCGTTCGTATGTGTCAGACATGATGGTCCTTTCACTTCTCGGAAGCAGCGAGTTTGTCCATGTCTTCGAGTTCAGTACCGGTGGTTTCCTTCAGGTACTTCGCGGTGAAGATGACGGCGAGGATGCCGAATGCGCAGTAGATCCAGTAGGTGCCTGCCGGCGACCAGGAGATCAGGAATGGGAAGAGCAACACGACAAGGAAGTTGACGAAGAAGTCTGCTCCCGAGGCCATGGACATTGCGCCACCGCGAATTGAGTTGGGGAACATTTCGCCCATGACGATTGAGAAGATCGGTCCCCACGAGGAAGTGAAGCCCAGTAGGAAGGTGCACAGCGCTGCAACTGCGAGGAATGCCAAGACAGGGTTGTCTGCAACGTCGGGCTTCCCATCGACAACGGGTGCCAGCGTGAAGACGGTCGCAACAACGCCAAGGGAGACAAAGATCAGCGTACCTCCGTAGATGAGCATCCTCTTACGTCCCACGTGATCGACAAGGAGAATGCCGGAGACAACACCGACGATCTTGAATCCTGTGATGAGCAGGGTTTGTTGCAGTGCCATTGATTCGTTGAATCCAACTGCCGCGAAGAGCGAGTTTGAGTAGAAGAAGACGCCGTTGATACCGGTGAGCTGCTGGAATGCGGCGATCATCATGCCAACAAGAACCAGTCCGCGCCACTTCGAGGAGAAGATTTCACCAATGCTGAGCTTGCGTCCGCCAGTTTCTGCCATTGAAGCGGAAATTGCTTTGACGCGTGCTGCCGGGTCGTCTTCACCGCTGACCTTTGCAAGGACAGCTTCAGCTTCCTTGGTTTTCCCGACCGACACCAGGTAACGAGGCGACTCGGGGATTTGGGCGGTAAAGATCACGAAGAGGAGAGCGGGAATGATGAGGCATGCGAAAAGAACTTGCCAGGTCTGCAGTCCCCAGAATGCGGGCTTCGCAGCGCCGCCGGTCAGGCGTACGACACCCATGTTGATGAGGCCGGCGAAGAAAAGACCGAGGATGATGGCCAGCTGACGGAAGCCGATCAGGCGGCCTCGGATGTCAGCAGGTGCAATTTCTGCGACGTATCCGGGTGCAACGGTGGTTGCGGCACCGAAACCAATGCCGCCGACAATGCGGGTGAGGAGGAGGAAGGGATATCCGAAGCTTCCCAGAATTGGTGAGAGCGGACCAAGGAGTGCTTCGAAGAGAAGGAAGGGCCAACCCACATCAGGGTTGTTTTACGTCCGATCTTGTCAGAGATACGTCCTGCTCCAAGTGCGCCGATGAGGCCGCCGATTACGCCCGCTGCGCCGGCAACGCCTTGGAGGAATGGACCGAGGTGGAAGGTGGTGCCGACCGCTTTAATTGCGGCGTTGAGGACCATTCCTTCGAATCCGTAGAAGAATGGGCCCAAAGTAGCAATGAGTGCCAGGAAAGTGGCGTATTTCCGCGCCCGGCGCTGGGTTTCGGTCAGTGGAGCTGCCGTACGTGAGGTTGACATGAGGTCCGTCCTAAAGGGGAGAGGAATGAACTCATCGGATTGATCCGTGATGCCTCATCTTTGAGGCACTTACACGCTATCCCTGAGTGAATTTTGGGCGTTGGCGTGGACAAAATTATTTTTGTGATGCGCGTCATATTGGTTGCTTTTCTCTTCACAGGAAAACCTTAGGTGCGACATAAAACAGGCATAGAGGTGGTCCGTAGCTTGATGACCAAGACGACAGGGCAGACGCCCCAGAGGAAAGGAACGCACATGAGTGCAGAAGATATGAACAAGGACCACCTGGACGAGACCCGAGTCATCGACGCTCAAGCTCATGACTCGCAGGAGCAGGATGCGCATGCTGACAAGACGACCTACGTGAATGTTGCCTACCAGAAGGAAGACGGAACCTACGAAGGTGCTTGGCTTCCCGCTGATGAGGTTGTTCCTCACGAGGCCGCGGCAAAGCCCTCGTGGAAGAAGAAGGCTGCAGCCGCCGGCGCAGCAGCAGCTTTCTTGGTTGCAGGTTTTGGCGCGGGTTGGGCAACGAGCTCGGTTGCATCTCCCGCTCCCGCGCAGCAATCGCAGGCCGCGCCCGGACAGCCCGGTCAGGGTGGTCCTGGTGGTCAGCAAGGCCAGGGCGGTCCCGGTGGACAGGGGATGCCTGGCGGTCAGCAGGGTCAGAATGGCCAGCAGGGTATGCCTGGCGGTCAGGGTGGCCCTGGCGGACAAAATGGCCAGCAAGGCCAAGGTGGCCCCGGTGGACAGGGGATGCCTGGCGGTCAGCAGGGTCAGAATGGCCAGCAGGGCATGCCCGGCGGTCAGGGCGGTCCCGGCGGACAGCAGGGCCAGGGTGGTCCGGGCTCTCAGAACGGATCCTCCAAGAAGGGATCCGAGAATTCAACTGCAAAGAAGAAGGCGGCAGAGAACTCTTCTCAAAGCTCTGACTCCCAAAATTCTGATTCCTCGTCTAAGTAATGAGGAACTCCCGGTAGGGGTGCTCGACGCTACCATGGCGTCTGGGCGCCCCTACTTCTTTTCGTAGACGAAGGGGGTATCGGGCGGATTAACGGGAGTAATGTTTGTTGCCTTCAGATAGAGAGCTTTTGAGTTGCGGACTTCCAAGGTTCCTTGGACGCGAACCCATTGATCTGCCTGCGGTACGAATGAGGTTGTGTTATTCACGGCAAAACCTAAGGCATAAGCATCGGCCGCACAGCACCACATGGTCATTCGGGATAAGCCGAAGCTGTCATCGGGACCAAAAGGAGGCATCCCTGCCTCTGAAGAGGCTTTATCTTTTGGCAAGACAAAACCGGTCACCTCGATTGTTTTCCCATCCCACTGATCGGGGTGAGTCACCATATCGATGACGCTGTCGTAGTAATTATTTGTGTCGATCACGCGGTCGGCGTGGAACTGTGCTGCGGAAGAAGAATCTGAAGATGAGGGGACAGGCAGCTGTGAAATAGCGGTCGCTGAGTTCGTTGACCCAAGGAAGCTTGAAGGGGCCAGAGAAAAAGGCAGGGACCAGGCAACGAGTGGAATGAGAAGATAAGCCGCATTCGCGCGTGTTCGGTGAGTGTGTTTTTCCTGCCTGCGTGCAAGAAGATCGACGAAGGCCCACAAGATGAAGACGACGCACAAGAAAATGATGAGCGGAAGGAAACGAGGCGGGAAGAAATAGACCCATCGCCTCGAAAGGAAGAGGAACCCTAAGCTTGCCGCGGCAAGCACAAACACCAAAGCGCGCGCCCTCACAATGTGCCTCCCAAACCCCACCAGGTCAAGATAAGACCGGCCAGCGCAACAACTGCGGTGATGGTTGCGCAGATGCGAAGAGTAAAGCGTGTCGAGAAAACCGCTGACAACATGAAGACGTTCTTCACATCAAGCATGGGACCCATGAGCATGAAGGTCATGAGCGCTCCTGGGGGAAGCAAACTTGTCATGCTCCTCGCCACGATCGCATCAGATGATGAACACTGAGAGAGAATGAAAGCCATCAGCATTGCGACGGCAATGGACACATATGAGGAAGTATGTCCCGTCATAAACCCAGTAGGGAGAAGCCCCTGGATGGCGCTGGAGAGTGCGGCTCCAATCAACATATAGGGCACGACGCGTAGGAAGGCCGAGGCCGACGCGGAAGAAAATGAAGAAAAGCGTCCTTGCGTAGCGTGCGCCGCATGAGCGCCGCATCCATGTGAACAATCACAGGAGTCATCCGACTCGCTCTGACGCAAAACCGCCGTCAGAGACGGCATGCGGATGCTGAGCAAAAGAGCAATTGTCATGGTGCAGACGATGGCGGCGGCCAATCGTAGCGACACTGCTTTCAGTGACGGGCCAAAGGCATACCACGTTGAAAAACAGGACAAGCGGGTTGATGGATGGCGCCGCAAAAAGAATGATGAAAACAGTGCGCGGGGGAATACCTCGGCGGAGCAGCGTGCGTACAAGAGGAACGGTTGAACAATCGCAGACGGGAAGAAGCGCGGAATAGAAGAAAGCAACGACACAACCCGCAACGCAGCCTCGTGGGAAGAGGCGTGCAAGTTGGCGAGGGGAAAGAAAAACCTCGATCGCAGCGGCAATGAGGGAGCTGATCGCCAAGAAAGGTAAGGACTGAAGAGTAATCCCCGAAAAGATTGCAATCATGCGGGAAATTGGGATACCTGCAGCAGTCAATGCCTCTTGGAAGCGGTAGGCGCACACCAAAGCAAGGCATACGAGTGCTGTGACAGCCGTCGAGGGACGGGAAATGTCCATGTACTTTCATCCTGCTTTCTTAAGATGGCATGCACCGTTAACTCTATCGCGATGCTGATCTCATTTTTGTGCTTGAGGCGAGATAGAAGTGCCTTGGGAGCGTGCTTTGCGTAAACTAGGACAGGCGTTGATCCGGCTACATCAGTAGGAATCACCGGGGAGCATTCGGAAGAACGGGCGAAAGCCTTAGTAGAACCGAACGGGTAAGCCCGTCACAGCTGTTAATGAGCGGCTACGCAGCGCGTAGCAAGCGGGGTGGTACCGCGGGAATCGGCAACGCTGATCCTCGTCCCTGTGGACCTGCGACACAAGGACGAAACATGACGAAGCACGGCTTCTACCCGCGCCATCGCGATGAGCAAGTGGATCCAAGCCCGTCCTTCCCTCAGATGGAAGGACAGACCCTGGCTTTCTGGGCCGCTGATGACACCTTCCGTAAATCCATTACTCGCCGTCCCGCCGGTAAGGGCGGTCAGAACGAATTCGTGTTCTACGACGGCCCGCCTTTTGCAAACGGCCTCCCGCACTACGGTCACCTGCTGACCGGCTACATCAAAGACGTTGTCGGTCGTTACCAGACCATGCTCGGACACCACGTTGAGCGCCGTTTCGGCTGGGATACCCACGGTCTTCCCGCAGAACTTGAAGCACAACGTCAGCTGGGAATCGAAGACGTCACCGAGATTACGCGTCCCGGTGGAATCGGTATCGAGGCCTTCAACGCGGCCTGCCGCTCCTCCGTGCTTCGCTACACCAAGGAATGGGAAGAGTACGTTACTCGTCAGGCCCGTTGGGTGGACTTCGATAACGACTACAAGACCTTGGATATGTCCTACACGGAATCGGTCTTGTGGGCATTCAAGCAGCTCTACGACAAGGGCCTTGCCTATCAGGGCTACCGCGTTCTGCCGTACTGCTGGCATGACCGCACTCCTTTGAGCAACCATGAGCTCAAGATGGACGACGATGTGTATCAGGATCGTACTGATAACACCGTTACCGTCGGTCTGCGCCTGGAAAAGAAACTGCGCGAAGACTCTGAGCGTCCCGAACTGGCGTTGATCTGGACGACTACGCCGTGGACCCTTCCCTCGAACGAGGCCATCGCTGTTGGCCCGCAGATCGACTACGTCCTGGTTCAGGTTGCTGCTGATCATGCGGGCAACTTGGCAGGGGAGCGAGTGCTGATTGCAGCAGACCTGGTTTCCGCTTACGCCAAGGAACTGGGCGAAGACCCGCAGGTTGTGGCCTCGTACAAGGGTTCGGAGCTGGTGGGGCTTCACTACCACCCGATCTACGATTTCTTTGATACTCCGGAAACCGTGCAGAAGGCGCAGCGCCTGGCCCCAACGGTTGGTCGATCATTGCTGCAGACTACGTGACGACGACGGATGGTACCGGCCTCGTTCACCAGGCTCCCGCATTCGGTGAAGACGATATGTGGACCTGCATGGAATACGGAATCGGTGTGGTCTTGCCTGTCGATGAAGGCGGCGTTTTGACTTCTGAGGTTCCTGACTACAAGGGCTTGCAGATCTTCGATGCAAACCGCTATGTGGTTGCCGACTTGCGTGACCAGAGCGGACCGATCGCCCGTCGCGCGCCTGAAATTCGCGCCGTGCTGGTCCGTGAGAAGTCCTACGTGCACTCCTACCCGCACTGCTGGCGCTGCCGCAAGCCCCTCATGTACAAGGCCGTGTCCTCGTGGTTCGTGCGCGTCACCGAGATCCGCGATCGCATGGTGGAGCTCAACCAAGAGATCACGTGGACTCCCGCTCACATCAAGGACGGCATCTTCGGTAAGTGGCTGGAGGGCGCTCGCGACTGGTCGATTTCGCGTAACCGCTTCTGGGGCGCACCGATCCCCGTGTGGGTATCGGATGACCCGCAGTACCCGCGTACCGATGTTTACGGCTCGGTTGCAGAGCTGGAAGCCGACTTTGGCGTGAAGGTCACGGACTTCCACCGTCCCTTCATTGATTCGCTCACCCGCCCGAACCCGGATGATCCGACGGGCAAGTCGACGATGCGTCGTATTTCCGACGTCTTCGACTGCTGGTTTGAGTCGGGATCCATGCCCTTCGCGCAGGTTCACTACCCCCTTCGAAAACCAGGAGTGGTTCGAAAACCACTACCCGGGCGACTTCATTGTCGAGTACATCGGTCAGACGCGCGGCTGGTTCTACACGCTGCACGTCCTTGCGACCGCGCTTTTTGATCGCCCGGCCTTCCGCTCGTGTGTCTCCCACGGCATCGTCCTTGGCGACGACGGCCTGAAGATGAGCAAGTCCCTGCGCAACTACCCGGATGTGGCCGAGGTCTTCAACAAGTATGGTTCCGATGCCATGCGTTGGTTCCTCATGTCCAGCCCGGTCGTGCGCGGCGGAAACCTCATGGTCAAGGAAGAGTCGATCCGCGATACGGTTCGCCAGGTGCTCCTGCCCATTTGGAACACCTACTACTTCTTTACCCTGTACGCCGGTGCGTGCAATGGGGGAGCGGGCTACGAGGCCAAGCGCCTTGACCTATCGGATCAGGCAGTTGTCGATGCTCTGCCTCAGATGGATCGCTACCTGCTTGCTCACACGCGTTCTTTGGCTGAGGACGCTCGCGGCGCATTGGATGCCTATGACGTTGCTGGTGCCTGCGACGCGATCCGCGACTACCTGGATGTGCTGACGAACTGGTACGTGCGTACTCAGCGCCAGCGTTTCTGGGATGAGGACAGTGCTGCATTCGATGCCCTCTACACCGCTTTGGTGACCCTCATGGAGTTGGCAGCTCCCTTGTTGCCGCTGCTTTCCGAGGAGATCTGGCGTGGTCTGACGGGTGGGGAATCCGTGCACTTGGTGGACTTCCCCCGTGATTTCCGAGGCCGTGGCTGACTCTGCGCTTGTCGAGGCCATGGACGAGGTTCGTTCCGTCGTTTCCGCTGCTCACGCTCTGCGTAAGACCCACCAGCTGCGCGTGCGTCAGCCTTTGGCTTCCTTGCAGGTTGTCTCTGAGCACCACAAGGAGCTGGAGCCCTTCGCGGATCTGGTTGCTTCTGAGGTCAACGTTAAGTCGGTTGTTTTCGCGTCTCCCGAGACATCGGGTCTGAGCGTGCGCACTGAGCTTTCGCTCAACCCGCGTGCTTTCGATCCCTCGGTTCGTAAGCTGACCAGCCAGCTGTTTAAGGCTCAGAAGTCCGGTGAGTGGGAAGTTGTGGACGGCGAGTGCCGTTTCGCTTCTGTTGAGCTGGATGGGAAGCCGCTGGTGCTGACCGGTGACATGTTCTCCGTGTCCACCTCCGTGGACGCCGCTGAGGGCCAGGTCGCGGACGTGCTGGCATCGGGTACCTTCGTCGTGCTCGATACTGAGCTGACCCCCGAGCTCGAGGCCGAGGGCTATGCCCGTGACGTCGTGCGCGCCGTTCAGGATGAGCGTAAGAACGCCGGCCTGCACATCGCAGACCGCATCGACCTAGCGCTGACGGTTCCCTCCGATCACGTGAGCGATGTCGAGACCTGGAAGGACATGATTGCTTCCGAGACTCTGGCATTGTCCGTGTCGGTTGAGGCAGGGGAGAAGCTGGCTGTGAGCGTCTCCAAGCACTGAGTCTGAGCGCTTTCAAAGCGCGAAGACCGGGGGCGGGCCACACATTAGTGCGGCCCGCCCCCGGTGCATCATTGCGGTGTGCTTTATCCAACCGCGTCGACAGCTTCTTTCGCTGTCTTTAGGCCAACGCCGGTGCGGTCTCGGTAGGCCTTGACGGCTTCAAGCTTGCGTCCATCGAGCACCAGTGCGCGTTCAGATGGACTCAGCGCTAGGTCGATGGCTTCGCCGGAGGCTTTTAAGAGCCGTTCGAGATGTGCAACTCGCTCCTTCAAGCGCTCATTTTCTTCGCGCAGCTCTTCGAACTCGCGTGCATCCCCAATCCAGATACTCATATGTGCTCTCCTTTGGGCTGTGTTTGAGTGACACGGGTGATTCTATCAAGGAGCTTATCTGCAAGGAAAGCATTATTGTGTGCCAGATAACAGAGTTATAACGTTTTATGAAAACGTTTTAACTCGCCTCGGTGCACGCGCTACAGTATCGACATGGCCTCACGGGTCCGACTTGTCGACGTTGCGCGAAACGCTGGAGTTTCACCGACTACCGCTTCACTGATCCTCAGCGGTAGTCGCGCTGACGCGTTCGCTTCGGCAACCCAAAAGAAGGTTCACGAAGCTGCTCGAAGCCTTGGCTACACTCGTTCAATCCTTGGCTCTTCCCTGAAATCCGGTGCCACGCGTACAATCTGCTTTTTCTACACCCCTCCCATGGACCGCTTCGTCGAGAGATTCCAACTGCACGCGAGCGCGCGCCTCGAAGAAGAAAACCTCCACCTAGTGTCGATCCCAGTTCGCATCGGCGAAGAACAACAGATCGTCAATGCCCTGTCGTGCGGCCTCTACGACAGTGCCTGCCTCGCCTGCAATCCCACCAGTGCCGAGGCCCTCATGGACTTGCTTCCCACGCCGCCTATTCCCACCATGATCTTTGGTACCCTCCCGCCAAACCCCTCCTACATCGGGGTGACCATTGACGAAACCGCGGGGATTACGCAGGCTCTCAGTGGCCTCGTCAATGGGGGAGCGAAGAAGATCGCCTACCTCACCCAGCGCCGTAGCGCCGACGAACTTGAAAACGAACCGCGCTGGCACGCATACACCAAATTCCTCAGCGATTCACACCTGGGTACCCCTGAAATTTTGGCGTACACAGAGGGGAGCATCCCCTCCTCTTTCCAGTGCGCCACCACGATTTTCACCGGTCGAGATCCCCTTCCCGATGCGGTGTATTGCGATTCTGATCGAGTTGCCATTGGCGCAGTCCTTGCAGCAACTCAATGCGGAATCGCAATTCCCGATGACCTCCAAATCATCGGCACAGGCGCCTCCGTCGATGGTGGCGACCTTCACCCCGCACTATCCACAATCGGCCTCGACAACCAAGACCTGGATAGTGCGGTCACTCTACTGTCCACACTCAGCGGTGAAGAACCGGAGTCGACAACGCTGACACTTCGGTGGCACTACATGCCCCGAGGGACGACGCACTAAACGAGAAAGAACATAAGGAGCGCAACGATGCGACACAGCTCTTCTAAGCGGCTCAGCCGCACTCTGTCGGTATGCGCGGCTTTTGCCATGGCCGCTTCTCTTGCCGCGTGTTCAACGCCTGGTGGAGTTGGACAACAGTCCTCTGACTCCTCGAGCGAATCCTCGCAGTCGCTGGGAATCCAGGGCGATCGCACCGGTAAGGAAATCCTGATCTACATGTCGGCTGGCCGCGATTACAAGGCCTACACCGACACCTTCGCGGCCTTCGAGAAGGAACACAACGTTAAGATCAATGTCCAGTACTACCAGTGGGGCGACCTCCAGCAAAAGCTCACCGCTGACTTCCTCTCCGGCCAGACCCCTGACCTCGTCGAAGAAAACGGCGGATGGTGGTCCACTCGCTGGGGTGCAGACGGCAACATCATGTCCCTGGATCCCTTCCTCCAGAAGGAATCCGGATTCCTCGATGACTTCGTCGAATCTGGCCTTGCAAACCGTCAGGCCGACGGCAAGACCTACGGCATTCCTCTCCACGTGACCATGGGCGGCCTCGTCTTCGGTAACAAGGAAATGATGGATAAGGCCGGCGTGACCATGCCCAAGACCTGGGATGAACTGCGCGAAGCCTCCAAGAAGATCCAGGAATCCGGCGTTGAGTATGGTCTGGCACTCAACAACGACGCCTCCTACACCGTTCCATTCCTCATGCAGGCCGGGGTCACCTTCACCAAGGATGGCAACGAGCCCATGACTCCCGCAGCCAAGGCAACCGAAGCCATGCAGTTCCAGTACGACCTGATCTACAAGGACAAGCTGGCCCCGGTTCCTGTTGCCTCGAATGACTACGCCGCACCGCGCAAGGATTTCACCTCCAAGCGAGCAGGCTTCATCCTCACCGGTCCCTGGGATATCTCAGCAGTGCGCAAGGAAGATCCGAACTTCCCGCTGACCGTTGGGGAACCCCTCAAGGGTGATGTCCAGAAGACCTACCTGGCTGGCTCGGGCATGATGATCCCCCTCGAAGTCGCAGAACGCAGAGCTCGCATGGCAGCTCATCAAGGATATGACCAGCCTCAAGGTCCAAGAAGCCGTCACCGCTGAGACCGGAATGGCAATGTCGCGTAAGTCCTGGGCGAACTCTGACGTTGTGAAGAACGATCCGATTCTCTCCGTCGTCGCTAAGTCGCGTGAATTTGCCGCGACCCCCGACAAAGCATTCTGGGGTAATGAAAATGCTGCAAAGATCTCGGACGCTCGCAAGGTGATGTACGAAGAGATCATCCTCAATGGAAAGGACCCGGCTGCTCAGGTCCAGACCTACGAGACCACGGTTGCGGGACTCCTGAAGCAGTAACTCATGTCCGTCTCGTCTCGGAGCCGGGGGCGTCGGGGAGGGATGCGCGCACGCCAAGCGCGTACCGCGTATCTCTTCCTGACCCCCGCGGTCATCTACTTCGTTCTCTTCATGTTCTGGCCGCTGATCCAGGAATTTCAGCTGTCCTTTACGCGCGGCTTTACAACGCTGCGCCCCGTGGGATGGAAGAACTATTCCTCGATCATCCGTGACCCCGAAGTCCAGCACGCCTTCGGAATCACCCTGATCTACGCGGCCTCGGCACTGATTTTGGGTGCGTGCGTGGGCTTGCTCCTGGCTCTCATCCTCAACCAGAAATTCCGTGGGCGCACCCTTGCGCGCACGATGATCCTGACCCCCTACATGACCTCGGTGGCCATCGTTGGCTTGATGTGGCGCAATATCTTGGACCCGACGACGGGTATCTTGAACTCGGTGCTCTCCAGCCTGCACCTTCCCACCCAGCAGTGGCTCACCACCGCACCGCTGGCAACCCTTGTCGGGATTACCGTGTGGCAAGAAGCCGGCTACTTCATGCTTCTTTCCTCGCTGGCTTGCAGGGCATCGATCCTCAGATTTACGAGGCCGCGCGCCTTGATGGTGCATCCCCTTGGAAGCGTTTCTGGTCCTTGACCCTTCCACTCCTTGCCCCTACGACGCTCTTCGTCGGTCTGGTCGGAATGATTTCAACCCTCCAGCAGTTCGGCCTACCGTACTTGGTGACCAATGGCGGGCCTGGAAACGCCACGAGCTTGTACGTCTACCAGGTGTACCGTGAGACCTTCCAGAGTGGAAACTTGGGCTACGCATCTGCCATGAGCTTCGCCTTCTTGGCAGTCATTATGGTTTTGTCCCTGATCCAGATTCGGACGGGACGAAGGAAAGAGGCACTATGATGTGCGTACCTACCCCGCCCCCGGCCTCGGCAGTCATCAAAAAGAAGACGAGCATCGCTGAGGATGAACTCTTCCCGGGAGCACGCCTGATTTCGCTGATTTTCATTTGGATTGCCGCCGCGATCGCTGTTGCCCCGCTGCTGTACATGATCTCTTTGGCTTTCCAATCCGATGCGGAAGTTTCCGGTGGATCAGCGGTTCTCATCCCTGCGAAATGGCAGTGGGAGAACATCGGCAGGCTCTTTGCAGCCGCCCCCTTTGGTCGTTTCCTCTTCAACTCGATCCTGGTCGCCGGGCTGATCACCTGCTCGCACATCGTTTTCGCTCCGCTGGTCGGATACGTTTTTGCGAAGTTTGATTTCCCGGGCAAACAGGTCTTCTTCATTGCGATCTTGTCGACCATGATGATCCCGCTCTTTGTGCGTATGATCCCGCTGTATGTGTGGTTCTCGCAGATCGGGTGGCTTGATACCTATCAGGGCCTGGTCATGCCGTTCCTCATGAGCGCTTTCTCGATCTTCCTCATGCGCCAGTTCATTGCGGGCGTTCCCGACTCTTTGATCGAGGCGGCTCGCGTGGACGGAGCAAATGAACTGCGGATCTACCGTTCGATTGTTCTCCCGCAGTGCAAACCCGCACTGACGGTCCTGGGATTGTTCACCTTCGTTTTCCAGATGAACGAATTCTTGTGGCCCTTGATCGCGACCAGCTCGCTGGAGATGCGAACAATTACTATTGGACTATCAATCTTTAAGAGTGAATCTTTCACCGCTTGGAACCTGACGGCAATGGGATCCCTCATGCTGTTTATCCCCGTGTGCTTGCTCTTCGTCCTCACACAGAAGCACATCGTTCAGGGCATCGCGATGACGGGTATCAAGTAGGAGTTACCGTGAGTGAGAACCATCCGAATATCGTCCTCATTGCCGTTGATCAATGGAGGGGGGATTGCCTGTCGATTCTGGGACACCCCGACGTGCGCACCCCCTATCTTGATCAGCTAGCTGGGGGAGGAGCACAAATGACGCAGGCCTATGCGGCGTGCCCCACCTGTGTTCCTTCTCGGATGGGACTCATGACCGGAACCGCCCCAACCACGCACCGCCGGATCGGCTATCAGGACGGCATCACTTTCGATATGCCGGTTACGCTCCCCGGGGCACTTCGCGATGCAGGGTACCAAACCCAAGCAATCGGCAAGATGCACTACTGGCCCGAGCGCGGCCGCATTGGTTTTGATGATGTGATCTTGCACGATGGCTATCTTCACTACTCGCGTCACCGCGAGCGCGATTCTCGGATGTACGACGACTACCTGACGTGGCTGCGCGAGCAAGAAGGCGCGGGTGCTGCGGAGGACTACATCGATAATGGCCTCGAATGTAATTCGATGGTTGCGCGTCCCTGGGATAAGGCAGAAAAACTGCACCCCACGAATTGGGTCGTCACCGAGGCAACGCAGTGGCTCTACCGGCGCGACCCCACCTGTCCCTTCTTCCTCTACCTGTCCTTCCATCGTCCGCACGCTCCGCTTGACCCGCCTCAGTGGGCTTTCGATAGCTATGAACAGGACGAACTCACTCTTCCGGGCGAAGACAATTGGTCGGATGAATTGATGAGTGAAGAAAGACGGGATTGGGACCCGACCGCCCTCGCTGCCCACTATCGTGAGCGGGACGTGAGGCTCGCGCGCGCCGGCTACTACGGGCACATGACACACATCGACTCCCAGATTTCCAGGTTCATCCAGACGCTAGGGGAGTTCGGACTGGCTGAGAATACGGTGATCGCTTTTGTCTCCGACCATGGGGATATGATGGGCGATCACGGACTGTGGCGAAAGGTTACCCTTACGAGGCTTCCTCACACGTTCCCTTCATCTTGTACGGTGCGGGGATCACCCCCGGTGCATGCGTAGACAGTGTGGTTGAGATCCGTGACGTGATGCCCACCCTGCTCGACGTTGCCGGTGTGGAGATTCCTGAGGAAGTTGAGGGCCGCTCTGTCCTTCCCTTGATTGCCGAGGCCGATGGTGAAGTTCCGTGGAGAGAGTACCTTCACGGGGAGCATTACTTATTCGATCAATCGATTCAGTGGATTCGTTTCGGATCTTATAAGTACGTGTGGTTCTCCGGTTGGGGAGTCGAACAGCTCTTTAACATCGATGAAGACCCCGAGGAATTGGTCGATCTGTGCAAACTTTCCGCTGATGCGCGAAGCGGCGAAGTCGGCGACGCGCTTCTTCGTGGAAGAAACTATCTGATCGCGGAACTTGAGGGACGCGAAGAAGGATATGTGTCCGAGGGACATTTAGTTCCCGGACGTGAGGCTGTGAAGGTCCTGACGCATTCCTATCCGCTTCGCGAAGAAGCACGTTAGGTCTACAGCCAACCCGCTGCCCGCGCCAAGGATGCGGCCTCCGCGCGGGTGCGTGCCTCCATCTTGAGCATCGCTGAGGAGACGTGGTTACGCACGGTTCCTTGACTCAGTCCCAGCGTACGGGCAATGTCAGCGATCGTGCCGCCGCGCTCAACTTCGCGCAGAACATCTGCCTCGCGCTGGGTCAGTGATGACGAACCAGTTGAGAGTGCCTCGACTGCAAGACTCTGATCGATTGCGCGACCGCCCGCCGCAAGTGTGCGCACTCCCTCTGCCAAAGCCTCGACCGGCGCGTTCTTCACCATGAAACCCGTTGCCCCCGCATCGAGGGCGCGTTGCAAGTAACCCGGCCGGCCGAATGTCGTCACGATCAGTACACGTACCTGGGGGAAACGGGCGCGAATTGCTTCAGTTGTCGTAATGCCGTCCATATGAGGCATTTCGATGTCGATAATTGCGACATCAACGGCAGAGACTGGGCGTGCGGAACTCGTTGGTATTGCGTCGAGCGGAGCGTTTTGCCTTGTCAAGCGGGTGAGTTCCTCAAGAACTTGCACCCCATCGGCGGCCTGTGCAACTACCTCAATGTCATGCTCCAAGTTGAGCAGCCCCGCCAAAGCTCCGCGAATCATCGCCTGATCGTCGGCCACGAGCACACGAATTGTCACGCCACCTCCTACGTAGACATCTGGGCTACTAGGTTAGCGCAGTTGGGGGCGCTATTCCTTGCGCTGGTTGAGCGCATCTGGAAATGGGCTCTCTTCGTTGAGTGGTGCCGCGGGAAAAGTGAGGGAAATCGTCCAGGTGTTTCCCGATGCGCCCCAGGCCAAACTGCCCTCGTCACCAACGAGCTCGGATAGCCCAACGAGGCCTGATCCCGATCCTGCTGTAGAAGCGGCGTAGGCGGCAGAATAACCGTCATTCCAGACGCTGACGCTGTCTTGAGATAAATGAATACGGACGAGGGAAGGGCGGGCGTGGAGGAGAGCATTCGTGACTCCCTCGCGAATGACATGGGCTGCAGCCGCCGAGCGCGGTCTCGACGCAGGTTCCCCATCGTTTGTGATCTCGGCATCAATGCGCGCGACCTCAAGCAAAGATCGTGCCTCTTGGAGTTCCTCGGAGGGGGGACAGTGCGCGCGTGGCCGCAACGATGCGGCGAACGTCAGCCAAGGCCTCGTTTGATTGAGCAGTAACTGAACGGATTTGTTCACGCGCTTCCTCGTTGTGTCCCTCGTCCAAAAGACGACCGGCCAATTCAGAAATCATCGTGATGCCCATCAACGAGTGACCCAAGATATCGTGCAGGTCAGTGCTCATGCGCGCTCGCTCAGCTGCCTTTGCGCGCTGGATTGCATCTTGGCGGCGTAGACGTTCGCGAGTCGAGCGCTCCATACGCCAGCGAGCCATCCCTACGAAAATACCCACCAACGCTAGGTAACACCCCGCCCACAGGGGCTCACCCTCCGCGTAGGCGAACACTCCAGCGATTGCAACGATTGGGACGATTCCTGCAATCACGTAGCGGCCTGGTGCTTGGAACACCCATGCAACCAGAAAGAAGGAGGTCAACATGAAGGCGTAGGGGACGCCGATACGGACCGCGTAGGCGAGGTAGCCCAGCGTCGCTAGCGCCAGTGCCGCGTGGGAGAGGATGAACGGCCTCGTGAAGGAGTTGCGAGCGGGCAGGGGATTGGTCAGCCACGTCGCCGAGTTAGCGATCGCGAGGAAAAGGCACAGTCCGATGATGCTCGCACGCTGCGTTGAGGAAGGCAATTCCATGGCGTAGGCGAGGGGGAAAGCCTAAGAACAGCATCCACGGGGCTGCCCACGCCAGGGAAATTAAACGTTCCTTCATGGAAATAGCCTAGCGAGCCGTGTCGTGGGACGCGCCCCACCAGGCGATGCCCGCCGTGATGACCGCCCACCCGGCGATGTTGAGCCACGCGGATGTCGGCATTGTTACGGTTCCGGCGACCGCGTAGATTGCCTGCACGGCGCCGTACAGGGGAGTGAAGGGCGCGATCTGCGAGACAAAGGGCGGCAGCTGGTCGAGCGGGATGAACATACCGGACACGAAGGCACCCATGAGCATGACGAAAGCGGAGGCGCTGTAGGCGTTCTCGCCCTTGATCGTGTATCCGCAAGCCAAACCAATGAGCGCACCCAGAGCCGAGAGCGCGACGACGACCGCTGCGCTGGCCACCCATGCTCCCACCGTCATCTGCGCGCCGGTAGCCAGGCCAAAGCTGAAGGTGATGAGCGTGATAAACGCGCTCAGTGCCACAAGCGCGCTCAGGCGTACGAGGAGGATCACCCACGGCTGGATGGGGGTCAGCGCGTACATGCGCGAGATGCCGGTTGTGCGCTCGACGGACAGGGTCGCTCCGAGCGAGCCTCCGACCAGGATGACGCCGTACGTGGTCATCATCGCGATCATCGCGGCTGCTAGATTCCCGCGCCCGGTCTGGGTCGCGCGCGCAACATCGGTCATGCCGAACATCGCGTACATGAACATGGGGAGCAGCAGTGCAAACGCCATGTTCCACGGGTTAAGGATGTGCGACTTGAACGTCGAGAGCCACAGCTTGCCTGCTCCCGTGAAGGGGGAGGGGATCGGTCGCTCGGTGGGTCGCGTGGGTGCGTGGGTGGTCATGATGCCTTCTTCGTATTTCGTATCAGTCTGTAGTGTGATGGCCGGTGTCCGTCGCACTCACTCTGCGTCCGCGTGTGAGGTGATGCGCTCGAAAACGTCTTCAAGGTCTTCGTTGTCGGCGACGACCTGCTCGGTGGGAGCGTCTAGGAGGACCTTCCCAGCATCGATAATGACGATGCGGTCGGCGTCCTTGCGGGCTTCAGTCAGGTAGTGCGTGGCGAAGAGAAGGGTGCGGCCCTCCGCGGCCTCGGCTCGCATCGTCTCCCAGAAGGCGCGGCGAGCCAGCGCGTCCATGCCGGCGGTCGGCTCATCGAGGATGAGGAAATCCGGGTTGCCGGCCAGTGCCAGGGCAAGGCGCACGCGCTGGCGCTCGCCGCCGGAGAGCTTGTCGAGGGGACGCTTGGCGAGCTTCGTGAGGTTCGTGCGCTCCAGGAGCTCGTCGGTGGGAATCGGGTTGGCATGCATTCCGGCGACAAGTTCGATCGTGTTGCGGACCTTCCCGTCGCGCGGCATCGATCCGGTCTGAAGCATCGCGCTCACCAGGGAGCGGCGCACGGCCTCGCGCGGGCTCATGCCGTAGACGCTGATGTTGCCCTGCGTGGGGGTGGCCAGGCCGAGGACGATGTCCAAGAAGGTGCTCTTGCCCGCACCGTTAACGCCGAGGAGCGCCACGATTTCGCCGGGCATCAGGGTGAGGTTGACTCCTCGCAGTGCCTCGACGTGGCCGAAAGACTGGTGAATGTTCGTCGCCTGGAGGGCGGGCGTTGTTTGTGCGTTCATGGCTCCCAGTTTGCGCGCGTCCATGCGGGGCGGGAAGTGCCCTTTGATGCAGGAGCCCCCATGACAAATGTCATGGGAGCTCCTGAGCTGGCAACACGCCTGCTGGAGATACTCAGAGCACATAGGGTCTTTGGATGAATAGCCTAGGGCTGAGGTTTTTCGTCGAAGATGATCTCTTCTGTTATCCAGACATCACTCCATCGAGGGTGAGTGATGTATTACCGTGGAACGAAAAATGCCCCTCACTCAATCGGATCTGTCCCAATAGAAGAATCCTCTGTCTTCCACGCGTCACCGTCTTTTACATGGACGACCGTGCAGCGAGCTTCATACTTGGTCTTTCCTTCGAAGGCATGGCCCTTGACGTTATACTGCTGGTCACCATTCGAACGCGTTTCGCCGATCTGAATTTCGTCGACAAAGACGACGTTAATGGGGCGACTGCTGTTCAGTTTGGCAGTGATCGAACAAGATTTTTCGATGAACATCGCAGTTCTGTCATCGATTCCCTCGTGGCCAGTTTTTAGAAGGGCTAGGCGAAGAGGATTTAGCTGTGGAAGATTTTACAGGATTTTCGTGCA
>BNJU01000639.1_pt1 | contig 36387 bp, 57 predicted proteins | sample 8539281 | NCBI WGS metagenome assembly BNJU01 (sample SAMD00202456, study PRJDB9452) | human saliva metagenome | isolation source: human saliva | place: Japan
GTGTTAAAAAAAGTTAGATAAATAAAGAGGTTTTAGTATTAAAAAAAATGTGGAAATGGAGATAAATAGAAATTATTTATCTTCAATCCCAAATTTTTTTAAATTTTTGTAACATATCGAAAAAAAGAAAAAAATACAATTCTAAATAAAAAAATTAAAAATAAATTAAAAAATGTTGACAAAAAAACTTAAAATAATGTATTATAAAATAGATTAAAAAAAGATTAAAAAAATAATCTTGAAAATCAAAAAAATTTGAGAAAGGGGGAAAATAAGATTATAAATAATAGATTATAAATTGAGGTTTTGTTGATGTTATTTATAATTGAAAAAGTATGAATAATAAAGGGGTTATTAATCAAACTAATAGAACTATGTTATTTGAGGAAATTAATCCAGAGAAAATGGATTTACTTACATTGATTGATGATGTCAAAGGAATTGATTCTTTTGGATGATGAGAAGATACTTGAGATTAATAAGCATCTTTTTAGTGTCGAGCTTTTGATGAATTTTTTGGAGAAGTTTGAGCCAAAGGTTTATAGCTATTATAATGCGGAAAAATCAGAGAATTCAGTATATTTTTAAAGAAGCCGGAAGGAATTCCAGAAGAATTTATTAATGAAATAAAAAAATTGATAATGGGAATGTATTTTTTTAAAATGCTGAGTACTTTTAATGGAGGCTAGGAAATCACAAGGAAATAAGAATGTTGAGTTTAAATTTGAGAATATTTTTAGAGTTGATTTTCGCCGAAGAAGGTTATTGAAGATATAAAACAGACTAGGAAGGAAATTGCGTATATTTTTTAATAAGTATGAGGAATTAGATGACGAAAATCCTAAAAAGTTAGAGTATGGAGATAAACTGAATAATAAGTTTGAGGAAGCTTCTCAAAATTATAATAATATTTTAGGGAATGTTGCCATTGGCGATTGAGGATATAAAAACTCGGCTTTTTGATTGGGAGTGACGAGAGTAGTTTTAAATCTGAAAAAAATTAAATTGGGAATGTTGCAAAGTTGGAGAAAAGGGAGAATTAGAGGTTATCGAGTATAAACAAAATGAATCAAATGAGTTAGCTCTAATTGAAGAGAAGAATACGACTGCACTTATGGAAGCGTTTCAAGATGATTATGAAAGTGTTACAGAGGAACCAAATCAGTATATTAAAGATTTAGTGGTGAGAACTTTTGTTCCATTGGCTAAGAACTTTGTTGAGATTGATCAAGAACAGGAAGTTGAGAATTATAATAATTATTTGAGTTTTTTTATAAGTTTGCACAGGAAGATTTTTGTGAAAATTGCAAAAACCTTTGATTGAAAAATTGTTAGGAATAAAAGATGTTTTTTTGAGCAATATGAAACGAAAATTTCTATGATGAAACCAACTTTGTTAATTACTAATGTGAAGGCAGAAATGATTGCAAAATCAGGGAATAAAGAGAGATTACAAGCGTTTTTAAATACAGTTAATATGAAAAATGATTTTTGATAATACAGTTTGGTTTGCAATTTATCCAAATGTTGACTTAGATATTAAAAAAAGGTGAGAAAAAAAGGTTAGAGCGAGATTTAAAGGGACTTCAAATGATGAAAAAAACAGAGAAAAATACAATAGAAACATTAACTAATTTGATGATGATATTAGGTAATTATAAAGTTCAAGTTTTCTTTAATTTTGAAGGAACTTATGAGACTTCTTTTGATAATTTGGCAACAAAAGGATTGGATAAATATATTGAGAAAACATCAATTTTAGAAAATCAAAAATATTCTGAATATTTGATACCAGTAATTCCTAATTTTACGATAATTCCAAAAGACAAATCTGGTGTGATATTGGACTATAAGATGAAATATGAGAATGATGGTGTTGTTTTTATCAGATGAACAGGAAGATTTGCTGAAATTTTTGGATAGAAGGTGTATGTGGATGGAGCGTATGTGGCAGCTGGGAATAATTTCGGCTTCTCAATGTCCCTAATTATTTAAGAGATAGATTTAATGCGGTTTTCGATGGTGTATCCAGGAGTTAGATTTGATATTGAAGCAGATGACAATCCTTATAAGGTTAAAAACAACTATGTCTAAAGAAATTTCAGGATTTACAAATGCGATAAAAGATAAAATTAACCAATTTAACTATGGATTTGTATTTTCGTCAGATAATGCACAGGTTCAAAAAGAGAAAAATTAAAAAAATATTGTAGTTTATAAGGCTAGAACATTATTAAAAAAATTCTGAAGGTGGATATGAACCATTGTATAAAACTTTGACAACGACTTATATTGAAAGAGTTTTAAGATTTGTGACAACTGATTTTTAAAGAGGATAAATTGAATTTATTTTTTTCAGTACGAATCCATCTAGTCAAAAAAATCTCTTTGGTTGAAGGATCAGAAATTTATAAATGGAATTATGCAAAAAGGGAGACGATATTTCGCATAAAATTGATGAAGAGATGGGGATTTGTCAGTTAAATATAGTGTTTGCAGGAAATATGAGAAACTTGCAAGTGGAAATTAATAAGTAGTTTTTAAAAATAAAATGAGGGGAGTTAATAATGGGATTTAGATTAACAGTAAAAGGACAAAATGAGGAAATATTATTGGATAAAGAAAGCATTTTAGATGTGAAGTATATGTCAGAAACACCTGATGATTCAAATGCGAGAGCAACTGATTTAGGAGTTATTTTAGAAATTAAGGGGAAAATTTTGGCAGCTGCGAATGGAGATACTGAAGATGATACTAGAAAAGTGGCTCAATGGTCGTTGGTTCCTTCTGAATTAAGTGATGCTTATAGACAGGCTAGTCTGGAAGTGATTTCAGCTGGGCAAATGGTTAGAAAAATTGATATGACAAATGTGTTTGTTGTAGATTATATTGAGGAATACGGAAGTCAAGCTGGAACAGGAACATTTTCATTGAAAATTAAACAGAAAAAAGAGAAAGTTATTGAAGTTGCGATTGAAGGAGGTTATGCAGCACAGGAAGAAGCATAATTGTAATTTAATTAAAAAAAGTTAATGAGAACTTTTTTTGAAAGTTTGAGAAAATAAATTTGAAAGAATAAATAAAATACAAAAAAAGTACTGTTTGAATAATAATATAAATTTGAAAAAGATTTACTCAGGTGCAAATGATAAATTTGTTGTCTGAGTAAATTCTAAAATAATAGAAATAATTAATGTTTTAGAACAAATAATTTATTTATTTGTTGTAATTAGTTTATTATTTAAGAGGGGAAATATGTTTGAGAATAGGTATCCAATTTTTAAGAAAGGGAAGTATTTTTAGAAAAAGGAATTAGATTTGTTGAGGGATAATCCAGTAGAGATAATGGAATTGATGTATTTAGAGGCAAAAGGATGGGATTATAAAAGGGTTTGACTTGGAAACAGATGAAGTGGAAAAAGTTGTAGTTGTAAAAAAAGGGAATATTGAAGTATAAAGGGAAAAATATATTGGCTACAAGAAGATTATAGCTTTTTTTATGCCAGATGAAGAAGATAAATATATTTTTGAAATTGAAAATTATTTTTCTGAGATTGAGGATAGAAAAATTTTTATATTAGGAGAGGAGAGTTTAGTTAGAAAGAGGTTATGAAATAGATGAAGATGAGATAGAAATAGCTAGATTCATAACTAGAACAGGAGCAGATTTGAGAAATGACTACAATAGTTTTTTTCTGATTTGAGAAGAGATTTTAATTTGTTAGAAATAATTAATCAAAAAAATATTCTTCGAAAAATGAAAGAGGAACATTACATCCAAAAAAATATTAGAAATGTGGGCCTTGGAGGCTTCTAAAAAAGAAAATTTAGATATTTTTTTGATGTGAAATTTTTATACAAATTGTTTGCAAGGGAAAACTGGAGCGAGAAACAATAATCGCATATATAAATACAAAATTTATTTCTAAAAAAATGGATTATTCAAATGATGAACTCTATGAAAGTCTATTGAAAAATATTAGAAAATTTAGGGAAAGAGCGAACAAAAACAAGAGAAAAAAACGAATTGTACCGAAAAAAATATCAATAGAATAGATTGGAGAAAAGATGGACTATTATCAAATATTGGGAGTTTCAGAGAATTTTACTCGAGATGAACTGAAATCATCGTATAAAAAAATTGACGTTGAAAATATCATCCAGACAGGAATCTGAATGATAAGAAAGCTGAAAAATATGTTTAAGAAAAATATCAGAGGCTTATGATGTGCTAAAAAAATCCTACGAAAAAGGACAGAATATGATAAGAAAAAGATACAAATTGAATAAAAATTTTAATGAAAATTCGAGTGTAAAAAAATTCAAAAAAATAAGAATATAAATGAAAATAGAGAAAATACACAAAAGTTCGATGAATTTTTTTGTTTACACCAGATAATTTTTAAAAAAATATGTTTGAAAAAGGCATTTAATATTGAGGGAATGAGTAAATCTAGAAAAAAAGAGAACGAAAAATTCTATTGAAAAAAACTTTTGAGAATTTTTTTAATGTGAAGGGGAAAAATAAATGTGGAGAAGAATTAATATTTTTTAGAAACTTTTAGAAATATTTTTTTAGAAGACCGTTTGGACGAGGAAGTTTGTATCGATTGGAAAGATTGAGTAGAAATGTAAGTTTGAAAAAAAGAGGGAAAATCTGAAAAAAGATCAAAATTATCTGTGGACGAAAGGTATCAAAAAAATATGAGAAAAGACAATTATCTTCAAAAAGAGGATAAGTAAATTTTTGAATGGAAAAAAATATTATCATTTTAACTGTGTTAACTTTAACATTGATTTATGTTCATTTTTTTCTGGTTATTCTACAAAAAGTTTGTATATTTCAATATTTATTTTTTTATTGAGTAACTCTTTATTTATTAATTGTGGAAAGATTTAAAGAAAAGGTTAGAATGGAAGGAAAAAAATAAATGAAATAAAAGAAACGAAAGAGAAAGAGAACATAGTAATTTTTTTGGATAGAGTAAAAGAAATAGAAGAAGTAGAGAAAAATCAATTGGAAAGTATAATTTTGAAAAACTCGGAAGATTATGATATTAAAATTTGGAAAGTAGGAAGAGCTACGTCACTTTTTAATTGGGAAAGAAAACGCCTAGAAATAAGGTTGATATTGATGTGAGCGAAGGAATTTATTCGAACTTGGTAAGTAGAGCTCATGGACTGCTTAATAGAGTTAATGGAGTTTGGTATTACGAGGATTTAGGTTCACAAAATGGGAGTGGGATCGAAAAAAATCAGATAGGAGAAAAGTGAAAAATTAGAAGAAATACACCGATTAAGGTGGAATCAGGAGATATTATTTATTTGGCAACAACAAAATTGTTGTTAATTTGATTTTTATTAATTACAATTAAAATTGTTACCAAAATTAAAAATGATGAATATCTTTAGAGAAACAAATGAAAAATTGAAATAAAAAGATTGAAAGGATTGCTTCTTAAAATGAAAAAAATTGTACTAATATTTTTTTAGTTTTTTTCTATAATTTCTAGCAAAAAGAAAAAGATACAATTACTTCAAATAAGGGAAATAACAATAGTTTGGTTGTTAATCAGAAAAAAATTGCAAGAAATAAAAAAATAAAGATTCTCAAAAAAATTAAGTTATTATAGAGAATTAAAAATCTCGAATGGAGAAATTTGAAAAAAATATTCAAAAAAAATATGGGAATGATAAGACTTGTTTGCAAGAATATATTGAGCTTTTCTAAAAAAATGGGACGAAGAACTCAATATAATTTATAGGAAAGTAATAGAAAAATTAAAAAAATTCTAAATACAGAAATAGTGAACAAATTTTAGTAACAACACAAAAAAAGCGTGGATAAAATACAAAAGAAAGTAATTATAATTTTTGTGGAAGTAGCAAGTGAAATGTTACACTATAATAGTGCGATTAAAGCAACTGTAACGCAAATCGCACTTACTGAAATTAGGTCACGAAGAACATTGGAAAAAGAAATTGGGTAGAATTAAAAAGAAAAAGAAATTTTATTTTTGGAATAGTATTGGGAATGAAAAAGAAAAAAATTAAGAGCTCTTACAGAAATGACTGAAAAATAGAATTTTAGATTTTTGATAGTTATCTTGAAGATTATATTGAAGAATTTGAGTAAAAAGTAAGTGATAGAAAATAAAAAAATAAATTGAAATTGAGGTTTTAAGAAATGAGAATGAAAAAAATAAAATTTAGGAGGAATTATTGATGAAAAAGATTTTTATCATTAATATTGTTTTTAGGGACGTTATTTAGCTGTAATGGTGGCACGAAAGAAAGTAAAGAAATTATTGAAAAGAAAGTAAAAAAATCTTTCTACTCAAAAATGAAGTTATAAAAAAATCAGAAAAAAATTGAAAAATGTGACAAAAATTCCAGAGTATGATTTGAATGTTACAAAAAAATAACTTTTAAAAAAATAAAGGAATTAGCGATATAAAATGTTTGGCAAAATATAAAAATTTAAGAGAGCTAGATTTGAGATGGAATAAAAATAAAAAAAATATTGAAACATTAGGAAGTTTAGAAAAATTAGAAAGTTTTAAGAATAAATTTCAATCAAATAACAGATATTAAAACCGATCTTGAATTTAAAAAAATTTGAGAGAATTGTGGTTACATAATAATAAAATCAAAGATATAAGAGGAATTGGAAAATTGTCAGAATTAAAAACATTTAGATATAAGTTATAATCCTTTAGAATATGGAATTGAGGAGATACCTAGTTTGAAAAAGATTGAAACGGTTTGAGATTAGAAAGACTCCCCAAAAAGATTGTGGATTATGTTTATGATAATTATCAGAAATTTATGTTCTTAGATGAGATCTATATATCTGCTCGAGTGCAAGAAAATATCAAAAAGTATGAGAATGAAGCTAGATATCCCTAATTTTTCTGATTTTGGAGAGAAAATAAAAGATTTTTGAAACATATAAAACTATAAAAGAGATTGAAATGACTATGATTTCAGAGAAAGATGTCCCGAAGTAATATTAAATAAAAATAAAGAAAATTAAAAGAGGAAATGATGAAGATGAGAGAGGTGGAATTGGAAGTTTATGGATGTATAAAAATGGTAAAAATTCTGTATATTCTATAAGGGCAACTAGTGCTTATGGAGGCTATACTACAACGTATTATTTAAAAAGATGGAAAAGATATTTAAAGTTGAAGGTTCAGATCTTTTATAGCTTTTATTAGAAAGTCCAGAGTGGAGAAAAATTTATATTTGGCACAAATTTCAGCTCATGGACGACCTAATTATATAATTGTAGATTTTAATAAAAGGAACACTTGTGGAGGAAGAGAGAAGGAAGATTTTAAAGGTTCGATATGGAGTGTATTAGATTATCAGAATAGGAAAAATATAAATGGGGTTCTAGATTTTATAGGGGGTAAAATATGAAAAAAATAGAATTTTTTTGAGGGAAAGATATTGGAGATAGCGCTGTTAAATTTTTTTGATAAGTTAGCTTATTTTGAAAGTAGTGGAAAATATAAACCAGAGAATGATGAAAAGATCGTTTATATTGGAAGGTATCAGTTAGGGAACAGATGTTCTTGCTGATATTGGATGGGTACAAAAAGATGCAACTTGGAAAACAGCTAGATTTAGAGGGGAAGCAGCAAAAAAAGTGGGGATTAACTAATAAAGAATAGTTTTTTTAAATAATCCGAAAGCTCAAGATGAAGCGATCATGAAAGTCTTTAAAATATAGATGGCTATCATTAAAAAAGTATTCTAATAAAATTTGTCAGAGAAATAAATGTTCCAATAAATGGAATTTATAGAAAATCATACAGTGATAAGCTTTAGAGCATCTGAAAGTTCAGTAAAAAGAAAGTATTGTTAAGCAAAAAGTCTCAGGGCTTTTAAATCAGAAGATCTTAGAGGTAAAAAGTTTTATTCTAACTTCATCAGGATTATTAGGGAGCTGCTCATTTATGTGGTCAAGGAGCTATGTCAAATGCTATAGGAAAAAGAAATTTTAAAGGGATATATGATATTCCAGTAGATGGAAATAGTCTTCCTTGCTTATTTTATCATGAAAATTTATCAGGACATGACTTGTCAGTAATAATAGGATTTAAAGACAGTTGTCTGCTAATAAAGTAGTTTTTAAAAAAACGATACACAGAGTGACAATAAAAAAATAAATAAAGAAGCAAAAACTACTGAGCTACCACAAAATAAATCAAATAATAATGTAGCTAAAACCATCAGTGACAACAAGTTCTAATTCTCAAAAAAAGGAAAGTCCTGATAAACAAAATGCGTCAAATATAGTGAAGAAAGTAGAGAACCTAAAACAATAGCACCAAAAAAATATTTAATGAATTGGATGAAGAAAAAGACGGTGTGTATATTTTTTTAATGGGCAGAAATTTGAGGAAGTTTGGGATACAGAGGAGTATAGGAAAGATCGTGAGCTGATAAGTTCTCAGAAGGCCCCAGAAATGGCTTTTTTGTGAATCAGAGTGAAAGTTAATGTAGAAAGATTGAAAAGCAAAAATTTTTAGATTCAAAGATGTATAATCAGAATTATATCAAATATTTGGAGGTTAAAACTGGTAAAAAAAGTTTTTAGAGGATAATAAGGAAGATATAGATTTGCTTTTTGAAAATTTATGATGAAGCGACAAAAAGATGAAAATGGAACAGGAAATATTATAAAGCAAGAGAATTTTGATATTTTACGGGAAAAGAGAAAAATTCTGAAACGATTAGAACACAAAAATATTATTTATTATATTTTCGACACCGATTAAGAATAAAGGAAAGATAGAAACGTTAGAATATGTTTTTAGGTCAATTTAGTGCAAAAATATGTTGTTTATCCAGATAAAAAGCCGATAAAATCTTATGAGGCGGAGAAAAGTTTTATAGAAAAAGAATATGAATGTTTCAAGTCATTTGTTGAAAAATGATTCAAATTCGACTAAAATTCAAAAAAATAAGCTACCAGAAGAGTATAATAAATATTTGAAAAGGTATCAAGGATATTGATGACATTTTGATAAGGGTTGAAAAAAAGCCTCATGAAAAATTTTTGCTAATATGCACTGTGAAAATTTGATAAGAGAACTTTATCAAGACGAGAAAGAATTTAAAGAAAGTTTTTTTGTTAGATGAAAATGGTGTTTTAAAAAAATCCATTATCACGGAGAATTATTGATAATATCATTATTGAATTTTTTTGAAGGTTCAGACTGGTTTTTAAAAGTGAAAAGGAAGATAAATATTTTTGATAATCATAAATACAAGGATAGTAATGTTATTAGGAATTATTTGTTGTGGTATGTAAAAAAAGGCAGCGTGGGATTGATTTACCTTCAAAAAAAGTGAGACGGGTCTATTTGATAGATTGGAAAAAAATCGGAAAAGAGATTAGAATTACAACTGTTTTTAAATGATTGGATAAGTTCTAAATCGGTTATAAAAGTTAGGAATATTCGAAAAATTTCTCAATTAATTAGTGAAGTTTATAGTGAATATAGAGATAAAAGCTGATTATGATAAAGATAAAAGAATAATTCAACAATTATTTAAAAGCGAGTAAGGAAATTAGAGATTATGCGGCAAAATATAGATTCTATGGACATTTATTCATTCTATAAAGAGTTTTTATACTTTGGATAATGTCGTGAACCCGACTGGAAATTTATTTGTAAATGATAATTGTATTTTGAAATGTACAATGGCAGATGATATTAGTAGATTAATTATTGAGCAGGAAAGCGTACGTTTACGAGGTGGGAAACAGGCAAATATTTTGGATAAGAAAATATTACCATTTAAAATGTGTAAAGCGATTGGAAAAATGTAAGCCAGAATTACTTGAAAAATGGGAAAAGTTGACTGATGTGAAAGTTCGAAATTCTCCAGCTTTATTGAATACAGCAACAATAAAATGTAAATTTGGTGGTGTGATAAGTATTGATGATGCGGGACAAAATACAATTGGAACAGCTTCTGATAAGGAAACTAAATTGGGAGAAAGCAATCGAGATGCTGATTGTGAGTACAAATTGTTGATTGATATTTGTAAAGACATAAATAATAATTTTATGCAAACATTATTGAAGAAAAAAACTGTCAAAAAAATTTTTCCAAGAATAAGAAGTATTTAAAGGATGTAGAAAATATAATTTCGCCAGATGTGTTAACTAAAATGTAATGTGTCTAGGAAAGAAGATTCATCAGAAAATAAGAAAAAAAGAATATGAGAAATTGTTAAATGAGAATAAAATAAAAATGGAAATGGCAAAGAAAGAAACGTCTTTTGAAAAAGAAAAGGATTTGAGAAAAAAATTTATGAAAGTTTTAAAGAAGCATATAAACGAGTAAAACAACTGTCAAATCCAGCATTAGACACAAAAAGGTATTAAAAAAATTATGGAATTTCTTTATGCGACTATCAAAAGAAAAAAATTTTTTTATTCGGCAAAAGATGTTACCTGTTATAGCGTATGGATATTTAATGAAATCAGGAAATTTTGATATTAGTTCTGAAAAATATTAATAATATGTGAATGAATTAAATGATGAATCAAATAATAAAGAAGCAGAAATATTATGGGTATTGAATAATCCCTAATTACAATGTATCAATTCAAGAAAAATAAGTCTGAGAATCAAAAATCATTAGAAGTAAATACTCTGATGTAAAAACGTGGTTTCAAATTGGAGAAAATTTATACAAGAAAATTAGAATTACCTCCAAGTGAAAAACGATATTCTTGAGGAAATTCGTCAAAATGGAAAAGTTTTATCGACGTGTCCTTTTAGTTTAACGGAATGGAATGAAAATCATTATTCGGATGTTAAAAAAATAACGATATAGATAATCAAAATTTTTTTCTCTTGATGAAAAAAATAGAAAATATGAAAATGGAAGATTTTGGATATAACGGAATGAAAATAGATGATAGTTTTTTGGAAGAAAATGTATGTTGAAAAATGAAAATGTGAATAATGATATGAAATATGAAAATATTTTTAATTCAAAAGATAAAATGAAACAATTTGAAGTGAAAAAAATTCACAGAAAGATTTATCAAAACGACTGAAAAACTCAAACAAAAGAAGTGGTTAAAAAAAGCCTATTCAAAGTATAAAACAAAAATAATCCAGTTACACAAAAAAATCAACTGCGAATAATGTCAAAAAGCGAAACTATTGAAAAAAAAAGACCAGAAAAGTATGCCTGCTAATAACGAGAATATAAAAAGCAACTTCAGGTGTTAGTAAAAGTGGTTCTTGTTCAGGGAATAGTTGTCCTCATAGTGGAGTAGAGGGGAACTATATTTTAGATGTAGTGAGAATAGAGGAGTTGTCGCTAGGAACACTATCTAAATTCCGTATTTTAGATCCTAGTGGTAGAGAGGTTGCAGGATTTAATGGTTATGTAGTGGAAAGAGAAGGACCTGATACAATTATTTCTGGAAGGAAAAAAAGAATTGTACAAGGAACGCATGAATTAAGGTGGCATGAGAGACCGGATAAAAAAGATAAAAAAGGAAATGTGACAAGAGAAGGCTATTTAGCGATTGGTGTTTTTAATAACACTGCAAATTCAAAAGGATTGTTTAATGAAAAATTAAAGAGAAAAGTTTTAATTTATGAAAAAAGGTGGATTTTAATTCATCCAGTTGCTAAAAGTTCTGGGCTAGAAGGGTGCCTAGCACCTGCTAAAGGATACACAAAAAGATAAAACTGCATATTTTTACTGTAGGTTCAAACAAATTATTTGGTGATATAATAAAATTTATTAAGAAAAATAGAAGGGAGAAAGGTTAAGAATTGGGATAATCTTAGAAAATTTTAGTTAAAAGTTTCTAATAAAATTTAATAAATGTTACAGAAAATTAAATTTTTTTAGAAGGAAAGGGTGTAGAATGAAAAAAATTAATAATTTTTATCAATATTAGTAATAATTTCTTGCAGTGCTGAAAAACAAAGGCAATAAAGAAGTTAAAGATTTAAAAAAATAAGGGGGATATTAAAAAAATGGAAATTCAAAGGCAAAATAAAATTGAAACATCAGATTTAGAAGAATTTTTAAAAAAATTATTCTTATTTAGACAGTATTCTTATAAAAAGTGAGTATTTTTGATATGAATGATTCAAGTCAAGATATTTTTAAAAAAATATATCGAAAATAAAGAAAAGAAAATGATAAAATTAGAAAAGCAGTTCACAAATTTTTTTGATAATGAACCTAAGGAAAAAAAGAATAAAGAAAATAATTTCAATATTGTTGGAATTGGAAGAAAAAGGTGATAAATCATGATATTGATTGGTTACTCAATAAAGAAGATATATATGAATATTTAATAAATGAAATATCTGAATATAATTATAAATTGCCTGAATCAAAGTTAGATGAGGATAGAAAAAGCAGTTATAGAAAATCTTTTTGAATTTTTTTAGAAAAAAATTATTCTAAAGATCAAATAGAAAAAAATTTTTGGAAGTTATAACGATTAATCCAGAATACCTTTCTTACGATATAGATGGAAGGTATGGATTAAAGAAAGTGGATGAAGTGATATCAGAATTAGAAAAATATGAACCTATTACATCTGAGGAATGGTCAGAAAATGAAGCTAGATCAGGAGAAAAAAAGTTTTTAAAAATCAAATTGAAAATACACTGGCACCAGCATATATATTAACTGATAATAGAATAGTAATAGTAGACATGAATGATAACAATAAAACCGGTAAAAAGAAATTAAAAATAACAGATTATAAAAAAAGTAGGGATAATTCTTTATAAAAAAATATTATTTATATATATGATAATGGTATGATTTATGAGTATTCTGGAAGAAAAATTTGAGAATGTAAAAAAATAAAAAGTTATGTAAGATAAAAAGATATTTTTCTTTTTTTGGAGGGGATAATGAAATTAGATAGATGTAGAAATGGGCACATGTATGATATTGCAAGGTATAAATCATGTCCATATTGCAAATCAGAAGGATTAGAATTAGAAGTAAAAGAAGATAAAATAAATTTAATTGAGGAAATGAATGATGACGAAAAAACAACGGCTTATTGGGCAAAGGATTCACAGGTAGATCCAGTTGTTGGGTGGATTGTTTGTATTGAAGGAGCTAATAAAGGGAAGGATTTTCGTTTGGTAAGTGAACGAAATTTTATTGGTCGTGGAGATGAAATGAATATTCAAATAATAGGAGATATGTCAATTTCTAGGAAAAATCACTGTTCGATTAGCTATAATCCAAAACAAAGAATGTTTATGATTACGCCAGGAGAGGCAACAGGGTTGATTTATGTTAATAATGAGGCGTTGTATGATACTAGAGAATTGAGAATTTATGATTTGATTGAAATGGGAGAGAGTAAATTCGTGTTTGTAAATCTTTGTGAGATTTTTTGAGTGGAATAAAGAGAAATCAAAAAAATGTTAAAAGATGGGGAATAGTTTTTTTAAAGGAGGGGTTAATGATCTGTTTTTTAATAAAAATAGATTTTAGAAAAAAATGAGGAAAGATGAATCAAAATTTATAACAAAATTCTTTAGTGAGCCAGGTACTCAGAAAAAAATAATGATTATTTTTGGTTTTTTTGCAATTGGATAATTATGCGATTTGGGTTGTTGCTGATGGATTTGATGCAGAAGAAGGTGCAGAAATTGTATCGAAAATTGGCAGTTGAATCTGTTATTGAGTATTTTATGTTGCATCCACGTTTTTAATACAGAAGTTATAAAAGAAATGATTGATTATGCGAATTTAAAGATTCGTGAAAAACAAGAAGAAACAGAAAGATATTCGTTGATGCATGCTTCACTTTTGGTTGTTATAAGTAATTATAATTCATTTTTATATGGAAATGTAGGAAATACAAGACTTTATCATATGAGAAATGGCTATATAGTTTCTCAGAGTAGCGATGATAGTATTGCTCAGTTGCTTGTGGAGGAAGAAGCACTGAAATGTGAATGATATTAAATTTCATAGGCAGAGAAATGATTTATTGCAGGCTGTGGGAGATTATGGAAAAATAAAGCCGAATTTGATAAAAGAACCAGTTAGTTTGGAACAGAATGATGTACTATGTTTGACGACTATTGGTTTTTGGGAAAATGTTGAAGAAACTGAAATGGAAGTAGAATTTTCTAGGCAAGAAAATTTGGATAAATGGCTTGAATCTATGAAAAATGCTGTTATTTCTACATTACGTGATGATGTAGAAAATAATACACTTGCTATTGTAAAAATTGAAGAAGTTGCTTCACCAGAACCAGTAGAGAAAGATAGAAGAAAATTTTATTTGAAAGTTGTATTGATTGGTGCTGCGATATTGATAATTTTATTATTTTTTTGGTATTTTTTTAATATTGCTAAAAAGAAATGAAATATTGAAAAAGAGCAACGATTTATAGTCAACAGGCAGATGATGAATTAATGAAGAAAAATTTTAATAATTCAATTGAAGATTTGAAGTTGGAACTAGGGGAGTATGAAAAGTTGAAGTCTAAGAGAAGAGGAATTATTGGATTTTTATCTGGAATTGGTCAAGATAAATCTAAGATTGATGGCTTGATTGTAGAAAATAAAAAGAAAATGGAACAGACTGAAAAATTGAAGAAGGCGTTTCAAGATGTGAATCAAGGGAATGAATTGTTTACTAGTGGAAATTATGATGAGGCTACGGAGAAATACCAGGCAGCTAAATATGCATTGGAAGAGATTTCGTATAAAAGGGATGAATTGAACATTAATGAAATTTTGGAAACTTTGAATACGAGAATAAATTCAGCATCTAAGTTAAAAGAAGCACAAATGTTAGAAATTTCTGGAAATCAGGCAGTTGCGGCTGGGAATTATAATTTGGCAAGAGAAAATTATAAGGCAGCTTCTGAGATTTATTTGAGTAATGGAAGAGCAGATTATGTTGCAAGTATTGAGAGAAAGATATCAGAAATTGCTGATAAAGAGAAAACGGAATATAATGGTGCAATGTTAGTAGAAAATCAAGCAGATATGTTATCGCCAACTGATATAAATAAGTCAAGAGAAGCATATTATAAGGCTAGGGAAATGTATCAGACTTTAGGAGATACTGTAAAAAAACGCAAGAAATTGATAATAAAATTCAAGAAATAAATTCTAGAGAAATGGCAAAATTACAAACAGCAAATAATTTAGTGAAAGAAGGATTGAGTCAATTAGCAGCAAATAATCCTGCAGAGGCAATATCTACATTAACAAAAGCTAAGATTATGTATGAAGGATTGAAAGATCATAATAACGTATCAAATGTAGAAAAATTTATATCACAAGCACAGTCATTCATTAAATATGAAAGTGAAAGTGAGAAAAAATTGAAAGATTTAGAAGTAGATTATAGTGAGAGGTTAAAACAGCAAGAAATAATGTCACAACAGGCATTAATTGCTAAGGAGGCAGAAATTGCTGCACGTCAAAATGAAATAGAGCAGGAGCGAATTAAGAGGGAGCAAATTAATAAAAGAATTGATGAAGCTACGAATTTAGAGATGCAGGGAGATCAGCAATATTCATTGGGAAGATATTCGGAAAGTATGAATAAATATGAAGAAGCTAAGAAAAATATTGGAAGAATTGAAAAATTCGGGAGATTTGGAAGTGCAGAACTCGAAAATAGAGTATTTGGATAAGAAAAAAGTTAAGAGCGAGGGATATTTGTATGAAAAAGAAGGAGATGATGAGGCGAAGAAGAAAAATTGGAAGGAAGCTGAGAAAAAAATATCAGTCTTCATTGGGAAAAGATGAAAGAAGTGAATGAATCAAGCGAGATACAAAAAAATATAGAAAAAAATTAAAGAAAGCAACGAAAAAGGCTAATAAAAAAATGGTGGCAATTTTGGAAATAGAAGGGGAAATGGTTGGAAATAGAAAAAAATAGAAATAAAATAGATACATTTTTTTCTTTAAAGAGTATGAAGGAATAGTTGAAAGAAATACTTATTCGGCTTTATATTCCTGATAAGAAAAAGAGTATTTGGACTTTGATTGTAGATGATGAAAAAAATGTAGAAATTTTTTGCTAAGATTGGTGTGGAAAGTATTTTGAAAAGATATTTTTCAAAAATGATGAGATTAATAGTGAAAAATATTTTTGATTTAATGGTAACTGGATTGGAAAAAAATTAAGGAAAGAAAGCAAGTTGTAAGAAAAAAATTGATATCTAATAAAATTTCAAAAACTTCGATAATAGTTGTACTTATAGAAAAAAATCGGCTTTTTGGTAGGAAATATTGGAAAGAATAAATTAAAAAAATTTTTAGAGAAAATATGATAATTGAAGAAATTTTTCGGAGATGAGATAAAGGAAATAGTGATTAATAAAAATGATTATATTTTTAGTTGGAACTCCTAAATTTTGGAAATTGATTAATGAAAAATGAAATTGTGGATGCATTGATTCGATGGAATAGTAAAGGTGAGTTAGAAAAATTATATTAGTGAAAAAAAGTAATGAAAAGTGAGAAAAAGTTAAATATGACAATTCCTTTTTTTCGATTTTCATTGAGGATATTTTGCAAGAAGATGAAGAGGTATATCTTATGAAAAAAAGATTACGGCGATGATTCTTTAAAAAAATATTCTTCTGATGTTGATTTTTTTATTTTTCATTTGTAGTTTTTTTGGAAAAAAATATGGCTTATAGAAAAATGGAATCTGAAGCAGAAAAAAACATCTAATAATCTCTGAAAATTACTTTAAGAATAAAAAAATTTGTTGAATCGATGAAAGAAATTGATTTTGTGATAGATAAGTATCGTAATTTGAAAAAGTAAGGATAAGAAGGTAGAAAATAAAATTGATAAATTACTGAAAAAAAGAGAAATTATAGATTTAGAATCGAAGAAAAATGTTTTTTTAGAGTTAGAAAATAAGAAGTTGTTGGAGGAAAGGAAAAAGGTTAGAAAGCAGATGTGGTTTTAAAGTGAAAAATCCTGAAAATGTTAAGTCAGAAGAAATTTCAAAAAGTATATAGAAAATAAAGATAAAATGAGTATTTCAGAGAATAGTAATAAGAATGAAAAATCTTAAAAGTAATTTAGAGAAGTCGAATGTGAAAAATATATGAAAAAAATAGAAGAAAGAAAAAAAGAAATAAAAAGCAAAAGAAAATTTTTTGAGAAAAAGGATTTAAAAACAAGAAAAATCAGTAAAGAAAGAGGATACTTTAAAAAAATAGGAAAAGTATCGAAATCTAGAAAATTTAAAAATCTCAACTCAAATTATAGTTTAGATGAAGAAATAAAAAGAAATTGGAAAAATATTGGGAAAGAGATGTGACAGGGAATAAAAGTTAAAAGAATTATCAAAAATATTAAGAATAAATAAGAATAAATATGAGGAGAAAAATGGATTTTTTTACCATTAGATTATAAATTTCAGAATAATTATGAGATAGAGGGATATATTGATGAGACAGAATTTTCTAATGTTTATTTAGTTTCTACATTTAATAAAAAAAATATGTTATTAAAGAGTGTTTTCCAAAGTCGATTACAATTAGAGATGATGATTTAAAAAAATATTTACTAATAAAAAAATATAGAAAAAGTTTAATTTAGTTAAAAAAATAGTTTTCAGCGAGAAAAAGAAATTTTAGAAAAGTTGGATAAAAATAAAGATGTTATTAATTTAGTAAATTTTTGAAGAGAATAATACAATATATTTAGTTTTGGAATATTTTGAGGGATTAATTTGAAAAAAATATGTTTTGAAAAATGAATTACCTGAAAAAGAGATTTTTACAGATATTTTTTTGGAAATAGTTAAAATTGTGATTGAAATACATGATGAATGTGTGATTCATAGGGATATAAAACCGTCGAATATTTTTGATTAATGGAAAAATGAAATTAAAATTATAGATTTTGGGACTGGATTGTTGAAAGGTAATAGGAATGGAGATTATATTAAAGTTACAGAAGGATATTCTGCGTTGGAAATGTATTCACTGAAAACAGAAATAGATGAGAGAAGTGATGTGTATAGTTTGTGTGCGTTGTTGTATTTTATGCTGGAAAAGAAAAAAATTGAAAAGTGTATTAGATAGGTTTTATAGTGAAGAATTAACTTTTGAACGCAAAAATTAATGAGGATTTGAAGAAAATTATGGAAAAAAAGGGTTGGCAATACATAGAAAGGAAAGATATAGGAGTTGTCTGGAGATTTATTATGAAATTTTTGAGATATATTGAGAAATTTGAAAATTAGAATAGGGAAATATTAGTATTTTTCATGTAAGCATAGAAATGAAATTAATAGTATTTTTGAGAATAAAAAAATTAAGTAAATAGAAAAAAATGAATTGATAAAAAAATAAAAGGGAGAAAAATGAGGTTATTTTTACGAAGAAGAATTAAAAAGAAAATCATACTATGAGATGCTTCAAATTGCTATTGATGAAAGACTTGTGGAAGCACAGGTTGATACATTAAGTCGAAAAAGAATTGATAGAAGTAATATTGAAATATCGAGGAGCTAGAGCAGATTTTTTTGTATTAAGAATTACAAAGAAAAAGGGACTTGAGAATATTCAAAAATTATTTGATGATAAATTGAATAATAGGATACATCATGAAAATACAATAAAGGTTCCTCATAAAATTGTATTGTATAAGGAATTGGATTTAACGAAAGAAGATAGTTATAAAAATTGAATTGCCAGATAATATTAGTAAAGCAAATGCTTTTTTTGATAAATGCAAATAATTATTTATGTGGAATTTTTTTCAATTGGAAAAAGATTTAGATTCTAAAAATAAATTTTATTTAATTAGTAAAAAAAGAATTTTTTTAGAATAGAAAGTTTGAAAAAAATAATAAATTTTCATTGTTATTTTTTTAAAGAGAGGGATATCCAGTTTATCTATAGATTTTTATAATGCAAAAAGAGGCATCACAGCCAACTTATCCATATAGGTTAGATTATTATAAAATTGAACTTGAAAATTTTGAAGTGAGAAAATTTAGAGACTACAAATACGACTTTGTGTATTGATTTTGGTACTGTTAATACATCAGTTGGGGCCTATTTAGATAGAAATTATGTGAGAGATTTGCCTTCAAATGATATTTTTAATTGGGAATGTAAAAATAAATGAAATTAATTATGTGAAATTTAATGATGGAGAAAGACATTACAGAGAGATTTTTTTCCTACATTGGCGTATGTTTTGGATTGTAGTAATCCTAATGATATTAAATATTTGTTTGGATATGATGTTATTAGAAAACTTGAGAAAAATAATTATGTTGTTAATGGATCGTTATTTTATGGGCTGAAAACGTTGGGTTCATGATCATAGAGAAAGAAAAAAATAAATGATGAGTTTGGTAATATTCTTTATATTGAAAGAAAAAAAGATTATAAGAGCATATTTGAAATATATTGTGGAGAGAGCAGAATATACTTTTAAATGTAAATTTAAGAAAATACATGCTTCGAGTCCAGTGAAATTGAAAAGAGCAATTTTTAGAAATGTTTCAAGAGATTTTTACTGTGGAAAAAAATGGAGAAACAGACTTTTGAATATGAAATTATTAGAGAAAATGCAATGGACGAGGCAATAGCAGTTTTGTATAATACGATAGAAAATCAAATAAAAAGAAAAGTATAAGGAAGGCGAAGAATACAGTGCTTTTAATTATAGATTGTGGAGGAGGAACGACAGATTTAGCAGCTTGTAAATATGTGATCGAGAATGAAAGAATTTCGTATTATTTGGATATAAAAACAAGTTTTGAGAATGGTGATGAAAAATTTTGGTGGAAATAATATGACTTACAGAATAATGCAGTTTTTTAAAAAGTTGTGTTAGGAAATCTGTATACTAAAAAGAAAAATTATTTCAATAAATGACTTTAATTGAATACGATAATGATATGATTTATAAAGTGATTGATGAGTTTGGGATTGAAAAAAATATTTGAGAAATTACAAAGTGAATATGAAAAATATGAAACAGTTATACCAACAAAATATTCTAATTTTGAAAATAAAGATGAGCGAGGAGTATAAAAAGATTAGAAATAATTTCTATATGTTATGGGAAGCTGCTGAAAATTTAAAGAAGGAATTTTTTTACGATTGATGGAAGATTGAGAACAAAAATTTGATGTTCCTCGTCTGAAAGATTCTTTTTCAAAAAAAGTAATGATATGCACATAACTCAAATAAAATCATGGATTATTCACATATTAGAAAATGGAATTTTTTTAGAACGATAAACGAATATTCAAACCATATTTTTTACAATTAAAGAAATTGAAAAAAATAGTAAAAGCTGATATTTACAATATGTTGAGAAAAATTTTTGAATACTTACTATAATGAAGGGAATTTTATTTGAATATTCATTGATAAAATTGAGTGGACAATCTACAAAAAAATTAGCACGTTTCAAGAAGTTTTTGAAAAGAATTTGTACCAGGGAAAAATGATTGAGTATAAGGAGTTGAGTCACCGTGATGATTATGAATTAAAATTGAATTGTTTGGATGGAGCTATAAAGTATTTAGATTATAAAAGATTTCGGGCATATGAATGTAACAATTGAGAATGAAGTGCCGTTGGTTCCTTATTCTGTATGGGTTGAAAAAAATATGATGGTGAAAAAAATCGAAATGATAAAGACTTCTAGAAAAGGCTGATATTTTTAAAAAGGAGAGATTGATAAAAACAATATCAGCTGAAGAATTGAAAAATATGTTTACAATGCGGAAGGGGATTTGAAAAAAAGGAATTAATTTATAAAAAAATGATGATGATTATGAGGAAATGGATGCAGAGGATATAATTCCTATTTTTTTAACGGAGTAATTACGCAAAATGATACTGATACGATACAGAATTTAACGACAAGATTTTTTTATTTACACAGATTTAAATAATTGGGGATTTTTTTGTATTTCCTATTCAAAGATACGAAGATCAGTTATTTTTTTAGGAAAAAGCAATATTTTTGCATTTGAAGATGACTTGAATGAAATATCGTATTTTGATGGAAAACATTAAATGAAGAACATTAAAATTTAAAGATTATAAATTTGGGAAAATTATAAAAAAGTTAAAAATTTAGAAATAAAGATAGGAAATAAATTGAAAAAGAAACGAATGAAAATATAATTTGGCTATTACCAACATTTTTTGGTGATGATAATACTTTTTATGATAAAGACTTGTACTCCATCAATTTCTGAAAAATATATAGTTTCAACGATAAAACGAGAGAATATTGATCTTTATGTAGATTCAAAAGCAAAAGTAGAACCTAAAGATTTTATAAGTATCGGTTTAGATGTACAACTTAATGTTGATAAAATTTATTTTAAAGAAGGCGATAAAGTAAAAAAAAGGAGACGTTATAATTAAATTCAGTGATTACAAGGCACAAAAATATTGAAAAAGGAATTAGAGGATAAAAAGAGTATTTTAGCCGTGAAAAAAATCACAACTGAGGTATTTAAAAAAAGATGTCAGAAGAGCAATTGGATGATAAAAAAATAAAATCCAAAAAAATTAGAAGGAGAAATAGCAGCTATAGAGACAGAATTGGAAAAAAATTGTAAAAAAATAAACAGCTTGTGCAGAGGGTGATTACAAGTCCTGTTAATGGATATATTATTAAAATTAATGCTATAAAAAAATGGGAACTACAGATGCTTCAATTCCTGTATTACTTATTGCAAAAAGATACAGATTTAAAAAAATTGTGAGTGAAAAAAATTAAATTAGATCGAGAAATAAAAGTTGGAAGTGAAGCGATGGTAAGTTTTTTTGAATCAAAAAGTTGTTAAAAGAAGATAAGAATTTAGAAAAATTAGTTAAAGTTAATGAAAATGGAAAAGAAAAATAAAAAAATATTCAGAAGCAGGAAATGTAAATAGTGCTGTAAATAGTGAATTTAAAGTAATTTTGTATAAAAATAGTTGATACAAAAGATCCGATTATTAAAATATTAGAGTTTTTACCAAAAAAATTTTGAGAAGGATATTCAGAATATTGTTTTGAACGAAACGTTTAATATAAGAATTTTTTTCTTGAAAAAAAGAGAACGTGTTAACGGTTCCTATTAGTGCAGTAGTTAAAAAGAAAGAAAAAAATCTGAGAGAAAAACGTTTATTTATGTTATAAATAAGGAAAATTTAGTAATTAAAAAAAGAGATACAAATAGGTGTGACAAATGGAGAAGTAATTGAAATATATGGCTCTGGAATAAATGAAGGGCAGGAAATAATTGTAAATCCAAATGATAAATTACAAAATAGAATAATTGTGAAACGAAGGAATATTGAGGAAGAAATGATTGAAAAAAACAAAAAAAGATTGATGAAATTAGAGAATGAAAATGAGAAAAAAAGTGAAAGAAATAGAAGAGAATGAGAGGAAATAATAAAATTAAAAAGATTAAACGTAATCCACTAAAACTTCAATTTCACCGTTTTCATATACGAAAAGCCCAGTAACTGCTTCATGGGGTAAATCTTTATGCATTTTTTTCAACAGATTGTCGAATATAATTTTTTTGAGTTTCATCATCAATAGGACATCCAGCGCAATCACTATGACCAGCAATAAAAAAATATGGTCAGATTTATGTTTATTCATTGAAATTAAAAACAACTTTATCTTTTAATAGAATTTAAATAATCCTCGTATATAATTTTATTAACAGGACCTGCATCTGTAATAGTGTCAACGTATTTATAACGATAATTATTTCTAATATATTCATTTATGATATGAATAAATCTTCCATCCATACAACAAATTAAAGTACAAAAACATATTTTTTTCCTCCTTTTAAATTATTTTTTTCTATTAATTATAACAAAAAAAGAAAAAAAAGCTATTATTTTTTTATTTGCTTTAAAAAGTCTTAAAGTTGTAATGATGACCATTTTATGATACAATTATTTGTAAACGATAGACGAGTATTATTTGATACTAAAATATGAATAATTTTAGTTTTTAAAAGTTTTTAGAAATGTAGACTTACTATATTTTTAAGGAAAAAAATGAATAGGAGATGAATAAAATGGATGAAATAATAAAAAAATAAATAGATTTTTCTCAATTGGCGAGAGAAAGAGAATTAACAGAAGAAGAGAAAAAGAAAGAGAAGAAGTTAGAAAAATTTATTTAGAGAATTTTTAAAAAAAGTGTTAGAGGGCATTTAGAAAGTATAAAAAAATTGTAAGAGTAGATGATGATGGAAATCCAATTAATGATGACGGAGAAATAATTGAACCAGAAGCATAATTTTTATTAATCAAAAGGTTTTTATGCGTTATCCTCAATTAACGTAAATATTTAGATTAATTAAGGAATGATAAAATGAAATATGATTTGGTTTTATTCGATTTAGATGGAACGTTAGTAGATACTTCTAGAGCGATTGCAAAAAGTCTTGAAATGTGCATTAGAAGAGTTAGGATTGAAAACATATACATTGGCTGAAAGTACAACTTTAATTGGTGGAGGAGTTTCTGGTTTAGTAGAAAAAAATTTTGAAAAAAAGAAAAATATCCTGAAACAGTTGTCAAAAAGAAGACTTGTTAGAAACAATTAGAAAGTATTACAAATTATATTATAATCATGATGTGAAATTATATGATGGTATTGACAGATTGTTAGACTTTTTGGAAGAAAGTAGTATAAAAAGGGATTGTGACAAATAAGGATCATTTAGAAGCATTGAATACTGTAGAAAAAAATATGTCAAAATGGAATTTTGTAGAGATAATAGGGGCTAATGATGAAAAGCATCCTAAAAAGCCAGATCCTTATGGAGTTAATAAAATAGCTTCTGAAACTAATACGCCATTAAATAAGGTTTTATACGTTGGAGATATGATGGTGGATTTAAATACTTCTAAAAACGCAAATGTAGACATAGTTTATTGCAATTGGGGATTTGGAACGGTTATTAATGAAACTGGGATCCCTAAAGATATACGGGTTTCTAGCGTTGATGAAATAATTGAAAAAAATCTTGGAGAAATAAAAAGTCTTAAGGAAATTAACTTAAGCAAAAAAAGTAGGAGAATTGTTCAGTGGATAAAATTATAAGAAATTTTTGAGAATACTAAATATTATGGATATATGTTTTTTTATCGAATATGAAGGATTGAAATTTGAATCATTTGATGAAAAATCCAAATAAAAAAAGTATAAAATCAGAATTTAGAAAAATTGTTAGAAAAAAATGGAATAACGATTTATAAAGGAATTCAGCAAGCTGGAAGAACAGATGCGAAAGTTAATGCGAAAGAGAATGTTCTTTATATTAATTCGAAAGATTTTATTGAAAATTTCTAAAGTTAAATATAAAGAAATAGAGGGATTGAAAATTTTAAAGATAGAAAAAAACAATCCCTTTTTTTGGAATTTCCAGAAATGATAGAAAAAAAGATATTATATTTATAAATATCCAGAAAATTTAATAAAAAAATAATGATGAAACAATAAAGAATAATTGTGAAAAAAATTATCGGGGAAAAAAAGAATTTTAAAAGATTTTTACTTCGATAAAAGGGAAAAAGTTAAAAAAATCATGTTAGAGAAATTTATGTGAAATATAAAGATAAAGCTTTTATATTTTGAGGGAGATGGATTTTTGCCACAGCAAGTACGGATAATGAGTAATTATATTCTTAATAATAGTAAAAAAAGCCATTAAATGGAGAGTATCTAACACTAGAAAAAGTTGGTTTTTTTCAGATAAATTGAAAAATTTAGTTTTAATGAAAATTGATAAAATAAATGATCTTGAAGAATATTCAGAAGAGTTACTTTTTAGATGAAATTGAAAATATAAAAAAATAAAATGGATAGAAAAAAATAATTATTTTTTTGATATTTTATGTTAATAGACGTGATAAGGGCGAATTTATTGGGAAAAGAGGGAAAAAAATATCAAGAAATATAAAAAGGATTTTTTTGGAAATATTATAATAAAAAGAAATATAAATGTTATGTAAAAATCTAAGTTCAGTAAAGTATAATAGAAATGTTGAATAATTTATGAAAAATTATTGATTAATAGGAGATATAAAATGTATGCAGTAAAAAAATTTTTTTGGAATATTTTTAGACCAAAAAGTAAATAGAGCGTTTCAAAATGAAGCATTGAAAATTCTTAATGAAAAAAAGAAAAAAAGATTTTTTTAGAAATGTCAAAATATGATAAATTTCATTGTTTGGAGGTTTATAAAAAAAGTTAAAAAGAACGAAATTGAAAAAAATAAAGAAGTTTATTTAAAATTGGCACTTTTACATGATTGTGGTAAGGAAAATGCTAATTTTTTTGATTAGAGTGTTACATAAATTTGGTTTTAAAAACATCATTGAGAGAACATTCTCAAAAATAGTTTTTTTAAAATTAGAAAAAAATTAATAAAAGAATTGGCAAATTTAGCGAAGAATCATCATGTTAAAAAAATTTTTTTCTGAAGACATGGATATTTTTTTCAGGAATGTGATGATGCTAGTTAAAATATAAGTGTAAGGAAATAAAAATTAGAAATGGAGAAAAATAAAAGAAAATTTAGAAAGTAAAATTAGTTTTTTTGGAAGATGAAGAAGCTATAAAGAAAAATGAAGAACAGATAGTTAAAGTTGAAGAGGATGATTCTGGAGAGAGAATTGATAGTTATTTATCTAAGAAAATGGATTTAACTAGGACTAGAATTAAGCAATTAATTAAAGATGAAAAATGTTTTTAGTTAATGGAAAAAAAGGCAAAACCAGCTTATAAAGTGGAAAGAGATGATGAGATATCAGTTATAATTCCAGAATTGGAAGATATTGAAATAAATCCTGAAAAATATTCCAATAAATATTGTTTATGAAGATAGTGATTTGGCAGTTATAAACAAATCAGCAGGAATGGTCGTTCATCCAGCGCATGGACATCATTCAGGAACTTTGGTTAATGCTATTTTGTATCACATAAAAGATTTGTCTGGAATAAATGGAGAGATTCGACCAGGTATTGTTCATAGGCTTGATAAAGATACAAGTGGACTTTTGATAATTGCTAAAAATGATAAAGCTCATTTAAGTTTAGCTAAAATGTTTCAAGACAAAAATAATTAAAAAAAGACGTATTTAGCAATTTTAAAGGGAAAATTAAATAAAAAAATAGCGGAAGAATTGTTACAAAAAAATAGGTCGAGATAAGAATGATAGGAAAAAAATGACAGTTCTAGATTCGTTAGAAAATGGGAAAAATAGCAATATCAAATTTTTGAAGTTTTTGGATAAAAAAATGAAAAGTTTACATTGGTAAAAGTTCATATTGAGACTGGAAGAACGCATCAAATAAGAGTTCATATGAAATATTTGGGATATCCTATTTTGGGTGATAGCATTTATGGACGTTCAGACAGTGAAAAAAAGGCAAATGTTACATGCATATAAACTTGAATTTTTACATCCGATTACAAATGTGCCTGTGGAATTTATCGGGAAAATTACCAGAAGATTTTTAAAAATGCTTTTAAAAAAATGTAATTTAAAGTTTGATGAAAAATATTGAGATTATATAGGTTTGGATTGAGGGAAAAATGGTAAAAGAAAAAAATCGACATTAAAAAAAGAGAAATGAAGAATCTGAAAATAGATTTGAAAAATTTGATGAAGATTATCATAAAAATAATCGTGGGAATTGATGAGGCAGGGAGAGGACCGTTAGCGGGACCTGTTGTAGCGAGTGCGGTTATTGTGCAAGAATATTTTGATGAATTGAAAGAAATTAATGATTCGAAAAAATTATCAGAAAAGAAAAGAGAGAAACTTTTTGATTTGATCAATGAGAGATGTATAGTTGGGGTTGGAATTGCATCAGAAAAAGAGATTGATGAGATTAATATTTTGAATGCGACTTTTTTAGCTATGCGTCGTGCAATTGAAAAAATTCATGAGAAAGCAGAATTTGATATTGTTTTAGTTGATGGAAATCATAAAATTCGAGAATATGAAGGGGAGCAGGAAGCTGTGATAAAAGGAGATGGAAAGTCACTTTCGATTGCAGCGGCATCAATAATTGCGAAAGTAACTAGAGATAGAATGCTAGTTGAAGCTGCTAAGAAATATCCTGATTATAAGTTTGAGAAACATAAAGGATATGGAACAAAGTTGCATAGGGAAATATTGCTTAGTAAGGGGCCTTCTGAATATCATCGAAAAACTTTTTTAAAGAAAATTTTAGGGGAACAGAATTAGATTTAGATTGGTTTAAATGGGGTGGATTTTGTGAAAAATAAAAGGGAAATAGGGTTTGAGTATGAAAAAAATTGCGAAGGAATATCTCGAAGAAAATGGATTAATTTATGTTACAAGTAATTATTATTCAAAAATTTGGAGAGATAGATTTAATATTTTTGGAAGAAATGACGGAAACATTGATTTTTTGTGGAAGTTAAGTATAGAAAAAAATGATAATCATGGAAATGCGTTAGAGATGGTTACCAAAAAGTAAAACAAAAGGAAAAATAATTTGTACATCGAATGTATATATTTTTAAAAAAATCAGTGGAATAAAAAAATATCAGATACGATATTGTTGGAATAGATGGTTTTTTTCAAAAAAATATAAATTGGGTGAAAAAAATGCATTCTGAGGTGAAATATGAAAAAAATAATGAAAAAAATGTTTGAAATGCGGTTCTACTCTTTTGCGAAATAAAAAAACAACAGTGTTACCGACAAAAAAATGGGAGACACAAAAATTTCTTTAGATAAATTTTATTTAAAGATTTGTCAGAATTGTGGTTATAGTGAAATGTACTCAGCAAAAAGTAATTGAAAAAAAGTAAAAAAAGCAGCTAAAAACAACAGTTTGATGAAAATAATATTTAATTTTTAAAAGTCTTTTGTTCAAAAAAATAAAGATATATTTTCAGGGGAGAATTAGTTGAGTACGGAATTGTATCAAAAAGAAAGTAAAAAAATAGACTTTTTGATACAAAAAAATTTAAGAAGTTTGAATAATATTTATTATATTTGGGATTATACAGAAGATTTTTAAAAAAATTAATTTTTGCATATAAATATAAAAAGAAATAAGGCTATTTCAAAATTAATAGCAGAATTGATAGAGGAAGAATTTAAGTTTATTTTTAAAAAAATGAAAAAGATAGATTTGGTCGTAAGTGTTCCTGTGAATAAAAAAAAGCGGAAAAAAATGATAGAGGATACAATCAAGTGGATGAGATTCTTAATCAATTGAAAGTTAGTTATGTTCAGTTGGAGCGTGTAAAAAAATACTAAAAAAATGTCTGATTTATTGGATGAAAAAAATTGAGAGAACAAAAATATTAAAGGTGCGTTTAAAGTGCAAAAATAATATAGATTTTTAAAAATAAAAAAATATATTGCTGTTTGATGATATAATAACAACAGGTGCAACTTTGAAGGAAATAAAAAAATAGTATTTTGGGAATATATTCAAAAAGAAGAAGACAGGAAAAAAATATAAAAGTTACAGTTTTTTTGTCTGGCAGCAGCTAGAGAAATTAAAGTAAATAAAGGAGAAATATGAGTTCAGTAAAATTAAAATTGGTAGTACTATGTTTTGTGATAGCTGGTTCAAGTATGTCGTTTGCAAAAAAACGAAGAATGATAATCTTAATCAACTTAATCAAAATGTGACAAAAGTTAATGAGAAAAAAATATAAAAAGTGAGATTGCTGAAAATACTGATGAATCAACTTTAAAAAGAAAAAAACACAAGAAAAAGATGATAATAAAAAAATGATGATTTAGAAGTAGATGGAAATTCTGAGGAACAGAGTGTCACTAAATACAGTCAAAGAAATGATGGAATTATTGATATAAATGCTTTTGGAACATAAGGAAACACCAGATTACAGAATAGAAAAATGGTTCTAAAACGAGAATTATCTTTAAAAACTAAAAAAATAATGATATTTATTCAGCAGAAGTTATGTTTGATGGACAGAAACAAATGATGCGAGGAATTGGAAATTATTCTGGAAAAGAGATTTTTGTAGCAGAAATTCCAAATGTTCCAACAAGTTATTATTTTAAATTAACAGATGCAAAAACTAAATATTATTATGGAAGAAACACAACGAAAAGATGAATCAGCAGTTCAAAAAAATTCCAATATACAAAATCGAAAAAAAATTGACATCGATTCCAAATTGGGCGAGAGGTTCTGTTGGATATCAAATTTATATAGACTCATTTAGAAATGGAAATGTTGATAATGATCCAATTTTTAACGAGTTTGGAACAGGGATTTTTTTCTGAACCAACAGGAGAATTAAGATCAGGAAGATCTAAAAAAAGAATTAGTACTTGCATATTGGGGAGGCGATGATAAGCCAGAATTTACATTGAGCGAATGGGACAGTAACTATGAAGATAAAAATGACTGGGAAGAAAATGTTTTTAAAATGGTGTACAAAATTATACAAGATATTATGGAGGAGATTTAGAAGGAATTGAAGAAAAATTAGACTACTTAAAAAGATTTGGGAGTAGAGTATATAATTTTATCATCACCTTTTTATTCTTTTGTCGAATCACAAATATGATACGATTTATTTTAACCATGTAGATCCTTATTTTGGTTCAATCGAACAAACTGGAACGATAAAAAGCTTTTGGATATAAAAAGGAAAAGTTCACAATGAAAATGGAGATATGGAATTGAATTTATTGACTTACAATCCTGAAACTGATAAAAACTTGTTGGATGAAAGTTTATTAGATACCAAAACATGGGTTTGGACAGATTCAGATTTACAATTGGCAAGTCTTTTGAAAAAAAGGCACATGCAAAAGGGATTGAGAGTAGTAATAGAAGTAGCTCCAGATACTACATCGAATAAGTTTTTTTGCAAGAAATGGTGGGAAAATACTCGAATTGGTATTTGAAAGACACGGTTTTAGATTTATCAAATCCACAAGTTAGAAATTATATCGAAAATTCATTGAAAAAAATGGGTGTTAGGGACCAGATGAAACATTTCAAGAAAAAAATGTTTATGATGATGGAATCGATGGTATTAGATATGTATATTATGATGATAAAAAAATAAAGAATATATTGCTGATATAACAGAAAATTTGAAAAAAATATAAGCTCAGATTTATTGATTACAGGAGAATTTTTCGAATAGTTTTACAAAAGATATAGAAGAAGGCGTGTATGATAGTGGAGCAGATTATAATATCGTAAATAATGTTATTAAATATATGGTTAATAACAACATAAATTATAAAAATTGGAGATGTAGAATTTGCAAGTAAATTAAATGAAATTTACAATAAATATGCAAATGAACGATTTAATGCGACACAAGTATTTTTTTGATTCATTAGATACTGATAGAATTTTTTTAGTGGGATAATAAATCCTAACAGAGTATATGATAGAAATAATCAATCGAATCAAGGATATTTGAATATAAGACCAGATATTTATGATCCTTTAGCAGTTAGTAAATTGAAAAAAATAATAGGTGTTCATTTGACATTGCCTGCAACGCCTGTAATTTATTATGGAGATGAAAAAGGAATGTGGGGAGCAGATTCTCCAAGAAATAGAAAACCTATGCTTTGGGATGATTATGCACCTTATGAAAATGAAACTGACCAAATTACAAAATATTCTATAGATAATTTGAGAAAGTTATCAAATGAGATTCAAATTGATGAGGTTCAAAAAGATCTCGTATCCTGTAAAAAGTAATCCAGAAATCGAGAATTATTATAAATCATTATTAGCAATCAGAAAAAAACATAGAGAATTATTTAGAAATGGAACTTTTAGAGTATTAGAAGTTTATGGAGATCCTAAAATGAAATCTAGAACTGATGCAGATATTAATCAATATTTAAGTGAGGAAAAAAAGAAAGGCCCAAACTTATAGAAATTTAACTATAAATCCTGAATGGCCAAACCTTGATTTCTTATCTTATGAGATTTCCAGTGAAATGAATCTATGATTGTTGTAGTAAATAATAGTTCAAGTAGTTATCCTGTATTTTTTTACAAGTTCCTAAGTTATTTGGATTTTATAAAAATGAATTAAATCCAAAAGAAAATTATTCTATTTCAGATAGAAAAAAATAAAACTTACTTTGAAACCGAATGAAGTGAAAGTATTGTATAGTAATGATAAAGAAATATGTTTGATTCATTTAAAAAGAAAAAAATTATTAATTAAAAAAATAGCTCATCATTTAAGGTGAGCTATTTTTTTATATGAAAAAAATATAAATTATTTACTAACTTTTTAATACAATTTTTTTCTTTAGCATCTTTAATAATTTCATTAATTTCATTTCTTGAAATATTATCAACTAAAATAATATAGAAGTTTTCTACTTCGTTTGTAATTTCAAAAGGTGAGTTGTTAACATCGAAATCTTTAGAAACTCTGATGTAATAAGAATCTTTTGTAGTATTAGAATCTACAATTTCAAATACTTTTTGTTGAATTAAAGAAATAATCAGATTCAATATGATTTCTAGTAGTAATTTTAACAATGTCAGCAACTACAGCTGAAGCAGTTGGATCCATTCCAGCACCTTGTCCGTAGAATAAAGTTTTTATCTGTATAAGAACCAGTAGTTTCAATTGCGTTATAAACATCGTCAACTTTTGCTAAAATTTCTCCATTTGAAATTAAAACAGGTTCTACAGAAATTTGAGCAGAAGTTTCTGTCAATAATTTTGAGCTAGCAATCAATTTAATAGTAGAATTCAATTGATTTGCAGCAGCGATATCGACAGTTGTAATATCTCTAATTCCAGATAATTGCATATCTTTAAATTTAATAGATCCTCCATAAGCAAGAGAAGCCAAAATATTTATTTTATGACCAGCATCAATTCCCATCAACATCATAAGTTGGGTCAGCTTCAGCATATCCTTTTTCTGATGCTAATTTTAATGCTTCATCAAATGACAAATGTTCTTCTTTCATTTTAGTCAAAATATAGTTAGAAGTACCATTCATTATTCCTCTAATGTCAGTAATAGTATTCGCAACTAAACTTTCCATTAGTGGCGTAACAATAGGTATTCCTCCACCAACAGCTGCTTCAAATAAGAATGAAACGCCATTTTCTTTAGCGATATGAAATAATTCTACACCATGTTTAGCTATTAATGCTTTATTAGCAGTAACAACACTTTTTTTAGCTTTTAAAAGAGTCAGTAATAATAGTTTTTTGCGATAGTTTCTCCACCAATTAATTCAACAACTATTTTTACTTCTGGATCTGCCAATATTTTTTTATAATCATTTATCAAAATTGATTTATCAAAATCAAAAGAAAAAGTTTCTGTCTGTATTCAAGTCACAAGCATATTTCACTTCAATATCAGCCTCGATTTTTTCAAAGATACTTTCTTTTTCTGCTGTAAGTACTTTTAAGAACTCCTTCTCCAACAGTTCCTAAACCAATAATTCCTATTTTCATTTTATATCTCCTAACAAATTATGAATATTTTTAATCTTTTTCAAGATTAGTTTTCTAAAAAAATTTACTATGTAATGCTCTAACTGCTTTTTTCAACATCACTTTCTTTAATAATACACGAAACATTTATTTCTGAACAAGAAATCATATCAATATTTATATTATTTTTCTGCAAGTGTATCAAAAATTTCAGCTGTTGTTTCATAATGAGTTTTTCAATCCAATTCCAATTACAGAAACTTTTGCGATTCTTTCTTCAAAAGTAACTCCTTCAGCACCTAATTCTTTTTTTCAATTCTTCAGAAATTCTTACAGCTTCTAATAAATCATCTGATTTTACTGTGTACGAAATATTGTTAAGTTCTTTATTAATACTAGAACTTTGTAAAAATAATATCTGTATTAATTTTAGATTTTGCAAGAGTGGAAAATACTTTTGCTGCAATTCCTGGCTTATCAGGTAATCCAGAAAGAGTGATTTTTCCTTCGTTTTTAGATGATGTAACTCCAATAATTTTAGCTTTTTCCATTGATTTTTCTCCTTCACTTTCTACAATTGTTCCTAATGAATCATCAAATGATGAACGTAAATGTATTTTTAATTCCATATTTTGCAGCGATCTCAACCGATCTAGGATGCAATACTTTTGCTCCTGAAGCTGCTAATTCTAACATTTCCTTATATAAAATGCTTTCTAATTTTCTAGCGTTACTAACAATTCTTGGATCTGCTGTATAAACACCGTCTACATCAGTATATATTTCAACTTCATCAGCTGATAAAGCAGCTCCCAAAGCAACAGCAGTAGTATCTGAACCACCACGTCCAAGCGTAGTAATTTCATTATTTTTTGTAATTCCTTGGAATCCAGCAAAAACAACTACATTCCCTTTAGATAAATTTTCTTTTATAACATCAGTGTCAATGTTCAAAATTTGAGCTTTTTGTATGAGCGTCAGTCGTATTAAAGTTTACTTGGAAAGCATTTAACGATATTGCTTTTCCACCTAATTCCTCAATAGCAATTGCAAGTGAAGCAATTGAAATTTGTTCTCCAGAGGTAAGAAGCATATCTAACTCTCTTTTATTAGGCGTATCAGAAAGCTCATAAGCTCTTTTAATCAAAGAATCAGTAGTTCCAGCAGGAGCTGAAACAACAACGATAACATCGTTTCCTTCATTTTTTTATATTTTTAAAAACTCTTTTGGCAACTTCTTTAACTCTTTCTGCATTTGCAACAGAAGTACCACCGTATTTTTGTATAATTAATGCCATTGTATACTATTTTTCTCCTTACATTTTTAAATTTAGGTTTATAAAGCCTATTTTCAAATATATAAATATTATACCTTATATAATATACTATTTTTCTAGTATAATTCAATATATATTACTAATAAAGTTGAGTTTTAAGTATATATATTTATAAAGATTAATATATATATAATAAATGGTTATAAGTATTTATTATATATATCGAAAAAAACGTTAATAAAAAAAGGCATAAAAATATTAAAAATATCTAACTTTTAAGACATAAATTGTAATATTTTTTTAAAAAAATAAATAAAAAAAGTTTTTATTTTTTTCAAAAAAATATGGTATAATAATAACAGATAACCAAAAACAAAAAAATAATGTAACAAAAAAATATAAAGTAATTTATAAAGTAATTTGTAACAAGATGTTTGAGGTGTAAATTTTTAGGAGGTAATACTTTGTTAGGTAAAGTAAAAATGGTTTAACGACAAAAAAAGGATTCGGATTTATTTCAGGAGAAGATGGAAATGATTATTTCTTACATTTTCAAAAAAATAAACAAAGAAGGATTCAAAACTGTTAGCGAAGGTGAAGAAGTAACTTTTGATGTAGAAGAAGGAGAAAAAGGACCTCAAGCAACAAATGTAGTTAGTTCTCAAAATTAATTAAAAAAATTAGACTATACTATTTAAAAGTGGTATAGTCTTTTTTTGTAGATCAATAATTTGAAGTTACAGATAAAATTATTTTTATTTAAAATGGTACAGTCTTTTTATTTTAATAAAAAAATTTAACTAATCTTTTAAATTACAACTAGTTAAATTTTAATCATTAAATTAAATAAATCTTAATTATTTTACATCATAAATAAATGTAAAATCTTTTTCAATATCAGGATGTAATTGCTTACCTACAAAACATCTTTTTGCAACACCTTCCAATTTTTTTCTCTGTGTTCAGCTGAAAGGCTTTTCAGGTAAGTGATATTCAATTACAAATTTTGTAATTTTATCATCTTCTACAATTTTATCTCCCTTTGCATGAAGTCCGCTCACATTAATATCTAAAATACGAGCTTTTTGATTCGATAGTAGACATTACGCATGTTATTAATGCGGCTACTAAAAAGGTCACTTGGAGAACCAGTTTCATCATAACCACCAAATTTTTTTAGCAATATCTGTAAAAAAACTCTTGGTTTGATTTGTCAATAATCTTATTTCTTCCATTTTCTAAAAAAATTCAGCTTTAATCATAACTTTCACCTCTTTATAAATTTCTATTAAAATATATTTTAAATCATATACCTTATTTTAACATTTTTTTATCCTCAATAAATTCCTTTTTAAATTTTCAGGAATATTCTCATTGATATCTTTCTTTTCATCTTTTCCTTTATCAGAATTTTTTTATCAGGAGTAACAAAAATCATCAAATATTTCTTTGAAAAAAATCCAATTTCTAATTCTTTTGAAAATACATTTTTTTAAAAATAATCATAACAACTGGACCAACTAAAAATCCAGAAACTCCTAAAATTTTGAATCCAGAATACATAGAAATTAAAGTTATCAAAGGATGAACTCCAATGTTTTCACTAATTAATTTTGGTTCTAACATCTGTCTAACAGATAACACGATGAAATAAACAATAAGAATTCCAACTGCTAGTTTAAAATCGCCAAGAAGTATTGCGAGTACAACCCAAGGAAGTAAAAATCGCACCTGCTCCTAAGATTGGTAACGCATCAATTATACAAATAATGATTGACATTAATAATGGATAATGAACGTTAAATTTTAAAAATGATAATAAATTTAATAAAGTCAATAATTCAAAAAAACAAAGAGTCATCAAGATTAATTGTGCTTTTTATGTAAGAACCTAAAACTGTAAACATTTCTCTTTTGATATTATAAATTTTTTTCTAACCAAATGCTTGGAAATTGTTTTTTTCTAAGAAACTGACAATTTGTGTTTTATCAAGACTTATGAAAAATGTAGAAAGTATCATAATACAGGTATAAAGTATCAATGTTGGTATAGAAGTAATAAAACCAATAAGTTTATTAATGAATAATCCAGCTTGTCTAGCACCTTTTGAAATGAAAACCATTTATAATATTTTTTTGGCTTCATTTGTAAATCCTTCTGGCAATTGTCCTAAATAAGAATAAACTGTATCAACTGAATGATTCCATAAATTTTTTTGCTTCTTCAGAATAATAATCTAAACTATTTGATAATTTATAAATTTCTTCAAATAATTTTTAACGAAGCAAGAACAATAGAACCTAAAAAAATATTCCTAAAAATAGCACTATTGAAATAATAGTTGCCAATTTATGAGAAAAAAATTAAATCGCTTTTTTTCAAAAAAATTAGCAAACGGCTGTGTTAATATTGAAAAAAATTAAACCTAGTAAAAAAAGGAAATAAAAAAAGACCCAATTTAAAACCTATAAATACAACTAGTAAAAACTAAAAGCAATATACACTATAAAATATAGTTTTTGAAATCAAAACTCTTGTAACTTGCCATAAATCACTCCTTTATTTTTTTAAATTTTTATAGTTAAATTATATAATAAATGTG
>BNJU01004313.1_pt1 | contig 36381 bp, 29 predicted proteins | sample 8539281 | NCBI WGS metagenome assembly BNJU01 (sample SAMD00202456, study PRJDB9452) | human saliva metagenome | isolation source: human saliva | place: Japan
CAACGTCACCACTCCTATTATCAAATGGGAAACAAAGCAATGAGGGCGAGATACCCTGCCGACTTCGGTAGGAAGAAATAATAACATCAGCCTCAGCAAGAGAAGGAATGCACCAGTTAGTGTGACTCAAGGATTATAGTATAAATTAGAAATACCTAACCTGAGATAAATTATATTCAACAATATTTACCACAAAACAGTAATAAGAAACAACTATGGAGATTTTTATTATCATTTATTACGATTGCATTTAGCATCCTTCAAATCGCTTTTATTCATTAAAGTATGGGAGATGACCAACAATGTAAAAGAGACTAACAGAACATTTCTGTAATAGTCCCCAACAGGGCAATGTAAACCACAAACAACCTCAGACAAGAACTCAAGAGCAATACGACAAGAGACTTGATTCAATAAGACCAGGCGATAAGGTAGAATCTATTAAGACTGGTCAAGAACTAATAGTTGACTCTATTGATGGTGATAGATTCTTTTGCAGTAAAGGGAAGTTTTCAGGGTATGAATACTTTAAGAAAAGCGAAGTAAGATATATAGAATAGTCATGAATACAAGTAAAAGCTCCAGTAGATACCATCTATTGGAGCTTGTCTATTATGGACAATAAGATAAATTCAATATACCTCATTATCTTTTTCTATTAATCTCCCTCCTTTCGGAGGGGTTGGGGGAGGCTTTCTATTTATCCGTAGATAATGTTACCGTTCTCGTCCTTGTACTCATCAAGACCCTTCTCATAGGTTGCCATGGCACGAAGACTCATACCAACATTAGAGAAGCCACCATCGTGATAAAGGTTCTGCATCGTCACCTTACGAGTGAGGTCAGAGAACATTACGATACAATAGTCGGCACATTCATCCGCACTAGCATTGCCCAATGGAGACATGCGATCGGCAAAGTCGAAGAGTTTATCCATACCTTTTACACCAGAACCAGCGGTTGTCATGGTTGGTGACTGCGATATGGTATTGATACGAACATGGTGCTCACGACCATAAATATAGCCAAAGCTACGAGCTATACTCTCAAGTAAAGCCTTTTGCATCAGCCATGTCATTGTAACCATAGAACGTGCGCTGAGCAGCTACATAACTCAATGCAACGATTGAACCATACTCGCTGATAGCATCAAGCTTCTTAGCACTTTGAATCATCTTATGGAATGATACAGCTGAAATGTCAAGTGTTGTATCAAGCAACTTATAATCCAAATCATCATAAGTGCGGTGCTTACGAACGTTAGGAGACATACCGATTGAATGGAGTACGAAGTCTATCTTACCGCCAAGTATCTCCATTGAACGCTTAAACACGTTCTCCAAGTCTTCTACATTAGTAGCATCTGCAGGAATAACCTCGCAATTTAACTTCTCAGAAAGGGCACTCACCGTACCCATTCTCACAGCGACAGGAGTGTTAGAAAGGGTTATTATTGCACCTTCTTCTACTGCTCTTTCAGCCACTTTCCATGCAATTGACTTGTCATTGAGGGCTCCAAATAATACCTCTTTTACCTTTTAATAAGTTGTAACTCATATTCTTCGTTGTTCAAATTTGGTGTAAAGGTAAGAAGAAAAGGTCGATTTGCCAAGAGTTTATAGATAAATAACGTCATTCGTACTATCTAGATAAGACAAATCAAGTGGTTACATAACATTAATAATGGTGTTTATGTTCTCGGTCGTATGCTGTAATCATGCGCTTAATCTGCTCTATTTGGGCTCTATCATAAGGGGGAAGATCGGCTTCTTTCAGCTTCTTCTCGACCAGAGATAGCAGTGTTTCTTTATTTTGATAGAACGTTAAATGCGGGTTAGCACCATGTTCCAAAAGACAGACAACGATGGGATAATGCTCGCTTATCATCGCTAGAGCAACAGCCGGAGGGTTGTTGTAAGCAATGTCATCTATCGTGTATTGGCTCTGAAAGTTTACATCTGCACCATAATTCAATAATAGCTTTACCATAGGAAGTGTGCTCCATGAAGCAGCCTCACTCAATGGTTCTACACTGATCGTATCGCCTGCATTGGAAGAAAATATCCGTTGACACTCTTTCAACCGAACACGCATAGGCTTCACCATAGCCCCGTGGCGCAGTAATTCCTCTGCTATCTTGAGTTGCTCTTCAGTGGGACTCTCCTTATTACAAAGGCTTATCAACGCGGTTTTTCCTTCACCCCATTCATAGAGGTTAGGGTTGGCACCATGACACAACAAGGCTCTTACAATAGCTAAATGACCATCCATGCAAGCAAACATCAACAGACTTTGACCATAGATAGTGTCCTGATAATTCACAAGTGTTGGTTGAGTGGATAAGATACGATTGATCTCCATCGTATCATTAGCCTGCACCGCAGTGGCAAGTTCGGCTACAGGTGTATTGCGGAATATCCTATAATCATACTCATCCAATGTAGAAGGATCAACAGGACGAAGACTTATCCAGGTTATTAATAAGCTGATAATCAATATGAGAAGGGCGTGAGGAAGAATTGAGATATACGCTTTATGATAACGCCGATACAGAGCGCCACTCAACTTAACAACGCCTATGAGCCACAAAGAATAGGAATTAATGAGGAAGAAGATACCGAGAGCCTCCAATTCACTTGGCGGATTGTCAAATAAGAAGATAGACCCATAGAATACTAACGGAGCTAACAGAACGGGCGAAAGAAATACCCAAGCTAGGACTCTTAGCCATAGAGGAAGGTTTTTGTCAACGATACTTTTTTTCCATAAAACGATATGAATTATCTGCGACAAAGATACTATTTTTCTGCTGTATATCTATACTATAAACGTTGGAAAAAGGTTGCTGTCAATCCTTAAATATAGCCTATATAGTGAGGGAAGAGCATTTAGAATGACAAAGAAAATGACAGTGTGACCGCAAAACTCAAAACGATTGAATAAGAACTAAGCCTCTCTTTACCTCCACGAAAGGCTTTCTTCCCTATGAGCAAAGCCTCCTCTTCACAGGAACTAAGGCTCTCTTGCTGAAGACATGCACACACCTTATTAATTAGGTAAGCAAAAGGTATCGAGGAACTATATGCCAGTTAGCTTCTTTTCTTCATATTCTTGCTCGCTAATCAGTACTTCTGTTGCTTCTTGTTGCTTGTTATCTTCTTCATTATCAGAGTACAATAAGATGAAATCATAGTCTTCCAAATCACAAACGACACCCTTATCTATACAGAACGAATCTGTGACATTCCCCGCCTCATAACGCAAGTAATAGTTTACACCATTACTCTCTCCATGGATAAATTGCCGGACTTTCGATAGTTCATATTCATCTACCATGTGTTCCATGAAAGCCTGTACTTTAGGAAGATAAGACCTTGCATTACCAGTGGACATTATCAAACTAATGTGTAAATAAAAAAATACTTTTGCATGTGGATTGAAAGTCAGTTTAGAGTTTCTAGCCCCCAACTCATGGTGAAGATAATCCTCTAATCGCTCAATGATAGTCGCACACAAATCCCTTGCCGTGGCTTCAGGTAATGACAAACAAACACTCCAAACCATCACTGGACTAAATTGCCAAGTATTCATAGGATCATCTAATGAACAAACATAACGTACCCGATTCCGCAAGAAACTATGGTAGACTAGCTTCTTATCTGTCACCTCCTTATCCAATGATCGCACAATCTTTGTAAACTCCCGCTCGGCATTTGTCAACGACGAGAACAATATAATAAGAGCTATCAACACCATCTGTATCAATTCTCCCCAGTCTTCTACACCCAGCCATGCCATCACTTTCCACAGCAAGAACACCATTACAATAAGCATTCCTACCAACTTAACCACTCTTAAAAATATCTCTTTCACCATCTCTTAGCCCTTTGAACTGAAGGAAACCATGGTTAACACACACCTAATGGACACAAAGGTATATAAAAAAAGCTTGATAATCAAGAGACTATCAAGCTATCTTCTGTACCCAGACCCGCATTTGAAATATTAAATACGGGAACATTTAGATTAATTCTATTAAATCTTATAATTAAATATAAATCACTTGTAATCAATGAAATAAAGAAAAGTTATATTTATTCTGGTTGAAAATAATAAAAATATATTTATGATGATTGGGAACAATTTGGGAACAAATTAGTATCTTTGCAACAGAACTAAAAACAACGATTATGAAGGTTACCGCATTCATTCGCAAGACAGCAAAAAAGAACGATACAGATAGTATGGCAACTATCTATTTTCGTTTGCGTGACGGAAAGAAAGACATTAAAGCTGCAAGTGAACTTGTTATCAACCCCAACCATTGGAGTAGCGAGAAGCAAGGATACAAAGATCGTGTTGCGCTGGTTTCAGAAGAAAACAAATCGCATTTATCTCAAAGTATTCAGGATATAATATCAACGATAACCAAACAATACACGACAGAAGCTGATAATGAATGGTTGGCTATGATTATTAATAAATATCATCACCCCAATCGATATAAGACAGAAGAAGAGTTGATGCAGGAAAATAAACCTAAACTTTTGGAACTCTTTGCCAAATTTCTTGTTGAACATAAATTATCTGCGGTACGTGTGAAGAACTTTAAAGTTATTCAACGTTCTTTGGCACGATATGAAATGTATGTTAGAACCATAAAACGTGGATATCATGATTTTATTCTTGATGTTGATGAGGTGAATGCTGACACGTTAAGGGATATGTGGGATTTCTTTGAAAATGAGTATATCTACTATGAGAAATATCCTAAATTGTATGAGACCTTTCCAGAAAAAAGGGTTCCTCTACCTAGAGGTAAGAATACCTTAATAGACCGATTTTCCCGTATAAGAACGTTCTTTATATGGTGCTACGATAAGAAAATCACAACCAACCGCCCATTTGATGAGTTTCCATTAGACGAATGTACCTATGGAACACCTTATTACATTACCTTAGATGAGCGTGACCAAATATTTGATGCAGATTTATCTGAACATCCACAGCTTGCTATTCAACGAGATATTTTTATTTTTCAAACTTTGATAGGTTGTAGAGTTAGCGATTTATATCGGCTGACAAAAAGAAACATAGTCAATGAGGCTATAGAATATATTCCTAAAAAGACCAGAGAGGGTAATCCTGTAACCGTTAGAGTACCCTTGAATAGCAAAGCAAAGACAATATTAGCTCGTTATAAGGACTACGAGGGCAAAAAGTTATTTCCATTTATATCAGAACAAAAGTATAATGTAGCTATCAAACGCATTTTCCAAGAAGCAGGCGTAGATAGAGTTGTAACAATTTTAGACCCTTTGACACATGATGAAGTGAAGCGACCGATATATGAGGTAGCAAGTAGCCATTTGGCTAGACGAACATTCATTGGTAATATCTATAAAAAAGTAAAAGACCCCAATTTGGTTTCTGCATTATCTGGACACAAGGAGGGGAGCAAAGCCTTTAGGCGTTATAGAGATATTGATGAAGAAATGAAGAAAGACTTGGTAAAACTTTTTAGACTAAATCCAACGATGAAAGAAAGTTTTGAAGATTTTTAAACGACTTATTAAAGAGTGGCTTGATACGCATCCTAAAGAATATTGCTCATTTGTTGAGGAAATGAACCGTAAAGATAATACAGGTTTCCAAAAGGTCTTTATGCTGGTAATAAAGTATGTACCGAAATACAAAGACGAGGTCAAGAAAAGAATGTTCAACGATACATTAAAGGAATTTTCTTCTTTGGAAAATATGCTAACTAATTCAGACCTTGCGGAACGATTGGTACATGAATTTCATGATACTGACAGGAAATCAATAGTTCCAGCAATGCTCGCATGGTTATATTTTTGGTCGTAGCTATGAATGTATGATAGAACATGGTGAAGCCCTAATTCAAAACAGTAAGACCAACCGACTACACAAATGGCTGCTTTCTTTACTGGTAAAATATATTATTCATAGAAGTATATTACTGGGAGAAAGAACAAAAGAAGATTGGAAGAGATTTCAACAATATAAGAAATCTAGAGATTCCAATAAACTTATTGAATCTGCTTTAGAGGAAGAACTTACTGATGAAGAGTCATCGGTAATCAACAAGAGACGTGGTAGACCTAAAGATGATAGAACTTTAGAAGAACTTATAAAGATAGAAAATAAAGAAATACTACTTGAAAAGATTAGGGCTAGGCTATTGACCAAGCCTACAGAGAAAGATATTGTTTACCTCAAAATAGCTTTGGAAGAAGAAAACTTGCTTAGAGAATGTGATATTGCACCATTCTATAGAGCATTATCTGACCATTATAATATTCGCCTGATAGGGCTTCGAGGTATTCAGAAAGCCTATAAGGAACTTTCTGAAACCATAGGAAAGACTGGAATGAGGTTGATGGACAAAGGGATAGATAGAGAGGCTATAGATGAAATTAAGAAGTTCTTATCTTCGCAATGATTTACAATAAAATATTTTTAGATATAATATTATTTATTACCTTTGTCGCAAGAAATAAATATGTTATTTTATAATCGTATTTTAGCAGTTAATTACAGAAAGCAATATCGTATTACTAGTTTTTAAAGAATACTACATATGAATCCGAATTTAATTGGTGATAGGGGTGAAATGATTGCCTCAAATAGATTAATGGAAGGTGGGTTGTTCTATGTTGAATGCATTGGAGGGAAGATGCCAACCTTTGATTTACTTTTGTACAATCGCTCCTCAAAATGTAGGAGAAAAAGCCATACCAGTTCTTGGTACAGGTGAAAAAGTTCAAAAAAATTAAATTTATATACAAAGAGAAATAATAGAATTAAGACACCAGTGACTACCTCTGATTTACAAGCTCTAATAGACTACCCTCTGCCTACTTATGTAGCAGGAGTTGATATTGAAGCAGAAAAAGTATATATAGCAGCTGCCTTTTGACAAAAAAACCTTCGTTACAGCAGTTCTATACCAACTGGACATTACCTGGAAAACAACTCTCCTAATAATGCTTCTCACCTTAATAGCTTAAAAACAAGATGTTATTAGGTTTTTGGCAAGGATTAAATGTAGATATTTACAAACCATCATATCAGACACAATTATGAAAAAAGAGATAAAGGAAATGCGCTCATATCAGATTGCAGCTATAATCTTGTTAAGATACATAGATGGAATTGAAATCAGTGAAAGTCAATATCCATATTATGATCTATTAGTTACAGATAAGACAACTGGGCTCAAATTTGGAATAGAAGTAAAGTTTAGCAATTTTGAGAGGACTCAAGAGTATCAGTCGTATATTCAAACTTTGAGTGATATAGACTTAAATGATGAAAATAATAGAATCCCGATATTAATTATGGCTGTTAATGAGACAAAAGAGACAGCAAAAATAGGTTTTGTGATGGGATGGAGATTTGATAAAGCTTATATTTATGAGAAGCCTTCTTTTATAGAGGTAACAAAAGAAAATAGCGGAAAAATATTGGATGTTATTAAGTCTATGGATCAGACTATTAGGCTACTTTCTAATCAGGGGTTAAAAATAAAAAAAACAATTAATATTACATGCAGAGGACGCCATGGAATTCCCTGTCAAGGGCTGATAGTGTATCTAAGAGATTTTACAGATCAATACAAAATGCATCAAAAAGTAATCATCAATGAGCGTGAACGCTTTGAAAAGATTATTTTCTGGTATTCCCGAAGAAGAATATCCATCAGATATTCTTGATCAAGCCATATTAGAAATGGTACGGCAAGAGTTTCCCAATAGTTCTATCAAGAGTGAACTGATTCTTTTTTCGTCAGAATTGCATGACTTACAAGTATTATCGCAGAGTAAACGTTCATTAGTAGAATTCCGAATAGTCCCAGATATATCTGATTTGCCTCCCCAAGTTAACCGACTACTTGGTGGTATTTCTAGCGTCGATTTTACTTTGGAATTATTTACAGTAAATCACATAGATTATATGGCTTTCGAAAACAAAAGATTCTCTCTGTCAAAATCTTTTGAAGGATGGTTAGAAATCTATAATAGTTATAAAGAAAAACTTTCTACATTACATAATCCATCAGAGTTCTTAATAGAGACAACAGACTAAATTTGATTTTTAAATAAAGACCTCTATATCCAAATAACACTTCGTTTAATTCGCTTAATATTTATATGAATTAAGTGTTTGACAAATCGTTGAAAATCGATTATTTAACGATATAAATTTGCAGTCGTCATCTCAAATGAGGTGGCGACTTTTTGTTTATTAACCCACCGACAACAGAAAGTCAAACAAGCAGGTGGAGTATAAAAATTATGACCGATATTTGTCTATCATTAAAGGTTCTAACGCACATGTGCGATTAGAGGTTTCTGGTGAGGATCTGTTGGCATTTTCCAACGATCTTATTAACCGTGCTAAAGACGAGCTAACAACTATTGTCGAAGAAGCACGTAAACAACGATTTCTTTCAAAAGAAGAGGTAAAACAACTTTGTGGTGTTTGTGATGCTACCTTATGGCATTGGGGTAAGAAGAACTATCTGAAGCCTATAAAGGTAGGGAACAAGGTCAGATACAGAATGTCTGATGTGCAGAAAATCTTAGGTAACGCAACCTCAAAGATCTAATACTATGGAAAAGGAAGAATATATCCGAGTTGGTACCACCTTATATAAATTGGTAGACCAACCCAAATTAGGAGGTGGCTTTGTACGCAAGCGTATCGTGTGGAACAACGAAACGCTGCGCCAAGACCACGGAAAGGACTTTATGGCAAGTGTACCTAAGTACAATGGCTTCTGTACCTTGCCAGACCATGTGAACTATCAACCAGTTGTAGCAAACTTCCTCAATCTCTATGAGCCGATAGACCATGAGCCCAAAGAAGGAACATTCTCACACATAGAAGCCCTTGTATCGCACATATTTGGTGAACAGTACGAGTTAGGAATGGATTATTTGCAGCTGCTCTATCTAAAGCCCATTCAGAAATTACCTATTCTTCTGTTGGTATCAGAGGAGCGCAATACTGGTAAAAGTACTTTTCTCAACTTCCTTAAAGCCATTTTTAAGGACAATGTAACCTTTAACACCAATGAAGACTTCCGCAGTCAGTTCAATGCCGACTGGGCAGGAAAGCTCATCATCGTAGTAGATGAAGTGCTGCTTAACCGTAGGGAAGACAGTGAACGACTAAAGAACCTAAGTACCACACATACCTACAAGGTGGAGGCCAAAGGAAAAGACCGCTCTGAAATAGCTTTCTTTTCCAAATTTGTACTCTGCTCCAACAACGAGTATCTCCCTCTTATCATAGACATGGGAGAAACCCGCTATTGGGTGAGAAAAATAGAAAAGCTGCAATCTGATGATACGGATTTTCTCAAGAAGCTCAAAGAAGAAATACCTGCCTTCCTATTTTTTCTCCAGCATCGCACACTAAGTACCCAAGAAGAAAGCCGTATGTGGTTCAATCCTAAACTCACGGAAACACCAGCTTTAAAACGAATTATTAGGAGCAATCGTAACAAGTTGGAGATTGAAATGGCAGAACTTGCCATTGACATCATGAAGCAGATGAATATTAAAGAGTATTCTTTCTGCCTAAACGACATAGTTACGCTACTCAACTATACGCAAGTGAAAGCTGAGAAAAGCCATGTGCGAAAGATAGTACAAGATATTTGGAAATTGCAGCCAGCAAGCAATACACTTTGCTACACCACCTACCAGATAGACTTCAATCGCCCAAACTATTATTCCGATGTAAGGAGAATGGGCAGGTACTACACCGTCACTCTCGAACAACTTTCAGAGAAATAAATACTATTATTTGATGAAATGATGAAACAAGAATATAAGCTACTGAATATAAGGAGAATAAATGCTCATCAGAAATCCATCAGAAATAAATCATGGATGAAGTGTATAATTGCTGTCCAAAAGAGAAATAGTGTACTATGGTGCCAAGTTTCTCTTTTGGTAAGCAGTAAATCCTGAGAACATAGAGTAGCGATTTCACTACTTCCTGAAGTAGCAAGCACTTTTGTCTGCACAAAAGTACAACTTGCTCCCCAAGAAAAAATATCTTATCTGGTAAATAGTGATAAGATGAAACCGTGAAATAACGGAGTAAAGATATAAGGAAATAGTTGCACAAGCATCACTTCCCCTTTAGTCTATTTTTTTGATGAAGAGTTGATGTATAATATAAACACTCATTATCAAGCACTTACAAGTAAACGCATCAAATCATCAATTTTCTAACAACATCTAAGCCGTACAATTATGAACATTGAAACAGCAAAACATATCAAATTGCAGGACTTTCTGCAAAGTATAGGGCATACACCTATCAAAATTAGTGGCGAGAAGTTATATTATAAATCGCCATTTAGAAACGAAACACAGGCATCATTCAAGGTAAACACAAAGCTCAACCTTTGGTATGACTTCGGACTTGGCAAAGGTGGTAGTATCATCGCACTTGCAGAAGAGTTATATCATTCAAGAGATATTTCCTATCTGCTTGTGCAAATAGAAAAGTTAGCTCCAGGCATATCCACTATGAACTATCACTCCTACCAACCTACAAGGATTGCTACTCCAGAAGAACCTGCTTTTAAGAACATAGAAGTCTGCGAACTATCTCACCCTGCCTTACTTCGTTACCTCGCGGAGCGCAAAGTGGATATTGCGATAGCTCAAAAGGAATGTGTAGAACTACATTTTACCTATAAGGATAAAACCTACTTTGCTATAGGCTTTGCTAACAAGATTGGCGGCTACGAACTGCGCAACTCTTCTTCAAAGGCTGCATAGCACCTAAATCATTTACAATTGTCAAGGCACAAGAGCAAGCCAACATCTGTTTGATATTTGAGGGTTTTATGGACTACCTTTCTTATATGACCTTGCAAAAGCAAGGAAAGGGTATCTTTACCTTTAGTGATGGCAAGCCAGCTGGAGTTTCGGACATTATTATCCTTAACTCTGTCACCAACTTGCAAAAGGTAAAGAGCTTTTTAGCCTCCTACGCACACATCGTTTGTCTTTTCGACAACGATAGGGCTGGTCAAACAGCCTACGTTGAACTATCTAAAGAGTTAGGTGCAAAGGTAGAAGATGGTTCCGTGGCTTACTCAAAGTATAAGGACATTAACGACCTACTTTGTGACAAGCCTATTACCACTCAACAACAACGAAAGGGAAAAGGGCTATAACTCCTCGCTTACTGCCCTATGGATATTTCACAAGCGAAATACCATAGCTCATTAGGGCATTTTCTTTACGCAGCCGTTACACTCCTCTGCTAAAAATGACCAATGAGCAAAGGGGAAGCCCCTTTTGAAACCCCGAAAAGAATCATCAACCTAAACGTAAAAACAAATAATGTAAAAGGACTATGGGATACGCAGTATTACATTTAGAGAAAGCAAAAGGAGCCGACACGGGTATGTCTGCTCATATTGAGCGCACCATTCATCCTAAGAATGCAGATGAAAGTCGCACTCACCTAAACAAAGAACTCATTGAGTTCCCTGATGAAATCCACTCTCCGAAGTGAAGCAATTAGCCACCGCATCAATACGGCTGGCATTACTCGCAAGATCGGTAAGAACCAAGTACGAGCAATCCGTATTCTGCTCACAGGAACACACGAGGATATGAAAAGGATAGAAGGTTGTGGACAACTTGATAGCTGGTGTCAGGACAATCTACAATGGTTGGAAGAAACCTATGGCAAGGAAAACGTTGTGTCGGCTGTTATACACATGGACGAGCATACACCACATATACATGCTACGATTGTACCTATTGTTACTTGTGAGCGGAGGAAAGCCGAGAAAGAGAAAGAAAATGGTAAACGTAAATACCGAAAGAAGAAAGTTGGTACACCCAGACTATGTGCAGATGATGTGATGGCACGCAACCAACTAAAGAATTACCAAGATAGTTATGCCCAGCTCATGAATAAGTATGGCTTACAGCGTGGTATTGATGGATCAGAAGCCAAACATATCTCCACTTCTGAATATTACAAATCACTCATTGGTGCAAACTGAGAACCTACAAAGTGAACTACAAACACTTGAATCAAGCAAAGAACAGCTTCAATCAGAACTTAAAGAGGTGAAACAAGGAATAAAAGTAGAGAAACTGAAGAGTTCTGCAGTAACTGCCACAACATCGATTACGGATAGTGTATCTTCTCTTTTTGGAGGTAATAAGGTGAAACGATTGGAAGAGGAAAACAAGCAACTTAATGCAGACAAGGCTACTTTGGTAGGGAATATCTCTACACTCAAAAAGCAAATGGCTACTTCTGAAATGATGCATCAGCAGCAGATGGAAACTATAAAAGACGAGTTCACCCGATACTCAATTAGCAAACAACAAGAGGAAAGAAAGTTGGAAGAACTTATTCCTTACCTTGCAGATCTCAAGGCTATCGTTCGTGAGTGTTTGCAAATGGGTTTTGCTACGCACTTGATACGAGCCATTTCATGCTTCAAAAAGGTCAGCTTTAGTGGTTCGCTTTAACTCCAAGCAGCATAATCGCAAGTTTACTACCGAGCAATCTGTGGCATATATCAAGAATGTTATTCAACTTGAAACAAAGAACAAATGGCGGTTATTCATTGATGATTTGCCTGTAGTAGATTGGTTTAAAATGAAATACCAGCAATGGAAGAAGAAAAATGAGCAGAATATTTTTCAAAAAAGACATGGAGTAATGAAAATGTAATGTGCAATCAGAACCATATTTTTCTTATGAACGTTTGGAGATTCGACAACAATGAGCTATATTTGCAAATAAAAAGGAAACACTTCATATGAAACAGGCTGATTACATCAAACAAATTGCAAGATTTGCTTTAGCAAACGACAATGCTCGTTTACTTGATTTGCTGTATCGGTATGTAGAATATTCGCAGCAAAATAACAGAGGTAAATTTGCATCAGAGATACTATCTATCATTAAAGATACTGATAGAAGAAATTCTTTAGGTAAGCTCAGGGAGTTTCGGTTGAATAAGGAAATTGAGAGTAAAGCTGATGAGTTTATCATACAGACAGTAATGTCTTCGTTTACGATGAAGGATTTAGTCTGTACACCCAATATTCAAGAAGAACTAGAGTATTTTATTAAGGAGAGAAAGCAAGTTGAAACTCTCGCAAAAATGGATATTCCTGTTTCAAATAAAATATTGCTTCATGGTCCGTCTGGATGTGGGAAGACGTTAAGCGCTTATGTTTTAGCTGGCGAATTGGATCGTCCATTGATTATAGTAAATTTGGGTACAGTAGTTTCATCGAAGTTAGGAGAAACAAGTAAAAATCTCACCCAAATATTTAAGACTGCAGACAAAGAAAAAGCTATTGTCTTGTTAGATGAGTTTGACAGCTTAGGTAAGATAAGAGATTATGATCAAGACCATGGTGAAATGAAGAGAGTTGTAAATACAATATTACAGTTGTTTGATTTCATCAGTCAAGACACAATCATCATAGCTGCTACTAATCAATTACAGATGATTGACGAAGCACTTATTAGGAGATTTGATTTGACAATTAAAATAGATTTGCCAACCCCCATACAGGTGCATTCCCTTGTTCAATATACGATTAAAGATCGGTTCAAATTTGACAATGAAAAGGCTAAAGAGGAAATTATTAACAAAGAATGCAACAATTTATCCTACTATGTTATTAAACAAGCCTTGCTTAATGCTATTAAGCGGAATGTATTAGATGGATATGATAACAATGTTATCCGAACAGATATTTGGAAAAACTCTTACACGACAAAAGGATTGGTTAATACCAATCCTTTTGTCGTGTAGACTATACTTCAGCTTGAAGAGTAGCCTGAGCAATAGCTTCTACAGTATTCTCCTGTTCTAGGTTGTCGTATAGACTATTGCCATCTATTTCAACAGAATGATTCTGTTCAATTGTCAAAACGAATGAGAAAGGGTGGTCTGTTCCAACTAAAAAATCACGTCCTGTACAACGAAAAATAATTGATATCTGGTTGCAAACCTTTTCAATTTCGTCACGACTTACATTTAAAATCTTTTTCTGTACATTTGAAAATATTTTGCTAGACGCTGGGTAAAAATCATCAGACCATGCTCCAACACTAGACTTTATAGCCATTCTATCATTATTGTCAGATGCTCTTTGTCTTGCATACTCTTCTGCATTCTTTCTTGGATCATCATGGTTCATGCTGTTTCCCAAATTGAAGGCAATATGAAATGGGCAATAAGATAAAGCATCGCCCCGTTTAGGATTGAACTTATAGCAGAGAGTAGCAGTTAAAGTTAGCAATGTACCTTTCTTTGAGTATTGGAGTAAATAACTTGGGATATTCAGATTTATGACCTTATGACTATCGAAATCTATTCTATCTTCAATAACAAATGTACAACGATTATCAGTAGAATCTAAACATTTGGAAATATTGGGGACACCATGACCTGAAATATACTTTGATAATCGCTCTGAACTGTATTTCTTGGACAAACGAGACTTCTCGTTGCGATCTACATTTGGGTAAGAATTATTATCTAAAGCTTTTAAATTATCAATTGTTCTATCAAGATAATACGTTTTTATCGGGTCGGAACTATTAATCATCAGAGCCTTCACGGATTGCATGCTAAGGTTAGGATACTTACGAACAATTTTAGCTGCAATATTAGCTGCTAATGGAGCAGCATAGCTTGTTCCAGAGTTCTGTTCTATTTTCAAGCCAACTCCACCCCGTCTCGGCGATAAGACCAGCATTCTTGATGCAACATCCAATTGATCACCACCAGGCATAACGATATCAGGCTTGAAGAGATTCTTATTTCTTTGGTTGTTCTTGAAGCGAGTTCCATTAATCAAAGAATTATAATCCATGTAATATTTACGAGAATAAAATGCAGGGAGTTCCTTGCTCAAACTCAATCCATGACTCCTCTGGCTTGCATTATAGTTTTCAGCGATAGCACCAACTGACATGTTATTCATACTTTCACTAGGCTCGCAGAGATTCATGCATTCACCATCATGGCATTCAGTTTCCTCCAGTGTTATAAATGGGTTATAATAATGATTAGGATACTGCAAAAATTGTTTTACCTTTTGACTTGTTCCTAGTTCAGCAGCAACATTCTGCATTTCTTCAATATCTTCTACACTAAGGTTTCCAACAGAAATGAAAATCAAAAGATCATATTCAAAAGCTAATTCGTCAAGTATATATGCGTAAGTAGAAATATTCTGATTGTATAGCTTCCCACGGACTGACATGGAGAGATTGAAGATGCGAACACCGTATTCTTGATTAGCCTTAATAATAGCATCTTTTATATCGGCTATATTTAAAGATCCAGTTTCACCTCTCTGAACTTTTATAGAAAAAATTTTTGCGTCAACATTGATGGTATCAGCATTAATATCTTGGTAGAAGTTATTTCCAAATGCAGCCAATGTCGCAACCGTAGTACCATGAGTTGAATCTGACATTAAATCAATCTCATAAGGATGCTGTTCTTCCTTGCTCGTCAAATCAAAGCCATCCTGTTCTAATATTGGATCTAGCACGGCTAATCTCTGAACACCCGTATCAATAACGCCTATCGTCGGTGCTCCCTCAAGCAAATTCAAAGTTGCATCCGATACTATCTCAGAATCTCCGAATGTGTTAGGACGTATGCGAACGTTATACAACGATTGAATACTTTGTATCACATCAAAATTATCCAATAGAACATCCAAGTCATCTTGTCTTATGAAATCGATCTGATATATTCCAACTCCTATCTTTCTGTATGTTATATCCTTTCTATCTAGGTATACTTCCATAGCCTCCTCTATATCCTGTTGTTTGTTCAACATTCTTGATGAATTTTCCACCAACTCAAGAAGCACATCATTGGCATCTCCATCTATAACAAAAGAATACTTCATAGAATTACTATCCCAATAGCTAAAATCAGCGATCAAAGTTAAGGGCTTATACTCCGTACTTTCGTCATTATCTTCTGCAGAAAAGGAATTGATTTGAGTTATAAATACATTATTAAATCGGTTTACATCAGCTATAGCGAACAGGACCGTCTGATTCATATTGGAGTAATTAAGTTCTGATAAACCATAAACCTCACAATATTCTTTTATCAAAGCACTATCAGCAATTTTCAAAAAGTTAATCGATAGCATATCGAAATGATCAACGTTTATTTCTTGTGACCTTAAGTTATGACGATTTTCCATAGCTCGCTCAAATTTAGCACGACAACGAAGAAGTTTCTCTCTCTGCTGATGATAGTTCTTAACTTCTCCTGAAGTTTCTTCCTCATTATTTCTACCTCGTGTTCGTTTAAATTCTGGGCAAGTGCCAAATTCATTCTTTAAAAACAGATGACTTTTACTCATTGTACAGAGAATTTTAATATTTACAAACTATTCTTATACACAAAATTAGTAATAAGTATTGAAAATACCATATAATATATAATTAATTTAAGGTGAGACCAATGTAATAGTGACATCTGATTATTAGGAATAATGATCCATATAGTGGACTAATGGTTAGCACTATTCTTGGCTCACATAATATATTAAAAAAATATAAGATGGCTAGCTTTGTGTGGTTGAATGGGAACAATTTGGGAACATTTGCAAAACAAGAAAAAAAGCTAAGTATTGAATAATCAAATTACTTAGCTTTTTTTGCTTAGTACCCAGACCCGGTATAAAGTGCCGTGAAAAACAAGAGAAACGAAAAAGAATATATTATATTGATAATCAGCTATTTGCAATTTTCTTATATTTAGTGATTTTTGCTCTTTTTTGCCTGTTTTTTGTTAGATAGTACACTTTTAGTACACTTTGATATTCGGAACTTTTTAGTATCTTTGCAAAATAAGAAAACATCTGAAAATAAACGAGTTAATGATTTTACTCGGTTTGATACACATTTAGGTACATAACTATCAACTATGGCAAAATTAGAAAAATAAAGCAAAGGAAAATCCCGAAATTGGAACAAAATACGCTTTCTGATGGGTCGGATAAGTCTTTATCTGGAGTATTATCTCGGTAGAGAAGAAACACCTGTTTTGGACGAAAACGGTAATCCCTGTTTTATATGAGACAGGAAAGATGGCTGGTAAAGCCCAAAGTACATATTAAGCATAACAGAAGAAAAGAGAAACTTTGCAGTTGTACTTTGATTGCCAAGCCCTCGTACTCCAGAAGAACGCCAACAGAAACAAGGAGACACTTGCATTGGCTGCCAAAAATTCGAGCGGAGCGTGAACAACAGTTTAAGGAGAGTATGCTCGGCTATCGTCTGAAGAAAGACAGAAATGTCAACTTCTTAGACTATTATCAGGCGTATATAGATAGTTATACCAAGAAAGACCTACGAATGATAAAGATAGCCTTGAATCGTTTTTAAGGACTTTCTGAAAGAGCGTTATCCGCTCTATGAGTTTAGTATCAAGCCCGATTTGATAACCAAGGACATGATGGAACGCTTTGTGGAGTATTTGCAATCACGAAGTGTTGGTGAAGGTGCAAAGAGCATCTATCAGCGTTTCAAAGAAAGTTGTGCGCTATGCCATAGACCATGAAATGATGCAGAAAGATCCCATGCAAAGGGTGTGGTATGCAAAGTCGATGAACAGAGTATTGCGCAAAGATGTACTGTCAATGGATGAAATACAGGCATTTGATTCAATATCATTATGAGAACGAGAATCCTAAATGTTAGGCGTGCTTTTCATTCTCTGCCTCTATTGTGGTCTGCGTTTCTGCGATGTGAAAAGACCTAACCTATAAGAATATCGATTATACCAATCGTCTTCTGAAGTTTGAGCAGAATAAGACCAAAGGTCATTCGGCGCAATAGTGGTGTTGTCATTCCTCTGAACGATGGATTACTTTCACTGATAGGCGAAGCACCTGACGATTTGAATTCCTCCATATAAAAGTAATAGTAGCGAATGTAATCGGCTGATTACAAAAGGAAAACATAATATAGAATAATAAAAGGTGAACGATTTGGAAACGAGCGTGTTTCTTTTCCTCTCTTTATTCTGCAATGCCTCAAAGACCACTTATCTAACGTTGCAAAGGTAGTCTTTATTTTCGATGAAAACAAGAGAAAGCCACACTTTTTTATCAGTCCGTTTCATTTTTCCGCACTTGAATTGCCGTTTTATGCCCAAAGCCCATCTCATCGTGAATTTGCTGTTAAAAACTTCCTTTTTATTGTTCTTGTCGCCCTTTTGTATATCAAAAACAGAAAAAATCCATGCAATTCCTTGCAAATTAAAGAAGAATAATCTATATTTGCGTTTAGAAAAAAACAACTTAAACGTTCATGCTTATGAAGACAACGTTGATTTTACCAATTTCAGCCCCCTTGACATAAAGAACGCCACTTTCGGCAGTCAAGGGAGATATGCAGGACTCTACGAAAAAGGCTTTTGCATTAATCAATTTTTCACACACACGATACAATCCATCCCACTTTTTATTTTACGGATTTTTCTCTTTACCGTTTTTATTGCGGGTATCTTATCAGACTGAAAAAGAACATAGACAGTATTAACTTATGGGACGACATTTACACGAAACAGCATTTCTAATAGTTACAGCCTTATTCATTCCCGTGCAGTCCCGTGCGCAGTCACCCGGTCAGGTCAGCGGTGCGGAGGCATGGCTGAAGACCGTCCCCCTGACGACGGATCTGCAGGGGTACTATCATTGGCGCGACTTCTCGGGCGACTCCGTTAGAACCAACCTCTACGATGCCAAGGGCGCAGCCTACGGTGGTGAGTTCACGCAGCGGCACACATGGATACGGACTTTCAACTTCAACCCCGCCCTGAACTTCTCCGAGGGGAATCAGCCGAAGGAGAGTCTACTGAAATACTCCAACCTCGCGCAGATGACCGTCATCGGGGTGTTTGCCCCGACGACCACCGCCTATAACAAGGACGAGGTGCTATATGCCGTCAGCGGACGCAAGGGTGCGGGAAGCCTCGTGAGCAGGGACAAGGCGGTCGGGCAGCAGGGCATAGAACCGCTCAACTACGGAAGCACGGCCGGCGAGGACCTTCTTTATTCGGGGAGCGAGAGGCAGACCGCAGAGGAATTCAAGTCCACGAGTCCCCGCATCGTCTCATACATCAGGGCATACGCCCCCGTGCATTCCGTGTGGGGAGAAGGCAGACGTGCGACCATCACCACGGGAACATACAGGGACAGAGACGTCAAATTCTCGACAGCCTTTGACAAGTCCCTGTTCGGGGGCGGTGCGCTCAATGGCTACACGCCCGAGCTCATCGCATACGGCAGGACGCTCACGCCGCTGGAGCGCAGGCAGGTGGAGACCTATCTCGCCATCAGATACGGCATCACGCTCAACGGCTCATACTATACGGGGACTGGCAACCTTTCATGGGACAGGGACGAAAGCGCCGCCTACCACCACAGGGTGACGGGCATCGGGCGTGACGACGCGGGCGACCTCTTCCAGCCTCTCTCCACGACGAGCTACGAGGAAGCACCAAGATACTCTACTGAAAAGACATACGACAGCTTCAGAGACGCAGACCCATACGGCCTGCCGACGAGCCAACGCCTTCTCGTCATGGGACGCGAGGATGGCTCTCCCATGCCCGACGGCGGCTTTATGATATGGGGCGACGACAATGCCGCCACGACCACCGTCGAGACGGAAGGAAAAACACCGTGGCACGTCATGAACCGCAGGTGGCTCGTCAGGACGAACATCGACTCCACCGAGTACAGGAAGGACATCTGGACGCAGAACGGCATCACCGTCACCTCCTACGGTTTTATGGATGCAGTGTCGCAGAATGATCCCAAGGAGGGCGCATACATCGTCAGCTCCCCGCTCGACACGGGAAACGGCACGATGGAATACACCAACCCGAGGCTCCATCCCGCCTATAACGTGGGCTTCACCGAGGCATCGGGCACGAAGTGCGCCTACGGCTTCAACGTCAGCGCACGGGGTGAGATCCGAATCGTAGAGAACGGAACTGTGCAGAGCAGAATAGTAGAAAGAAACACGGGCGGAAAGAGTTTCATGGTACGCAGAAAAGGAAACAGCGTAACTCTGCTCATAGACGGCCGGGGCAGCAAGGAGCTGCAGATAACCATACCCGTTGAAAGCACGGCAAAGGCAGCCTGCATGATTTTCGAGATCGCAAGCGGCGAGACAGCATTAAATATTCCCAAGCTGCGCAGAAACGGCTTTGGAGACAGCGGCAACATGGTTGAGCTCGGATACGGAGTCCTCGCCAAAGGCAACAAGTTCGCAGGTGCGGACTACCGCAACGTCTTCATGCTCATAGACAGAAACGCAGGCGACAAGACCGACATACATGAAAACATCATCATCAGATGCTCGCGCAAGGACGCGAGCCGTGAAAAACTCATCTTCGACAACATCTTCATGGACACCGACGGCAGTGGATTCGACACGTTCACCTTCGCCAGCTTCGACGGCATACTGGCACGGCTGACACCGCACGATGCGAGCTGCACGGGCGGAAAGCCGCGAAAGGACGGCAGCCTTGACATCAGCATGGTGGTCGGCCTGCCGAGTTTTTCATACAGCTTGCTGGCGGATTCCGTGGAGAATATGGAGAAAGGTGCCGTAGCTTCACGGGGAAACTTCACCACGAAGACATACACGGTGAAGAACCTGCTCCCGGGAAACTACAGTCTGCTCATTAAGCAGAACGCGGGCATCGACATCACGGCGGAGAGCACGGGAGGCGTCGAGTATGCCCATGCGGTCGGTCGCCGAAAGCAGGGAGAGGTCACATGGACTATTCCCTCGCTCACCTCCGACTACAGGGCGGGACTCTGCACCACGCTCGGACTGGGAAAGAACATCCTCCACGGCTTCGACGTGAAGAATGCCACGGCACAAGTCGTGGTCGAGGGTAAGCCCATGGGTGCTGCCGTCACCCTGAATGGAGGTGACGCACTCGGCATCATCTTCACCCCCGACACGGTAAGCTATACGGTAAACGGCATCGTCGTCCACCGTGCGGCCAAGAAAGCCGGTCTCGGCTGGCTCTTCGGCATGGGCTTCAACAAGGGACTCTCGACCATCGACGGGCTGAGCATCGACGGTGGAGACTTCGCCCTGACGAGCGTTTCGAGGGGCGTGGCCTACGAGACGAAGAAGGCTGTCGAGGACAGCATGGCGGTAATTATCGGCAGCGAGTGCAGCCCGAACGTGCCCAAGGCACAGGCAAGGTCGGCAGAAAACACCTCCTCCATCGAGAGACAGGCCCATTCTGCCCTCACCGTGACAAGGAAGGATGGGACTGGTATGGCGTTCAGTGCCGAGCTGAGACTTGCCAAGGAGACCGATGCCGAACTGCTCGTCTATGACACATCAGGAAGGCTGCTGAGCCGGACGGACATGGCGGGAGGCACCATCAAGCGTGCCGACTTCACCGTACCGCAGACGGGCGTGTACGTCGTCAAAGCACTCACCTTAGAAGAGGAATTTACAAGGAAGATAATGGCAAACTACTAAACCCCAACGGCTATGAAGACAAAGCATTACCTCATATCGGCGGCATTACTGACAGCCATCACCGCAGCCATCGCTGCGACGCATATATACAAGGGACAGGACGGTGCACGTGAAAACAACGGCACGAGTATATCACAATCCATGGCAGCACAGACCGAGACATTCACGAAGAACGTCCATAACGCAGAAAAAGCTACGCAGGGAATATCACGGACGGCAAGGAAGGAGGATAAGTCAAAGACGACAGCAGCAGCAACTTCTTCCGTTATGGCGACCACCTACACGGCAGACCATGCCTCGGGCATCATAGGACAGCCCGACGGACGGGTTTCGGACAACCCCGAGGACAACATCTTCGAGATAACAGTCGAGAAAGTTTCTCCAAATATGCGCGCATGGCTGGTCTATGACCTCAAGGGCGTAAGTTCTGGTCAGGGCATCAGCAGGAGCATCAACGATCGCACGGCTGTCGGCGGCTACCTTACGGTTCTTTCCAAGGACTGGAAGACCGTCAGGGAGGAAATAAGCCCCGAGTGGCTGAAGGACGGCAGGAACACCGTCCTCTTCACCATTCCGACGGATGCTTCCTACGCCTATTCGGTCAGGAACGTACATATCGAAACCGTAGCGGATGCTAAGACAAAGACTAATACCAATAAGCAGGAAGAAATAATCCTTTCCTCCGCCCCCCATAGCCTATGACGGTCAGACCTACCTCCACGGCTTCGTACGAGGGAAGGCAAGCCGTATCTCAGTGAACGGCACAACCATCACCGTCCATGACGGAGAATTCGAGGGCATCGTGCCATCGACGGGCAGACAGCTCAAGCTCACGGCAGTCATTGATGGCAGGAACATCAGTAGGAAAATAACACCCATACAAGGAGGCAGGGCGGACTATGCCCGTGCCCTCGTGTCCGTCGGTGGAAAGGCGGAGAAGCAGTTCCTCGCACACAGGGCGGACAGCATCGCCATCGGCGGCAACGTCCTTTCCGTGAAGGCTGCGGACATCGCAAGGGATGGCAGATACTCCATCACGGCACTCCGCGAGACGGACATTCCTGCCCTTGACTACGGCATGACCAACGTCACCGCCAAGGGAGACGGCTACCGCTTTCTGCCCCACGGCAACCACTTCGAGGGCAAGGGTGCAACGGTGAAGATAAAATACGACCGCATGCGAATCCCGAGCGGTTTTACAGAAGACGACATCAATACCTATTACTTCGACCAAGACACCAGGCACTGGGTGGCTTTGGAACGTGTGAAGGTGGATAAGGCTACAGCCTGCGTGGTATCGAAAACGACGCACTTCACCGATATGATCAATGGTGTAATCAAGGCACCGGAATCTCCACAGACCGACGGATTTACGCCGACGATGATGAACGACATCAAGGCGGCAGACCCAACGGCAAAAATCAATCTTATTACTCCTCCTACGGCTAACAACCGCGGCTCAGCTAATCTACAGTATGGCTTCGAGATGCCCCCTGCCCGCAATGGTATGGCTCCTTCTTTGGGCATACAGTACAGTAGTGAAGGAGGTAGTGGATGGCTTGGAGAGGGTTGGAATCTCTCTGTTCCTTCTATTACGTTGGATACTCGCTGGGGTGTTCCAAGATACGATACAAGTAAAGAAACCGAGACTTATTTGATGTCGGGTTCTATGCTTTCCACGATGGGTGACGATGGCAAGATGGGTGTGGCTCACCGTGGTGAGAAGATGAACCGAAAAGCGGACAGACAGTTCTACACTCGGCAGGGAGGAGACTTCAGCCGTATTATCCGAAAGGGTAATTCTCCTGCCGACTATACTTGGGAAGTAACCGACAAACAAGGAATCAAATATATTTATGGTGGAGAAGGTGCCGTTCTCAAAGGTACCATCACCGATGCAAGCGGTCAAAGCCGTGAGGTGATTACCGAATGGAAGCTCAAACGTGTGGAAGAAACACACGGTGATTATATCGAATACGTCTATGAGACAGCCGACGAACCTGTTCGTGGTGGACTTGTGGCAAAGCCATTTATCTTAAGGAAGTACGTGCTGGTAATAGCGGACAATCACCCCACACAGTGGTTGTCTTAGAAGGCAGTAAACAGAAACGACTCAAAAACAACAATGCAAGATATGGCTTCCTAACCTCATCGAATCGTTTGTTAGAGAAGCTAACGGTGCACTTCCAAGGAAGTACGCTCCGCAGTTATGCCTTTACCTATAGCGAGGGTGCGTTCAACAAAGATGTGCTCACGGGTGTGAGGCAACTTGACGACAAAGGTGCAGAAGTGTCTTATCAGAAATTTGACTATTATGATGATGTACAGGCTGCTAAGGGGTATGTGCCTTTTAAGGAAAAACAGGAAACATGGAATACACACAATGACGGACTTGACGCAGGATTTATAAGTCCTCTCAAAGAAGTTGGTGGCATATTCAGCGATAAACCTACTGCCTTAGGAGGAACAACAAGCCTTTCTTATGGTGGCTCTTTCTATGCTGGAGCAGGAGTTGATGATCAAAGTTCTTCAACAAGTGGCACTATTGGTGGTTCTTTTAATTACTCTCATGATAATTCTAAGGGATTATTGACTTTTGCAGACCTTAACGGAGATGGATTACCCGACAAGATATATCAGGATGGAGGTTCTGTGTACTATCGTCCGCAAATATGCACAGACGAAAAGAAAATAACCTATGGAGAACCTATCAAAGTTATTGGTATCTCTAAATTTTCTGCTTCATCCAGTAATACTTTCTCTGGAGGACCTGCCATCAAGGCTGGGTGGCAGTATATTATGGCTACTGTTGCTACAAGTACCTCCCGCACAACTACTAAAACCTCTGTATATTTCAGTGATGTTAATGGTGATGGGCTTGTAGATATAGTTTCTAATGGTAAGGTTTATTTTAATCATATAGAATTTGATGCGCAAGGTCATGCCATTCCTCATTTTACGCTTAGCAGCGCCGATACACCAAGCCCCATCATCTATGATGCCAAGAAAATAGATAAAACTATTGGAGAGGTTGATCCTACCGAGCAGGCAGAACTGATTAAATCCTCTCCGATGGAAGATATGGTACGTGTATGGCAGGCACCTAAAGATGGAATCATCAGCATCTCGGGTACAGTTAGTTTGATTACTCCAACAGGCGAATACGATACCGATGAGTATGCTCATGCTGACGGTGTGCGCGTAGCCATTCAGAAAGGCAGTACAGAACTCTGGAGTAAGAAATTGCCAAGGGAGATGCAACAGCTTATAATGCTACGGCACAGAATATCACTGTCAAGAAAGGCGACCGCATTTATTTCCGTGTCCAGTCTGGTACGGAGGAAACAAGCAACGGTGCCTTTGACAACGTGAAATGGGCGCCTGTCATTACCTATACAGGTGCGGCAGAAACACTCCCCGGCGGATTATCTACCACTGTTTATCAACCTCAGGAGGGTGCCATTTATGGTGCCAATACACTGACCAATGTGGCAGAGAGCACTTCTTTGAACCTGTCAGGTAAGTTCACCAAACCCGTCACAACAGATGACGTTACGCTCAGAATTGTCGCATCTAATGAGTTAAAAGACAGCTTGGGTAATAATAATCCGAATTATAAAAAAAGAGAAATCTATACCCGTACCTTAGCATGGAATGAAGCGTTTGACGGAGAAATTAAACAGACGATTCCTAATCCGGATGGCTTGACAAATCTAAACTTTGAAATCAGTTCTTCTTCTAATGTGGACTGGTCGAAAATAAAGTGGACACCACAAATAGAGACCATAGGCAAGAATGGTAGCAGGCAGCGTACGGCAGGGGCAACCCATTATATTCTCTTTGCCGACATGGTTAGTGAAGGTAAACCTGTAGTACTTGCTTCCAATGTTTCAACCCTGACAGTTACTCCGAGTATCACGATGCTACCACCAACGGTAAACGGAATGGTAACGATGACTGTCAAGACTGTAGACAAACTGTTGGGTAAAAAGACTTACACTTTCAGTGGTGGCAGTCTTTCAGGAGATCCACTGATAATCACCGGTATCAGTGCAGGCAAGATATGGATAGATTACTTCTATTCAGGTAACATCTCAGGTCAGACAGTAACTTCTGCAGCTACTGTCAGTGGCATAGGAACAGCACAGGCAGGCTTCTATGCCCAGACAGAGAACAAAGGCTTCGGCACAATGTATCGTGGTTGGGGTGGCTTTGTTTATAATGCTTCCGAAGGTAGGTATGGCAAACCTATTGATGAATCACTGCTGAAGCTCCCCGATAGCAAGGATGCCAAGATGGATCCTTTGACAATGGCATTTGTACCAATAGGAACAGACCAAAGTTCATTTGATAGATGGATAGGACAACGAGCAGAATTGTACCTTACAGCTAAAGAGGCTGGGGCTTCAAGACTAACTGAACAAAATGTAATATTAACTAACCCTTTTCGAACATATTGATGATATAACAGGAGTTTCCGGTACGTGTCTACAAGGAACCGGTGCTGTAGCTATAACACAGGAAATGGTTGCAACAAGTGATGTCAATCAGACAGGCATTGCTTTTTACATACAATGATGCAAGTGGTAAGAGTGTAACTCGCTCCACTATGATGGATTTCAATGGGGATGGTTTCCCGGATATTTTTCAAAAGGGAGTCATACAATATACAAATTCGCAAGGAGGTATCAGTGGCGAAAAGTATAGTGGAATTGGAACCATCGGCAGCGAGAACAAGTCTGAAGGATGGGCATTGGGAAGTGATCCCATTATTTCGATAAGTTCTACGATTGCTCATATAGCAAAAGGAAAGGATCATTCCAGCAACCAAGGCTCCAGCAACAAGGCAAAAGCTAGTATGTCTGGATCTGTCAGTATTCCTCCCTCTAACAAGGATTGGAGCACAGAAACATTCATGGATGTGAATGGAGACGGTCTACCTGATAAAATTATTAAGGGAAATAAAGTTCGACTTAATTTAGGGTACAACTTCACAGAACCGATTGATTGGGGAATTGAACGAATACAAGGTGGTAAGGGAATTACTTATAACGCCAATATAGGTGGTGGCTTCAATAAGGGGTCATCAAGCTTCGCCGGGGGATACAATGTTGTAACCTCTAAGAATGGAGAAGAGTATAATCTCTCTGATGTAAATTCTGACGGATTACCAGATAAGGTATGGCGCAATGACAAGACTATCATGGTGGCATTTAATATCGGTAATGGTTTTATGGATGCCATTCAGTGGAAAGGGCTTTCTTCTCTTAGCGAATCTGCCTCAACCTCAGAGGGTGCTGAGGTTGCATTTACTGTCAATTTCACTCCAAAGTTAATTCCTGTCAAAATTTCCATAAATCCAGTTGTTTCTGTCAGTCATAGTATAAATCGTAACAACTATGCTTTGCAGGACGTAGATGGCGACGGCTACCTCGACATTGTGGAATCCGATAAGGAAAGTGAACTGAAAGTAACCCGCTCTGCTATCGGCAGAACGAATATGCTCAAGAGCGTGACCAATTCCCTTGGCGGAACCTTTACACTGGACTACGAACACAGCACGCCTACCTACGGCCTGCCCGGTGGTAAATGGGTAATGTCGTCCGTAACCATTGACGATGGTATCCGTGATGATGGACCGATGATGAAGACGATGTTTGCCTATTCAGATGGACAGAAAGATCGCCACGAGCGTGAGTTCCTCGGTTTTGGAAAGGTCGTAACCAAGAATATCGACACCGAACAGGGTGAATCCGCAGTCTATCGTCAGGCTGTGCAGCTCTATGATGTGTCCACCTACTATGCACAGGGCAATGAGCTTGGAGCGTCTGTAGAGGATGCCAAAGGCAACAAGTACACCGAGACACGCAATGAATATGATGGCTATTATATCACAGCCAACGGTGACAGCTATACTTTCAACAAACAGAAGAAACTCTGTAGCGACCGCGCCTCTGCCTTTGTACCGCTCCGCTATACCGCCAATAAACAGTATGAGGGACAGGCAACCGGCATCACTACCTCAGAGGCTTGGAATGAGTATTACCTCACTGGCTATCACGGAGAACTGAAGTCCTACAAGTTCAGTGATAAGGGTAAGTTGGGTGCTGACGGTTCGGGTAAGTTCGACTACCAAACCGCAATACAATATGCTCACAATGATAACAAACATATCTTCGGGCTACCTACCAACGTAACCGTAACGGGCGGTGATGGTAAGATTTATCATCAAGTTTCTGCGACTTACGATTTGAACTATGCCGACCATATTACACAGATTAAGCAACAACTCGGAAGCGGCGAAGCCGTCTCTGACTACACCTATGATGCTTACGGCAACATCATCAAGACCATGCTTCCTGCTAACAGCAAGGGACAACGCATGTGGTATACCTACCGCTATGAGCCGGTGATGAATATGTATGTGGAGCGCATAGACGATGCATTTGGCTACCGTAGCGAGGCAGCCAACTTCGACTACCGCTATGGTATGGCACTCCGCCGTATGGATCTCAACCACTTCTATTATGAAACGGAAATAGACAACCTCGGACGTGTGAAAGCTGTGCGCGGTCCTAATGAGTTGGCAACAGGTGTGCCGTACATCATTGCCTTTGACTATCAGCCTAAGGCTACTTTCGGCACCAATGGTATTACAGTGCCTGCTTACGCAGTGACCAAGCATTACGACATACAGCACCCAAGCGATGATATGGAGACCGTAACCTTCGTGGACGGCTTCGGGCGTCCCGTTCAGGTGAAGAAAGACGGTGTGGTAACGAAAGCTGCCAAGGGTAGTGCTCCGAAAGACGAGACCGTGATGATTGTCAGCGGACGCAACGTCTATGACGCATTCGGACGTGTGGCAAAGGCTTACTATCCAACAACGGAGGCACTGGGCAGCAAGACAGCTTTCAACAAGGCTTTTGATAACGTGTCGCCAACCGTAACGGTTTATGACGTGCTTGATCGTGCCATGAAAGTAACGCTTCCGGACAATGCTGAGACCAAGACGGAATACTCTACGGACGCAGGTAGCAATGCACTCGTAACGACTGTAACTGATGCGTTGGGTAATCGTCAGGCTACCTATACCGATGGTAGTGGCAAGACGGTGAAGACCGAGCAACTCAGCGGACCCGATGGTATCATTACCACTTCTTTCGAATATGATGGCATCGACCGATTGGTCAAGGTAACAGACACCGAGGGCAACGTAACGACATCCGTCTATGATATGGGCGACCGTCGCACTGAGGTAAACCACCCTGCAAGCGGTATCACCACCTTTACCTATGATGCCTTGGGTAATGTGCTCACCAAGCAGACAGCCAACCTCAAAAAAGAGGGCAAGACCATCAATTACGAGTACGACTACGGTCGTCTGGCGGCTATCAACTATCCCGACCATCCGGAAAATAACGTGAAGTACCATTATGGTGGTATCAACTCTTCTTACAACCGTATCGGCAGATTGATGCTTCGTGAGGACGGCAGTGGCGCTATCGAGTATTACTATGGTAAGATGGGTGAGGTCTTGAAGACCGTGCGCACGCTGATTGTGCCTAATCAGGCGGTGGCAACCCTACGTAACACAGTGGAAGTACGACAGCCATAACCGCCTATTGGAAATGATTTACCCCGATGAGGAAAAAGGTCACCCTACGGCTATAACCTCGGTGGACAGGTAGACCACGTCCGTGGTTACAAGTCCTATGGCTACGACTATGTGAACAAGATTGGCTATGATAAGTTTGAGCAGCGCACCTACCTGAAGTATTGCAACGGAGCGGAAACGTTCTACAGTTACGACCCTGCACGCAGACGTTTGCAGAACCTCGTGGTGAATGCTAAGGCAGGTACTATCATGGACAACGCCTACAGCTACGACGCAGTGAGCAACGTGCTTGGTATTAAGAACAATGCTCCGCTCCCACAGAGTGGCAAGGCAGGCGGACAAATGAGCCATAGTTATACTTATGACCCACTATATCGTTTGGCAAGCGCAACGGGAACTTATAAGGGAACGGACAATAAGACGGCTTCTTACACCCTTGCTATGGGCTACGACAATATGCACCGCATCACGAGCAAGAAGCAACATCTCTCGCAGACAGGTGTACAGTTCGAGGGCACGCTCAACGCAGGCTACGAACTCGCTTATACTTACGGCAAGGATACGGGTAGGAAGTTCCAACTCGACAATGTTCGTGATATTAACTACCGAACGGAAGAAACTCCTACGGAGAGTACCAATATCAACAACGGACACAAGTACACTTACGATGCCAACGGAAACCTTGTCTACATCAACACCTCTCGTGTAAAGAAAGACGGCAAGGAAGATGAAAAGGCAAGTGAGCAGAAGTACCGTTGGGACGAGGAGAATCGCTTGTTGGCAGCTGATGAGAACGGCTTTGTGAGCAACTATTGGTATGATGCCGATGGCGAGCGCACAGTAAAGACCTCAGGCGAAAACGAAGCTATCTATGTGAACTCCGAGTTCTCGGGCGGCAATACGGGTACAGCAAGGTTCAGTCTCTATGTCAGCCCATACCTCGTAGCAGGGCAAGGTGGCAAGTACACCAAGCATATCTATGTGGGCAGTCAGAGAATAGTCAGCAAGCTTGGCGACCTCGCCAGCTATGGCGCAGACCCAAGACGAATACCTTATGCAGGCAATGAAGCTGATGGTCTTACCATTAACTACAAGGATAAGTACAACCAGCAGTTACAATCCATTAAAGACAATTACAAAACGTTTGACTTGCCATATAATGGTAAGGACAACGATGACTACGTAAACGGTCAAGGCTTCTGCTGCAATGATGGTACGCCGGAGGCAGCACAGGCAAGGGCTATGGCACGCACAAGGGCTGCAAATGGCAACTTCAAGCCGAATGATGACTACGAAAAGATGCAGTTCTACTACCATCCTGACCATTTGGGCAGCAGTAGCTACATCACCAACCTTGATGGCGAAGTATCGCAACACATCGAGTATGTGCCGTTCGGTGAGGTGTTCATAGAGGAACGCAACAACACATGGAATACCCTTACCTCTTCAACGCAAAAGAATTTGATGAGGAAACAGGTATGTACTACTATGGTGCGAGATACTATGAGCCGAGGTTGAGTTTGTGGATGAGTGTGGATCCGCTTGCTGAGGAATATATTGACATAAGTGCATACACTTATTGTCATAATAATCCAATAAATCTATTTGATCCTGATGGTCAAGGAGATTATTATACAGATGCTGGTAAATGGCTTGGTAGTGATGGGAAACAGGATAATATGGCATATACAGCAACTGGTGTACGTAAAGAAAAAAACAAGAATGGCTCTCTAGTGAATGTATTCGAACACCCTGTTAAATTGTCTATTGGTCAGAAAGAGCTTAATACTTTGGCATCAACTGTATATGCAGAAAGTTCTATAGGGTATGGTATATTTAGCAAAAGAAGAAATGTTTGCAATAGCTTCTGTTCATGTGAACAAGAATAAAAGTAGCGTATGGTAAAGACTCTCCGAGTGCAAAAGCATTTAGAAGAACAACGTTAAGCAAACAAACAAATGCAATGCAAACAGCCAATGCCGCTGTTATAAATGCATTTACACCAGGTTCTATAGATTATAGCAATGGAGCAGATCAATGGGATGGTGCAGAACAAGCAATGATTCCTAAGGAGTTTCAGAATAAGCCATCAAATGGTACTTTTTTATGTATAAAATGAACGTCATGGGGTGGAGTATGCGTGATAAGGAGTATGCATCGTGGAAAAAAATGCTGTAAATAAAAAAATTTGGTAATGGATCATTTAATGTTCCGCAGAAAAAAACTGCAGGATACAATTATGGAGGTATGAAGAATAAAGGGAAGAATTAGGCTTACTTCCACTGCACAATATGGATTAACTATTTTTTTGGAGGACTATAAAATGATTTTATTTTTCAAATTTATGGCTTCGAAAGAGCGTTTTTTGCATTTTACTTTGTTCTTGTCTGCTAGATAATAAAGCTCAAAAATGTCTGGAAACTTTATTACAATACAAAAAGAAGTCCAGATTAGGAGTTATACATCTAAAGGACAGTTGAGACATCTTGTGCAAAGCGATGACGATGGGAATAAGGTCGATTCTGTAATTTATAAAAAGAATATTTATGTTTATTCTTTTGCAAAAACAAAAGTGTACAAGAACTCTAATTTTCGTGTCATAAATTTCTATTCTAAATTTAAACTGCATAAGGAGACTTTTTTGTCTCCTTATGTTAAACATGCATTCCTATTAGAGGAGTATATTTCTGATTTGCAAAACATTTATGAATCCATTCTTCCGAATGGTGATGAAGTTTCAAATCATATATCGATTTCTATAAACAAAAATAGCACCCATGTAACATTTCGTAATCTGAATTGTCGTTTCAATGTTTTATTTAGTCCTGTAATATTACAATCTTATTTGTCCTACAATACAATAAAAAAGACATAAAAGCTATATATTAAATTCGGAAGGCTCTCAAAAAAATAAGTTATATTTTTGGAAGGAATATTCTCAATATCTTTTTAATTATAAACATAATTCAATTAAGATAGTAATAGAATCATTATCATCCTATGATGATAGAAAAGATGAATATATTTATGAATGGAAAAGAGATACGTAGGGTCTTGCTAATTAAATATAACTCGTTAATCATTAATTATTTATACTTCTTAATGTCTGGTTAATTTGTAAAAATGATTACCTTTGGATGTTAAAAACAACAAGAAGCAAGATGAAGTACTACTCTCAATATCGTAATCATGATTTGTTTGATCTTCAGGAGCTACTCTCACGATTTTGCAAGTCCAATCGCTGGGTTAAACTTGGCGACAACCTGCCCTGGGATAATATCGTGCGGGAATACAACAAGCGTTTGCAGTATCGCCACGCAGGAGCGGACAACAAGACGGCATCTTATAGCCTTGCAATGGGCTACGACAATATGCACCGCATAACAAGTAAGAAGCAACACCTCTCACAGACAAGTGTGCAGTTTGACGGCACGCTCAACGCAGGCTACGAACTCGCTTATACTTACGGCAAGGATGCGGGCAGAAAGTTCCAGCTTGACAATGTTCGTGATATTAACTACCGAACGGAAGAAACTCCTACGGAGAGTACGAATATCAACAACGGACACAAGTACACCTATGATGTCAACGGAAACCTTGTCTACATCAATACCTCTCGTGTAAAGAAAGACGGTAAGGAAGATGAAAAGGCAAGTGAGCAGAAGTATCGTTGGGACGAGGAGAACCGCTTATTGGCAGCCGATGAGAACGGTTTTGTGAGCAACTATTGGTATGATGCCGATGGTGAGCGCACAGTAAAGACATCAGGCGAAAATGAAGCTATTTATGTGAACTCCGAGTTCTCGGGTGGTAACACCAGTACGGCACGCTTCAGCCTTTATGTCAGCCCATACTTAGTTGCTGGGCAAGGTGGCAAGTACACCAAGCACATCTATGTGGGTAGCCAGCGTATTGTCAGCAAACTCGGCGACTTGGCTTCTTATGGGGCAGACCCAAGACGTATCCCGTATGCAGGCAAAGAAGCTGATGGTCTTACCATTAACTACAAGGATAAGTACAACCAGCAGTTACAATCCATTAAAGACAATTACAAGGCGTTTGACCAACCTTATAACGGTAAGGACAATGACGACTACGTAAACGGTCAAGGCTTCTGCTGCAACGACGGTACGCCCGAAGCAGCACAAGCCCGTGCTATGGCACGCACAAGAACTGCAAACGATAATTTCCACGATAAGGACAATTATGAAAAGTTACAGTTCTACTACCACCCTGACCACTTGGGCAGCAGTAGCTACATCACCAACCTTGATGGCGAGGTGGCTCAGCACATCGAATACGTTCCATTTGGAGAAGTGTTCATAGAGGAGAGAAACAACACGTGGAACACGCCTTATCTTTTCAATGCTAAGGAGTTTGACGAGGAGACAGGTATGTACTATTATGGTGCAAGGTACTACGAGCCAAGGTTGAGTCTATGGATGAGTGCGGATCCCTTGGAAGAAGATTATCCTAACCTATCAGCTTATGGATATTGCCATAATAACCCTATAATTTTATACGATCCAGATGGCAAAGGAGATTATTTCACTAATTCTGGGATTTATTTGGGATATGATAAAATAAACGATGGTAAAGCTTATTCTGTTACAGGTAATTTTAATATGAATGATTATCTCAATGGGAAAATTGATAAAAAAACTTCAATATCTGAAATTAATTTAAATAGCAACATTGGGCAATTAGCTAGAATTGGTTATGCCGAATTTAGAGGGGGAAATTCTACGGAGCAACTAGTAGGAATGGATATAGTAATGAACAGAGTTGAGTCTGATAAATTTCCAAATACTATAGAGGGTGTTATAAAACAACCATGGCAGTTCTCTTCATTAAATAAGAATGACAATAATCGGATTTTCTATACCAATCCTAGCGAGACACTTAAGATTCAAAGTGGGAAGCATAAAGGCGAGTTAGACAAACTGAATCATAATGCGTGGGTTAGAAGTTTATCTAATGCTATCAAGGTATATAAAGGAAGTGAACGGGGAATCAGTAAATCGGCTTTGTTATATTATAGTCCAAGATCGATGTCAAGGGATAAGAATGGTAATCCTACCATCCCTAAATGGGACTTTAACAAGTTAAAGGAAATATACGTAGCTGGAGTTAGACCATCATATATTAAGATGTATACTTACAAAGAATCGAAAAAGAAAGGTCAAATAAAATGAATATTTTAAAGTGTATGTGGTTATTAATTATGTCATTTAATATAACCGTTACCCATGCTCAAAGGGAATCAATTAGTTCTTTAAAGGACAACTCACTTCAATGTGTACAAAAATTCCCTTTGGGAGAAAATAAAGCCTCCTTTTTAAATGTCTATCAGGATACTATTAATAATTATGTGATGTTCAAAACGATTAGATATTATGGTAAAAACTTTTCGGAAATCGGAACTATATCAGGTGCGGGGAATATTGATTTTAAAGATGGAAAAATCTCCTTAAAATCATATTATTTCGAACCTAATAATAAAGTATATGCTATAGAAATGTATGTAAAGGGTTCCACATATGGGGCTTCTATGCTCTTATAATCTATGAGACCGATGGCCTTGGAAACTGGGAGATAATAAGATGCCCTTTCGAGTCTTTTAGAATCGTAACTAACAAAGCTAATATTTCAAAAATAATACGTTATGAGGACGGTAGATTGTTTAGTTATTATACCTTTAAAGATAGAGTAATACAACGAATAGGGAATAGATAGTAATGCTCCAAAACGGGAGTTGTCAAAATAGTCATTTGAGTATCAATGTGATTTTAAAAGATTAGGCGTAAAGGCAGGGAAAGATTCTCTGCCTTTTGCTATATTTGTACCCCCCAAAAAAATTGAATATACGAGAATTCTTCGGAACTTTATGCTCCAGATTGGGAGTTGAGTTTCAATGCCGCATCGCCACTCAAACAATATTCTCAAAAGAGGTAAAGTACAGGTAAACAACGCTACCGATGCAAACTTTGCCAGAAGCATTTTATTACTGACTACACATACAAAGCATATCTTCCTAACACTGATTCTAAAATCACTCAACTACCCAAAGAGGGATTGGGCTTCCGCAGTACGGAACGAATGCTGGGTATTAGATTTATCAGTATTTATTCATGTCTACTCTCAAGAAATTTTGTCAGTTGTACTGCTTGTTGTTGCAGTCTAATAAGAAGTTGGGAATAGGTTTCGAGTCTGCCGAGCATTCGTTGAGCAGTGGCGACAGAATGATAAGCATTGAGGACTTTCACGGCTTCGTTGTATAGCACGCCTATCTTATGAGTCATGACGACGATTTCTGAGAGTTTCTCCAAGTAAGGCTTCTTTGAAGGGTCTTCCGTGATGACCTTAAAGGCTTCACCCAAAATCCTTGCTCGGACAAAATCGCTTTTTGTCTTTGCTCCCGACTTGCGATAGAGTCTGATAAGTTTCTGCTGGTCTTCAGAATTAGGTATCCTGATATGCCATCTGTCCCATCTTGGGCAGGTGGCACATCTGCCGTCTGGCTTCTTTTGTTTCTGCTTTTTCATTGCTTTCTAATTACGACTTTGGAGTGATTTAATCCCCCTTTGGGGCAAGGGTCTTTGTGGTACAAACGATAGTTTGTGGTACAAAGACACACCTTGCTGATGTAGAAAATGGGATTATAAGCCCCTGCTGTGTTACTGCATTCATTGAATACAGTAACTCGGCGTAGGCTTGCATTCGAGGAATGCAGTAATTCAGAGTTTCCTCCATCTTTCCACATCTTCCTTGTATTGGTCGAGGTGTTCCCGCAGTACCTGTTCGACATATCCCGAAACGCTCGCTCCATGCTCACCGATTCTCCGCACCACGAAGTCTAACTTTCGTTGGATTTCCTCTGATACATACACGGCTTTGCGGTGGCTGTTGCGAAAGGGCTGGAGATATTTCCCTGAAACTCGGATAATTGCTTCCTGTCCTTTGTTTTTTTCCCATTCGTTGATGAATTTCTTCGGTAGAAGTAGCCCTTTCTGTTGGCGACAACGCTGTTTCTTGATAGGACGGTTGAGAAAAATCTTGTTACTCTCCTTGTCATTTTGTTCCTCAACTTTATCAACAGGCTCAAACCTTCTCTTTTCCTCTTCATAATCGGAGGGCTGGTCAAAATCGGGTAACTCTTCGGG
>BNJU01002147.1_pt1 | contig 36339 bp, 37 predicted proteins | sample 8539281 | NCBI WGS metagenome assembly BNJU01 (sample SAMD00202456, study PRJDB9452) | human saliva metagenome | isolation source: human saliva | place: Japan
TGAAGCTCCAGCTTCTTCCAATTTAGCTTTAAGTTCTTCAGCTTCTGCTGCAGCAACGCCTTCTTTGATAACGTTTGGTGCACCATCAACAAGTTCTTTAGCTTCTTTCAGGCCAAGACCAGTGATTTCACGTACAACTTTGATAACGCCGACTTTCTTGTCGCCAGCAGCAGTCAATTCGATATCGAATGAATCTTTAGCAGCGGCAGCTTCACCAGCACCAGCAGCAGCTACAGCTACAGGAGCAGCTGCAGTTACACCAAATTCTTCTTCGATAGCTTTTACAAGGTCGTTCAATTCAAGGATTGAAGCTTCTTTAATTTCAGCAATAATGTTTTCAATGTTCAATGCCATTGTTATTTCCTCCAAATAATTTTTAAATTTATAATATTTTTTTCGTAGCTAGGCTACGCTGCGTAGCTTAAGATTAAGCTGCGTCTTCTTTGTTGTCTGCAACTGCTTTGACAGCAAGTGCAACGTTGCGAACTGGCGCTTGAAGTACAGAAAGGAGCATAGAAAGAAGTCCTTCGCGGTTTGGAAGAGTTGCAAGTGCAAGAATCTCTTCTTTTGATGCGACAGCGCCTTCAATTGCACCACCTTTGATTTCAAGTGCATCAGCGTTCTTAGCAAAAGTCGTTCAAGATTTTCGCTGGAGCAACAACATCTTCGTTAGAAAATGCTACTGCAGATGGTCCAACAAAAAAACAGATGCCAAGTCTTCAAGTCCAGCTTTTTTTCAGCTGCACGACGCAAGATTGAGTTTTTTGATAACTTTGTACTCAACTTCACTTCCACGAAGCTCACGACGAAGAACGGTATCTTGCTCAACAGTCAAACCACGAGCGTCAACAACGACGATAGATGCAGCAGCTTTCATTTTTCTCAGCAACTGCGTCAACCAGTTCCGCTTTTTTAGCAATAATAGCTTCACTCATTTAGTGTTTCACCTCCGTAATTATTTTGCTTGGGAATTTTCCAAAAGAAAAACGCGCCCAAACCTAGACACGAAAGTACAATACGCTTCTTTTTACATGATACGTTTTGTCCTCGGTAGGATCTTTTATGAGTCGAGCTCCCCTACTGTCTTAGGCAGTTTTTTCAAACCATTGATAATTATAGCAAAAAGAAAAAAAGATTGCAAGCTTTTTATACAATCTTTTTAAATTTAGTCATTATTTTCTGCAAATTTCTTACTTGACTAATATCTACTTCTTTTCCCTTAGTCGAAAGTTTCGAGTTCAATATAATCAAAGTTCTCTCTATATAATCAAATAAGGCATCTTTACAAGCTTTCTGATTAATTCCGGCAAAAACTTTCGCAACTCATTTGTACGGAGTTCAGATTCACTGCCATCAAGATACCATGCAGAAAAAAATGAACTCGTCTCACCTTATAACGACTACCTAAACGATACATCTTCATAAATGCATCTATCTTAGAACATTCTGGCAGGTAGGCAATATCAAATGTCCTGTAACAAATGAGATGATCGCCATAAACCAAAACTTGCAAATCTTTGTCAAGGTAGTCCGCATCATTAAGATTTTGCCAGTCCTCCTCAAGCTCAGGATAACAATCTCTCAATTCCTGAATATTACTGTTTAACAAAAGATTATTTTTTATCATTCTATAGATAGACTTGACTAAACTCATATTGAACCAAATAAAGGAAAGAACCAACATAAAATCTTCACGAATCATATCTAGCCAAAATGATAATCCTACTTTTAATGTATGATCAATAAAACTACACGAACCCAAACCAAAGAAGATAGCGCAAAACATTGGACTGACCATCATCAAAATTCTAGCTTTTAGCGGAGAAAACTTAATCCTTTTTCCCATTTCCCCCAGCTCCTCCTAAACTCAATTCTTTATCGCCTTTTTATATCGCATTCCTCCTCTTGAGTATGTAACTTTGTTTATCATAGAAAAAAATTTATTCCAGTAGTTTTATGGCATATTAGGAAAAGTCTTTTTAAGTAGATTTCTGCTTTCTTCATCGGCAGGCAGCCATCCATCATTGAAAACACGATCTTTTATCCAAAAACGATTATAGAAAAAAGTCCAAAAGAAATTAAAGGCTGTTCCAGTTGGCTTTAACAAATCTTCTGGAATGAAAAGCACAGCAATAACTAGCAAAGCGCAGAAAGAACCTAAAAATAATACCAAAAGTATTTTCCAGTCCTTTCGAAAAAGTGGGACAAAAACTAAAAAAAGTAACGTTGTAATAGAGTAGGATGGTGACAAGGTTTTAACTTTTGGTTCCATCTGGTGACTGAATACTAATCTCATTCATAACATCTCCTTTTGATTGCATAATATACCAAATTAATTTAACAAACTTCGATAGTTCTGTCAACTGTTTTGCTTAGATATTAGAGAACGATAGCCAATGAATACATTGAAGAAGAGACTAGAAAGTTATTCAAAGGAGTATTAGAGAACTGAATGGAATTGACTTCTTTGTTTGAATTAGACCTTTAAAGTGTGAAATTTAAATGTTTTTTTCAATACAGCCCTAAAGGCTGCATTACTAAAAATTGATCAAATGGTTTCTGAAACTATTTTTCCTTCAGACTACCATTTAAGCCATCCCGAATAGGGTCTAGAAAATAATCCAATACGCTCCTGCTACTAGTTTTAATTTCAATAGTGCCAGATAAGCCTGAAATCAAGCTCACTCCTTTATGAAGTTTCTTTTTATCAACTGAGATTCTGACTATGTATACCATTCCTTTCCCTTTTACTTGAAAAGCTGTCGGACTTATATAAGTCACTTTGCCAGGTATCGTCCCATAATCAGAATAAGGATAAGCTTGTAGTTTTACAACTGCTTCCATATCTTTTTGAATATCTGCACGATCCTTATCAGATACTTGTGCTTCAAATATCAACTCTGATTTACTAGGTAGAATTGTTACTATTGGATTTTCTGAACTAACATTCTGTCCAATATAACTAACAGATAGACTAGCAATTTGACCTGTTGAAGGAGCTTTAATTGCTAGATGTTCTAAAATATAATGTTGCTGAGCTAGATCCGTCTCGGTTTGTCGTTTATTTTCCGTCAAAGTTGCCATTTTTTGAGCAAGACTAGTATCATACTGTGCAGTTACTAAGTTAGCATCAGCTTGTGATAATTGCTGACGATAAAGATTGTTTTCAGATATCAAACTCTGAACAGCATTCTGAGCCGAAGAATCATAATCTGATAATTGAATAGAGACATTTTTATCAGCCTGATATTTTTGAATTACTGCAATGGAAGCGTTGATTTCGGTGAGGCTGTTTTCTAATTGTCCGACATTTTGTTTGGTTACTGCATCATCTAGTTCTAATATGGTTGTTCCCTTTTCAACTTGGTCACCCTCCTTGACGTTCATAGACTTAACTATGCCATTAGTTAAACTAGAAACTGACTGCACCCGTTCCGCAGGCACTATTTCTCCCGTTCCAACAACAACCACATCAATTCTTGATAAAGAAACCCAAAGCAAGACTACGAGCAATAAAGACTAATTAAAATTATAATCCATTTCCCCGCAATATGCGCAGGTCGCTCAACAATCTCTAACAACGATGGCATAAAGTCATATTTTAGTGTCCTATCTTTTTGCTGCCTATATTTTCGTAAATAGTCGGTTAAGGGAGCATTTTTATTCATATCCATATTATCCCACCCTTTCCTGTTGGCGATAGAGATGTGCGTATAGCCCATCTTCTTCAAGAAGTCGTTCATGGCTATCATAAGACACCACATTTCCTTCATCAACTACTAATATTTTTTCAGCTTCAGCCAATGTAGAAAGCCTATGAGCAATAATAAGCACCGTACGTCCTTGACAAATAGTCTTTAGATTATCTTGGATAATTCGTTCTGACTCATAATCCAGAGCTGAGGTCGCTTCATCAAAAATCAAAATTTTAGGATTACCTAAAATAGCGCGAGCAATGGCAACGCGTTGTTTCTGCCCCCCAGACAAACCCAGGCCTTTCTCACCAATAACGGTATCATATCCTTGAGGAAGAGCTAGAATAAAGTCATGCGCTCCTGCTGTCTTAGCGGCAGCTACAACCTCATCCATAGTTGCCAGAGGCAAATGAATAGATATATTTTCCCGCACTGTACCGTTAAACATAAAGTTTTCCTGCAAAACAATGCCAATCTGCCGTCTCAACTGCTCTGGATTAACCAAAGACAGGTCTAAACCGTCAATAGAGATTTTCCCAGCCTCTGGGATATAAAGTCGTTGAATGAGCTTGGATAAGGTACTTTTACCTGAACCGCTCCGACCAACTACTCCAACAATGCTACCAGCCGGAATAGTAAGCTCATATCTTTAATAACATCCGAAGCATCTGAACGGTATCGAAAACGAACGTGATCAAAAACTATCTTCCCTTCTAAAGTTGGCAATTCAACCAAGCCATTTGGGCGTAGTTCAGTTGGAGAGTTAAAAATATCACCAATACGAGTTACTGATAAGGATGCTTGTTGATACTCTTGCCAAAGCTGAACTAAACGAAGTACAGGACCACTGATATGGCTAGATAACATTCTAAAAGCAACTAATTGCCCAATGGTAAATTTACCATCAATTACAGCTAAAGCACCAAAAACAAGAATCAAAAGATCAAACGCTTTCTGAATAAATTGTCCAACCGCTCCTGAATTGGAGGCAATCATGGCTGTTCGATAGTTGGCCTTGACATAATCCGCCTGAAGGTCTCCCCACTTCTGCTCAAATTTCGATTCCAAAGCAAAGGACTTGACTGTCTGTACCCCCTGAATAGACTCCACCAAAAAGGAACTGGTCTCTGCACCTGCTTGGAATTGCTCATCCAAACTTTTTTTAAAGAGGGGGGTCACAATGGCTGACAGAAGTGCAAAACAGGGAATAGATGCCAACACCAGCCATGTCAGAGGAACGCTATAGAAAAATAGAACCGCTACATAGACTAGGATGAAAAACGCATCAATCAGAGATGATAGAGGTGTTCCTGTCAAAAATTGCCGAATATGGTGTAGCTCCTGAACTCTTGCAACCGTCTCTCCTGCTCTTCTGGCCTCAAAATAGCGCAGTGGCAGAGCAAATAAATGTTTAAACAAGCGTGCATTTAATAGTACATCAATACGGTTGGTCGTATGGGTAAATAAATAGTTCTTAGCCAAAGACAGAATCAGCTCAAAAATATATACTAGACCAATCCCAATGGCGATGACGGTCAAAGTGGACAAGCTATGATGAGACAGAACCTTGTCAATAATGACCTGAACCATAATGGGGGTTGAAATTCCCAAAATCTGAATAACAAAAATCCCCAGCAATACTTGGATAAAGGCTGTCTTAAAACGCAATACCGTCGGAATAAACCACTTAAAACTAAAAAGTGAATCGCTTCTTCTTAAGGATCCTTTTTTAGTCAGGAGAATAGCAAACCATCCCATTTTTTCTTTCAACTTTTCTAGCGATAGTAAATGAGGACTGGACTCTCCTGGATAGAAAGCAAAACTTCCTCTTCCTGAAATCTTGCAATAATAAAGTAACTCCCCTCCCTGTCTTGAGCTATAAAGGGAACCATACTTCCTGCTTTTTTGACCAAATCTTTCATCGGTAAGACAACATATTTCCCTTTAAGTTGGTAGTGTTTTGCTGCTTCCAACATAAAAGGAATTGACTCATTAAAGGAACTATTGGCAGCTATTTGTTTTAAATCTTCCTCACTTGCCTGCACTCCTAAAAATTGTGACATAATCAAAAAACATTCCACTGCCGAATAAGTGAGACAGGGTGTTCATAATTCATTTCTTTTCTTAATCCTCTCTCATTTTCTATCTTCTAAAAAACAAGAAACTAGGGAACAAAATCGTCCCTAATTTCTCTTGTTGTACTATTGTACTGTTAGTTGCTCTGTAAATAGATTCGTATTTGTATTAACAGCTGAATTAACAGCCGATACAGTATTTTTCGCTTGGCAGAGCAGATACTTCCTGAACTAGTAGTTGAGATTGAGTCACTGCCCGTATTTCCGTTGTACTTGCTTGGGGTAACCGACTCGTATCCGTGACTGGATTGTGAAGCCACATCGTTTACAAGAGTTTCTAGTGTCTGCGCTTGAACAGCAGGCGTAACAACTGATTCACTAACTGGTGCAGCCTTCACATCAAGAGTCATTAACTGATCGTTAACGGTTGCCGTACGTTTATCCGAGAATTCCAAGTGAACATTTCTATAAGAGCTGCTATAAAAATAGTTGTTCAAAATAAGCTGATCATCACCCTGTGTCAGAGATAAATTCCAGTTATCGCTTTTAGCAAGCTTCAGATTCTCTGGACTAATCCCTTCCCCAAAGCGAATGGTGCTTAGGCCTTCGGAATCGCTAATGGTATCCTGGCCATGACCTAAATCGAAGATATAGGTATCATCACCAGCACCTCCATAGAGCTTATCATTGCCAGAACCGCCCTCTAGAAGATCATTGCCAGAACCGCCCTCTAGAAGATCATTGCCTTCGTCACCATAGAGCTTATCTGAACCTGATGATCCATTGAGTGTATCATTACCAGCACCAGCATAAATAGTCAAGTTGTTAATCGGAGAACTCAAATACTCGCTCTCAGATGTACCATAGAGTGTACGGAACGGACTGCCTTCATCACTCACACCTAGCTCTGTACCGTCCGAAAAGACCAGTTTCAGATTGCGGTAAGATGCTGAGTAACGGAAGTCACTAAATGTGATACTGTCGCCAGTCTTGGTATTGGTCAATACGGCCGTCCAATTATCATTAACGGGATGACTTACCTGCAAGTCTGCAATGAAATTCCAGCTCCAAAGCGAATGGTGCTTAGGCCTTCGGAATCGCTAATGGTATCCTGGCCATGACCTAAATCGAGATATAGGGTATCATCACCAGCACCTCCATAGAGCTTATCATTGCCAGAACCGCCCTCTAGAGATCATTGCCAGAACCGCCCTCTAGAAGATCATTACCTTCGTCACCATAGAGCTTATCTGAACCTGATGATCCATTGAGTGTATCATTACCAGCACCAGCATAAATAGTCAAAGTTGTTAATCGGAGAACTCAAATACTCGCTCTCAGATGTACCATAGAGTGTACGGAACGGACTGCCTTCATCACTCACACCTAGCTCTGTACCGTCCGAAAAAGACCAGTTTCAGATTGCGGTAAGATGCTGAGTAACGGAAGTCACTAAATGTGATACTGTCGCCAGTCTTGGTATTGGTCAATACGGCCGTCAATTATCATTAACGGGATGACTTACCTGCAAGTCTGCCAATGAAATTCCAGCTCCAAAGCGAATGGTGCTTAGGCCTTCGGAATCGCTAATGGTATCCTGGCCATGACCTAAATCGAAGATATAGGTATCATCACCAACACCTCCATAGAGCTTATCATTGCCAGAACCGCCCTCTAGAAGATCATTGCCAGAACCGCCCTCTAGAAGATCATTACCTTCGTCACCATAGAGCTTATCTGAACCTGATGATCCATTGAGTGTATCATTACCAGCACCAGCATAAATAGTCAAGTTGTTAATCGGAGAACTCAAATACTCGCTCTCAGATGTACCATAGAGTGTACGGAACGGACTGCCTTCATCACTCACACCTAGCTCTGTACCGTCCGAAAAAGACCAGTTTCAGATTGCGGTAGATGCTGAGTAACGGAAGTCACTAAATGTGATACTGTCGCCAGTCTTGGTATTGGTCAATACGGCCGTCCAATTATCATTAACGGGATGACTTACCTGCAAGTCTGCCAATGAAATTCCAGCTCCAAAGCGAATGGTGCTTAGGCCTTCGGAATCGCTAATGGTATCCTGGCCATGACCTAAATCGAAGATATAGGTATCATCACCAGCACCTCCATAGAGCTTATCATTGCCAGAACCGCCCTCTAGAAGATCATTGCCAGAACCGCCCTCTAGAAGATCATTACCTTCGTCACCATAGAGCTTATCTGAACCTGATGATCCATTGAGTGTATCATTACCAGCACCAGCATAAATAGTCAAGTTGTTAATCGGAGAACTCAAATACTCGCTCTCAGATGTACCATAGAGTGTACGGAACGGACTGCCTTCATCACTCACACCTAGCTCTGTACCGTCCGAAAAGACCAGTTTCAGATTGCGGTAAGATGCTGAGTAACGGAAGTCACTAAATGTGATACTGTCGCCAGTCTTGGTATTGGTCAATACGGCCGTCCAATTATCATTAACGGGATGACTTACCTGCAAGTCTGCCAATGAAATTCCAGCTCCAAAGCGAATGGTGCTTAGGCCTTCGGAATCGCTAATGGTATCCTGGCCATGACCTAAATCGAAGATATAGGTATCATCACCAGCACCTCCATAGAGCTTATCATTGCCAGAACCGCCCTCTAGAAGATCATTGCCAGAACCGCCCTCTAGAAGATCATTACCTTCGTCACCATAGAGCTTATCTGAACCTGATGATCCATTGAGTGTATCATTACCAGCACCAGCATAAATAGTCAAGTTGTTAATCGGAGAACTCAAATACTCGCTCTCAGATGTACCATAGAGTGTACGGAACGGACTGCCTTCATCACTCACACCTAGCTCTGTACCGTCCGAAAAGACCAGTTTCAGATTGCGGTAAGATGCTGAGTAACGGAAGTCACTAAATGTGATACTGTCGCCAGTCTTGGTATTGGTCAATACGGCCGTCCAATTATCATTAACGGGATGACTTACCTGCAAGTCTGCCAATGAAATTCCAGCTCCAAAGCGAATGGTGCTTAGGCCTTCGGAATCGCTAATGGTATCCTGGCCATGACCTAAATCGAAGATATAGGTATCATCACCAGCACCTCCATAGAGCTTATCATTGCCAGAACCGCCCTCTAGAAGATCATTGCCAGAACCGCCCTCTAGAAGATCATTGCCTTCGTCACCATAGAGCTTATCTGAACCTGATGATCCATTGAGTGTATCATTACCAGCACCAGCATAAATAGTCAAGTTGTTAATCGGAGAACTCAAATACTCGCTCTCAGATGTACCATAGAGTGTACGGAACGGACTGCCTTCATCACTCACACCTAGCTCTGTACCGTCCGAAAAAGACCAGTTTCAGATTGCGGTAAGATGCTGAGTAACGGAAGTCACTAAATGTGATACTGTCGCCAGTCTTGGTATTGGTCAATACGGCCGTCCAATTATCATTAACGGGATGACTTACCTGCAAGTCTGCCAATGAAATTCCAGCTCCAAAGCGAATGGTGCTTAGGCCTTCGGAATCGCTAATGGTATCCTGGCCATGACCTAAATCGAAGATATAGGTATCATCACCAGCACCTCCATAGAGCTTATCATTGCCAGAACCGCCCTCTAATATATTATTTTGCTTGTCTCCTTGGACATTATCATCTCCCCCGGAAGCCATAACAAAAACTTGCTTTTCCGTCGCCTGTAAACTTTCTCCTTGATCGCTACCCATCACGACCTCTCCAGCTCCTATCATAATAGCCTTGAGGTAGTCATGAGACATAGAACCAAAGTAAGTCTTAAAGTCCTGATAACCACTGATCCCCTGATTCTCCATGTGTTTGAGATAGCCCGCTATGTCGCTTAGCTGGATTCCATCTTTAACATTCAGATAGCCCGGCAATACTGACTTGAGAAGCTCAAGATCAATGACCTTATCTTCCTTAACCTGTATAAGAGGTACTACACCAGAGAGGTGGCTGCTGCTCATCATAGCATAGTAATAATAATCCACCATCTTCTGATAGAGATCCTTGAGAATTGATGCTGAACTTGCGTGTGGATTAGACCCAGAAGTCCCAGTATAATCGCGTCCTAGGAGAGCTTCTATAACCTGAAGCTGTTTGGCATCCATAGCAGTCCCTCGACTGTTAGAGGCAGTGTTTTGAGCTCCTGCCATCTGAGTCAGGATACTTTCCACTAGCTGACGTCTCTCTGCTACATCGCGAGACAAGATAAATCGACCCACCTTATCCTTGAGTTGACCAGTAACATCCTTTGCCATCGCCTGATGGAGAGATGGCATATTACCCGAACCAGCTACATTTGGCAAAAAGTGGACTTCCAGCGGAATATTAATATCATTGAGTGACTTAGTATCGTAACCTCTCTTCTTGATCCAATATTCAGTCGCATCCCCAGTCTCACCGTTCGCCTTGATAAATTTGGCGCTGTTACCGAAAATAACCTCCTCGTGACCACCCAATTGACTTTTTTGATAGTTAAGCTGAATAGCAGCTATCCCTGCTTGTGATAAACTGCGTAGCTCTTCTTTTTCAGAAATACCATTTTGGTTAGCATCTTGCCAAACTTGAAGACGACTGTAATTAGCATCTTTATCATCAATGACCTTATCACCATTTGTATCTTGCTCCATCAACGCCTCAAAACCAAATCTTGCAAGTTTACCATTAGCTAAACGATAGCGATCTCCAAAAAGCTCATTACCATCGTTAATCACGCCATCCCCATTTTTATCTAGAACCAATAGAGCATCATCACCTTGAATCCAATTGATCCGCTCAGCGAAACCATTCCCATCTAAATCGAAATGCACACCCTTATCCAAAGAAGTTGGCTTGAATCCATCCCCTGATAAATCAAGAACAAGGGGATCAAGGTTGGGAGTTTCAGAGGCTTTATCAGCTTGGGAATCCCAAAGTATTTCCGCTCCTTTATGACCTATAGCTTCACCACCACTTTCCAGAGCTTCTTGTAAGAAGAATAGTCCTAAAATGTTAGTTGCTAACCGAAATCTATTTTTGGTATTGCGTTGAAAAGCAAACATAGAAAATAAATCGGCTATATTTTTACCTATAATAGAACCCGCCTTTGTAAATCTCTCCCTTTCATCTCCTTTATGTTCACGGACACTTTTGACATCCTTATACCCTTCTATTATTTTTTTGAGAAATTTCTAAAAATCAAAAGCATTAATTTTTTCCTCCTCCCTCCTCAATAAAATCAGGAAGGTATTCATCTGGTACTGTAACACTTCTATCATTGATTTTTCTCTATAACTTCATCAACTAATTTCCCGACTTTTTCTACTTTTTAGGTCCAAAATATTTTTCCAATATCAGTAAAACCTAGTCCTTTAGAAACTCTAACATTTTCCTCTTTTTCAATAATCCCTTTACTACCTCTTTCAATAATATCACCTAAATCATACACTTGTTTTTAAACGGTCAACAATCTTATCTAATAGTTCCTTTTCTTTTTATCTTGCTGTTTTTCTTGGTAATATTGTTTAATTAGTTCTAAAAGAGTTTTTGTCGTCTTTATTGCCGTTTGATTTTCGAAGACTGCTTCTCATCAGATGGTGTAGAGTTATTCTTTTGTCTTGGATTATCTTCATTTTTTTTAGGAATCGGAGGTACATAAGGATTGGAATCGGGACTGGAAAATTGACGATAAGTCTTAAAGAGATAGTATACTTCTCCATCAGTTGGTGTAGACTGCTCGTTCCCTGAGATATTGGACGAGCTGTTTTCTTCTCCCAATTCTCTCTCGCCGTCAATAGCAACAGAATCTTTAATCAGATCTGTGATTGGTTTGACATTAGCAATGACACTAGCCTTGATAACTGGAGGTTTTGCAGGCTTAACTTCAGCAACTACACTAACCTCGTTTCTTGTGACATCTTCAATTGAAGAAATAGATGACTTTTTACTTTCACTTTTATTCTGCTCCACAATTCCGCTAGCAATTGCTCTTTTCAGCATATTTTGCAAAGCTAAATCAAAAAGTCTGCTATCATTGACTCCATCCTGTTTTAAATCCTCTTTAAGCACTTGCGACATTTTACCATCTGCCATCATTTTACTCCTTATATAATTCATTAGTATAATACTATATATGGCAAGTAAAAAAATTTCGAGCCTTGGATGCTATCTCGTTTTTATGATAGATAATCGAAAAAAACAAAGAGAATAAAAGAGTTAGGAAAAATAGATTATCAACAGAACCTTTTATTTAATTGCATCAGGTGATTGAAATATTACTTTTCAAAAACGTCAGTTATCTTTATATAGTATCATTGTCAGTATAACAAAAATCACTTAACCTGTCAATCGCTTTTTTATCATACTATCTTCTTCAATGATTTTATTAGGTTTGCAAAAAATCCCCTACTAGTTGCAAGTGAACTAAATCTACTAAAGTAGCTTATCACCAACAAATAACAATGGGTTATCAAATTTGTCCACAAGGTTCTATTTATTTAAGGAGACATCAAAAAAAGGATTCGAAAATCCTTTTTTGTCAGTCCATATAATTACTTTCTTCCTTATTAAACCAAGCGTATGGCAAACCTATGAGTAGGCCACCACCGATGAGGTTACCGATAAAGGTTACGCCCCAGTGGCGTAGGATATTTCCAATACCAAAATTTTGCACTTCCGCTGCTGCTGAGCTGAATTTCACGATAGCGAACGAAGCAAAGTTGGCTGCCAAGTGTTCGTTAGTCAGGAATACAAACATATAAATGGCTGATATGACTAAGAAGAGCTTAGCTGTACTATCCTTGACCAAAACAAAGGAAAGAATAGCGATATTAACAAAGATATTGGCCAAGACTCCCTCGAGTAGAATCAGCTCATTAGATCGGGCAAGCTTCATCTGCACAACACCAGAAATGAAACTTTCTTTGCTAAGCCCTGCGTAAGCAGCCGAGTTAGCAAAGAGCCAGCCGGCAATCAAAGCGCCAATCAGATTGAAAAAGGTACAATAAAGCAAAATCATCAAAGCCTTTTTCCAGTCAATCTTCTTCAAAAAGGTACCAGCAGTCAGAAACATCATATTGGAAGTCACCAACTCTGCATTTAGAAAGACAATGTAAGCCAATCCCCAAGCAAAGATGAAAGGAAAGAGAAAGCGCCCAGTTCCTGGAACTATCTTATTCGTCAAATCTGCCGCAATAGCCCCAGCCCCAGTACTAAATGTTAGGAAAGCTCCAGCAAAGATGGAACGAACAGCGTACTTGGCCTTGCTTGTATCAAACAAAGCTTCTTTCTTGCGGCAAGCTGCTTCAATTTTAGGGATAAATGTCGAGTTCAGGCATAAAAAGTTCTCCTATTAATTTAAACTATGTATAGTATATCACAAAGTTCTTGCTTTTGATAGCGTTTTCGAGAACCTTTTTGAATTTTCTAAAAAAGGTTTGAAAATCTATTTTCAACCCTTTAATCCTTTTGCTAACTGAGCAATATCTTCTGGTCGTGTTCGACAACAACCACCAAAAAGCCGCACTCCTTGATTTTGCCAAAGTTTACTATTTTCCAGCAAGCTCCGCTCCTGCTCTGGATCATCATGCCAAGTCTTGGTCAAGCCATTATAAGTTTCGCCAGAGTTTGGATAGGTCAGAAAAGGTTTGTTGCACACTTGTCCAAGTCCATCTAATAATGGAGCAATTAAATGCGGAGCTGTACAATTAAAACCAACGGCCAGGACTTGTGGGCTTTCTTGAGCCAAGTTTCCTAATTCCTCAATCTTAGTGCCATCTGATATAGCATTCTCCGACTTGGCGACCAAGGACAAATAAGCCTCTGCCTGCGGAAATTCCTCAGCTAAAAGTCGGAGGATTGCTGCCGCTTCTGCTCCATTTGGAATTGTTTCAATAGCCAATAAATCACAGCCTGCTTCTAACAAAGCTTGAATACGCGGTCGATGAAACTCTTGGAATTCCTCTTCGCTCAGCTGGTAGTCTCCCTGATACTCCGAACCATCAGCTAAATAGGCAGCATAAGGCCCTACCGAGCCTGCAACCAGAGGATAGGGTCTCTGCTTTTGCTCTTCTGGAGATAATGCTTGCCAGACATTTTCGATTGCCTTCCGTGCTAAGAAGACTGTCTCTTTTAAAAGATCGTAACCCCTTTCAGGAGTTAGTCCTGCCTCTATAAATGCTGGAATGCTAGCCTGATAACTGGACGTAGTGATGATGTCACTGCCAGCTCTCACATAGCTTTCATGCACATCTTGAATAATCTGAGGCTGGTCTAATAGGTATTGAGCGGACCAAAGCTTACCAGATACATCATAACCCCGGTTTTCCAACTCTGTACCTAAGGCTCCATCTAAAATAATAATTTCTCGCTTGTCAAGCAAATCTTTAAATTTTACCATGCTATACTCCTAAAATCTACGATTAAACATAAAAAGAGGTCTCCCTCTTTTTTGTTGTCTTCATTAAAATCTATTCGCCCAGGCAGTATCGACATCCAAGATATCCTGAGTAGTGTATTGCTGACGATAGGGATTGTAAACGATATAGCCAGCACCAGACTCATAGAGTGGTGAATCAAAGCGAGTCAAATCGTATTTTTCAATAATATAATTCAATTTAGCATTGTAACTAGTATCTGTCGCATAGACACCAGTCAGGGCAGCTGTTGCATCCTGGTAAGTTGGTGCATTGCTCTTCCATGCGCCCGCAAAATGCCCCTGTTTGAGAACCGAAACATAGTCTTGCAGAGATTCTACATAGCTAGGATATGAACGGAAACTGTCGTTAATGGTGTAAGCATTTCCCGCTCCATCATCTTCCCAAGTCTCCATATTAGCAGACTGACCGTCATAGTGACCTTTGATACCGAAAAGGTTATAATGAGGTTCACCAGACAGACCAGACTGTCCTGAACCACTTTCCAAAATAGCCTGTGCAATCATAACAGAGGCATAAAGATCATTATCCTGTCCCAACTGACGCGCTGGCTCACCGATTTGTGAAATGAAATAGTCTGTTTGATTCATAGGCTGCTGATCGCTATTATTAGCGCTAGCAGGATTAATATGCTTGGCCAAGACGACGCCAACAGCAATCGTTGTTGTCATGATGAATAAAGCTGAAAGGATTCTCTTACCTTTTTTTGAAATTCTCTTTTTCACAGCACTTCTCCTGAATAAGATGTTAATGATACCATTGTAACATACTAAAGATTAAAAACACTATTGATAATTTACAAGTATATGACATTTTTCGTTTTATTTCAAAAATCCAACTCAAAAAAACGAGTTGGATTTAATTCATATTATTAAATTTTTGATAAAATCGCGTCCCAAGCAGCATCTAAGCCATCCTTGGTGACTGAGGAAAAAGAATGAAATCATCATTTTTGTCAAAATCCAGTTTTTTTCTTAATAGCCGACTCGTGCTTATTCCATTTCCCGCGAGGGATTTTATCAGCTTTGGTCGCTACTAGGATAACCGGAATGTCATAATATTTCAGAAATTCATACATCTGCACATCATCTGCGCTGGGATCATGCCGAAGATCAACAAGGCTGACAACTGCTCGGAGATTTTCACGACTGGTCAGATACTCCTCAATCATCCGGCCCCATTTTTCACGCTCTTTTTTGGAAACACGGGCATAGCCATAACCTGGCACATCGACAAAACGCAGCTTGTCATCAATGTTGAAAAAGTTTAGCAGCTGCGTTTTTCCAGGTTTTCCTGAAGTTCGCGCCAAATTTTTGCGATTGAGAAGTGTATTGATGAAACTGGACTTTCCGACGTTTGATCGGCCAGCTAAGGCAATCTCTGGAATATCATCTTGAGGGTAGTGCGATTTATTGGCTGCACTCAGCAAAATCTCTGCGTTGTGGGTATTGATTTCCATAAGCACCTCGTTAGGCAGTTTCTAGAATAGGCTTATCTGTTCCATCTACTGCTTCTTTGGTAATGCGGACAAGTTTGACATTTTCCTGACTTGGAACCTCAAACATGACATCCATCATAGTTTCTTCAATGATAGAGCGAAGCCCTCGTGCACCAGTTTTACGTTCGATCGCTTTATTGGCAATCTCCTGCAGAGCTTCTTCGTCAAATTCAAGCTTCACATCATCATAAGATAGAAGCGCCTGATACTGCTTAATAAGGGCGTTTCTAGGCTCTTTTAAAATCCGAACCAAATCATCCACTGTCAGTTGCTCCAGAGCAGCAAAAACAGGCAAACGGCCAATCAACTCAGGGATAATTCCAAATTTTTGAACGTCTTCTGAGATAATTTCCTGCATATAGGACCCATCTTCGTCAATTGCTCGGTTGTTCTGACCGAAACCAATGATTTTCTCACCCAGACGCTGTTTTACGATTTCTTCTATACCGTCAAAAGCACCGCCAACAATGAAGAGAATATTCTTGGTATCAACCTGAATCATTTCCTGCTGGGGATGCTTGCGTCCACCTTGCGGCGGTACACTAGCTACTGTTCCTTCGATAATCTTCAGCAGAGCTTGTTGAACTCCTTCACCCGAAACATCACGGGTGATAGAGACATTTTCGCCTTTCTTAGCAATCTTGTCAATCTCATCGACATAGATAATCCCACGTTCTGCACGTTCAATATTAAAGTCAGCCGCCTGCAAAAGCTTGAGCAGGATATTTTCCACATCTTCTCCGACATAACCAGCTTCAGTCAGAGCAGTTGCATCCGCAATGGCAAAAGGCACATTGAGACTGCGAGCAAGAGTCTGCGCCAGGAAGGTTTTACCTGACCCGGTCGGGCCAATCATCAAAATATTTGACTTTTGAAGTTCCACATCTTCTTCTTCTCGGCTGTCGTGGTAGTTAATACGCTTGTAGTGATTATAGACCGCTACTGCTAAGGCACGCTTAGCTCGGTCTTGCCCGATAACATAGTGGTTCAAGATATTCAGCAGCTCCTGAGGTTTTGGTACCTCAGATAGATCTGCCAGCACTTCCTCAGCTAGCTCTTCACGAATGATTTCCTGTGCCAGTTCCACACATTCATTACAGATAAAGGCATTGTTACCAGCAATAATCTTCTGCACCTCATCTTGGTTCTTCCCACAGAAAGAACAAAAAACCATCATATCATCATTACGACTTGTAGGCATTGTTTACTCCAATTCTAAAATTCTAAATCTATTTATTTTCTTTCGTACATGTTAAAAAAGTGTCATATAAAAAGCATGAATGGAATTTACCAAGTTTGTAAAAGCATTCAGCAAAAATAAAGCTGCCAGTCCAAACCGCTTTTTCCGAAAGGTTTGAACGGCACAAATAAGACAAATGACACATAAAAAGGCCGTAAAAAAACCAAAAATACTACGTTCCATTCTTACGAGTCCTTCCTTTGGTATCTTTTTATAGTAAAATCATAAGGATTTTTTTCATCTTTGGCATGAAATTCACTGCTAACTTCTGATAAGGAGCCCAGTCAAATGTATCAGGGAAATAGGTATCTCCTTCCAACTTAGCAGCAATCTGAGTCTGAATCAATTCTTCTAAATACGGCTCAAAAGCTCTGATAATTTGCGCTCCGCCGATAATATACAAGTTTCTATCTTGCTTTTGGTACCAATCCAAAACATCTTCCACATTGCTGAACAGTAAGACATTTTCATTGTCAACTTGATAGTTCTTATCCTTGCTCAAAATCAAACTGATTCGATTCGGCAAAACGCGACGCTGCAAACCATCAAAGGTCACACGCCCCATCAAAATAGCATGTCCAGTCGTCGTTGCCTTAAAATGCTGCAATTCTGCCGGTAGATGCCAAGGCATGACCTTGTCTTTTCCAATCAGACCATCCTCTGCCTGAGCCCAAATGGCAATAATCTTCTTTGTCATCCTTTTATCCTTTGTATTAGTAACTCTATTCTATCAAATTTGCTGTAAAAAGGCATGTTTAAAGTATGATTCAAGCAGAACTTTTGCAGAGGTTGGCAGTTTTCGCATACACTTATCAAAATCGTTAAATAGCCAAATCGAACTTCAGCTGAGGTTTAACGGGATTATAGTCCAGCAAGTCAAAATCTTCTGCTTTGATATCAAAGAAATTAGTTCCATCCGGCACATTTAACACGAGCCTAGGGTGACAGTCACTAGGTTCCCGACGCAATAGCTCCTCCGCCTGCTCGAACTGATTGTCATAGATGTGCAAGTTATTGATAAAGTAAAAGAACTTGCCGACCTTCCAGCCGAAATGCTTGGCAATCATCATCTGCAGAGCCACATACTGCATAGCATTGATGTGGTGAGCAACTAACATATCATTTGACCGCTGAGTCAGAGTCGCATCCAGATAAATGTCTCCATCTACACGCCGAACGTCAAACATTGTTTGAAAAGCGCATGGAAGCAAGCCATCTGTTTCTTCAAAAGCTTCATAATCCCAGAGAGAGATGATATTGCGACGGTTCCAAGGATTGGCTTCAAGCTGTTGGAGAATTTTATTGATAATATTGTGCTTCTTGACAACAGCTCCGTAGCGCTGGCCAATAGTACCCGTATCGCCAACTTCCCAGTCATTCCAGTAGTGAACATTATACTTGTCATTGAGCAGTTCCAGACTATTAGACTGGTCTTGATAGATCCAAAGAACTTCCTTAATGGCAGACTTGATAGCAATAGGGCGCAGAGTCGTGATTGGGAACTCTCCCTTGCTCAAATCATATTCAGCAAAAGAACCAGTGATATATTTGGAGTTGGCCACATTTCCATCTTTGTAGCGCGGACGAGCATTTTCAGAAAAAACACCTTGCTCCATAATTTTTTTAATATTCTCTTTGAAAATCGTATCTGCTAGCGTCATGATTTCTCCTTCGTTCAGTGAGCTTTTTCTAGTATAGCAAATTTTCCATAAAAATTCTCCTACAGACCTTTCTGCAGGAGAACAAATAAAGCAAACTTGTAGAATTTATTGTAAAACCAATGATGCTGCTCCGATAACACCAGCATCATTTCCAAGAGTAGCCAAGGCCAACTTGGTTGAAGTACGAACCTGCGGGAAGCTATTCTCTTCATAAACCTTGCGAACGCCATCAAGTAAGAAGGCTCCCGCGGCTGATACACCACCACCGATAACAATTGTAGATGGATTGAGGATAGAGCCGATATTAGCGCAGGCAATTCCTAGGTAGCGAGCGAAATTGCGATAGACAATCAGAGCCAGCTCATCGCCTTCTTTCGCCAAGTCAAAGACAATCTTTGCATTAACATCTTCACCGTTGTCAATCAGTTTTTTCAACTCGGCATCACCAGCATACTCATCAGCATAGCGGCGAGTCAGGTTGACAATACCAGTCGCAGATGCAACCGTCTCCAAGCAGCCCTTCTTGCCACAAGTACATTGAATCGGCTGATCAAAGTCAACAGTGATGTGACCCAACTCTCCTGCTGCTCCAGCAAGTCCGTGCAAGAGCTTGCCTTCGGCAACAATTCCTCCGCCAACACCTGTACCCAGTGTCATAAAGACTACATCAGGCTGGTTTTCTCCAGCTCCCATCCAGCGTTCACCCAAAGCGGCAACGTTAGCGTCGTTGTCAATATAGAAAGGAATACCAGTCGCTTTTTCAATCTTATCCTTGACCGGCTGCAGCGTCTTCCAATTGAGATTGTAGGCACCGATAACAGTCCCTTTCTCACGGTCAACTACTCCTGGCGAGCCCATACCAATCCCGATAAAATCCTCTGCTGAAAAGCTGAAGCAAGTCCAAACGATGCAGGATTGACTCAATCATATCATCTACGATGTGGCTTCCTTCGTCCAAAATATTGGTTTTAATGGACCATTTTTCCTGAATTTCGCCCTCTGAAGTCAAAATAGCAAACTTAATAGATGTTCCACCAAGGTCAATTCCGATTATTTTTTTCGACATGATGTTCTCCTCTGTGTTTTATTTATCATCATTATATCAGATTTTTTCAGTAAGGAGAGGTTTGCATAAAGAAAAGTGAAAATCAACAAAAATCTAACTTTGCTACTTCTCTTAGCCACTTTTATCCTTTACTTTCTTGTACTAGTAATTTCTTTTTCTTAACCAATGGCTTATGGTTAGATTCTATCCTCCACTCTCTTTCATAATACTTCATTGAATCATATATACGTTCCAGAAACGTTTCTTCAAGAAAAAAATCAACAGGGATAATTAAATCAACGATTTTTTAAAGACGCCTTCTTATTTTTTTACGTACAATAGTTGAAGTTTTACAAAGTCCCTCGACGTCATTAAAAATTTATTTCAATTCTGTGAGAAGTTGTAAACCTGTTTCGTATTATACGAAAATTCATCTCTGACACATCTTTCCATGAAAAATTCTCTATCTGCCACTAGAAGGCTTATAATAGAAACCGTTCACCGTTAGTCTAATGAACTCTTTGTCAGCAAAAAGAAGACACCAAGAAGCGAACAAAATTAGATATAAAATCAAAAAGTAATACTAATAAAATGTAAGAATAAAAAAATATGTCAGTCGATTTTCCAAAACGATAAAACAGACAAAAATAAGACAAACAAATAGAAAATAAACTATAAAATTGCCCAAAAAGTATTTTTCGAACTTCTTTTTATTATTCTTTCTTTATATTTTTTTCACCAATAATCTTTTCTATATTTACTCATCCTAACTCACAACTCTTTTGTAAAATAATATCTTTCACCAGTATAAAGGGTATTCTTTCAACGCGAACACTTCTGTATAGCCGTGCTGTTTATAAAAATCTGGGGCTTGAAACCGATACGTATCCACAAATGAATATTTGCATTTTCTTTCTCTGGCTTCTTGTTCAGCCCTACACAGTATTTTTGAGCCTATGCCTTGCCCTCGTAAATCCTCACTCACATACAAATATTCAATCTCCAGCCAATTACCAAAAGTTTCGGCCGCCATACCAGCCAGCAGATTTCCTTTTTCGTCTTCTACATAGATGTTAAGAGGCTCACTTTTGGAGAACTCTCTTTTAGAGCGATTGTAGGATCTGATTAAATTTCCCAGTTCTTGTGTCTTCTTCGAGTTGGTATTTTCCAATCTTAGTTTCATAGATGCCTCCGTTCCATCTCTAAAGGTTTTAGATTTACAGTTTATGAAACTGTTCGGACTATATCTTCACCTTAAATATCCTTCTGACTTGCTCGCCATTGATTATGGTAATCCATCATTGTTTCATAAATATATTTAGGTTTCTCTTTTTTCAGTAACATAAGAGTAATTTCTAACGGTTCAGGAATACCAAACTTATATTTTTGCTCTTTCTAGAAGCAAGCCTACTTCTCTTCAAAACTACAGGATCCACTGAATGAAAACAAATCGTCAAAATATGACTCTTATTGAATAATTGATATTTTTGCATAATGTCGAATACGTTTAATTCTATAGTCTATTCTCTGATTTCTTCCCAACTATAAAACGAAACTTCTCTAAAAAGAAGGGGTCTGAAGTAAAATCCCTGTGCCGTTAGACAGAAGAAAACGTTTATCCTAAACAAACAAATCCATACTAAAATGAGAGAAAATCAAAAACAATTGTACCTATCACTAAAAACAATTTTTCAATCACAGAAATATTGAGTCGAATAATAGGTATCCGTTTTTAGATGGTAATATAGAACTGCAGTCAAAAAGCCAGCAAGAGCGCTCGCCGATATAGCTAAAAAGAATATTTTCAACCAGCTCTGCCTAAACACTACTTCATTCATCCTTCTAACCCCTCAGGTATTCATAGCGCTCGTATTTTTCCAGCAGTTTTTCATTCTGCTCATCCAGTTCTTGCTGGAGTTGAGATAGGCGAGCAAAGTCCGAGCCATTCTCCTGCATGGCCGCTTCAATCTCAGAAATCCGCTCCTCCAAAGCCTCAATATCGTCCTCAATAGACTCCCACTCCTGCTTTTCAAAGTAGGTCATGCGCTTTTTATCCTCGCGCACTTTGGGCGATTTTTCCTTTTCAGTCTTTTGGGAAATAGCAGAGCTTTCTGTCAGGAAGGCTTTTTCATCTAAGTAATCTGTGTAATTACCGAAAAACTCTCTGATACTCCCATCCTCAAAAGCCAAAATCTTGCTGGCTACCTTGTCCAGGAAATAACGGTCGTGGCTGACTGTAATAACTGGCCCGGCAAAGCCTTGCAGAAAGTTTTCCAAGACCGTCAGAGTTGCAATATCCAAATCATTGGTTGGCTCGTCAAGAAGCAAGACATTGGGCTTTTCTAAGAGAAGTTTGAGCAGGTAAAGGCGTTTCTTCTCTCCGCCAGAAAGCTTTTCGATTAAAGTCCCATGAGTAGAACGAGGAAAAAGAAACTGCTCTAAGAGTTCTGCAATGGAAGTCGTTCCACTGCCTATCTTGACCTCCTCAGCCACTTCTTGCAGGTAATTAATGACTCGCTTAGACTCATCCAAGCCCTCAATCTGCTGAGAGAAATAGGCCACTCGGACTGTCTCTCCTATAATAAGCTGGCCAGCCTGAGGCTGAAGTTTACCGGCAATCAGATTGAGCAAGGTCGACTTGCCGACACCGTTATCTCCGACGATCCCAATACGGTCCTTGTTCTGGATCAAAAGACTGAACTGAGAGAGAATAAGCTTCTGGTCATAAGCAAAGTCTACATTTTGAAACTCGATAACCTTCTTACCAATACGGCTGGTTTCAAAATTCATTTCTAGATTGCTCTCAGTCGTCTGGCCTGCCAAATCTTTCTTGAGGTCATGGAAACGATTGATACGAGCCTGTTGCTTGGTTGCCCGAGCCTGAGGCTGCCGTCGCATCCAAGAAAGCTCCTGCTTGTATAACTGCTGCTTCTTATGAAGCAAGGCCGCATCCCGCTCATCCTGCTCTGCCTTGAGACGGACATAGTCTTGATAATTTCCCTGGTATTCAATCAAGCGACCGCCATCCAGCTCAAAAATCCGTGTCGAAATATTATCCAAGAAATAGCGATCATGGGTGATGAAAAAGCACGGTCTTCTTTGAATTTTTCAAGAAATGCGTCAGCCATTCAATGGTATCAATATCTAGGTGGTTGGTCGGCTCGTCCAGCAAGAGCAAATCGGCATCACCTAAGAGAACCTGAGCCAGCTGAACTCGGCGACGAAGACCTCCTGATAACTGACCAACCTTAAGTGACAGATTAGTCAGACCAAGCTTGGACAAAACCGTCTTGACCTGACTTTCGATTTCCCAAGCATGGAGCGAGTCCATCTCGGCCATAACCGCTTCTAGTCTAGACTGCTGACTTTCATCATAAGCCGTCAAAAGCAGCTCATACTCTCGAATCAACTGCATTTCCCGTAAATTACTGGACAAAACAGTATCAAGCACCGTCTGCTCCTCATCAAAATCAGGCTCCTGAGTTAAATAAGCAATCTTATAGCCCGTCTTAGCAGAAAAAGGGCTGACATCTCCGTCAAAGCCCGACTTACCTGACAACACATCCAGCAGCGTTGTCTTTCCTGTTCCATTGACACCAATCAGACCAATCCGGTCTAGATCATGAATGATAAAGGAAATATCCCGAAAAACAGTCTTATCTCCTACTGATTTGGTTAGCTTGTCAACGATAAAATCGCTCATTTTTTCTCCTTGATATAGGCGTAAATGGCCTCTAGTTCATTAGGCAAGTGGCCATCTACAATATCGTATTCCAACTCTTTCAAAATTTGGCCAAGTTTTGGTCCTGGCTCAAAGCCGAACTCCCGCATCAGCATACCGCCATTGACGACCATTTCCTGCTTGTTATGAATAGTTAGACTGGCATCAAGATTCTGAATCGCAGAGAAATCAACTGCCAAACCTTGCGCCTGTCGAAGATCTTCTGCTTGTAGCAATAAGTCAATATCATAGTCATAGCAGTCTCGCTTGGTCAAGTCTCGTTCTGAGCGGAATGCCGCAATCTCAACCAAGTCTTCTACTTTCTTGGCAAATTCACGAGACGTCTTCCAGTCTTTTTAGAATGCCTTTAACATCTTGCACATCCAAGGCTAGCAAAAGGGCTGCCCAAGCCTGCTCGGACGCTGAAAATCGAAAATCTGAAGCCAAGTCGAAAAGGCTTTCTAACTTAGCTCTGCTTCCCTTCAAATCTGGCAAAAATTCTATAGCACCACTTGTCAAGAGTGCTTCTAAACCCTTGCGCCAAAACAGGGCAGCAAGAGCTTGTCGAATTCGATAAAAATTCGTTCAACCGAAATCTTTTCAAGTAAAGGAGCACAATCCTTCATAGCCACAAAAGTATCTTGCTCTAGGTCAAAATCCAAGGCAGCCTGAAAACGAAAGCCCCGCATGATGCGTAGAGCATCTTCATTAAAACGCTCAGCAGCCGTCCCAACTGCCCGCAAAATCTGATTTTCCAAGTCATTCAAGCCTTGGAAAAGATCGATAACTTGACCGCTTTCATCCAAAGCCAGAGCATTGATGGTAAAATCACGTCGCTTGAGATCTTCTTCCAAAGAGCGCACAAAAGAAACCTTGCTTGGCCTGCGGTAGTCCACATAGACATCCTCGGTCCGGAAAGTTGTTACTTCGTATTCACGGTTATTTTCCAGAACCAAGACGGTTCCATGCTCAATCCCCACATCAACTGTCCGGTCAAAGATACGCTTGGTTTCCTCAGGATAGCTAGAGCTAGCTATATCCACATCGTGAATAGGTCGCTGCAAAAGGGCATCTCGAACAGAACCGCCAACAAAATAAGCTTCAAAGCCAGCCGCTTTTATCTTCTCTAATACTGGCAAAAGCCTCCTGAAAATTCAGAAGGCAGAGTTTCTAATCTCATAGTAAATGTTCCAATCCATAGACTAATTCTGAGCGTTTGACAACTTCTTTAATGGCAAGATTAACCCCTGTCATAAAGGAAGCACGGTCATAGGAATCATGCCGCAGGGTCAATCCCTCTCCCTGACTGCCAAAGATTACTTCCTGATGGGCAACCAGACCAGGCAAGCGAACCGAGTGAATACGCATGCCGTCGAAATCAGCTCCACGAGCGCCAGCTATAGATTCTTCCTCATCAGCAGCTCCCTGCTGCTTGCTCGGTCTGACTTGGCTGATGAGCTCAGCTGTCTTGATAGCTGTCCCACTCGGAGTATCCTTTTTCTGGTCATGATGCAGCTCAATGATTTCTACATTTGGGAAATACTTGGCTGCCTGTGCTGCAAACTGCATCAGCAAAACAGCTCCCAAGGCAAAGTTTGGCGCAATCAATCCACCCAGCTCCTTTTCCTTAGACAATGTGATTAACTCTTCCAACTGGTCTGGTGTAAAACCTGTCGTTCCGACCACTGGGCAAAATCCCTGTTCCAGAGCGAAGTGAGTATTGTCATAAGCTACTTTTGGGGTTGTAAAATCAACGCAGACATGGGCTTCCAGCCCAGCCACTTCTTCCTTGGCATTGAAGACAGGAACACCAGCCACTTCTTTTTCATCCGTAAAAGGATCCAGCAGTCCAACTAATTCTAGTTCAGGATCTTCTGTTACCATTTTATAGGCCGCTTGACCCATTTTTCCTTTAAAACCAGCAATAATAACTTTGATACTCATGTTTTCCTCCTTACAGAGATAAGTTCTGACTTTCAAGCAATCAGATCACGGGAATATAGCCCAAGGCAACACTGCCCTCACCTAAGTGCGTCCCGATAACACTGCCAAAGGTTGCGATAGGGACTTCACCAGCAATACCAACGTCTAGCAGATTCTGCTGAAGCTCAGCTGCTTTTTCTGGAGCATTGCCATGGATAACCATAATCTGATAAGCACCGCCTGCTGTTCTTTCTTGGACAAGTTCCAGCATACGCTTGGTAGCCTTCTTCTCCGTCCGAATCTTTTCAAAAACCTCTATCACTCCATGATCATTAAAATACAGAATAGGCTTGATACTGAGCAGATTTCCCAGAATAGCTGCGCCGTTAGACAGACGTCCTCCTTTGACCAAGTGGTTCAAGTCATCCACCATGATAAAAGCACTGGTGCCATCTATCTGCTTCTGGACATTGGCTAAAATTGTTTCAAACTCCAGTTCTTGTCCTGCCCACTCTAGAGCAGATTGGACCATGATACCGAGCGGTGCACTGGTAATCTTAGAATCTGGAAAGGCAATTTTCAAACCATGAAACTCATCTTTCAGATACTGAATATTTTGGTAAAAACCAGAAATACCGCTGGATAGAAAGAGCCCTAGAACATGGGTATAGTCCTTTCCGTCTAGAATAGTGAGAATCTCTTCTAACTCAGCAATGCTAGGCTGACTGGTCTTGGGTAATTCATCTGACTGAGCCATTTTTTCATAAAATTCACTGGCTGTTAAGTTTCTGCCTTCGACATAAGTCTCACCAGCAATCACGACTGGAATATCCAAGACGAAAAGATTTTCATTCTCCAGCAGCGAAGCCGGCAGATAGGCCGATGAATCTGTGATAACCGCTAACTTCATGATTAAAACTCCAAATTAATGCCTGGCAAATCCAGAGCAATTTCTGTCACTTCATAAGTCAAGCGGTTGAGCATGGTTAAGCAAGGCCGAGCCAGCTCTTCCACTTCATCGTGGTCAAATTCACTCGGTTCCTCAATAAGACGACCGTGAATGTGGTTGGCTTGCGAAATAGTTCCACTGATAACAAAATTCTCAAAAAAACAATCATAAAGGTCAAAATCACAATCAATGAAGTTGTGTGAGCTTCGACGTCTCTTTTGACCAATTGGAAATTTACATCAACCTTGGTTTCAGGTGTTCCATTTTCTTTTTCCCACTCAAAATTTCGGGCGTCAAAATGGTACTGACTAACAAATTCTTTTTCGCGCTGTATGTTCATTTTTATTCTCCTAAAAATATGCGATAGGCCCATTATACCATATATCGAGCGAAGTTTCCATGCTAAAATTTGCAGGCCAGAAAACACAAAAAAGAACCTCACTGACAAGCGAGATTCTTTTAAATATTATTTTTCAAGTGGTTTGCGCAGGTAACCAAAGATAAGACCGCTGACTACTGCACCAATCAATACATATACCAAGTAAAGGATTGGATTGTTTGTCAAACCGATAACGAAGATTCCTCCGTGAGGAGCCATGAGCTTGATACCAGACAATCCTACAAGAGCACCTGTAAGAGCTGAACCTACGATAAAGCTTGGAATAGCACGGGCTGGGTCAGCAGCTCCAAATGGAATTGCTCCTTCTGTGATGAAAGATAGTCCCATGACAATGTTTGTCAAACCTGAATCGCGTTCTTCTTCAGTGAATTTATGTTTGAACAGAAGAGTAGCAATAAATACTGCCAAAGGCGGAACCATACCAGCTGCCATTACCGCTGCCATTACAGGAGAACCGCCAGTTGAAACAGTGCTTGCAAGTGTACTAGTACCGAATACATAAGCAGCCTTATTAACTGGTCCACCCATATCGACAGCCATCATACCACCGACTAAGAGACCGAGAAGGACTGCAGAGCTTCCGCTCAGACTTGCCAAGAAATCGTTCAAGGCCGTATTGATTGCTGACATTGGAATATTCACCGCCAACATTACAAATCCAGTCACAAGAACGCCCAGAAGAGGCAAGAGCAAGATTGAACGGATACCTTCAAGTGAGCGAGGCAGACCTGCAAGAAGCTTGCGAAGAAGCAGGATAACACCACCAGCTAGGAATCCTCCTACCAAAGCACCAAGGAAACCTGATGATACACCAACTAAATCAAGAGTTTTCTGACCGCCTTCAGCGTAGGCAACACCGCCAAATGATGCACCGCTGCTTGCAATTGCACCAGCTACGAAACCAGAAACCAGACCTGGCTTTTCAGCGATTGAGTAAGCAATATAACCAGCTAATACTGGCAACATGAAACCAAAGGCTGCTCCACCAATTGCTTTAAACTGCGCTGCAATTTCATGATAACTTCCCAGATTAGAAAGCTGATCTTTTGGTACACCTAAGATCTGATCCAGCAAGAATGCAATGGCAATCATAATACCACCACCAATAACGAATGGCAACATTTGGGAAACACCACTCATCAAGTGCTTGTAGAAAGCACCGCCCAAACTAAGTTTCTCATTGCCTGATTCTGCCGCACCGCCGCCGTTAGCAGCCTTGTAAATCTCAGCATTTCCTGAAAGAGCCAGATTAATCAGTTCTTCAGTCTTACGAATACCGTCTGCAACTGGACGATTAATTAATGGCTTGCCGTCAAAGCGATTCATCTCTACCGCTTTATCAGCTGCGATGATAACAGCTTTGGCATTTTTGATATCTTCTGCTGTCAGCTTATTTCCAACACCACTAGCACCGTTAGTTTCAACCTTGATGCCGACACCCATTTCAGCTGCAACCTTCTGTAAAGCCTCTTGAGCCATGTAGGTGTGTGCAATCCCTGTCGTACAAGCTGTTACAGCTACAAGGAAGTCTCCCCCCTCATTGGCAGGTTCGACAACAGCAGGTTCTTCCGCTTTTTCCGAAGCTTGGTCAAAGAGCTCAATCACCTGATCAGGCGAAGTCACTTGACGCAATTTATCCGCAAAACCATCCTTCATCAAGTATTGAGACAATTCAGCCAAGGCCGCCAAGTGAGTGTCGTTAGCACCTTCTGGAGCTGCAATCATGAAGAAAAGGTCAGTTGGCTGGCCATCCAAACTTTCATAATCGACGCCTTTATTTGACTTGGCAAAAAGGACAGTCGCTTCTTTCACTGCAGTATTTTTGCTGTGAGGCATAGCGATTCCATCACCCAGGCCTGTAGAAGTCAAGGCTTCACGAGCCAAAATCCCTTCTTTGAAAGTCTCAAAGTCTGTCACATAGCCATGATCCACTAGGCTTTGAATCATTTCTTCGATAACGGCTTTTTTCTCTGTTGCCTGCAAGTCTAGCAACATCACATCTTTTCTTAGCAAATCTTGAATTTTCATATTTTTTTCTACCTCTACTTTTTCATAGATTTCTTTTTATGTAATCAGCTGTGGCCAAATCATCTGAGAAGGTGGTCGCCGTACCGCAGGCCCTCCCCATTTAAAAGGCTTGAATAACATCGCCAGAGCGGACAAACTCTCCAGTAAACCCAGCCACCATAGAGTCGCCAGCACCAACAGAATTTTTCACATTGCCCTTGATAGGCTTAGCGAAATAGGCACCATCTCGAGTTACCAGTAAAGCACCGTCACCAGCCATGGAAATGATGACATGCTGGGCACCCTTGTCTAAGATTTGGCGGGCATAACTCTCAATCTGATCCAAGCTTTCAAGCTTGACTCCGAAAATATCACCTAGTTCGTGGTTATTAGGTTTGACCAAGAGCGGCTCAAACTCTAATGAATCAAGCAACGTCTGGCCTTCAAAGTCACAGACGACTTGCGCTCCTGTCTTTCTGGTCAGGCCAATCAACTCCTTGTAGACAACATTTCCTAGATTTTTAGGACTGCTGCCTGCGAAGACTACTGTATCTTCCGAAGTCAGAGAAGAAAGGAACTTCTCAAGTTCTTCTAGTTTCTGACTGGAAATTTCTGGACCAGGTCCGTTAATTTCTGTCTCAGCATCTGCTTTAATTTTGACATTGATACGAGTATCCTGCTCAACTTCTACAAAATGGCTTGAGATTCCTTCCTCTTCCAGAGTATCTGTAATGAACTTTCCAGTAAAACCACCAATAAAGCCAGTCGCTGTATTCTCAATACCCAAACGTTTGAGAACTCGGCTAACATTGATTCCCTTTCCGTCAGCGAATTTATCGTCACTGTCCATCCGATTGACGCTTCCTATAAGAACCTTGTCCAAACGGACAATATAGTCGATGGAAGGGTTTAATGTGACAGTATAAATCATACCTCAATCACCTCCGTTTTTTCTTTCAGCGCTTGAATCACTTCCGATTCATTTTGAATAGTAATAATGCTTGCTTTAGCAAGAGGAGCGACCTTGACAAAGGACGTCTGTCCTAGTTTAGAAAGATCAGCCAAGACATAAGTCTTCTTAGCATTCTCCAAAATTGCTCTTTTGACAGCTCCTTCTTCCATATCTGGAGTGGTAAAGAAGCCATCGTCAATGCCATTCATTCCAATAAAGGCTTTATCGAAATTCAACTGACCGATTTGATTTAGGGCAACACCGCCAATGCTGGCATCCGTTGAGCGCTTGACCTTTCCGCCGATAATGACCGTCGGGATATTGCGCTCTACCAACTTGGTCGCATGGTGAATGGAGTTGGTGACGACTGTCACTCTAGGGTCATGCAGCTCATTAACTAAAAGCTCATTGGTTGTCCCCGCATCAATAAAAATAACATCATGCTCTTGAATCAAGCTTGCGGCCATCTTAGCAATAGCTGTCTTTTCTTGAATGCTTTTGATAGATTTTTCCTGATTACTCTCCTCTTCCTGCAGAAAATGAAAACTTTCGGCTCCACCATGAACTCGTCGCAGTTTATGCTCGCTCTCCAGTTCATCCAAATCTCTTCTGATAGTTGACTCTGAAGTGTTTAAAGCATGTACTAGATAGTCTAAGGAAACAAATTTTTCTCTTATGACAGTCTCTAGAATAACCTGCTTTCTTTCCGACTTCAGCATAAAGCACCTCCTTTGGAATCGTTTACGATTATTATTATACCCCTTTATTTTTCAATGTCAAGCATTTTCTATCAAAATCTTTCATTTTCTATCTTTTTATCTTATCGAACAAAAAAGAGCTGGACTATGTCCAACTCCATTCATATCATTGCATAACTGCTAAATAAAAGGCAATTAGCTATTATTGATCAAGGATACAAGATAGGCCGCCATAACAGGCAGAAAAGTTCCAAGAAAAGTAAACACAACCAGAACCCAGAACCAGACTGACTTAAATGCCTGTCGGTAGGTCCCTGGGAGCGAACGATTGGCGTCAATGTATTCCTTAAATTTTGGCCATTTCAAGATTAAGAGCAAAAGAAATACTGTACTGCCAGCGATTAATAGGCCGTAAAAAACAATGTTAACAATAGGCTCTGGAGCTTTTTGAAAGAAAAGCTATACCTTCTGCTATGACAAAGTTATTGAGAGCATGAAAAATGATAGACCAGATAATCGAATACTCAAAAGCGATATAGCCAAGCCCCAAACCAATTAAACTAGCAAAATAAAGCTGATAAAGATTTTCGTGAAAAAGGCCAAATAAAATCGAAGTCATAAGAATGGCAAAAATCTTTCCATGCTTCTCTAAAGCTCGCAAACCAGCGCCTCTGAAAATAATTTCCTCTGTAACTGGGGCCATCAAAGATGAATAAATCAGCATAGTCAGTGTCTCAGAACCACCGCTCCCTGATTCCATACCAGATAGGTCTATATTGAAGAGTTGCATGATAGCCTGCATCATCTGATTGACAACAGCTGTAAACAATTGGGCGAACAAAAGGAAGCAAATCATATAAAAGAAAACTTTAGGAGTCATCTTCCGTCCCTTGCGACGAAGGTCGTATTTAAAGAGCTGCTTACCCCGAGACACCGTGAAAGTAAGAACACCGAGACAAGAAGCTAAAATATAAGCTCCACCGTCCTTTTCCATGAATTTAGTGATAATGTCTTGCGTTTTTTGAATATCCATACCTTGCCCAGGTAAGACGATAAAAAAAGCCACTAATACGTAAAAGAAAACTGCGCCAAGCATGACCCACAAATAAGTAAAGCAAGTCGCTGAAAATCGTCCTAGATCTTTTTTAGGATTTAAAGGTTCGGGTATATAATACATAAAATCTCCTATATTAAATTTTCTCTTTACCCTTTCTGCTCAGGAAATACAAGGTCAAAAAGATTCCCTCATAAAGCAAAGCAAAAAGAATAAAGGCGTGCATGAAAAATTCTTCTGGCAGAATCCAAATGACTGGATCCTTGGCTGGATCAAACATCCAAGTAGTGTCTCCGGCAAAAAGAACTTGATGAAAGAGTGTAAAAAAATTGTTAAAACCAATCAGAAAGGCCAGTCCAGCAAAGACAAACGGCAAGAGACTAATCACCAGAAAAGCCCGTCTGTAGAGACCTAAAAATCCCTTTTTGACTACTTTTTTGATAAAGAAAATCAAAGCAGGCAGAGCAACTAGAAAAATAGCTTGCGCCAAGTGAAAAAGATACTTGACCGCCTGAAAATGATGCAGACCTGCTGCTGACGAACGAAAATCCGGCATCGCCAGCTACTGACTAAAAGGATTGGTCAGGTAATCCATTAAAATATTAAAATTATACTGAATGGTCTTAGCTTTCAGATAAACCTTATCCGGCAAGTTGAAATAAGAAATCTCTATTGGGTATAAGAGCCAAGCTAGATAAATGGTTAGTAATATCGCTGCTGCCAGCAAGCACAAAACGCTGGCTGAAAATCTCAACTTATCACGCATCGAAGTCCCACTCCGCTAGACTGGACAAGACATGCGTCGGTTGGATCGGCAGATTGGGCACCTCTTCTGGCAAGGTAAAGCCTGTCGTAACCAAGAGCGTCGGAATGCCATTATCGATTCCTGCTCGAATATCTGTCAGATAGTTATCACCTACCATGACCACTTCTTCACGCGCCAGTCCTAGATGCTCTATGGCTTTTTCCATGATGATGGCATTTGGCTTGCCGATAAAGGTCGGCTCAACCCGAGTGGCTGCTTCCAAGAGGGCATTGATAGCACCCGCTCCTGGCTGCAGACCTCGCTCAGTCGGAATATTGAGATCAGGATTGGTCCCGATAAAGTGAGCACCCTTTTGAATGGCCAGAGTTGCTATTGTCAGCTTCTCGTAATCCACTTCCCAGTCCAGCCCAACTACTACATAGTCTGGATTTTCTGTGTCTTCTATATATCCAGCTTCTTCAATAGCATGTTTAAGTCCCACATCACCAATGACGTAGACTTTCTTGCCCAGCTTTTTCTCCTGCATATAGTCAATGGTAGCCAGAGTTGCTGTGTAAATGGTATCAAGTGGCGTCTCAATATTAAAATTTTCAGCCAGCATGGTTTGCACTGTTTCTGGCGTGCGCGTGGTATTATTGGTCACGAAAAGATAGGGAATCTTGCGCCTCTGCAAGTCATGCACAAAGGCTTCACCAGCCGGAATCCGGCTCTTGCCCTTATAAATCGTCCCGTCTAAATCAATCAAATATCCTTTATAAGTCATTTCTGCTCTTCCTCATTCTCATGTTTAAACTCTTGCCAGGTAACCAAAAGCCTGGGCATTGACTTCGCTGTCACTGGAAATTTGGTGATTGCTCTGCAGACCTTCCTAGGTCGTGGCTAGAAAGCAATCATGCCGCCTGGTCGAACTTCCTTGACATACTTGAGATGGACCTTCTTAGGAATATGTTTTCGTGAGAAGTCTGCACCCATGACCTCAAAAGATCCAGTCCAGATACTTGCTGTATTGACATGGCCATTCATATCCAAATCGTAAAAGCGCACATGGTAGTCCTTGCTGACAGGATTTTCAAGTCTGGATACTTAGGACCGCGCAGTAATTTCTTGGAAAACTCAGATTGATATGGCGCTACAATCTCGGATCAACAGCACGAACACTTGCGCTATCCCGATCCCATAGTACAAATGTCGCCATCATCTGGATAATGGCCTCACCGCTTCATCAAAAATCGTGAAACGACGGTAGCAAAAAGAGCCGGTTATAGGTCAGGCTTCTGTTTCAATGGTAATTTCCTCCGCAAATCGTGGCAGACGAGTCACATCAATATCATGAGTCCGTGATAATCCAAACCAGATTATGCTGCTCCAGCATATCCTTATCACTGACACCAAGCTCGATCGACTGCATCCCCGATACTTGCAAGGATAGCAGGATGACATCCGGCAGCTTGATATGGCCATTCATATCTGCCATATCAAAAGATTTTCATTTTTCATTTGATAAGTTAAGCCCATGATTTACTCCAATATAAATTTCTCAGCACCGTATCGCCCCAAAAGAGGCCTTGTTTGGTCATGCGCACGATGTCTCTGTCCGGCACTAGCAAGCCCTGCTCAGTCAGCTCAGACACAACAGCTCCGTATTGTTCTTCAAAGGATATACCAAATTTTTCCTCGAAGCGTTTTTTTGAAACACCTGACTTCTTACGCAAGCTGAAACATCTCTTCTTCCATCTGTTCTTTCAGCGTCAGCGCTTCTTCCCTACACGGGCATTGCCCACTTCGCCTGCAGATAATGACGAATCGGTCCATGGTTTTTATAGCGGATACCATTGACATAGCCAGACGCTCCTGCTCAATACCATAATATTCCGCATTGTCCCAGTACATGCAGATTGTGGCGGCTCTCAAAACCTGGCTTGGAAAAGTTTGAAATCTCATAATGCTCAAAGCCGGCCTTTCCCAGCTCAGCTATAATGTATTCAAACATCTCCGCTTCCAAGTCTTCCTTAGGCAGAGGCAGCTTCCCTCGCCGCATCCGATTCATAAAGACTGTATGATTTTCCAAAAATCAAGCTGTACAAACTCATGTAGGAATGTCTAGGGGCAATAGCCTTAGCTACATTGGTTTTCACATCTTCCATGGTCTGCTTGGGCAGGGCATAAATCAGGTCAATCGAGATATTATCAAAACCCGCTTTTTTGAGATTGGCAATATTCTCATAGATGTCCTTTTCTGAGTGACTGCGGCCAATCTGCTTGAGCATGCGGTCATTGAAAGTCTGTACATCAACGAAACCCGATTGACAGGCGACTCTTTAAGTACAACAATCTTCTCCTGGTCCAAGTCCCCGGGATTGGCTTCAATGGTCAATTCCTCCAGATAAGATAAATCGAGCTTATCTGTCAGCTTTTCCAACAAAAAGGCTAATTGAGACACAGATAGAGCCGTCGAGTCCCACCACCGATATGAGGGTACGGAGCTTTTTTTGATATCGTAAGAATCATACTCCTCAATCAAATACTCCAGATAACTATCTACTGGCTGATTTTTGATAAAAACCTTGGAAAAATCGCAGTAATAACAAATCTGAGTACAAAAAGGAATGTGCACATAAGCAGAAGTCGGTTTGGTTTGCATAGTACTTATTATACCACAGTTTTAAAGAGAGGACTTATTTGATTATCAAAACAAAGAAAAAGAGTGATCCTGTAGACAAAAATTGTCCTCGCATGTCACACCCTTTTCTATAATCTAAAAATTGAAGATCTAAATCAATTCTTCCCCAACTCCTGCGTCCTTTCGTGAGGCAGCCTAGACAGCATCCATGACCGTTCCTCGAAAAGCATTTTTCTTCCAGACTAGCTACTCCAGCAATGGTCGAACCGGCCGGACTGCAGACCTGGTCTTTGAGCTGGGCCGGATGTTGCCCACTGACCTGACTTAGCTGGCGGCGCCTAGAAGGTTTGATTGGCTAGCTGCGGGGATATGATCGCGACTGAGTCCTGCTCGGACACCAGCATCCGCTACAGGCCTCTATAAAGAGATATACGAAAGCTGGTCCACAGCCAGCAAGAGCTGTCGCCGCATCCAACTGCTTTTCCTCTGGTTTGAGCAAAAGACCGGCAGAAGATAGAATCTCCTGTAACAAATCTTCGTCTGCTTGATTCAAAAGAGCATGATGTTATTTTATTGATGCAGGGGACAACCAATGAGCTTTTAGTTAATGAGCTGCAGCCCTAGAGTGACAGTCACCAACTCCATTCACCATGCGACCAAGTGGGCGCAATATCCCGACCGGTCATTATCGGCGAAGGTCAACGCTCGGATGCCAGCACGTTAGCGGTGTTGCCTAAATCAATCGGTCAGTTGAATTTCGATAAAACCTTTATTGGAATGAATGGCGTGACGATGGCTTCTTTCCTCCAGATATGTGGAAGAAGGAGCTGTCAAAAGAAACGAATTTGGAAATGCTAAGAAGACATGTGTGGCTGATCTTTCTAAACTAGGACAGACGTCCTTTGTCAAGTCGCTCCTCTTGCTAAAAGAAACAAGCATTATTACTATTAAAATGAATCGGAGTGATTCAAGCGCTTGAAAAGAAAAAATGAGTGATTGAGGTATAGTTTATACTGTCACATTAAACCCTTCCATCGACTATTGTCCGTTTGGACAAGGTTCTTATAAGGAAGCGTCAATCGGATGGACAGTGACGTCTGATTCGCTGTGGAAAGGGAATCAATGTTAGCCGGTTCTCAAACGTTTGGGTATTGAGAATACAGCGACTAGCTGGTTTACTGGAAAGTTCATTACAGATACTCTGGAAGAGGAAGAATCTCAAGCATTTTGTAGAAGTTGAGCAGGATACTCGTATCAATGTCAAAAAATTAAAGCCAGATGCTGGGAAATTAACGGACCTGGTCCAGAATTTCCAGTCAGAAACTAGAAGAACTTGAGAAGTTCCTTTCTTCTCTGACTTACGGAAGATACAGTAGTCGCCATGAGCGGCAGTCCTAAAAATCTAGAAATGTGTCTACAAGGTTGATTGGCCTGACCAGAAAGACAGGAGCATAAGTCGTCTGTGACTTTGAAGGCGGACGTTGTGATTCATTAGAGTTTGAGCCGCTCTTGGTCAAACTAATATACAGACTAGGTGATGAGTCAAGCCGAAGGCTTGGATCAGATTGAAGTTATACCCGCCAAATCTTAGACAGGAAAT
>BNJU01001842.1_pt1 | contig 36326 bp, 60 predicted proteins | sample 8539281 | NCBI WGS metagenome assembly BNJU01 (sample SAMD00202456, study PRJDB9452) | human saliva metagenome | isolation source: human saliva | place: Japan
TCCTAAAGTCTTAGATCGAAGACGGAGTCAATGAAATGTAGGGCAAAAGCTATTTTGTAGAGTCCAATGAATGAACAAAAAAATATTTCAAAGGCTCATTTCTACTAAAAAAATACGAGGTCAGGGATTTTTGATCCCGGCCTATACTTCTAGAAAGTCTTCTTTGAAGTCGAAAATATAACTAAAAATTTTTCAGAAAAAAAGTAGTTCATTTTCAAGTACTGGACAGATAGAAAAAGCAGAAGTTTCATTATTAATTGAATTATAATTAGAAAAGTACATTACTTTTTAGTGGGAGATACTTATGTATATCAATACAATTACTCTGGAAAAATTCATCACCTTAAATGAAGAGGAGAAACTTCAGTGTCTCAAAGACATTAAGCATACCTACCAATTCGAAAAGATAAAGGAAATCCTCTCAGAGCTTGGTTTAGAAAATTTAAGTGGTCAAGTACTTAGTGAACTAGCCAAAGTTTGTAATAATTGGAGTCAATTTGAAGAGGCAAAAACAATTTTAGAGATAGTCTCTGAAGAAGATAGGGATGCTATTTGGTATTATAGAAATGGTTTTACCCATTGGCGTTTATCTAGTGACCCGAAGAATGACTTTGAAACTGAAGCTAATCAGGCTCTAGCTTTATTAGAAAATGCTATCAAAAATGCTGATTCCTCAACAAATCCAGTCATTGAATGGTGTATTGAGTTGGTTAAAGTAGGTTCTCTAAAGGGAAGTTCTTGAAGCTAAGCCAGCAGATTATCCCTTGCTAGAAAAATACTATTTTGAAGATGTTAATGAAACTAATCAAGAAATGACAATTGCTCAGAATAAGAAATTATACAAGAATATTACGGTAGAAGACGTTCAAAAGGCAAGAGACTCATGGGATATTATTAAACCAGTATACGAAACTGTTAACATCTATAACACCCTATGAAGACTATCTCGATTCTGCAAAAAAATCTTTACTATTAGAACAAAGATACCTTCTGGCGATTATCTGGTATTTTTATCGAAGTAAACAATGGAGGCCACTATCAATTTTTTTCGATAATTCGACAGGGATTGTCTGGGAAAGATACTTTAAAGGGATTGGAACTATTTGGAATGACGGAGCATGCTGTTAATTTCAAAAAAATCTTCTTGCATACTTTGGTGGAGCTATCTCCTTTGATAGAGAAGAGATCGGAGATGCTAGCACAGATGGAAGAAGAGTATGGTGATGCTTTTTATCAGAAGTTGGATGAAGCAGATGATTTTTGTTTATGATTATGATGGAAATGAGAATGAACTAAGTTTTATCAAAAAAATATCCAGAGAAATTTATTTTTTTCAGGGAAAATGCAGATAAATCGTAAAAGAATAGTAAATAAAGACAGAGCAGATTGGAAGATCTGCTCTATTTTTTAAAGGGAAAATCTTGCTTTCTGAATAATTTCAATCTAAGTTGAATATCATAAACTCTATATTTACTGAGTTTTGAATATATTTTTAAAAATATCAGGCTAAAAAAATTGCTTAAACCCGAATATTTTTGTTACTATTATATAAAAATGTAAGGAAAATGAAAAGAAACGAAGATAAAATCAGAAAATTAAAATGATTTTTCCTGGGACACATCAGAAAATTATTTTTCAGATTTTTCAAAATAATTTTTAAAAATATAGTAATTTACTTGAAACTTCTCTTAAAAAGATAGTATAATAGAAATATAGAAAACGCTTACAATATAAAAGGGGATTTATGGATACATTAGAAGCTTTAAGAACTTTTACAACAGGCGAAAATTTCCATCTTCAACACTATTTGGGCGCACATCGTGAGGAGAAAGACGGGGAATGGGGTTACACATTCCGTGTTTGGGCTCCAAATGCGCAAGCTGTTCATCTAGTCGGTGATTTCACTAATTGGGTTGAAAATCAAATCCCTATGGTTCGAAATGAATCTGGAGTTTGGGAAGTTTTTACAACTTTAGCCCAAGAAGGTCAGATTTATAAATATCATATCACACGGGCTAACGGTCATCAGCTTATGAAGATTGATCCTTTAGCTGTTCGGTATGAGGCACGTCCAGGCACAGGGGCTGTGTTAACAGAAATTCCAGAAAAGAAATGGAAGGATGGACTTTGGTTAGCTCGTAGAAAACGTTTGGGATTTTTCGAAAGGCCAGTAAATATCTATGAAGCACATGCTGGTTCGTGGAAACGAAATCCAGATGGAACTCCATACAGTTTTGCTCAATTAAAAGAAGAGTTGATTCCTTACTTAGTTGAGATGAACTACACTCATATTGAGTTTATGCCTTTGATGGCTCACCCGCTAGGTTTGAGTTGGGGCTATCAACTGATGGGATACTTCGGTTTAGAACATTCTTACGGAAGACCAGAAGAGTTTCAAGACTTTGTTGAAGAATGTCATTTAAACAATATCGGCGTTATCGTGGACTGGGTTCCAGGTCATTTTACAATCAATGATGATGCTCTAGCTTATTATGACGGAACACCAACTTTTGAATATCAAGACCATAACAAAGCTCATAACTATGGTTGGGGAGCACTAAACTTTGATTTAGGTAAAAATGAAGTTCAGTCTTTCTTGATTTCAAGCATTAAGTTCTGGATTGATTTCTATCATTTAGATGGTATCCGTGTCGATGCCGTAAGTAACATCCTTTATCTTGATTATGATAATGCACCTTGGACACCAAATAAAGATGGTGGAAATCTTAACTATGAAGGATACTATTTCCTTCAGCGTTTAAATACTGTTATTAAGCTAGCTCACCCTGATGTCATGATGATTGCAGAGGAGAGCTCCTCAGCTACTAAAATTACAGGTCCAAAAGAGATTGGTGGTCTTGGATTTGACTACAAGTGGAACATGGGCTGGATGAATGACATCTCTACGTTTCTACGAAGAAGATCCAATTTACCGCAAGTATGATTTTAACCTTGTAACCTTCAGTTTTATGTATGTCTTTAATGAAAAATTATCTTCTACCATTCTCACATGATGAGGGTGGTTCATGGTAAGAAGAGTATGATGCATAAGATGTGGGGAGACCGTTACAATCAATTTGCTGGCCTGAGAAACCTTTATACTTATCAAATTTGTCACCCTGGTAAGAAATTGCTCTTTATGGGTAGCGAATTCGGTCAATTCTTAGAGTGGAAAATCAGAAGAGCAATTAGAATGGTCAAACCTTGAAGATCCAATGAATGCTAAGATGAAATACTTCACATCTCAACTGAATCAACTTTACAAGAGACCATCGTTGTCTTTGGGAAATTGATACAAGTTATGATGGAATTGAAATCATCGATGCAGATAATAGAGATCAGAGTGTTCTTTCCTTTATTCGTAAAGGAGTAAGAAAGGCGAGATGCTAGTCTGTGTCTTTCAATATGGCACCAGTTGAACGTCCTGATTTTTACAATTGGATTACCAGTTGCAGGTGTTTACGAAGAAATTTGGAATACAGAGTTGAGAACAATGGGGTGGTGTTTGGAAAAGAACACAACCAAACTGTTCAAACTCAAGAAGGGTTATGGAAGGATTATGAGCAGACATTGACCTTTACTTTTGCCAGCTATGGGGTGCAAGTATCTGGAAAAATCAAACGTCGCTTGAAACCTACAAAAAGAATCAAATAAATCTCAAAAGGAGTAGAAAATGAAGAATGAAATGCTAGCTTTAATCCTTGCCGGTGGGCAAGGGACTCGTCTCAGTAAACTTACTCAAAGCATTGCAAAACCAGCTGTGCAATTTGGTGGGCGCTACCGTATCATTGACTTTGCTCTTTCTAACTGTGCCAACTCTGGTATCCACAATGTTGGGGTTATCACACAGTATCAACCTCTTGCTCTTAACAATCACATCAGGGAACGGTTCGAGCTGGGGTCTAGATGTAATTGATTCAGGTGTTTCTATCCTTCAACCTTACTCTGCAAGTGAAGGAAATCGTTGGTTTCGAAGGTACAAGTCACGCGATTTACCAAAAACATCGACTATATCGATAGCATTAATCCTGAGTATGTTTTTGATTCTTTCAGGAGACCATATCTACAAAGATGGACTATGATGATATGCTCCAATCACATAAGGATAACAATGCCAACTTGACTGTAGCTGTCTTGGATGTACCATTAAAAAGAAGCTAGTCGTTTTCGGTATCATGAATACAGATGCTAATAATCGCATTGTTGAATTTCGAAGAAAAAACCTGCCCAACCAAAATCAACCAAGGCATCAATGGGTATTTATATTTTTCGATTGGAAACGTCTACGCAATATGCTAGTTGCAGCTGAAAAAGAATAATATTGACATGTCAGACTTTGGTAAGAATGTTATTCCTAATTATCTTGAGACAGGTAGAAAGTGTCTATGCTTATGAATTTCAATGGATACTGGAAGGATGTTGGTACAATCGAATCTCTTTGGGAAGCAAATATGGAATACATCTCTCCAGAAAATGCTCTAGATAGCCGAAATCGTCAATGGAAAATTTATTCTCGTAACTTATCGCTCCACCAAACTTTCCTTGGAGAATTTGCTCAAGTAGAAGACTCTCTAGTAGTAGATGGATGTTACGTGAATGGTACTGTAAAAACATTCCATTCTTTCTACAGCTGCTCAAGTTCGTGAAGGGAGCAGAAGTTGTTGATTCTGTCATCATGAGTGGAGCAGTTATCGGTAGAGGTGCTAAAATTACACGTGCAATCATCGGTGAAGGTGCATTATTGCCGATGGTGTTGAAAATTGATGGTACAGAAGAAGTACAAGTAGTCGGATATAACGAAGTAGTGGGGGTAGCAACAGATGAAGATTGATAAATATTCAGCGATTTTAGGAAACACTGTTGGTTTTCATGATATGTCAACCTTAACGAGTAATCGTCCTGTGGCAAGTTTGCCATTCTGGAGGAAAGTATCGTTTGATTGACTTCCCACTCTCAAGTTTAGCAAATGCTGGTGTTCGAAGTGTCTTTGGAATCTTCCAACAAGATAACATCAGCTCTGTATTTGACCACATTCGTTCAGGACGTGAATGGGGCTTGAATACCCTTCTTAGCCACTACTATCTTGGAATCTACAATACTCGTGTGGAAAGTAGTACTGTTGGTAAAGAGTATTATCAACAACTCTTGACTTATTTAAAACGTTCTGGATCTAACCAAACGGTTTCCTTGAACTGTGACGTTTTGGTAAATATTGATCTTACTCAGGTTTTTCCATTTTGCATAATACTACAAAATCTCCTATCACGGTTGTTTATAAGAAACTACCTAAAAAGGATATTTCAGAAGTAAATGCTATCCTAGATATTGATGAAACTGACCACGTGCTCTCTCACAAACTCTTCGATAAAAAAGCTGAACAAGAATACTACAACATGTCAACGGATATCTTTGTTGTAGATACTCAATGGTTGATTGAACGTCTGGAAGAAGAAGCTCAGAAAGAACACCCAGAAAAACTACGTTATGTTCTACGTGACTTAGCAGCGGAATCAGGTGCTTTTGCATATGAGTATACTGGTTACTTAGCTAATATTCATTCTGTGAAACATACTACCAAGCCAATATTGATATGCTTGATCTGCATAAATTCTACTCTTTGTTCTCTCCAAATCAAAAGATTCATACAAAGGTGAAAAAAACGAAGAACCAACTTATTATGCACCTGGTTGTGAAGTAAATACTTCGCAGTTTGCTTCTGGTAGTATTGTCGAAGGTAAAGGTTGTTCGTTCAGTTGTTTCTCGTAATGTTCAAATTCATAAAAGATAGCTTAGTTAAAGAATCTATTGTTTTCCCTCGTGTTGTCATTGGTGAAGGTGCTCAAGTTGAGTATGCAATTATTGATAAGGGTGCTGAAGTAGCTGATGGAGTTGTTATTCGTGGTACAGCAGAAAATCCTGTTGTCATCAAAAAAGGTGAAAAAGTAACAGAGGACATTCTTTCATGAAAATTTTATTTGTAGCAGCCGAAGGAGCCCCTTTTTCTAAAACAGGTGGCTTGGGAGATGTTATCTGGGGCTCTTCCAAAATCATTAGTTAAAGCTGGTCATGAAGTTGCTGTTATCCTGCCATACTATGACATGGTGGAAGCCAAGTTTGGTGATCAAATTGAAGATGTTCTTCAATTTGAAGTATACGTTGGTTGGCGTAGACAATTTTGTGGCATTAAGAAGACTGTTTTAAATGGTGTTACTTTCTACTTTATTGACAACCAGTATTATTTCTTCCGTGGTCATGTGTATGGTGATTTCGATGATGGTGAACGTTTTGCCTTCTTCCAACTTGCGGCTCTGGAGGCTATGGAGCGCATTGGATTTATTCCAGATGTTCTTCATGCTCATGATTATCATACAGCTATGATTCCTTTCTTGTTGAAGGAAAAATACAGATGGATTCAAGCCTATCAAAATATTAAGACTGTCTTAACGATCCATAATTTGGAATTCCAAGGCCAATTCTCTGAAGGTATGCTTTGGGATTTGTTCCGAGTTGGTTTTGAGCGTTATGCTGATGGTACAGTTCGTTGGAATGACTGCCTGAACTGGATGAAGGCTGGTATCCTCTATGCAGATCGTGTATCTACTGTATCGCCAAGCTATGCTTATGAAAATCATGACAACAGAGTTTTGGATGTGGCTTTGGATCAGATTTTACGAATGGAGTCTGGTAAGGTTTCTGGTATTGTAAATGGAATCGATACGGATCTTTATAATCCAGAAACGGATCCTTTGTTGGATTATCATTTTAATAAATCAGACCTATCAGGAAAAGCTCAGAATAAAGCTAAACTTCAAGAAAAAGTTGGTCTTCCAGTTCGTCCCGATGTTCCAATGATTGGTATTGTGTCGCGTTTGACAAGACAGAAAGGTTTTGATGTCGTCGTTGAAGGTTTGCATCGCATGCTTCAAGAAGATGTTCAAATCGTTCTCTTGGGTACAGGTGATCCTGGTTTTGAACAAGCCTTCTCATGGTTTGGTCAAGTATTCCCAGATAAACTTTCTGCCAATATTACCTTTGATGTCAAGCTAGCACAAGAAATTTATGCAGCCTGTGATATTTTCCTCATGCCAAGTCGTTTTGAACCTTGTGGACTTTCTCAAATGATGGCTATGCGTTATGGAACATTACCACTTGTTCATGAGGTAGGCGGGTTGAGAGATACTGTTCAACCATTCAATCCAATTGAAGGAACGGGTACAGGATTTAGTTTTGATAACTTAACGTCATACTGGCTAAACTGGGCTCTTCAAACTGCTTTGGATGTTTACTATAATCATCCTGACGTTTGGAAGAAACTTCAAGTACAAGCTATGGAATGTGACTTCTCTTGGGATACAGCTTGTCAGTCTTACCTTGATTTGTATCACAGCTTAGCAAATTAAATAAATAAAATCGTATGATGCTTTCATACGATTTTTTTGAGATAATAAAGTATAGGATTATAAATGAAAAACAATCAGAGGACTCTGTGTGCTCGATGTAGATGGAACTCTGATAGAAGAAGAGGTTATTGATTTATTAGGGAAAGAGGCAGAGTGCGAAGAAGAAGTAGCCCTGCTAACAGCTCAAGCTATGAGAGGAGAATTAGACTTCGAAGCAAGTTTAAAAAGACGTGTTTCTCTTCTTAAAGGTCTCTCTATCAATGTTTTTGATAAGATTTATCATGAACTTCACCTTAGTAAAAACGCTGCCAAGTTTATTAAAGTTCTTCAAGAAAATCAGATAGAAGTCGGTTTAGTATCAGGTGGATTTACCACTATTGTAGAAAGATTAGCAAAAGATTTGGGAATTTCATTATATACTGCTAATCAACTGGAAATCAGAGATGATCATTTAACTGGAAATCTAATTGGCCCTATTATAAGCAGAGAAGTTAAAGAAGCAACCCTCGTGAGATGGGCTGAAAGAATTAGAAGTGCCTTTTTCGAGAGAACGATTGCAATCGGTGATGGAGCTAATGACTTAAAAATGCTTAAAAGTGCAGGACTTGGTATAGCCTTTTGTGCCAAGGATATTGTGAAAAAGGAAATAAATCTTCAGGTAGATGAGAGAGATTTTGGGAAAGTTTTGGAAATGATAGACTTCCTTTAGATAGAAAGAGGAATCAAAATGAAAATTGTTATCGCACCGGACTCTTTCAAAGAGAGTCTTCCTGCAAACGAAGTAGCAGAAGCTATAAAAAGAGGATTTAAAAGGGTGATACCAGATGCTGAATGTCTACTTTTTACCTGTTGGTGATGGAGGTGAAGGAACAGTAGACGCCATTAAAAGTTCTCTAGGTTTGGAAGAAAAAACAGTCCAGGTAACTGGACCTTTTGGTGATGAGGTTTTGATGTCTTACTTTCAAAAAGAGAAATTAGCTCTATTTGAAGTTGCAAATTTAGTAGGTCTTGCTAAAAATTCCCTTTTTGAAAAAAACGTAATCCTCTAGAGATTCAAACAAAGGGAATTGGTCAACTTATTCTCCATTTGATAGAACAAGGGAATCAAAGATATCTACGTTGGTGTCGGTGGTACGGCTAGTAACGATGGTGGAATTGGCATTGCTTCAGGACTTGGTTACCAGTTTTATGACAAAAAAACGGAATTGTACTTCAAAGCAAATGGTCAATCTCTATTTGATATCAGGAAAATTTTTGAAGGATGGAGTGATTCAAATTCCTTCATGATGTACATATCAAAAATACTTGCAGATGTGACCAATCCGCTTTGTGGACCTCATGGTGCTACCTTCACATTTGGGAAAACAAAAAGGGATTGGATCCATCTAAATTTAAAGAAGTTGATGCTGCTATTAAAGACTTCTATAGTAAAGTTGGACCTGAAATATTAAAATTAGATGGTGCAGGAGCAGGTGGTGGTATTGCAGCTGGCTTGTGTGCCTTCGCTGGAGCAGAGATTGTATCTGGTATTCAAACTTGTTTGGATTTGATAAACTTCGATCAAAAAGTTACTGATGCAGACCTAGTTATCGTTGGCGAAGGTAGACTGGACTCGCAAAGTTTAGCTGGAAAGGCGCCAATTGGAGTAGCAAAAAGAACACCAAATGGTGTTCCAGTTCTTGCTATTTGTGGTAGTTTATCAGAGGATTTACCACCCTTTACCATTTGAGAATATAGTCGCAGCTTTTTCCATACTTGAAAAAAGTGAACCGTTAGCAGATAGTCTAAAAAGCAGCTGTTTATTTAGAAAAATACAGCTGCAAGTATCACTCGAATCATGTCTTTGAGATAGAGTTAACCAAACCATTTTTTTCCAGAGAGAAGTAGGAGCTTTCGTCTCTTTCTCTTGCCATAAGTCTGAAAAAGGCCTTTCTGAGGTCTTTTTCACTTGTTTGAACAGGAACATCGCTATGAATAACCAGTCCGAAAGGGAAGAGTTATGATCTTCAGAAACGATAGTTGCTTGGCAGTCAGCATCTTTGGCATGTTTTAAATAATAGACTTGTTTTTCAAATTCAACTTGAGGAGAAATTTTGACAAATAGAGGTTCAGTTTCTTTTTTTAAACACTCTAAAATAGTTAAAAAACCTTTTTGAAATTTGTCATCATTCGCAGTAGCGAGTTCAGCGTAACCAAGAACACGTTCTTCAAAGGTACCAAGAAAACGTCTTTGTTCGTCTGGATTTAACTTTAAGTCCCGCCATGAGCTTTTTCTAATATTTGTTTTGATACATCAGTCATAAATATAGTATATCATAAAAGTCTATAGATAAGGCGGAAAAGAAAGCGATTACTTAACAAACTTAAGGAAAATTTGCACAAAGATAACGTTTTTTCTTGAAAAAGGTATCTTTTTGATGTATCATAGAGGTGTAAAATAATTTAACTCAAAGGAGAGTAAAAAATGTCAATTATTACTGATGTTTACGCTCGCGAAGTCCTAGACTCACGCGGTAACCCAACACTTGAAGTAGAAGTTTATACTGAATCAGGTGCTTTCGGACGTGGTATGGTTCCATCAGGAGCTTCTACTGGTGAACACGAAGCAGTTGAACTTCGCGACGGTGACAAATCTCGTTACGGTGGTCTTGGTACACAAAAAGCTGTTGACAACGTAAATAACATCATTGCTGAAGCTATTATCGGCTACGATGTACGTGACCAACAAGCTATCGACCGTGCTATGATCGCTCTTGACGGTACTCCTAACAAAGGTAAATTGGGTGCAAACGCAATCCTTGGTGTGTCTATCGCTGTAGCTCGTGCTGCTGCTGACTACCTTGAAATCCCACTTTACAGCTACCTTGGTGGATTCAACACTAAAGTTCTTCCAACTCCAATGATGAACATCATCAATGGTGGTTCTCACTCAGATGCTCCAATCGCTTTCCAAGAATTCATGATCGTACCTGCTGGTGCACCTACATTCAAAGAAGCTCTTCGTTGGGGTGCTGAAATCTTCCACGCACTTAAGAAAATCCTTAAATCACGTGGTTTGGAAACTGCCGTAGGTGACGAAGGTGGATTCGCTCCTCGTTTCGACGGAACTGAAGATGGTGTAGAAACAATCCTTGCTGCTATCGAAGCTGCTGGTTATGTTCCAGGTAAAGATGTATTTATCGGATTTGACTGTGCATCATCAGAATTCTACGATAAAGAACGTAAAGTTTACGATTACACTAAATTCGAAGGTGAAGGAGCTGCTGTCCGCACTGCTGCTGAACAAATCGACTACCTTGAAGAATTGGTAAACAAATACCCAATCATCACTATCGAAGATGGTATGGACGAAAACGACTGGGACGGTTGGAAAGCTCTTACTGAACGTCTTGGTGGTAAAGTTCAATTGGTTGGTGACGACTTCTTCGTAACAAACACTGACTACCTTTCACGTGGTATCGAAGAAGGTGCTGCTAACTCAATCCTTATCAAAGTTAACCAAATCGGTACTCTTACTGAAACATTCGACGCTATCGAAATGGCGAAAAGAAGCTGGTTACACTGCCGTTGTATCACACCGTTCAGGTGAAACTGAAGATTCAACAATCGCTGACATCGCAGTTGCAACAAACGCAGGACAAATCAAGACTGGTTCACTTTCACGTACAGACCGTATCGCTAAATACAACCAATTGCTTCGTATCGAAGATCAACTTGGTGAAGTAGCTGAATACCGTGGATTGAAATCATTCTACAACTTGAAAAAATAATCTAGTTCAGTGAACTAATGAAAGCCCTTGGATTTTTCCAAGGGCTTTTTGTATAATATAGACAAGCTCAAAAGAAATTCAGTCTTGTTTTCGTATTCTAGAGGTGAAAAAGAGATTTTTAAACGTTTTTTGGTATAATAATACCCAGGAAAAACTAGAGAAAGAAGGAGGTTGAGATGGAAAAGTATTTGTCGGTAACAACTTTGACTAAGTATCTGAAAATGAAATTCGATAAAGACCCATACTTGGAGAGGGTCTATTTAACTGGTCAGGTTTCTAACTTCCGGAAGCGTCCAACTCATCAATATTTTTCTCTAAAAGATGATCGAGCTGTAATCCAAGCGACTATTTGGTCAGGTATTTATCAGAAACTAGGTTTTGATTTGGAAGAAGGGATGAAGATCAATGTTATCGGTCGTGTCCAAGTCTATGAACCAAGTGGGAGTTACTCTATCATCATTGAAAAGGCAGAGCCTGATGGTGTAGGGAGCTCTTGCGATTCAGTTCGAACAATTGAAAAAGAAATTATCAGAAGAAGGTCTCTTTTCAAGATCGCTTTTAAACAAGCAATCCCTCAGTTTGCAAAAACGCATTGGGTTGTGACTAGTCGTAGTGGTGCTGTTATCCAGGATATCATTACTACAGTTAGCAGACGTTTTCCCAGGGTGTGAGATTGTTTTTATATCCTACCAAGGTTCAAGGCGAAAGGGCGCAGAGGAGATTGCTCGTAACATTGCTAGAGCTAATGAACGTGACGACTTAGATGTTCTGATTATTGGGCGCGGAGGTGGATCGATTGAGGATCTTTGGGCCTTTTAACGAAGAAATTGTTGTGCGTTCTATCTTTTGAATCGCGCTTTACCGATTATTTCAAGTGTTGGTCACGAAACAGATGTAACCTTTGTCAGATTTTTGTAGCAGATAAGAGAGCAGCAACACCAACTGCTGCAGCAGAGTTAGCTACACCTGTTACTAAGTTAGATCTTTTGACCTATCTGAAAAATCAAGAGAGACGAATGGCTACAGCTGTACAAAATACTTTATCTAAAGAAAAAAAAAGCCTTTAAAGAGTACTAAGTCAATCCGTTATCTTTCAGGCAACCTGAACGCTTTATATGATGGTTATCTACAACGATTGGATCAGTTACAACTTCGTCTCAAACAGAGATTAATGCAGAACTTGTTAGACAACAACAAAAAGTCTTGGAACTAAGTTCATCGTTTGAACAGTTATCACCAATCAATAAGATTCATCGTTACCAGGACCGTCTGCTACAACTGGAAAAAGTTACTTCGTAGTCAAATGGCGGTAGTTTATGATGCCAAGGTTGCTGAGGTGAAAACGCTTTGTCAGAAGCTCTACTCATGTTAGATACTAGTCGTATCGTAGCAAGAGGTTATGCGATTGTAAAAAAGAGGATGCCGTAGTATCGTCAGCAAAAGATTTGAAAAACAACTGATCAAGTAACGTTAATGATGCGAGATGGTCAGGTAGAATTAGAGGTTAAAGATGTCAAAACAGAAGAAATTTGAAGATAATTTAGCAGAGCTTGAGACTATTGTTCAGAGTTTAGAAAATGGTGAAATTGCTCTAGAAGATGCCATTGCAGCTTTTCAAAAAGGGATGATCTTATCAAAGGAATTACAGGCAACACTTGATAAAGCAGAAAAGACCTTGGTTAAAAGTTATGCAAGAAGATGGAACAGAAAGCGAACTTCTATGAACAAGCAAGAAAAAAATTAGCTTTGGTTGAGTCAGCTCTTGAGGAGTTTTTATGGAGACCAGCAATTAGCTGCCAAATCTCAGAGAAGCTGTTCTCTATTCTATTCATGCAGGTGGCAAGCGGATTCGTCCTTATCTTCTCTTTAGTAGTTTTGGAGTCTTTGCAGGTGCCAATCACTTTAGCTCATGCCCAGGTTGCGGCAGCGCTTGAGATGATTCACACAGGGAGCTTAATCCATGATGATCTTCCTGCTATGGATGATGATGATTTTTCGTCGTGGGCGTTTAACCAACCATAAGAAGTTTGGTGAAGCACTAGCAATTTTAGCAGGTGATGCCCTCTTTTCTAGATCCCATATGCTCTTTGATAGCTCTGTCAGACTTGCCAAACGAAATTAAGGTAGATTTAATAGCTTCTTTGTCCCTTTCTTCTGGAAGTATGGGGATGGTCGCTGGCCAAGTTTTGGATATGGAAGGTGAAGGTAAACATTTAAACCTAGAAGAACTTCAGACCATCCATGCTAACAAAACTGGTAAACTCTTTAGCCTTTTCCATTTTCAAGCGGCAGGAGTTATTGCAGGATTGGATAAAAATCTTCAAAAAAACAGTTGAAAACAGTTGGAGAGCTGATTGGAGCTTGCTTTTTCAAGTGAGAGATGATATCCTTGATGTTACTGCTAGTTTTGAGGAAATTGGTAAAACACCACAAAAAGATTTGCAAGCTGAGAAATCAACCTATCCTGCTTTGTTAGGATTGGATGAGGCAAAAGTTTTTTGTAACCGAACTTTGGATCAGGCTAATGAAAAATTAGACGTGATTAGTCAATTAGTCAACTTTGATAAAGAACCAATTGTAAAAATAGTAGAAAGTTTGAGAATCAATGCCTAAGGAAAGAGTAGATGTACTTGCCTACAAACAAGGTTTATTTGAAACAAGAGAACAGGCTAAACGGGGCGTAATGGCTGGATTAGTGATTGCAGTCCTCAAATGGTGAGCGTTTTGATAAACCAGGAGAAAAAAATTCAGATGATACTGAATTGAAAACTCAAGGGTGAGAAAGCTTAAGTATGTGAGCCGAGGAGGTTTGAAACTTGAGAAAGCCTTGGAAAACTTTGACATATCAGTTGAAGGCAAAACGACCATTGATATTGGAGCTTCAACAGGAGGCTTTTACGGATGTCATGCTTCAAAAATGGTGCAAAACTGGTTTATGCCGTTGATGTTGGGACCAATCAGCTAGCCTGGAAATTACGCCAAGATTCCCGTGTTATCAGCATGGAACAATTTAACTTTCGTTATGCTGAAAAAAACTGATTTTGAAGTAGAGCCAAGTTTTCGCATAGTATCGATGTGAGTTTTATTTCATTTGAGTCTCATTTTACCAGCTCTACATAGAGTCTTGGCAGATCAAAGGGGAAGTTGTTGCCCTTATAAAACCACAGTTTGAAGCAGGCCGAGAACAGATTGGTAAAAATGGAATTATCAGAGATGCTAAAGTTCACCAAAATGTTTTAGAATCAGTTACTAAAATGGCAGTTGATGAAGGATTCTCAGTCTTAGGATTGGATTTCTCTCCTATTCAAGGTGGACACGGGAATATTGAGTTTCTTGCTTATTTACGTAAAGAAGAACATGCAAGCAACCAAGTAGTTTCTGAAATAGAAAAAGTAGTAGAAAAAAAGCACATAGAGAGTTTAAAGATGAATAAAAAAAGAAAGACTTGAAAAAGATTAGAAGATTTGTGACTGACTATCAAATCGGAACACAGGAAGAAATCGTTGAACACTTGAGAGAAGCAGGCATCTCTGCCACTCAAGCAACTGTTTCACGTGATATCAAAAGAATTAGGGATTGTAAAAATTCCTTTGAAAGACAATACATATGTCTATGAATTACCAAAGTCAGTAGTTAAAAGTTTACAGTTGGCTGAGAACAATATCGAAAGTTTTCGAAACGAATGGGAAATCTCATCAACTTTGGATGTCATTCCTGGGAAATTCAATTTTTGTTAAAAAGTCAATTAACTCAAACATTTTTCAGATAAGATTTTTTTAGCTGTTTAGCAGATGATAACTCAATTTTAATTGTGGCGCGAACTGAAGAAGCAGCTGTAGAGATTGTTGAACAAGTTAAAAAGTGGTAGGACCTTATGTTACTTGAAATTTCAATTAAAAACTTTGCCATCATTGAGGCTATTTCACTTAATTTTGAGAAGGGAATGACAGTTCTGACTGGGGAAACCGGTGCTGGGAAGTCTATCATCATCGATGCTATGAATATGATGCTGGGAGCAAGAGCCACAACGGACGTTATTCGTCATGGTGCTCCTAAGGCTGAAATCGAAGGTCTTTTCTCGGTTGAAAACAGTCGTGCTTTACAAGAGCTTTTTGATGAGCAAGGAATAGAGTTAGGTGATGAAATCATCATCCGTCGTGAAATTTTACAAAACGGGCGTAGTGTTAGTCGTGTCAATGGACAGATGGTTAATCTATCTGTTCTTCGCTCAATTGGACAGTATCTTGTTGATATCCATGGCCAACATGATCAAGAAGAGTTAATGCGTCCCCAATTACATATTCAGATGCTGGATGGGTTTGGTGATACAGATTTTTCTGGAGCTGAAGCAAGCCTATCAGACAAACTTTGATGCTTATCGTAAAATGCGTAAGCAACTTCTTGAGATTAAGAAAAATCAAGAAGAGCACAAGGCTCGTATTGAAATGTTGGAATTTCAGATGGCTGAAATTGAATCTGCGTCCTTACAGCCAGGTGAAGACCTCAAACTCAATCAAGAACGCGATAAACTTCTGAATCATAAAAAAATATTGCTGATACGCTGACTAATGCTTATACCATGCTAGATAATGAAGAATTTTTCAAGTCTAGCTAACGTGCGTTCAGCTATGAATGACATGGAAAGTTTAGAAGAGTATGATGCAGAGTACCGTGAAATATCTACTTCTCTATCAGAATCTTATTATGTATTAGAAGATGTAGCCAAACGTTTAGAGGATATTATTGAAGATCTTAGATTTTGACGGTAATCGTCTTGATGCAGATTGAAAGTCGTTTAGATCTCATTCACGCCATTACACGTAAGTATGGTGGAAATGTCGATGATGTCTTGTTATACTTTGCAAAAATCACTGAAGAATACAATCTTCTGACTGGTAATAATCTTTCTTCAGAAGATATGGAAGCAGAACTCAAACAATTAGAAGTAAGTCTGGTTGACTTAGCAACTAAACTTGCATCTGCTCGTCACAACTTAGCTCAACAATTAGAAATTGAGATTCAACAAGAGCTTAAAGACCTTTATATGGACAAGGCTCGATTTCAGGTTCAGTTTACTAAAGGGTAAATTCAGTCGTGAAGGAAATGAAAGTGTTGAATTTTATATCTCAACCAACCCTGGAGAAGACTTTAAACCATTAGTAAAAGTAGCTTCTGGTGGTGAGTTATCTCGTCTGATGTTGGCTATTAAGTCTGCCTTTTTTTCTCGTAAGGAAGGTAAGACGAGCATTGTATTTGATGAGGTGGACACAGGAGTTTCAGGTCGTGTAGCTCAAGCAATCGCTCAAAAGATTCATAAAATTGGTCAGAACGGACAAGTATTAGCTATATCTCATCTTCCTCAAGTCATTGCGATCGCAGATTATCAGTTCTTTATTGAAAAAGATTAGTAATGAGCATTCAACTGTTTCAACAGTTCGCTTGTTGACAGTTGAAGAAAGGGTGGAAGAAGTTGCCAAGATGTTGGCAGGGGAGAATGTGACTGAAGCGGCACTTAGTCAAGCGAGAGAATTGTTGCAAAGTAAGGAGAAATAAATGACAGACTATTATGTAATTGGAGATGTTCACGGAAAAGCAGGAATGCTTGAAGACCTTCTAAAAACATGGGATGGTAAGACTCAATTACTCTTTCTTGGAGATTTGATTGATAGAGGAGAAGATAGTCGACGTGTTCTTGAAATGGTCAAGGACTTGGTAGAAAATCAAGGAGCGATTTGCATTTCAGGAAATCACGAGTACATGTTTTTAACTTGGTTGGATAATCCCTGAAGAAAAGCTATGACCACTATCGTCGTAATGGTGGGGATACAACTATTAATTCTATTTTGGGGCGTCCACTGGATGCACCAGTAGATGGAGTAGCAGATGCTAAGCGTGTAGAAACTGAAGCAGCAGACTTGGTTGCTTTTATCCGACAAATGCCATTCGTGATTGAAACGGATAAGTATATCTTTGTTCATGCGGGAATTGATTTAACTTTGGATGATTGGCATGAAACTACAGATTACAAGAAAGTCTGGCTCAGAAAACCATTCCACGAAGCAGTTAATCATACAGGAAAACAATTGTCTTTTGGGCATACACCTGTCTATGGACTTTTGGAACAAAAAAACCAGGAACTGCAGAACTTTGGATGACAGAAGATGGAAAAATCGGAATGGATGGAGGAGCTGTCTATGGTGGTGTCCTTCATGGAATTGTCTTTACTGACCAAGGTATGACAGACCACTATTTCATCGAAAATGACGGCTTTGTTGCTGAAGATTAATACTCTCTACAGGGTATTATGGTCTTGTCAAAAACATAAAAACAATTTATAATTAATAGATACCCTGAAAGGAAGAGAATCTTGAATTTAGAAGAATTGAAAAAACGTCAGGAGAAGATCCGAAACTTTTCCATTATCGCTCATATTGACCATGGGAAGTCAACATTGGCAGACCGTATTTTGGAGGCTACAGAGACGGTTTCTAGTCGTGAAATGCAAGCTCAGCTTCTTGATAGTATGGACCTAGAGAGAGAGCGTGGGATTACTATCAAACTGAATGCCATCGAGCTTAATTATACTGCCAAAGACGGCGAGACCTATATTTTCCACCTGATTGACACACCAGGACACGTGGACTTCACTTATGAGGTATCACGTTCTCTAGCTGCCTGTGAGGGAGCCATTTTGGTCGTCGATGCTGCCCAAGGGATTGAGGCTCAAACATTAGCTAACGTTTACCTTGCCTTAGATAATGATTTGGAAATCCTTCCAGTTATCAATAAGATTGACTTACCCTGCTGCAGATCCAGAGCGCGTGCGTACAGAAATTGAAGATGTCATCGGTCTGGATGCTAGTGAGGCTGTATTAGCTTCAGCAAAAGCTGGGATTGGAATTGAAGATATTTTAGAGCAAATTGTAGAAAAAGTTCCTGCACCAACTGGTGATGTATCAGCACCATTAAAAGCTTTGATTTTTGACTCAGTTTACGATGCTTATCGTGGCGTTATCCTCCAAGTTCGTGTCATGGATGGAGTTGTTAAACCAGGTGATAAGATTCAGCTCATGAGCAATGGTAAAACCTTTGATGTTACTGAGGTCGGAATATTCACACCCAAAGCAGTAGGACGTGACTTCCTTGCAACAGGTGATGTTGGTTATATTGCAGCATCTATCAAGACTGTTCAAGATACTCGTGTCGGTGATACAGTTACCTTGGCGGCAAACCCTGCTTCAGAACCCCTATCTGGATACAAGCAGATGAATCCGATGGTTTTCGCAGGTCTTTATCCAATCGAGTCAAATAAATACAATGACCTTCGTGAAGCCCTTGAAAAATTGCAGTTGAACGATGCTAGTCTTCAGTTTGAACCCGAAACATCGCAAGCTCTTGGATTCGGTTTCCGTTGTGGATTCTTGGGTCTCCTTCATATGGATGTTATTCAGGAACGTTTGGAACGTGAGTTCAACATTGACTTGATCATGACTGCACCATCCGTTATTTACAAGGTCAATCAGACTGATGGTGAGTCTATGGATGTATCGAATCCATCCGAGTTTCCTGATCCTACTAAAATTGCAACGATTGAAGAACCTTATGTTAAAGCACAAATCATGGTACCACAGGAATTTGTAGGAGCTGTTATGGAACTAGCTCAGCGCAAACGTGGTGACTTTGTGACGATGGACTATATCGATGATAATCGTGTGAATGTTATCTATCAAATTCCACTTGCTGAAATTGTCTTTGATTTCTTTGACAAGCTCAAATCTTCAACACGTGGCTATGCAAGCTTTGACTATGAATTGTCAGAGTATCGTCCATCTAAACTGGTTAAAATGGATATCCTTCTCAATGGGGACAAGGTGGATGCACTCAGCTTTATCGTTCACAAGGATTTTGCTTATGAACGTGGAAACTCATTGTTGATAAAGCTAAGAAAATCATTCCACGTCAACAGTTTGAAGTTCCAATTCAAGCAGCTATTGGACACAAGATTGTGGCGCGTACAGATATCAAGGCTCTACGTAAGAACGTGCTTGCTAAGTGTTATGGTGGTGACGTATCACGTAAACGTAAGCTTCTTGAAAAACAAAAAGCTGGTAAGAAACGGATGAAAGCTATTGGATCAGTAGAAGTTCCTCAAGAAGCCTTTCCTAAGTGTCTTGAGTATGGATGAAGAATAATTGATTCCTAATACAGTTATCTTTTGACACTTATCTTTTCTTTCATTAGAATAGAAGTAAAAGGAGAAGGATCATGAAAAAAATCGTCAGCTTATCTACACTTTTAGTGTGTTGCTTAACTCTTGCTGCTTGTAATACTTCAAAAACTAAGAAAGAAGCAGCCACAGATACAACAACAATCCAGGAAACTACCATAGCTCAAGAAACAACAACTGTAGCCGAATCAACGATTAAAGATACCCAGGTAATTGGATCAGATGCTTATGGATATGTAAAAGTTCCAAAATCATGGATTCATTTTACAGAAGTTGAGGGTGGTGATGATATTCAGTACTGTGATGGTACTGACATCAATATCGTAACCCTAAATACTTTTAAACCAGAGCACCTTGGTGTTAGTGAAAGTGAATATGTTGCTCTTGATGCTGTTCAAGTTTCTACTAGTATCTATCAAAGCTAAACAACAAAGTAAGGACTTTCTCTAAAGTTTGGGGATCTAAGTCAAAAAAATTGGTGGTTATGACGCCTATGTGGTAAACTGTATTGCTAAAAATGGTAAAATATCTAGTGATCTGGATCTTTAAATCAGATGATGGTAAGTTTAGATATGTTTCTCTAGAAGGAACACCTGAAGTATTGAAAGATATGATTCCGTTGATTGAACAAAAGTTGGACTAGCGAAAAAGAATTAAATATAAAAACAGGATGTATGTCCTGTTTTTATATCTTTTACCTTTAAAAGACTATGTATGAAAATAATTTAGTTGTTTACAATCAAACAAAAAAATAAAAAAATCAAACAAAAATACAACAAAAAAATATTGACAACGGTTTCATATAGTGTTATACTTGTATCATAAAAGTTAAATATGAAGGGAGAAGGTCATGGGATTAGATCATTTCTTCAGCAAAAGACTTAGTCTTTTTGTTTAGAAGCAGATAATCAAGAGCAACTATTTGATCAAGTTGCAACCCTATTGGAAGAAAAGAAAGTTGTTACGGATACCTATCGATCGGCTTTGATTGAACGTGAAAAAATGTTCCCAACCGGTTTAGATATGGAATTTCTAGGAAAGGACTTGCCAAATGTAGCAATCCCTCACACAGATACGATTCATAATTTAACTGAAAATGTTGTTGTGGTTCGCTTACCAAAACCAGTAACATTCCACAATATGATTGCTCCTGACAAGGAAGTAGAAGTATCATTACTCTTCTTTATCATCAATAATTCAAGTTCAAGTCAAACAAACATTCTTGCTCAATTGATGGACTTCTTTACAGGTAATGGTCATCTAGAAGCACTTTCTAAGATTACAGAACCAGAAGCTCTGTACCAGTATATCTCAGAAGCAACTGCTTAAATTTCATAAATAAATAGAAATTAAAAAACGGAGGAAATCCAAATGATTAAAATTCTTGCTGCATGTGGTGCAGGTGTTAACTCAAGCCACCAAATTAAAAGCGCTCTAGAAGAAGAGCTTTCAAACCGTGGGATACGATGTACAAATGTGACGCAGTTATGGTAAAAGATGTCAATGAAGACTTGATTAAAGGTTATGATATCTTCCACCAATCGCTGCAACTGACTTAGGTTTTTGACCCTGGTATCCCAGTAGTTGAAGCTGGACCAATCTTGTTCCGTATTCCAGCTATGAGCGCTCCAGTTTATGACAATATTGAAGCAGCAATCAAAGAACACGGATTAAGTTAATTATTATTTTGTAAGTTTTCCATAAAAAAATAAAGGGAGGAAAAATTATGGACTTTCATTATCAATCTAGCCAATGAGGTCTTTAAACCTATCTTGGCTATGGGTGCACCAGTCATCATGCTGATCGTGTTTGACACTATTGGCTCTACTTTTGGAGTGAAATTCTCCAAAAGCGCTTGAAGGTGGTATCAAACTTGCCATCGCACTTACTGGTATCGGTGCTATCATCGGAATGCTGAACGGAGCTTTCTCAGCTTCGCTTGCAAAAATTCGTTGAAAATACTGGTATTCAATTGAACATCACCGACGTTGGTTGGGCACCGCTTGCTACAATCACTTGGGGGTTCTGCTTGGACACTTTACTTCTTGCTCATCATGTTGATTGTCAACGTTGTGATGCTTGCAATGAAGAAAACTGATACACTTGACGTTGATATCTTCGATATCTGGCACTTGTCTATCACAGGTCTTTTGATCAAATGGTATGCTGACAACAATGGAGTTAGCCAAGGAGTTTCACTCTTTATCGCGACTGCAGCAGTTGTTCTTGTTGGGGTTCTTAAAATCATCAACTCTGACTTGATGAAACCAACATTTGATGACCTTCTTAACGCACCAAGTTCATCACCAATGACTTCAACTCACATGAACTACATGATGAACCCAGTTATCATGGTTTTGGATAAGATTTTTGACAAACTTTTCCCTGGTCTTGATAAATACGACTTCGACGCTGCTAAACTAAACAAGAAAATCGGTTTCTGGGGATCTAAATTCTTCATCGGTTTCATTCTTGGTATCGTTATCGGTTTGATGGGAACTCCACATCCAGTTGCTGGTGTAGAAGGCGCTGATAAATGGGAACTTGTTATTAAAGGTTGGTTGTCACTTGGTTTGACTGCCGGTGTCTGCTTGGAGCTCTTCTCACTTATCGGTTCATGGTTCATCGCAGCCGTAGAACCACTTTCACAAGGTATTACAAACGTTGCTACTAAACGTCTTCAAGGACGTAAATTCAACATCGGTCTTGACTGGCCATTTATCGCTGGTCGTGCTGAAATCTGGGCTTGTGCGAACGTACTTGCACCAATCATGTTGGTTGAAGCTGTGCTTCTTTCAAAAGTCGGAAATGGTATCTTGCCACTTGCTGGTATCATCGCTATGGGTGTGACTCCAGCTCTCTTGGTAGTTACTCGTGGTAAATTGCTCCGTATGATTATCTTCGGAACTCTCTTGTTGCCACTCTTCCTTCTTTCAGGTACACTTATCGCACCATTCGCAACTGAACTTGCTAAAGGTGTAGGTGCCTTCCCAGAAGGTGTGAGCCAAACTCAATTGATTACTCACTCAACTCTTGAAGGACCAATTGAAAAACTATTTGGTTGGGCAATTGGTAACGCTACAACTGGTGATATCAAAGCTATCCTTGGAGCAGTAGTATTCCTTGTATTCTACGTTGGTATCTTTGCATGGTACAGAAAACAAAATGATCAAACGTAACGAAGAATACGCAGCAAACGCAAAAATAATTTGCTCCTAAAAATGTAAATTGTAAAAAAACTAGGTTGTCAGTTTCCACTATGGAGCAGTCAGCCCTAGTTTTTGAGAAAATTGGAGGTAAGACTTATGATTGAATTAAAATCAGATCAATTTACATGTTGAGTTTCAAACGCTTTGGAGGCGCGCTATCTTCCATAAAGAGACAAAGATGACGTAGAGTATTTGTGGCAGGGGATCCAACTTATTGGAGTGGGCAAGCACCTGTATTTATTTCCCAATATGTGGTTCAGTTAGAAATGATACGAGTCCTTATGATAAGGAAGATGGTAGTCAAAAAGAAGGAAAAAAATTCCTCGACATGGTCTAGTAAGAAAAAGAATTTACATTAGTAGAACAAACAGAACATTCTGTGACATTTTGCTATTGAAGATGATGAAGAAATGTATGCAAATTATCCCTTATCATTTTCGTTTAGAAATTACTTTATACAGTGACTGGGAAAACCATACGTACACAGTATAAAATATATAATAAAGAAGCTGAAAAAAATCGATGCCATACTTTTATTGGTGGGCATCCTGGTTTTAACTGTCCCTTACTAGATGACGAGGTATATGAAGATTACTATCTTGAATTTGAAAAAGCCAGAAACATGTACAGTTCCAAAACCTTTTCCCAGAAACAGGAATGTTAGATTTCAAAGATAGAAGTTCTTGGTTAAATAATCAAAAAGAATTAGACTTTAAATTATGACTTCTTTAGCTACGATGCTGTGACATTAGATGAGTTAGAATCTCGCACTGTAGCTTTGCGTTCACGAAAACATGATAAAGGTTTGAAACTTCACTTTGAAGAATTTTCTAACTTAATCGTATGGTCAACTCTTAATAAAGGCCTTTTATTGCCTTGGAACCATGGTCAGGTTTGTCTACTTCAATAGAAGAAGGAGATAGACTGGAAGATAAGAAAAGATGTTAAAATTTTTGAAACCTGGTCGTTTTTGAACAGCTTGGTTTTCGATATCGAGATTTTATGAAAAATAAACAAAAACAAACATAAATTGTTGACTTTTTCCAACTAATAGTAGTATATTATGTTTATAAAGAACAATTTGTGTTTATTTTAACAAGATTACTGTTCTGGCTTTTTCTCTGAAGAAAAGCTTATTAAGAAACGAATAAGATATTTGTTCTTAATTTAAATTATTGTCAACAAAACTACTAGTAACTATTTTGAGAAAAGTCTATTTTAGGCTAGAATCAGAAAGTTTTACTGGTCTATTATAAAAAAAGGAGTATACAATATGGCTATTGTTATTGGTGCAGATGCTGCAGGTTTAAGATTGAAAGAAGTTGTAAAAAACTTCTTGGAAAAAGAAAACTTCCACGTAGTGGATGTTACAGCAGAAGGTCAAGACTTTGTTGATGTAACTCTAGCAGTTGCGGAAGAAGTTAAGAAAGAAGAACAAAACCTTGGTATCGTCATTGATGCTTATGGTGCAGGTCCGTTTATGGTTGCTACTAAAATCAAAGGAATGGTTGCTGCAGAAGTTTCTGATGAACGTTCAGCTTATATGACTCGCGGTCACAACAACTCACGTATGATTACTATGGGTGCTCAACTTGTTGGTGATGAATTGGCTAAAAACATTGCTAAAGGCTTTGTAAATGGTAAATACGACGGTGGTCGTCACCAAATCAGTGTCGACATGTTGAACAAAATGTGCTAATTTTTGATATTGAAAGAAAGGTAAGATAAAAATGAGAATTGCAATCGGATGTGACCACATCGTAACAAATGAAAAAAATGGCTGTTTCAGAATTTTTGAAATCAAAAAGGACATGAAGTTATCGACTTTTGGTACTTATGACCACGCTCGTACCCACTATCCAATCTTTTGGTAAAAAAAGTTGGTGAAGCAGTAGTTAGTGGCCAAGCTGATCTTGGTGTATGTATCTGTGGTACTGGTGTAGGTATTAATAATGCTGTTAACAAGGTTCCTGGTGTTCGTTCTGCTTTGGTTCGCGATATGACAACAGCTCTATATGCAAAAGAACAATTGAATGCCAACGTAATCGGATTTGGTGGTAAAATCACTGGTGAATTGCTCATGTGTGATATCATTGAAGCTTTCATCAATGCTGAATACAAACCATCTGAAGAAAAACAAAAATTGATCGCTAAAATCCAACACGTTGAAACTCATAACGATCATCAAACTGATGCCAACTTCTTTACAGAATTCCTTGAAAAATGGGATCGTGGTGAATACCACGACTAAGAGGTGACTTATGATTTTTAACAGTCACAATGAATCCCATCCATTGATATTTCTTATCCTTTGGATGAATTGAAAAATTGACACTGTCAACCGTGTTGTAGATGTCACTAAAACGGCTGGTGGTAAAAGGTCTTAACGTTACTCGCGTCCTATCAGAATTTGGTGATTCTGTAGTCGCAACTGGTCTAGTTGGTGGAAAACTGGGTGATTTTCTAGTAGAAAAATATTGATGATAAAGTCACCAAAGCGTTTCTTCTCTATCCAAGGTGAAACTCGTAACTGTATCGCTATTCTACATGGAGATAATCAAACAGAAATCCTTGAAAAAGGTCCTGAGGTTCAAGAAAAAGAAGGTCAAGATTTCTTGGCTCATTTCAAAGAACTTTTAGAGACTGTAGAGGTAGTAGCTATTTCAGGTAGTCTACCAGCTGGACTTCCCAGTTGATTATTATGCTAGTTTAGTGGAACTTGCGAATCATGCTGGGAAAACCTGTTGTATTGGACTGTTCAGGAGCTGCTCTTCAGGCAGTTCTTGAGTCTCCACATAAACCAACGGTCATCAAAACCAAATAATGAAGAATTGTCTCAACTTTTGGGAAGAGAAATTTCTAAAGATTTGGATGAATTAAAAGAAGTTCTACAAGAACCTTTATTTGATGGAATTGAGTGGATTATCGTTTCTCTAGGTGCTAATGGCGCCTTTGCAAAACACGGGATACTTTCTATAAAGTAGATATTCCAAAAATTCAAGTAGTAAATCCAGTTGGTTCTGGTGATTCTACTGTGGCAGGTATTGCATCAGGTCTTTTTCCATAAAGAATCTGATCAAGAATTGTTGACTAAGGCGAATGTCCTTGGTATGCTAAATGCTCAAGAAAAAAATGACTGGTCATGTCAATATGGCTAACTATCAAAGGTCTATATGACCAATTAATTGTGAAAGAGGTATAAAATGACTTTAACAGAAAATAAACGTGCTTGTTTGAAAAAACTCTCAGATGAAAATGGAATCATCTCAGCTCTTGCATTTGACCAACGTGGTGCTTTGAAACGTTTGATGGCTCAATACCAAACTGAAGAGCCTACAGTAGCTCAAATGGAAGAACTCAAAGTTTTGGTAGCAGATGAATTGACTAAATACGCTTCATCTATGCTACTTGACCCTGAATATGGTCTTCCCAGCTACAAAAAGCACTTGCTCCAAATGCAGGTCTTCTCCTTGCTTATGAGAAAAACAGGATACGACACAACAAGTACAAAACGCTTGCCAGACTGCTTGGATGTTTGGTCTGCAAAACGTATCAAGGAACAAGGTGCAGATGCTGTTAAATTCTTGCTTTACTATGACGTAGATAGCTCTGACGAACTTAACCAACAAAAAAACAAGCCTACATTGAACGTATTGGTTCTGAGTGTGTAGCAGAAGACATTCCATTCTTTCCTTGAAATCCTTGCTTACGATGAAAAAGATTGCTGATGCAGGTTCTGCTGAATACGCTAAAGTAAAACCACACAAAGTTATCGGTGCTATGAAAGTCTTCTCAGACCCACGCTTTAACATTGATGTTTTGAAAGTGGAAGTTCCAGTTAACGTTAAATACGTTGAAGGTTTCGCTGAAGGCGAAGTTGTTCACACTCGTGAAGAAGCAGCAGCATTCTTCAAAGCACAAGACGAAGCAACAAATCTTCCTTACATCTACTTAAGTGCAGGTGTATCAGCTAAACTCTTCCAAGAAACACTTGTATTTGCCCACGAATCAGGTGCAAACTTCAATGGTGTTCTTTGTGGACGTGCAACATGGGCTGGATCAGTTGAAGCTTATATCAAAGATGGTGAAGCAGCTGCTCGTGAATGGCTTCGTACAACTGGTTTTGAGAACATCGATGAACTTAATAAAGTACTTCAAAAAACAGCTACTTCATGGACTGAACGTGTGTAAGGTATCCTTTGATATCATAAATATAATAAAAAAAGTCTCACCATTAGTGAGACTTTTTTAAGGTTTAGATTTGATAATTTTGTGTTTGTTTTGACAAGGCTTTTAAGGGTTTTATCATTTAAGTTTTGAATCTGAGATAATGGTATCGATATCTGCTATATTGTAGAAAAGTGTAGAAAATCAAACTTATCAAATTTACTATGATCAGCTAGAAGAATCTTTTTTGGTTAGCATTTTTTCAATGCTAGTTTTTGCACTTCACCTTCCTCTTCGCTAAAAAGTAGCAATAGCATGATCTTTTAATTCCATTGCAACTAACGAAAAGCTTTAGAGAATTGAAGACTTTCGATATCTTGGAGCGTTAAGGTTCCGACAAAAGGCACCAGTGATTTCTCGATAATTTCCACCAATCAAAAATTAAATCAGTCAGCTTTTCGTTCATTCAAGATAATGAAAACGGGAAGGCTATTTGTTACTACACGAATATTATCTATCGGAAGTTCACGCGCAAAGAACTCAAGAGTAGTACCTGGACCGATAAAAATTGTTTCTCTTTCTTCGACTAAATGACCAGCAAACTTTTGCGATTTCTTGTTTTTCAGCAATCTGAAAGACCTTGTTTTTTTCAACATTCGAGCGTTCATTTGCTAATAGAGAACCAGAACGAAGTTTTTCAGCACCTCCATGCACTCGAACAAGTAGATCCTTGTCAGCTAATTCTTGCAGATAACGTCGAGCAGTCATATCAGAAATATCTAAACGATTCATTATTTCTTTTGACAGTGATGGTTCCTCTTGTATTGACAATCTCTAAAAATCACATCTAGTTTTTCTTGTTTTAGCATTGAATCACCCCCATATCCACTATCATTTTATCATATTTTAAACATCTAAGCAACTTAAAAGAAAACAAAAACTAAACAAAAACAAAAAGACATCTGTGTTTGTTTTAACTCAGATGTTTTTATATTTTTTTAATTAGTCTAATCCGTAGTTATAATCATCGTCCTGCATAGCTTCAACTTCACCAAGTAGATATCCGTTACCAACTTGAGAGAAGAAGTCGTGGTTTGATGTACCAGTTGAAATCCAGTTCATAACAATTGGGTTGACATCGTCAGCTGAGTCTGGGAAGAGTGGATCTTGTCCCTAGGTTCATAAGAGCTTTATTGGCGTTGTAGCGAAGGAAAGTTTTAACCTCTTCAGTCCAACCAACACCATCATAAAGGCTTTCGTATAGCCTTCTTCGTTTTCATAAAAGTGTGTAGAGAAGGTCATACATCCAGTCTTTTAATTTTTCTTGCTCTTCTTCAGGTAATTCGTTGAATCCAAGTTGGAATTTATAACCAATGTAAGTACCGTGAACAGATTCGTCACGAATAATTAGCTTGATGATTTCAGCAACGTTAGCCAGTTTGTTATTTCCAAGGTAGTAGAGGGGTGTGAAAGAAACCTGAATAGAAGAGAAGGTTCAAGGAAAGACACTAGCTACTTTCTTTTCGAGTGGAGTACCATTTGAGGTAAATTTCATTGATGATTTGAGCTTTTTCTGAAGATATGGATTTGTATTAGTCCACTCAAAGATTTCTTCAATTTCAGACTTAGTATTCAAAAGTTGAAAGATAGAAGAATAAGATTTAGCGTGGACAGATTCCATAAATTGAATGTTGTTAAAAACAGCTTCTTCGTGAGGAGTACGAATATCAGCACGAAGAGCATTACCCCTGTTTCAGACTGCATGGTATCCAAAAAGTGTCAAACCACCAAAGACTTTTCCTACCAAGTCTTTTTCTTGATTTGATAATTTTCTCCAGTCATCTAAGTCGTTTAGATGAGGGATACGAGTATCCAAACCAAAATTGTTCAGTTAGTTTTTCCCATGTTGATTTATCGATGACATCTTCGATGGCATTCCAGTTAATAGCTTTGTAGTAAGTTTCCATTACAAATCTCTTTCTTTTGATTTTATTAAAATAGTGATGAATGTTCTAGCCTTGTGTGATTAGTTACGCACAAAAAGTCGGAGTACCGACTTTTGATGTTACCTATCTTTGTAATCAAGATTTTAGTGAGATTTTTAAATCACACAGCTTTCACATTGGTTAGCACCAACTTCACCGCCAGTCATCTGTGTAGGTACGAACGTAGTAGATAGACTTAATGCCCTTTGTTAAAGGCGTAGTTACGAAGGATAGATAGGTCACGTGTTGTTTTGTTTTGTTCTCTTTCTTCCATTCATAAAGACCTGTTGGGATATCACTACGCATGAAGAGAGTAAGTGAAAAGCCCTTGGTCTACGTGCTCAGTTGCAGCAGCATAGACATCGATAACTTTACGCATATCCATGTCATAGGCAGAAGTGTAGTAAGGGAATAGTTTCAGTTGATAATCCCTGCAGCAGGATAGTAAATCTTACCAATTTTTCTTCTCTTGACGTTCTTCAATACGTTGAGTAATTGGGTGGATAGAAGCAGACACGTCATTGATGTAGCTGATAGAACCATTTCGGCGCTACAGCAAGACGGTTTTTGGTGGTAAAGTCCATCTGCTTTAACTTTATCACGAAGTTCAGCCCAATCAGTCTGCAGACGGGATAAAGATTCTTCAAAGAGTTCTTTAACACGATCAGATTTTGGAACAAATTGACCAGACGTATACTTATCGAAATAAGTACCATTTGCATGAGTCTGATTTTCTCAAAGTTGTGGAAGGTAATGCCACGTTCACGCGCAATATTGTTTGATTCTACCAAAGTCCAGTAATTCAAAAAGCATAAAGTAGATGCTATAAATTCAACAGACTCAGGAGATCCATATTCGATTAATTGCTGAGCAAGATAGCTGTGAAGTCCCCATAGCACCAAGTCCAAATGTATGAGCTTGGCTATTTCCGTGGTCGATAGTTGGAACAGCAACGATGTGAGAGCTATCTGTTACAAAGGTCAAAAGCTCGAACCATTGCACGAATAGAACGTCCAAAGTCAGGTGATGTCATCATATTTACAACGTTTGTTGAACCAAGGTTACATGAAACGTCAGTACCCATTTGAAGGAAATTCTTGCGCATCGTTGATAAGACTTGGTTCTTGGACTTGAAGAATTTCTGAACACAAGTTACTCATGATAATCTTACCATCGACAGGATTTGCACGGTTAGCAGTATCGATATTGACTACATAAGGATAGCTAGATTCTTGTTGCAATTTAGAAATTTCTGTTTCCAAATCACGGGCCTTAATTTTTGTCTTACGGATGTTTTGGATTTGCCACCAATTCATCGTATTTTTTCTAGTGATATCGATGTAGTTAAAAGGTACACCATACTCTTTTTCAACAGAATAAGGACTGAAGAGGTACATTTCTTCATTCTTACGTGACTAATTCGTAGAATTTATCTAGTACCACAACACCAAGTGAAAGAGTCTTGACATGAACTTTTTCATCAGCATTTTTCTTTTCTTAGTAGAAAGGAAAGCGATAATGTCTGGGTGGAAGACGTTAAGGTAAACAACCCCAGCACCTTGACGTTGACCAAGTTGGTTAGAGTAAGAGAAGCTGTCTTCGAAAAGCTTCATAACTGGTACGACACCAGAAGCAGCACCTTCATACCCTTTGATAGGCGCTCCAGCTTCACGAAGGTTGCTGAGGGAAATTCGACACCACCACCGATACGTGAAAGTTGAAGAGCTGAGTTGATAGAACGTCAATAGAGTTCATATCATCTGTTACCCTGAATCAAGAAACATGATACCAATTCACCACGACGTGCACGGCCCGCATTCAAGAAAGAAGGTGTAGCAGGCTGGTAACGTGGTGGATGATTTCATTGCAATATCAATTGCGATAGCTTCATCACCATCAGCAAAAGTAAAAGAGCGTTAAAGAAGACACGGTCTTCCATGCTCTCAAGATAGTACTCTCCATCAGTTAGTTTTTCAAGGCATATTGATTGTAAAACTTGTATGCTCATGAAAGACTTGAATTGGAAGTTTTGATCTTTAATAAATTGATAAAGCTCTTCCAAAAATTCTGGACGATATTTTTTGATAAAAACGCTGTTTCGATGTAGTCTTGTTTAATAAGGTAATCAATTTTTATCAGTGATAGAATCAAAAACCATAGAATTTGGTACAACGTTTTCTTTAAAGAAAGCGTCCAAGGCTTCTTTATCTTTGTGGAGCATGATTTGTCCATTAACAGGACGGTTGATTTTCATTATTTAGACGGAAGTATGTTACATCCTCAAGTTGTTTTTAATCCCATAAAATTTCCTTTAATTCATTTACAAAAGAAAAAGGCTTCTAAGATTGACATAGAAGCTTTTAATCCTGATACTTAAGCAGTTCTTTAAGTTTTGCTGGTTGGAAAACCAGAGAAAACTTCAGTTGGTGTTTGAATGATAGGAGCAGCGCTGAAAAGCTCAGCTCTTTAACTTGTTCAATAAATTCAGGTTGTTCATCAAGATTGATTTCGCGATATGCGATGTTGTTACTATCTAAGAATCGTTTGGTCATTTTTACATTGAACACAATTGTTTTTAGAATAAACGGTTACCATTCTGTAACTCCTCTTTCAAAATTTAATTACTTCTAAGTATATCAGAAAAAAAATCTTTTGTCAACGAAGAAAAACTAAATATTGTAGATTTTTTAGATGAGAGTTATCAAAACACAATATATAGTGATTGAAAAAATAGAATCCCATAAATAACAGCGTTTTTCTAAATGTTAAAAATTATAAAAAAACTATATGATGTATTTTGATACATAAAATAGAAGATTTTCAGCAAGTTATCTGAAAGGAAAAAGAAGAAATCCCATAAAAATACTTGAAAAATTCCTAGAAGATGATATAATACCAAATTGTAAGGGTTATCAGATATAACTCAAAAAGAAAACATTTAAAGGAGAGTCAAATTATGGCTTCTAAAGATTTCCACGTAGTAGCAGAAACAGGTATTCACGCACGTCCCAGCAACATTGTTGGGTACAAACTGCTAGCAAATTTGCTTCAGATATTACTCTTGAGTACAAAGGTAAATCAGTTAACTCTAAATCTATCATGGGTGTTATGAGCTCTTGGTGTTGGTCAAGTGCATGACGTTAACAATCACTGCTGAAGGTGCAGACGCTGATGACGCTATCGCTATCTCAGAAACAATGGAAAAAAAGAAGGATTGGCATAAGAGATGGACAGAAATGCTAAAGGAATCGCAGCATCTGATGGTGTGCAGTTGCTAAAGCATATCTACTCGTTCAACCGGATTTATCTTTCAAGACTATTACAGTCGAAGATACAAATGCAGAAGAGGCCTCGTTTGGATGTTGCTCTTGAAGCTTCTCAAACGAGCTTTCTTATCCGACGAGAAGGCTGCTGTAGGCACGCTTGGTGAAAGAAAGTGGCGCAAAGTGACTTTGACGCTCACTTGATGGTTCTTGCTGACCCTGGAATTGATCGGTCAGATTAAAGAAACTATCAGCGCTAAGAAAGCAAATGCAGAAGCGAGGTCTAGAAAGAAGTTACAGACATGTTATCACAATCTTTGAAGGCATGGAAGATAACCCATACATGCAGGAACGTGCAGCGGATATTCGCGACGTTACCAAAACGTGTTTTTGGCAAATCTTCTTGGTAAGAAATTTAGCAAAACCCAGCTTCTATTAATGAAGAAGTAATCGTGATTGCACATGACTTTGACTCATCTGATACTGCTCAATTGGACAAAAACTTTGTAAAAGCTTTTGTAACAAACATTAGTGGACAGTCACAAGTCACTCAGCTATCATGGCTCGTACACTTGAAATTGCAGCTGTATTAGTACAAACAACATCACTGAGACTTGTAAAAGATGCGACATTTGGCAGTTTCAGGTATTCACTGGTGAAGTGTATAATCTAACTGAAAGAAAGAACAAATTGCAGAATTCAAAGCAGCTGGTGAAGCTTACGCCCTAAACAAAAAGCTGAATGGCTCTTTTGAAAGATGCTAAAACTGTTACTGCTGATGGTAAAACACTTTGAGTTGGCAGCTAACATCGGTACTACCTAAAGACGTTGAAGGTGTGAACGAAAATGGTGCTGAAGCTGTTGGTCTCTACCGTACAGAATTCTTGTACATGGATTCTCAAGACTTCCCAACTGAAGACGACCAATACGAAGCTTACAAAAGCAGTTCTTGAAGGTATGAACGGTAAACCTGTTGTCGTTCGTACAATGGATATCGGTGGGGATAAAAGAACTTCCTACTTCTGATCTTCCTAAAGAAATGAAAGACCCATTCTTGGGTTACAGTGCTTGCGTATCTCTATCTCTGAAACTGGTAACGCAAATGTTCCGTACACAATTGCGTGCATTGCTTCGTGCATCTGTTCACGGTAAATTGCATCATGTTCCCCAATGGTTTGCTTTGTTGAAAGAGTTCCGTACTGCTAAAGCTATTCTTGAAAAGAAAAAGCAAAATTGGTTGCTGAAGGTGTTGCTGTTGCAGATGATATCCAAGTTGGTATCATGATTGGAAATCTAGCTGCAGCTATGCTTGCAGACCAATTTGCTAAAGAAGTTGATTTCTTCTCAATTGCGTACAAAACGACCTTATCCAATACTACAATGCGCTGACCGTATGAACGAACAAGTTTCATACCTTTATCAACCATATAACCCATCGATCCTTCGTTTGATTAACAACGTAATCAAAGCAGCTACGCTGAAGGTAAAATGGGCTGGTAGTGTGGTGAAATGGCGGTGACCAAAACTGCTGTTCCACTTCTTGTCGGAATGGGCTTGGATGAGTTCTCATGTCGAGCTACAGTACTTGCGTACACGTAGCGATGAAGAAACTGACACAGCTAAGATGCAAGAATACGCTAACCGTGCTCTCTGAATGTTCAGCAATGGAAGAAGTTCTTGAACTTTCTAAAGAGTACGTTAACTTGATTAAAAACATTAAAAAAACCTTGTAGAACTAAAGCTACAGGTTTTTGATCTCTATTGAAAAAGTCATCCTGTAAAATTTTCTAAAATTATGGTAAAAATGAGACAAAGGAAAAATACGGAGGCAACTATGCAAAACAGACCAATCATTATCGGAGTAACAGGGGATCTGGTGGAGGAAAACCAGTGTTTCTAAAAGCAATCTTATCCATTTTCCCAAATGAAAAAAATTCATGATTGAGCATGATTCCTACTATAAAGATCAATCTCATCTAACCTTTTGAAGAACGTATCTAAGACTAATTATGACCATCCTTTTGCTTTTGATACTACTTGATGATTGAGCAAATCAAGGAATTGTTGTAGGGCGTCCTGTTGATATTCCTACCTATGATTATGCTGCCCATACAGAAGCTCGAAAACCTATCGTCAGAACCTCAAGACATGTCTTTATATCGTAGAAGAATCTTGGTTTTGGAAGACAAACGTCTTCGTGATTTGATGGATATCAAAGATTTTTGTGGACACTGATGATGATGTTCGTATCATCGTCGTATTAAACGCGATATGGAAAGAACGTGGTCGTAGTTTGGATAGCGTTAGTTGATCAATATCTATGGTGTCGTAAAACCTATGTATCATCAATTTATCGAACCTACAAAGCGATTACGCTGATATTGTAGTTCTGAAGGTGTAACCAATACTGTAGCGATTGACTTTGTTGACTACTAAAGATTGAAAAAGATTTTAGAGAAGGCTCGTTTAGCCTCAGTAATAACTAAAAAGACTGTATCTCTTGATACAGTTTTTATTGTTTCTAATTTTTCAAGTCTTGGAACAATGGCAGAGTTAAAGAGCCGAGATAATTAATTCTGCTGATCTGAATTTGTAGAGATAACAGTCGCTAATAGTTTTGAATATTTCCATCAAAAACATTACCAAAGAGAAAGAAGATACCACTAAGACAAATACTGTATTTTGTCGAGCGAGCCAAGTGCACCTGCAAAGATGAGTCCAGCTTTTCCTTTAGCAGTTATAAACGAAATAAGGCGTCAAACCGATTAAGATACGAGGAACAACTGCATGATCACAACTACCGATAGAAGTTACCATTTGGTATAGCAAAATGGTGAGAAGAGATAGCTTGTTGGCAGGATTGTGAGCGTATTAACCGTCGTTTAAGCTACATTCCATCAGAAAACCTAAGGTCGCGCGATTCTTGGTCCGTAGACAATAATACTTGCAATAATTACTGAATGAACGATGGTTGGTTTTGATTGGAAAGGGCAGCATGTATAATAGAATTGAAGCTAGTAAATGAATGACAATCATAATAGCAGATAGCGATTGAGCAATATTAGAGCGTTTGTTCATGAATTTTATCCTTTATTTCTGTAAAATAGTTTCGAGATTAGCGAGAGCACCACGATGTATCCCCACAGGCCAGTAGAGAATCTTTGGGAGAAATAATTGTATAACCATAATTTTCTAAAGTTTTCAGATTAGCTTGGGTCGTGCAGGGTGTCATACATCTTTGTGTTCATAGCTGGAGCCAATAGTTTAGGTACAAAGTGTAGCAAAGCAAAAGCAGTAGCAGTCACCATGTTGTCAACAGAAACCGTGAGCTAATTCAGCATCATTGGCTTTCGTCGCAGGAACTACGATCATCGATCTGTTTCTTTTCCCTATTTGAATGTGATTCACCTGATCTGAAAAGGCCCGTGCATGACATCGAGGATGTACAGTACTCTTTGAATGGTAACATGCAAGGATAATGGCTGCAGATAATTCTGCGCCTGACTGAGTCGTAAGAACAGTAACAGAATGCTGTCAAAGAACTAATCTAGAAGTCCAACTGTCTTGTATGCAGCAATAGAGACCTGTAATAGCAGGTGTAATGCGGACCATAAAATTCCTTTCTTTTAGTCATAACTTTGATTTCTCGAGGGCAATCAGCAATTTCTGTTGAAGTAATGCCAGTTTGAAAACTGTTTTCTCAACTAATAAATATATGTTGCTCGCTGTTAATCTGAGTGAGGTCGTTTGCGACAATTAAGAAATCAACCTCGGTTCTTTTCAAAGACTTTCCCAGGTAATTTGAATCAAATGTTTCCTAGCTGACATCAACCAATAATTTAGAGTAATCAGGTGAATGTGGGATTCCATTCTTCAACAGAGATATGATTTTTGGATTTTCTTGAGAAGCCGACCTGAACGTCTTCCTTAGATGATTTTGTTTCCTGATTTTCTTATCCTAAAAGCTCTGTTAAATCTTGACCCAGCTTCAACCTCATCAAAACCAGCCATATAGACAGGGTGTCTGAACAGCCATAGAATGGATTAAAACCTGTTGGTCCATAGCCTTATCTTTCGACTTGCAGCAAATCAGCAGTATTTTTAATTTCGATGATGGTCAGTTTGGATGATAACACAAGCAACTGCCCTGAAAAGTGGTAATCAAACAAACTTCATGACCAGCCTTTAGAAGAGTCTCGGTGATAATTTTCCAAGTTTACCGGAAGAGTGATTGGTAATAGACGAACTCTATCTATTTTTCACTTGTGCCACCAGAAGTAACTAAAATTTTCATAGAACTATTGT
>BNJU01004189.1_pt1 | contig 36325 bp, 47 predicted proteins | sample 8539281 | NCBI WGS metagenome assembly BNJU01 (sample SAMD00202456, study PRJDB9452) | human saliva metagenome | isolation source: human saliva | place: Japan
ATGTCAATACTCAGGGTTACCGGATCAGTTCAATACATTGTAAAGGGAGCCGTACTTTTTAGGAGCGGTAGTCTTTGATGTGGTATCAAATCATAAAACGGGAAAATCATAAATGGTTGAAGTTAATAAGTACCTGATATCTTATACTTGTAGCTATAGTATTTGTTCTAAAACGGAACACAAAGTTAAAAGCAATAATAAATAGTAACCTCTACTTGCTATGGATTAGTAAGTAGAGGTATTTGTCGTATTATTTTTAAATACCGATGCCATATATAACATTAATTATTGTAAAATATAATATTAGTATATGTTTAAATTAAAAGACAAGTTGCGGTAAAAAGAAAGAATTGTTAGATTATATTTCTTAAATATGATTACCAATCCTGTTTTCTTCTCTTTTAATTTTTATACAATATTTGATATAATTGATAATCATAGAATACAAGGAGGCTTTTTATGGCTGATACATTGGATATAAATAAAGAAGATAATATTGAGACGACAGAGGATAATAAGCTCGGTGAAGTAAAGATAGCTGACGAAGTAGTGGCTGTCATCGCAGGTATTGCCGCAACTGAGGTCGAGGGAGTTGACTCAATGGCGGGAAATATAACAAGAGATTTTTATGGGTAAGCTATCAGGAAGCAAGATAGCAAAAGAGTATGAAAGGCGTAAATGTAGAAGTAAATGATGATAAAGTATGTGTGGATTTATCTGTCAATGTAAGCTACAATTACAATATTCCTGAAGTAAGTGAAAAGGTTCAGGAAAGAGTGAAGAACGCTATTGAGAATATGACAGGGCTTACAGTACTTGAGGTGAACATAAAAATAGCTACTGTTGTAGCAAAGTAATGAGGTCAGGTAAATATATAAGGCAAATAACTACTATGGGTATGCTGGTAGCACTTGCAATGATGCTGGGATTTGTTGAAACACTTATACCTATAAATCTAGGTATACCGGGCATGAAGCTCGGACTTGCAAATATTGTAGTGGTTATTGCATTATTTTTGTTTGACGTAAAGACTGCTGTTGTGGTGTCAATACTTAGAATTATACTTATAGCAATGACATTTGGAAATATGTCCATGATGTTTTATTCTATAGCAGGCGCAAGCCTCAGCTTACTGAGTATGATTGCAGTATCAAAGATTAAAAGTTTTTCGCTTATAAGTGTCAGCATCATCGGAGGTATTATGCACAATGTCGGACAGATTATATGTGCGGCGTTTGTGGTAAGGACTAACGGAGTGTTTACATATTTACCTGTACTTATAATTGCGGGTTTGGTAAGCGGAGCACTGATAGGTATAGTCGCCGGACTTATTTCGGTAAGGCTGACAAATGTTAAAATCGGCTGAGAGTTATCGGTAGTCGGATGTATTTAATATACAAGCTTGATTCTAATCAGGCTTGTTTTTTAGAGAGTAAAGGAGAAAATATGGCAAATACAAAGATTGATGTTATTTCAGGCTTTCTTGGTGCAGGAAAGACAACATTTATAAAAAGACTTGTAGAAGGTAATAAGGACAAAGGCAAAACAATAATAATAGAGAATGAGTTCGGAGAGATAGGTATTGACGGAGGATTTCTAAAGAATTCAGGTATTGAGATTAAGGAGATGAACTCAGGCTGTATATGCTGTTCTTTGGCAGGAGATTTTGAGGCTTCTCTAAGAGAACTGCTTGAAAAATATTCTCCGAACAGAGTTATAATAGAGCCTAGCGGTGTGGGTAAGCTTTCAGATGTGTTAAAGGCTGTATCCGATGTGGAAAAAGATTTACCGGTTGAGTCAAATTCCGCCGTTACAGCAGTAGATGTAAAGAAATGTAAAATGTATATGAAGAACTTCGGTGAGTTCTTCAACAATCAGATTCAGTTTGCAAATACAATAATACTTTCAAGAACAGACCTTGCAGATGATAAAAAGATTGAAGAGGCGGTTGCACTTATAAAGGGTGTAAATCCTGAGGCTACTATTGTTACAACTCCGCTTGATAAGTTGAGTGATGAAAAGATAGAAGAGATGTTGTCAAAGCCTATAGATTTAAAGAGTGAGTTGTTGGAGGAGTTGGCAAAGGAGCACGAGCACCATCATCATCACGACCATGACGAACACTGTGAACATGAACATCATCACGACCATGACGAACACTGTGAACATGAACATCATCACGACCATGACGAACACTGTGAACATGAACATCATCACGACCATGACGAACACTGTGAACATGAACATCATCACGACCATGACGAACACTGTGAGCATGAACACCACCACGACCATGATGAACACTGTGAACATGAACATCACCACGACCATGACGAACACTATGAGCATGAACACCACCACGACCATGATGAACACTGTGAGCATGAGCATCACCACGACCATCATGACCACTGCGGATGCGGACATGATCACCATGACCATCATCATGCAGACGATGTATTTGACAGTTGGGTATGGAGCAGGTACCTGCAATCAGTGAAGACAAGTTAAAGAGTATCTTGGACGGCTTTGCCGATGAAGAAAAGTACGGTGTTATACTTAGGGCAAAGGGAATGATAAAGGATGCAAACAGTGACGACTGGTTCTATTTTGATTTGGTTCCGGGAGAGAATGATATAAGAAGAGGAGACGCCGAATATACAGGTAAGGTATGTGTTATCGGTGCCGGATTAAAGAGTGAAGAACTGAAGAAGTGTTTTAGAGCATAGTGCTTGTTGAATGGAGATATTATGGAACAATTACCTGTTTTTGTCATCAACGGCTTTTTGGAAGCAGGAAAGACACAATTTATGAAATTCACAATGCAACAGGAGTATTTCAGAACTGACGGAAATACTCTTTTGATTGTTTGTGAAGAGGGTGAGGAAGAGTATGATGAAGGGTTGCTTGACTCCACTCATACCACTGCAAAATATATAGATGATATAAACGACTTAACTTTGCAAAAGATGGAGGAGCTTACTAAAGAAGTAAATCCTGAGAGAATACTTATAGAGTGGAACGGACTTTGGGAGCAGGATAAGCTTGAAATACCGAATATCTGGTTTATCAATCAGATGATTACCATATTTGATACATCCACACTTGATCTTTATATTAAGAATAAGGACTTGAAAGCATATATGGGTAAGATGTTAAGAAATTCAGAACTTGTTATCTGTAACAGGGCTGACGATATTGACGAGGATACACTGAGCGCATATCATCTTCAGATAAAGGCTATGGCTCCTAATGCCGAGATCATATTTGAGGGCGAAGAGGGTGAAATAACCGGAGATTTCAGTATAAATTTACCGTATGACCTTGATGATGCAAAAATTGTAATAAAGCCTGAAGATTACGGCGTTTTCTATGTCGATACCATGGACAGAACGGAAAAGTATGACGGCAAAGAAGTGGAGTTTACGGCACAGGTTGTCAGACCGAACGGAATAGGTGATGATATACTTATAACCGGAAGAAGAGCGATGACTTGCTGCGAGGCGGACATTCAGTTTTTAGGTTTTGTATGTAAATATAAAGGCGCAAAGAACTTTAAAAATAAGGACTGGGTTAAGGTAAAGGGAAAAATCAAGTTCGAGATGAATAAACAGTATCGTGCAAAAGGACCTGTAATATATGCTGATGAGGTATTGCTTACAGGACCGATAGACGGTTTGGTTCAGTTTTAGGAGGATTATGTCGGATTTAGAATTGCTGAATGAGGCAAAGAAGGCCGGAAAGATGGCATATGTTCCTTATTCAAAATTTAAAGTAGGGGCCGCACTTTTGACAAAGTCGGGAAAAGTAATACATGGCTGCAACATTGAAAACGCCGCATATACACCTTGCAATTGTGCAGAAAGGACTGCTTTTTTTAAGGCAATATCGGAAGGAATATATGATTTTTGTAAGATAGCCGTTGTCGGAGGATTTGAAGATACAGGTTTTGACAATATGTGTACTCCATGTGGGGTATGCAGACAGGTGATGCAGGAGTTTTGCAATCCGAAAGAGTTTGAGATTATAATGTCTGACGGTGCAAAATATAAGAAGTATGAAATTGGAAGAACTGTTGCCGTTTGGATTTGGACCTGATAATTTGAATAAATAAAAAAATGATATAGGATGGTTTAATGAAAAAACATTTTTAAATAAATTTATATTGGTTACTACATTGGGTGCAATACTCGTTACAGGTGCCGGAAGGAATTTGTTCATAAAAGAAATCAATGCTTTTACAACTAAAAAAGGATATGTAGATGTAAGTAACTTGAATGTCAGATCAAAAGCCGGTACAGGAAACAATACGGTTGCAACATTGCAAAGAAACACATCCGTCACTGTACTTGATGAGGTAAACAGTGACGGAATGTATTAGTACAAGATTTCATTTAATGTAGGTTCAGGTGATAAGGAAGGATATGTAGCAAAGAGCTATATAAGAACAGAGTCTACATCAAGTTATAAAACAGATGCAAATTTCGAGTCTTCAATTGCCGGCTTTCCTGAGAGTTATAAGAACAGACTTAGGGCATTACATGCCGAATATCCCAACTGGAAGTTTGTTGTACAGAATGTGGATATTCCATGGAATGAAGTAATAAAAAACGAATCGCAAGTCGGTTTGAACCTGGTATCAAAGGAAGCAAAGCCGTCTTGGAAATCAATGGAAAAAGGTGCATATGATTCAAAAAGCAAAGCTTGGATAGGATATGATTCTGATAAGTGGGTGTCTGCAAGTGAAGGTATTATAAGATACTATATGGATCCCAGAAACTTCCTTGATTCCACAAATATATTTCAGTTTTTAAACCATGGTTATTCCACAGGTGAGCAGACTGAAGAGGGTATTGAAAAAGATGCTTAAAGGCACCTTTATGGAAAGTAAGTCAAGTAAAAAGGCTGTCACTCAAACAAGTGCGGCTACAACAAAGGCCGCTGAAAAAAGTACTACAGAGGCTACGACAGCTGATAAAAGCAGTGAGACTTCCGCTACAAAGTCGGTTAAAGAGAGTAAAGGCGGTGTTGACTATTCAAGTGCAAAGGCACCGGATGAGAGCACAAGTGCCGGGGAATATGTGAAGGTTGACGGTCCGATTGCAAACCCTAATGAAAGTGCACAGCTTGTGGGACCTATGGAAGAGCCCGAATCAAGTGTAGATTCTTTTGCTAAAGAAAGCGGCTCTGTTAATGAAAGTGATAACGGTCCGGGATATACGGAGCCTGCAACTACAACGGCTTATGTTCCGACAACAGAGTTTTCAGACCCTGAGCACGGACCGGGAGTGGTGAACGGTGATGCTATAAAAGAGAGTATCAGTTCATCAGACAGTATTTATGCATCAAGTGCGGCAACTGCAGAGACTGAAGATCCGAATGCACTCTCAAACGGAACAACTTATGTAGATATGATTATGGATGCCGCAAAGACATCCGGCGTTAATCCGTATGTACTTTCAGCTATGCTTATACAAGAACAGGGTTATAAAGGAACTTCAGGGCTTATAAGCGGAGCCGGGGGTATATACAATTTCTTCAATATAGAAGCGTATCAGTCCGGAAATCAGTCGGCTACGGAGAGGGGACTTGCTTGGGCAGGAAGCGGCAATACATACCTCAGACCGTGGAATACAAAGGCTAAAGCTATAATAGGAGGTGCTTTGTACTACGGTAACAATTATGCAAAGGCGGGACAGAACTCATTCTATCTTAAGAAGTTCAATGTACTTGGAGATAACAGGTACAAACATCAGTATATGACCAATATAGAAGGTGCAAAGAATGAGGGTGCTATGCTTTCAAGAGCATATTCTGAAGAAGATAAGAACGGAGTATTTACATTCTATATACCTGTGTACAGGGATACGCCTGATATACCGGCTGCGATGCCTGACGGTAACTAAATATAAAGAGAGGAAAGTAATACTGTATTTACATAGTTTTATGCAGTAATGTCAGAGAATAAGATGAAGTATTTAAAAAAATTCTAATGTAAATGTCATCATACCTTCTTTTTTACTTGCCCTAATATTTTCAATAGTATTGACTTTTAATGCTTTTGCGATGGGTATCAGTATAAGCTTTGCAGATGTTAATGCATCAGTGGGTGATGAAGTAAATTTGGTGATGACACTTTCGTCAAGTGACGGAAATATAGACAGTGCAACTGTGATGTTAAGCTATGATGACAGTGTACTTGATTTTGTAGGAGGAACCAATGCACAGGGTGGTGCCGGAAGTATAAAGGTAACATCAAATACCGGAACCAATTCAAGCAGTCAAAACTATTCTTTAAAGTTTAAGGCTAAGGTTGCCAAAGATACTACAGTAGTGGTAAGTTCATGGGAAGTCTATGATACCGATGCAAAGATGGCTACAATGCAGTCACAGGGCAGCGGTAAGATAAAAATAAAGGAGGCTGAAGTCGCTCCGAGTACAACTGTCGAGAGTACGGCGGAAAAGAGCAAGGAAGAGTCTACTACTGCGGCGGCAGATAAAAAAGACGCTTCACTTTCATCTTTGAAGGTCAGCCCGGGAAAACTTACTCCTGATTTTAAGAGCAATGTGAAAAATTACGACATGAATGTTGCCGGTAATATTTCAAATATTGCTGTAAGTGCAAAGCCAAGGCAGGACGGTTCAAAGGTTGTTATTACCGGAAATGACAATCTGGTGGTAGGTGTCAATGCTGTAGCAGTAAAGGTAACATCACCCGACGGATCTGTAGTGGAAAGTTACATAATAAATGTAAAGAAAAGTGAGATGAAAAAGACTCAGGAAGAGTCGACAACTGCCGGAGAGAGTGTTGTTGCCGAGAGTGAAGGCGAAAGTGAAGAGTCGATGGATATTGTTTCTACAGCCAACGGTCTCACAATCGGAGGAATAGATTATCAGGTGTCCGACTCATTTGATAAGAATATTTTGCCTGAAGGTTTTGAGGAATCTACATTTACATATAAGGGCAGAGAAGTAAAAGCCGGTAAGATGAAGAACCAGGATGTATATATCTTATATCTTGTAGGTAATGACGGTTCAGGAGATTTTTATATCTATGACGATGCTTCAGATAAATGGTCTGTATACACTCAGATAGATACCAATACAAAAAGTATCACTGTAATGCCTCTTGATAAGGGTGTGGAAGTACCTAAGGGATTTATTGAGAGTATATTGGTCATAAACGGCAAGAAGATTCGCGGTTGGATATGGGGCAGTGACAATGAAAAGAGATACTGCGTAGTATATGCTATGAATTCCGACGGTAGAAAGGATTTCTACAGATATGATATGGAAGAAGGCACTATACAAAGATATTTTGTAGACCCTAATGCGGATACCGGAGTATCAAAGGCTGAATACGATGTACTTGAAAAGAAGTACGAGAGAAGTAATGAATGGCTTAGAAATGTAATAGCTTTGGCAATTATATTGGCTGTATTTGTAATAATACTGCTTATTTCAAAGGCTCCAAATAAAAAGAAAGCGAAGAAGGTAAGTAAGAAGGTTACAAAAAAAGAAGAAGAATAAGAGTAACATAACAAAGAATGTAGATCTTATTTCAGACAAAGATCAGGATGATGAGGCTCCTCTTGAATATATGCCTCTTGGACAGAAAAAGGAAGAGGTGAAAGAGACGAAGGAGAGTCAGCCGGATACAGATGACGGATTTGCTGAAGTGGATATATCTGACGGAACGGATGAATCAACTGATACAAAGGATGAACAAAAAGAAGAAATAAAAGCTGAACAAACTGATGAAGAGTCAAATGAAGAACAAAAGAAAAAAGATTCGGACGACTTTGAAGATGTAGATATTTAAAAAATGGGCTGTTGCAAAAGCGACAGCCCATTTTTGTATCTTTTATTTTTTTATTTCCGTATTTTGCTTCTGTGGTAAGACCTATACCGAGCTTATTGACAGTTTTCATATCAATATCGGAAAGCATTACACTTGAATGCATCTGAAGTCCTTTTAACTTTGGAATGGCATGTAGAGCTTTTCTTGCATTTTCATCCGTTGCGGCGGATATGGAAAGTGCAATAAGTGCTTCGTCTATATGAAGTCTTGGGTTGAAGCCGCCAAGATAAGTGGTTTTCAACTCTTGAACAGGTGATATAACAGTAGGTGAAATAAGTTTGATTTCATCGTCAACTCCACTGAGCGCTTTAAGTACATTCAATATAAGAGCGGCGCTTGCACCGAGAAGTTCCGATGTCTTACCTGTGATAAGTTCGCCGGTTTCAAGTTCCATTGCAGCTGCGGGAAGTTGTGTTGTCTCAGCCTTTAAAAGTGCGGCGGATACTACCTTTCTGTCGTCAATGCTTGTCTTTGCCTGCTGCATAATAAGTTCAAGCTTATAAACTTCATCAGCTTTACATTCACCCTTGGCAAATCTGCAAAGTGAATTATAGTACCTTCTGATGATTTCCTGTTTGCTTGCTTCTCTGCATACCTCATCGTCTATAATACAGTTTCCGGCCATATTTACACCCATATCTGTAGGTGATTTGTACGGGCATTCGCCGAATATTCCCTCAAAGATAGCCATAAGTACAGGATAAATTTCAATATCTCTGTTGTAATTTACCGTGGTTTTGCCGTATGCTTCAAGGTGGAACGGGTCAATCATGTTCACGTCATTTAAGTCGGCGGTTGCAGCCTCATATGCAAGGTTTACAGGATGTTTTAGCGGAAGATTCCATATCGGGAAGGTCTCAAATTTTGCATATCCCGCTTTAACTCCTCTTTTATTTTCATGGTAAAGCTGTGAAAGACAGGTTGCCATTTTTCCTGAACCGGGACCCGGAGCTGTAACTATTACAAGCGGTCTGGATGTGATTATATAGTCATTCTTACCGTATCCTTCTTCACTGACTATATGTGACACATTGCTTGGATATCCGTCTATCAAGTAAAGTCTATAAACTTTTATACCGAGATTTTCAAGTCTTTCTTTAAATGTATCCGCACTCTTTTGCCCTGAGTACTGTGTAATGCAAACACTTCCTACGAAGAGTCCTTTACCGCGGAATGCGTCTATAAGCCTTAAAACATCAGCATCATAGGTGATACCGTGGTCTTCACGAATTTTATTCTTTTCTATATCAATTGCCGATATGGAAATGATTATTTCAGCCTGATCTTTCAGCTGTAGAAGCATTCTGAGTTTTGAATCAGGCTCAAACCCCGGAAGTACTCTGGATGCGTGGTAATCATCAAAAAGCTTTCCTCCAAACTCCAGGTAGAGTTTGTCACCGAAACTTGCAATTCTTTCCTTGATATGCTCTGACTGTGTTTTCAAATACATTTGATTGTCAAAACCAACCTTCATAATATGCCTTCCTTTTTAAAAATGAACTATAAAATCAAAGGTACATTATAGCACTTTTTAAAGACCGGATAAAAAGAATAGAAAAGATATTTTCTTATATTGTAAGTAATAAATTTTTATTTAAATTTTTAAAGAATAAATCTAAAAAAACATATATGTTTTTAATACAGATAAAGTGATATACTAAGGCGATTAAGAAAGAAAGCAGGTTAGTATGTGAAAAAGCAACTTTTAGTAACTGTAATCGGATTGGCGATTGTTTTGGGAGCATGTTCAAATAAGGCAAATAATGCAGACACGGTAGGAGAAAGTACTACTGTGGCTAAGGACAACACAACTGTAGATAATACCGATGCTACAGAAACAAGCATAGTTTTAAGTAAGGCAAAGATTCATCTTAAATATTCAAACTTGGCAGATAATGAAACAAGAGACAGAGTAAAAAAGGCGCTGGCAAATGCAGGTTTGAGTGAGGATAAGATAAATAAGTTTTTTGAGGCTGTAGACGAGTACAATAATGCCGTAGGAAGTAAAAATCTTGTACAGGAGATGACAAGTATTGAGGCTGCATTCCCTACATTTGATCAAGATAAACTTATAGATGCATGGCTTAATAATAATCAAGGCTTTGTTGGCAGAAACTGTAGGATAACATCATATTCTTTGATGGGAGATTTTATTAAGGTAGGAAATAAAACTCCCGGAGATACCACTATGTTATTTAATGATTTTGCCGCAATAGATGCAAAAAAGATATTTGAGGGTGAGGACAAAGAAAAGTTTGATACGATATTCTCATATATAGATGTAAACAATACACATGATACAAATGAACTTGCCGATGAGATAGTGAAGTCATGGAATGATAAGCAGATTTCATTTGACAATGACAAGATGCATATGATTTCGGTATTTATGACTATGGATGACGGCAAGAATGCGGTTCAGGAGTTTATAGGACATACCGGTGTTTTTGGTAAATGACAAAAGATAAATATCTGTTTATTGAAAAAAACTTGCATTTGAATTACCGTATCAGGTAGAGGAGTTTGACAATCTGCAGGATGTTAATGACTATTTGATGGGATATTATGACAATGATGCGGAGGGACTTACCGCAAAGCCTATTATATTTGAAGACAATCATGTTATGAAAGAGTACAGAGTGTTAAAATAATGCTTGCATTTATTAAATTATTTTTGTTTAAATAATATCATGGTCAGAGGTTGATTATATCGGTACTTGATATGACTTTGGAAACTTTGTGTTCTTAAGCGTTTTGACCGAAATATTATTATTATAGAGGTGTTATGGCTGAGAGAGTAAATATATTAAAAACAGACTATGAAATGGATCGCACCGACCGGACACAGGTTGTATCGGCTGTCTTTGGAGGTATGCTTCGCGTACAAGATATGATCGAGATGTATGTAGCAAAGGGACAGGGCTGGAATGTGGACTTTGCCACACATAAAATAAAAATCGGTAACAGTACATATCCGATTCAATTCATCGGGAGTGAATCAATTCGGTCAAATGATTGGCTATGGGGCTGGAAGAATATAAACGGTTTTGATGACAGTTTGCTTGAGCTTGTGGATGAGGCAAGGGCTTTTGGAGAGAAAGTGGGATTTGAGGTTTTAACTGTTTCGAATCTGCCGCTTACACAGAGTGTTACAGGATATATTCTTTCTATGATTGCCTGCGGTATAAGTGATAAGAACTACGGATACTATCCGTGTAAACATTCAGGCGGAGTTGCCTTTGTAGCACTGTATGATTTGCCTGAAAAGTTCTTTGCACCGGTAAATTCTACAGGATTTATCAGCAATATAATGAAGGCGATAAGTCTGTATGAGCTTGATCATAAGATATTGGTTGAGGGATTTTTGGCATGGAACGGCTGTGACTACCACTGGGAAGACAACAATATCTATGCGACTTTCGAAAACAAAGAACAGTTACTTATCAGATTTGAGAATATAGGTGACAAAAAGAGAATAAAGAATATTGACGGAATAACCGGATAAAAAAGGGACCTCTTAAAAGAGGTCCTGTTTTTATAGATGTTTTACGCTTTGACTTCGAAGGAGTTGACAAGAAACAGACTGATACAGTATATCAAAAATATGCTTATAGTTTGTTTCTTTTATTTTAAATTATATTACACTATTGGTAAAAATATGTTGACAATTTTCCGGGGGGTGGTAGTATTGTGGAAAATAAATAAGAAAGAAATCTATAGTACTTTATAAAAACAATTATAATTTTAAAATCACCTGCAACCGAATCGATATATCATTCGTTATATAAGTGAAGGGCAAGAGAGATTAAAAATATTTTTTTATTATATGCAACCGACTCCGCTTGTCATTCGTTATATAAGTGAAGGATAAAAGAAAGGAGTAATATATGTATGAAGACATGATCGGAAGTATTGTGAGATTGGTAGTAGAATCGTTTATTATTGATAATAAACAAAAAGAAAGACATATGGTTGTATATTAAAAGATTTATGTGATTTGGAGACGGCAAATATGTATTGTGGTCATTGCGGTAAGAAGATTGATGAAGATTCAAACTTTTGTGTTTTTTGTGGTCAACCTACAGAATTACAAAAACCTCAAAATGAATTAGCAGAGTTTGTAAGAAAAGCAAGAGCCGGAGACAAAGATGCTTTTGGAGTTTTATATAATAATACTTACAATCAAGCATTTTATACTGTAAAGTCAATGATTAAAGATTATGATGCGGTGAATGATATATTGCAAGACTCATATGTCAAGGCATTCATACACATGGATTCATTTAAAGGTGATGATAAGTTTTTACCATGGATAAAACAAATTGCGGCCAATACAGCGAGAGATTGGCTAAAGAAAAAGAAGCCCATGCTTTTTACAGATTTAAATGATGATGATGATGACATGGCATTTGAGGAGCAAATCGAGGATGAAAGAGAAGAGAATATACCTGAAAAACTTATAGAGCACAAAGAAACTATAAGACTTATCGGGAAAATTGTCGACAGTTTGCCGGATGATCAAAGAGCGGTTATAGGTATGTACTATTATGAGAAGAAGTCGGTAAATGATATCGCAAGTGCTATGGGTGCATCTCAAAGTGCTATAAAGAGCAGACTTAAATATGGTAGAGATAAGATTAAAGCAAAGGTTGCTGAACTTGAAAGCAAGGGTACAAATCTATATGGTCTTGCACCGTTTACATTCTGGTTATTGCTCATACACAATATGAAAGGCTTTACAACTGAACTTATACCTGATGCAAATATATTACATAATGTAATAGAGAGTATTGACGGTATTTCTCATAATCCGACAAAGACCGGACATATAAGGGATACAGGTAAGGGAAATGTAAAAGCACCGGGTGTAGGAGCTGCTGTGGCGACAGGCGGTATGGGTGCCGCAAAAATTATATTGATTGCATTGATAAGTACTACTGCTATAGGTGGAGGTGTTTTTGGAATATCAAAGGTACTTGACAGAAGTAGTGTCGGTAAGGAGGTAGTAGAAGATACTATAGATAAAAACAGTTTATCAGATAATGTGGAATCTACTGTAGAAGAAACCGAGGCAAAAGAAAGTACTGAAGCTATAGAGAGTACCGGAGCCACAGAGAATATTTCTCCAAATGATGAGGCATTAGAGCAATATAAAATAGTTGTGGAACAAGCTTCCACATATAAATTCAGTGATGATTATTACTTTTCACCCACAGGTAATTATCAGTATGCTTTAGTAAAGATGAAATCAGATGATCCGGTTCAAACTTTGCTTTTAGCTCAGGAGGTAAGCAATGGAGACAGTTATGTCAGACTTTTTAAATATGATACTGATACGAAGGTTATGCATCAACCATATAAGCCTTTATATATTAGTAAACTTTTCAAATGGCAGAACTTCAGTCAACGTAAGTTTAAATACGATGGCTAACGGAGACGGGCTTCGTATATTTGGTGTCAGTAGAGGAATAGGAGAAGTATTGATTCAAAAGGTCACACTTGCCGGGGATAATCTCAATATAGAGGATATTTATACGGGTAAGTTTGATGATAATATACCCTGCTGAATTCGACGGAGCAGAAATTGAATAGCATAATATCAGTGATTTGAGTGGTTTTGATATACAATCAGATAATAATTAAGTAATATACAATATTATTTTTTTGGTAACTTTTTAATTTTTATATACACATAGGAGGTATTATATGAAGAAATTTATCGGTTTGGTAGCAGTGGCAGCTTTTAGCAGCATTATGGTATCAAGTGCTGGGCAGGTACATGGAAGCAGAACAATGTAGGCTGGTGGTTTGACAATGGTAACGGCACTTATCCTGCAAGTACATGGCAGTGGATAGACGGCAACAATGACGGTATAGCAGAGTGCTATTACTTCGATCGTGCAGGCTATATGTTGGCAAATACAAGTACACCTGACGGATATCAGGTAAATGCATTAGGCGCATGGGTTCAAAACGGTGCGGTTCAGACAAAGAATGTGGGTACAAGCACGCAGTCTGACAAAAATTCAGGTGGCAATAAAGCCAAGAAATCAAGTCATCTTTTGTATAATGTAGATCCTTCTTACAGCACTCCATGGGGGTGGGGAAGAGCCACTAAAGAAAAGACATTTAGGGTTACAGGTGGAGAAACGTGGACTGATGTATTAACAATCAGCCCGACCGGCGTAATGGAATTTTCAAATGAAGTGGGATATACCGTACTTAAAGCAACCGTAGCTCCGGAATTTAATAATAGCAAGGGGGGAAACAGGTGAATTTATAGTATATGGTGATGGAGGCAAAGTTCTTTATAGAAGTGATGAAATTGAAGGAAATGAGACAGAACCTTTTGATATAGATGTGGATATAACAGGTCAAAGCAAGATTCAGCTGGCATTTTCAAGCACAGATAATTGGTTTGTGATAGCTATAAAATCCGCAAGATTTGAATAATATAATATTTTACTAAGTTCAGGTGGGCTATTTTTGGTTCTTTGTCAAGTGTTGGGGTGGGTTGATTTTTTTCAGCCCACTTTTTTATATTTGAAATTTTTGAACTCACCATTTTGCCGGGCAGTATATATTTAAAGTCTGATAAATATTTTTTTGCACAACAAAAAGACCTCGTCCCCAGTCATTTTTTTAAGCTGTTGCCATTAAAATTCTATTCCTAAAATATGTAAAGTTACGTACACCATAAGATATTCTTTTAAGTACCTTTTATCTTGTTATTAAAACCCTTCTGTAGGCCCATTTGATATATGTCGATACTTAAGTGAATTTAAGATGTATTTGTAATTATTTCTAAATGCTGTGATTGCCGCATTAAACTCTTTTATACCGGAACTTTCCACCTCAAGCAGCCATTCGCGAAGTAGCACTCGTTGCTTTGAGTATGACTTTTCATCAAGTAGCTTAATAAACAACTCTTTTATGAAGTGTGCTTTCCTTAAGTCTTCTGAATACTCTAACATCAGATTAAGTCGCCTTATTTTCTTCAGACAGATTTGATTTTCTCGCCGTAATGATGTGTCTGCTTCGCTTATAGTACCTCCTAAGAGTCTTTGACATGCTCTTTTGTACATTCTTTCTTACATTCTCCAGAGCCCAATATACCTGCCTTATAAAGTGGTATCTGTCAACAACTATCTTAGCATTTGGAAAGTATGTTTTAGCCATATCTATGAAAGTCTTATTCATATCACATGAGAAATATTTTACATTCATGCGTTTTGACTTATCAAGAGACTTAAAGTATTCAACCAAACATGCACTCTTTCTTGAGTAGAGTATATCAAGCACTTTGTGTTTTATAGGATCCACAACAATAGTTTGATACTTTTCGGTTCCGGCATTCCCTTTAAACTCGTCTATTGATATAGCTTCTCCAATTCTATCAGATGAATTGTTGAGTGTACCAAGTATCTTATATACAGTATGTGTAGAGACATTAGCTTTGTCGGATGCCTCCTTAATAGTTATTACATTATGGAAAGAATGAGCAATGAACTTGGTCAGCCTTTTGAGTTCTATGCATATACTTTGAAACGAAATCATATGATTCGTAAAAAAGTGTTTGCCACAGTTAGGACAATGATAACGTCTCTTTTTTAAGGTGCAGGGTACAAGATTTACCTTTGAAAGGGTATATCTTTAATCTTTTTGGATTCTGTAATCATGTACCTTAGCGGTTTGGTTACTGCATCGCGGGCATTTATGAGGTTTAGGGTCAGTAGTAATAAAAAAACGAAATATCATCGTCTTTAATACAATTAACATTGACTTTTACATCATAAATACATAAAAATCTTATTTAGGTCGTTCATATGGACACCTCCTCCAAGTATAGTTTTTTTGTGTTGAACTGGGGACTTGGAGGCTTTTTATTATAATAAAAAAATGTCGAGATTGGTAATACCCAACCCCAACATTAATTATACAGCCGCTATCTGCCTTTAGTTTTGTCTTGTAAATATATTTATAAATTGATATAATTAACTCAAGCAAACCAAGTCAATGATTTACGGCACGTGGTTTTATTCTTTATTTTATTCTAATCAGTTTCTTTAACAATTTTTTCAGGAGGGAGTATGGCGGAGAAAGACATAACACAAAAGGTGCTTGAGCAGTACAATGATGTTTTTATGGATATAGTGAATGTATTGCTGTTTAACGGTGAGATGGTGGTAAGAGCGGATGATTTAATTGATTTGCCTACAAGCAGTTCAAAAAAGATAGGCAGAAAAATCAACTATCAAGACAGAGATGTAGCAAAGTATTGGCAGGGAAATAAGATAAATATTGCCATGTTAGGGCTTGAAAATCAGACAGACCCAGACAAGCTGATGCCGCTAAGAGTTATAAGCTACGACGGTGCGGAGTATGGGTGGCAATCAAGCAGGAAAAACAGAGACAAGCCGAAATATCCGGTTATCACATTGGTATTGTACATGGGATATAAAGGCAGATGGAACTATCCGAAAAATATAATGGGTGTAGTGGATGTGGATGAGAGATTAAAGCCATATGTAAATGACTATAAAATAAATCTTTTTGAGTTGGCTTATCTGCCTGAGGAAAAGAGAAAGCTGTTTAAAAAGTGATTTCAGGGTGGTGGTTGACTATCTGTATCAGGTTCGAAAAAATAATAAATATGAACCTGAGATGTATAAGATAGAACATATAGACGAAGTATTGAATCTGATGTCGGCAATGACAAGTGACAACAGGTTTGAAGAAGTGATAGAAGAGGTACATGAAAAGGAGGCAAAGTATATGTGTGAAGTTATTGATATTATGCTGAATAAGGGATGGCAGGAAGCTATAGACAGCGGAATGCAACAGGGAATGCAAAAAGGACTTGAAGAAGGAATGCAAAAAGGACTTGAAGAAGGAATACAAAAAGGAGCCGAGATTGAAAAGAAAAATATAGCAGAGACCATGAAGAAAAAGGGCTTTGATATAGGTTTAATTATGGAAATTACAGGATTATCAAAGGATAAGATTTTGGCACTGTAATCATCAGAAAATTATATTTTAAAAATATAGCTGTATCTAATATCTTTTATATATGAGTTACAGCTATATTTTTTTATATAAATAATATAAATAGGGAAGCAAAAATGATAAGATAAAAAGCTATTCAAATGTGCTATAATATACCCTATATAGTATTTTTTTAATTATATGTATCAGTATAAAAGTAGGTAAAAAGATGGAGAAAGCGATAAAAGAAAAACTAAAAGATATAGAGAAGTATATCTGTAAGAATTTTGATGAGCTGGATATGGATGATCCGGTGGAAGAAGGGTACTTTAGTGAGTATGAGGCAATAAAGGGAGCAAATGAGGATGAGTTTTTACAATTTTGAAAAAGAGTTTAACATAAAAGCTTCCGGATGATTTCAAAGAACTGTACAGTTACAAAAAACGGAAGCGGATATTTTTGAACTGATTCAGTCGGATGTTGACGGCAGAGACATGTCATTTACATTGATGAGTCTTGAAGAGATGAAAAGAATCAAAGGCTTTTTTCAAAATGTAGATGATTTACTCAGTAATTATTTTGACGGCAAGGAGCTTGAATCTAAGAAAGACTCAAGAATAAAGCCGTATATTTTCAATAAATTGTGGTTTCCGTTTGCATCATACTGTGAATGTTGTTATCTGATGCTTGACTTTAATCCTGATAAGGACGGTAAGTCGGGACAGGTGATTTGCTATATACATGATCCGGATGAAGTGGTGTATGCGACAGAAAGTGTGAAAAAACTTATAGATGATGAATTGAATCTGCTTAAGGATATGTTTGATAAGCAGGATTAAACTTGGAATATAAAGAGGAGTAATATGAGAGAAGAACCGAAGCCCGGAGAGTTTTACAGGCATTTTAAGAATAAATTGTATCAGATAGTTGCAGTGGCCACACATTCCGAAACAAGGGAAAAGCTGGTAATATATCAGGCACTTTACGGTGAGTATGGAGTGTATGCCAGACCGCTTGATATGTTTATGAGTGAGGTGGATAAAGAAAAGTATCCGGATGTGAAGCAGAAATATCGCTTTGAGAGAATAGAAGATATAGCTAAAGAATCAAAGTCGGATACATTATCAGACTCTAAGGTGGTTGAACAGGATAAGAAACTTAAAGAAGACAGCGTATCAAATGACAATACTTTAAAGAAAGATAAGGATGCCGACTTCGGAAAAGGATATTTTATAGAATTTCTGGAGGCGGACGATTTAAGTACGAAAAAGGAAATACTTATAGCAAACAGAGAAATTATAAGTGAGAGAGAGCTGGATACAATGTATGAGATTTACGGGCTTAAGCGCAGAAAAATAGACAGAGATTTGGATATAGCCGATCTTATAGGTTATTTTGATATGCAACAGCAATACGAGGGGAAAAGACTAAGAAAGTAAATGGCATTTGTAATAGAAGATGAGTTGAAGAAATTGCCGCGTCAGCCCGGTGTATATATTATGCACGATAAAAAAGATGATATTATATATGTAGGTAAGGCGATTTCGTTAAGAAACAGAGTCAGACAGTACTTTCAATCAAGCAAGGACAAGAGTGCAAAGATAAAGCAAATGGTCTCAAAGATTGAAAGATTTGAATACATAGTTACAGACTCTGAATTGGAAGCATTGGTACTTGAAAATAATCTTATAAAAGAGAACAGACCCAGGTATAATACAATGCTTAGGGATGATAAGACCTATCCATATATCAAACTTACCGTTAAAGAAGCTTATCCGAGGCTAATGGTGGTAAGACAGATTAAAAAAGACAAAAACAAATATTTCGGCCCTTTTTCAAGCGGTAATGCGGTAAGGGATACTATAAATCTTTTGAATAAAGTATATAAGTTGCGCACCTGCAACAGAAATCTGCCAAGAGATATAGGTGCGGAGCGCCCATGCCTTGACTATTTTATACATCAATGTGATGCACCTTGCCAAAACTATATATCAAAAGAGGAGTACAATAAAAATGTCTCCGAGGCACTGCATTTTCTAAGCGGAGATTTTGACCCTATTGTAAGTAAGATAAGAAGTGAGATGGAAAGACTTTCATCGGAACTTAAGTTTGAGGAGGCTGCAAAACAAAGAGATTTGTTGAATTCCGTGCTTCATGTCACACAGAAGCAAAAAATAACATCCGACGATGCCAAGGACAGAGACATTATCGCTATGGCAAAGGATGACAGGGATGCGGTAGTGCAGGTTTTCTTTATCCGTGAAGGTAAGATGGTCGGCAGAGAACATCACTATGTACAGGTTGCAATGGATGATGAAAAAGCGGATATATTGGAAAGTTTTATAAAACAATTCTATGCGGGAACACCTTTTGTACCGAGTCAGATAGTGTCACAGTATGAGCTTAAAGATTCAGAGCTTATCTGTGAGTGGCTTTCGTCTAAAAGGGGTTCGAAGGTTAATATCATTGTGCCTAAGAAGGGTTCAAAAGAAAAACTTGTAGAACTTGCAGTAAAAAATGCCGAGATTGTACTTACTAAAGACAGAGAAAAACTTCAAAGACAGGAAGCAAGAAGTACGGGAGCGGTAAAAGAAATTGAAGAGCTTTTATCATTAAAAAATTTAAACAGAATGGAAGCCTATGATATTTCAAATATTTCAGGTGTTCAATCTGTAGGTTCTATGGTAGTATATGAGAACGGAATGCCGAAAAAGAGCGATTACAGAAAGTTTAAAATAAAGACGGTTATAGGCCCTAATGACTACGCGTCAATGAAGGAGGTTTTGACCAGAAGATTTGAACATGGAATAGATGAATCAAGTACAGGTTTTAATAAATTGCCTGATATTATTTTGATGGACGGAGGCAGAGGTCAGGTAAATATCTGCCTTCAGGTTTTAGAGGAGTTTAAACTTAATATCCCTGTTTGCGGAATGGTAAAAGATGACAACCACAGAACAAGAGGATTGTACTATAATAATGTAGAAATACCTATAGATACACACTCGCAGGGTTTTTTACTTATAACCAGAATACAGGATGAAGCGCACAGATTTGCAATAGAATACCACAGGAGTTTAAGGTCAAAGACGCAGGTAAAGTCTGTACTTGATGATATAGAGGGAATAGGCAGTGTGCGAAGAAGAGCTCTTATGAAGCATTTTAAGGATATTGAAAATATAAAGAATGCCACTGTGGAGGAGCTTATGAGTGTGGAGGATGAATAAAAAGGCGGCTGTTGCGGTAAATGAATTTTTTATGAAAGCAAAGCAAAATGTCTGACTATAGGTTGATATTAAAAAATAAAAAGGAGATTTTTATGTTAAGACATATCGTAATGTGGAAGTTTAATGAGGGTATAAATATCCCGAGAGTGGGCGAGGAGATAAAGACAAGCTTGCTGTCACTGTGTGAAAAGATGGATGAAGTGGTAAGAGCAGATGTCATATACAACACGCTCCTACAAGCACACATGATATGATACTTTCAATGGATGTATTGGATAAGGCGGCTTTTGACAAAAGTATGCAACCTCAAGAGAACATGTAGAGATTGCAGATACCTTGATAAAACCGAATACAAACTCAAGAGTGGCTATTGACTATATGGTATAAATAAGATTAAAAGAGACTTATATGCATAAATCTATGTGTATAAGTTTTTTTGTATTTAAAAATATGCAACAATCACTGTATTTATAGGCCTTCTCACATTTGCTATTTAAAAATCATGTTATAATGTTTTTTTGTATACAGTGATAAGGAATTATCAATGTTGGTAGTAGTGTTGTTTGCCATAATGATTCTTTACTAAAATTGAAAAGTATATCATTGGCGGATTAGCTTAGTAATGAAGGAGAAAGTATGGGGAAAAAGGGTTTTATATTTTTACCCGGTGGATTCAATAGTGTAATTGAAGAATTATCAAAAAAGTATCGTATATATGCACCTGTGCTCAAAGAAAAGGAAGGCAGATTTACAGATACTGATGTTGTTCGATATGATTTTGTAAATGAAGTGGCGGACATTGAGCTCGAGAAGAAGTCCGATTATTCATTTAAAGAGATTTTAACTCCGCTTTCACAGACATTATTTTTCTTCACGGAAAATGATGTAAAGGAAGCAAATGTGGATGAGAGAGAGGTCTTGGTATTCTTAAGAAGTTGCGATTTGAATGCATTAAAAAGACTTGATCAGATTTATCTTAAAAACGGTAGAGAAGAAGACTATTTCTATGCTCGTATCAGAGATAAGGTAAAGTTTGTACTTATGGGATGCGCTCACTCATATGAGGACTGCTTCTGCGTGGATATGGGGACAAACAGAGCTGATGACCTTGATTTCAGCTTTTCGGTTGACTATGTTGACAACAAATTCAAATGTCAGCTTAAGGATGAGACTCTAAGTTCTATATTTGAAAACAATGCACTTAAAGAAGAAGATGTTACACCTATGTTTGTGACAGAGAATGAGACGAGGGTCAAGTTGCCGGGAGAGGTACCACTTTCAATATTTACATCCGATATGTGGGATGAATATACCGCAAGATGCATAGGATGCGGAAGATGTAATTACGTTTGTCCTACATGTACCTGCTATACAATGCAGGATGTGTACTATACAGATAACGGCAAAGTCGGTGAGAGAAGAAGAGTCAATGCTTCATGTATGGTAGACGGATATACCAATGTGGCAGGCGGCGGAGAATACAGAAAGAAGCACGGAGACCGTATGAGATTTAAGACTATGCATAAGATCTACGACTTCAGAAAGCGTTTTGGCTACAATATGTGCGTAGGCTGCGGCAGATGTGATACAGTGTGCCCTGAGTATATTTCATTCTCAAATATTATTAACAAATTAACAGCTAAAGTAGAGGAGGTGCAAAATGAGAACTAATCCTTATATTCCATTTCCGTCAAAAATTTTAGATGTTATTAAGCATACAAAGAAAGAATACACATTCAGAATGGAATTTCACGGCGATGTAAAGCCGGGACAGTTCTTTGAAGTTTCAATACCTAAGTTTGGTGAAGCTCCTATTTCTGTAAGCGGTATTACAGAAAACAGTGTGGATTTGACTATACGTAAGGTCGGTAGGGTTACAGATGAGGTATTTGAAAACTATGTCGGAGATACATTATTTCTTAGAGGACCTTACGGTAACGGCTTTGATGTTGACAAGTATACGGACGGTGAGTGTGTGGTAGTAGCAGGCGGTACAGGTGTTTCTCCTGTTCGCGGTGTTATAAATGCTCTGGCTGCAAGTAAAGATTCTAAAGATAAGCATGTAATACTGGGATTCAGAAGCCCTTCGGATATGCTATTCAGAGATGATATTGCAGACTGGGAAAATAAGATTGACCTTATTTTGACAATGGATAAGGAAGCGGAGGGTTACACAGGAAATGTCGGACTTGTAACCAAGTTTATACCTGAGCTTAGTTAAAGAATATTGAAACGGCACAGGCTGTAGTAGTCGGACCGCTCCAATGATGAAATTTTTCGGCACTAGAGCTTTTTGAAGCTTTGGATTTAAAGAGAGAACATTTGGGTTTCTTATGAGAGAAAGATGTTGCGGTATAGGAAAATGCGACATTGTAAGGTAAATGACACTTATATATGTCTTGACGGACCGGTATTTAACTATAGTTGACAGTAAGGCTTTTGATTGATTAGAGAGGTGAATAATGGATATAAATGTAAAAACTTAAGAAAAACGCCTTCGTGTATCTAAAGTGCGTGGTGAAACAGCATCAAGAGTAAGAATGCCGGGCGGTTATATAGATGCCGAAAGTATGAAGAGAATATCTGAAATTGCCGACAAGTACGGCAACGGAAGTATATTTATAACAAACCGTCAAGGTGTTGAGATTCCGGGCATTAAGATTACAGATATGGATGCCGTAAACAAGGAAATTCAGCTCATTATCGACCATGAGGGTACAAATCAGGAAAAGAGAGATACAGGCTGATGCCGCATCCGGAACAAGAAATGTAGTGCTCTGTCCGGGAAAGAGACTTTGCCCTTTTGGTAATTATGACACCACAGAGTTTGCAAGAAAGATGGAGAAGCAGATTTTCCCTAACAACCTGCACTTCAAGGTGGCTTTTACAGGTTGTTCAAATGATTGTGCCAAGGTTCGTATGAATGACTTCGGTATTATGGGAAATGACGGAGCCGCAGCATAACTTGACAGATGCGTAACTTGAGAGGCATGTAAAGGGATGTAAACAAAAAAAGTGTCGAGGCTTTAAGAGTAGTTAACGGCAAGATTGAAAGAAACACTGAAAAATGTATAGGATGCGGTGTATGTATTACAGTATGTCCTACAAGAGCATGGACAAGAAGTAAGGAAAAATACTACAGACTTGTTTTGCTTGGAAGAACAGGAAAGAAAAACCCGAGACTTGCAGAGGACTTTATCAAATGGGTTGATGAAGACAGCATTTTAAAGATTGTAAAGAATGCGTATGCCTATGTTGAGAGATATATTGATACAAATGCTCCTGACGGTAAGGAACATGTCGGATATATTGTAGACAGAACAGGTTTTGAAGAGTTCTATAAGTGGATTATGGAAGGTGTAACCTTAGGACCTAAGGCTGAGGTTGCAAAAACTATGTACTGGGGCGGAAAACATTACGACCACGAATAGATTTTTGTTTAAAAACAAAAACAAACCTCATTGTATGCAGAATAGTACACAAAATACAATGTTTATTATTTGCATTTATTTTTAAATTGGTATAATGAAAATCGAAGAAATAATTATATATTATTTATTATAAAACAATTACTTAGTAGGAGGAATAAAATGGCTAAGAGACAAATGAAGACCATGGATGGTAATCAGGCAGCTGCTCATGCATCATACGCTTATACTGATAAGTTGCTGCAATTTATCCGATAACACCATCATCTGTCATGGCAGAGCACACCGACGAGTGGGCAACAGACGGTAGAAAGAATATTTTGGCACACACTGTTCAAGTAACAGTAAAATGCAATCAGAGGCAGGTGCTGCAGGTGCAGTTCATGGTTCTTTCAGCTGAGCTTTGACAACAACATATACAGCTTCACAGGGCTCTTCTTATGATCCCAAATATCTATAAGATGGCAGGAGAGCAGCTCGCAGTTATCAATGTTTCTGCTCAGTGCTATTGCAACACATGCACTCAGCATCTTTGGAGATCATTCAGATGTTTATGCTTGTCGTCAGACAGGTGCCGCAATGCTTTTGTTCATCATCAGTTCAGGAAGTTATGGATTTAACACCCTGTTGCTCATCTTCAGCAATAAAGGGAAAAGTTCCGTTTATCAACTTCTTTTGACGGTTTCAGAACATCACATGAGATTCAGAAAATTGAAACTTGGGATTACGCAGATCTCAAGGATATGGCTGATATGGATGCTGTCGCAGCTTCAGAAAGAATGCACTTTAATCCTAATCATCCTGTAGAGAGAGGATCGGCACAAAACCCTGATATCTTCTTCCAGGTAAGAGAAGCAAGCAATCCTTATTACGATGCATTACCCTGCAATTGTTCAGGACTATATGGACAAGGTTAATGCTAAAATCGGTACAGATTACAAATTATTTAACTACTACGGTGCTGCTGATGCTGAGACAATTATCATCGCTATGGGTTCAGTTAACGATACAATAGAAGAGACAATTGATTACCTTTTAAAGCAGGGTGAGAAGGTCGGAGTTGTTAAGGTAAGACTTTACAGACCTTTCAATGCACAGGCACTTGTTGATGCTATTCCTGACAGCGTTAAGAGAATCGAAGTTCTTGACAGAACAAAAGAGCCGGGATCACTTGGCGAGCCGCTTTGGCTTGACGTTGTTGCAGCACTTAAGGAACCAAGTTTGATGTTGTTCCTGTATTCAGCGGTCGTTACGGTCTTGGATCAAAAGATACAACACCTGCTCAGATAGTTGCAACATTCCACAACACAGAGAAGAAGAGATTCACAATCGGTATCAACGATGATGTTACACATCTTTCACTTGAGCAGGGTCCTTCACTTGTTACAACACCTGAGGGAACTAGCAAACCGTAAGTTCTGGGGTCTCGTGCCGACGGTACTGTAGGTGCAAACAAGAACTCTATAAAGATTATCGGTGATAACACAGACATGTATGCACAGGCATATTTTGACTATGACTCAAAGAAGTCAGGCGTGTTACAATGAGCCACTTGCGTTTCGGTAAGAAGCCTATCAAGTCAACTATATCTTATCCGTAAGGCAAACTTTTGTAGCATGTCACAATCCTGCATATATCAGAAAGTACAACATGGTACAGGAGCTTGTTGACGGTGGTACATTCCTGCTTTAACTGCACATGGTCTGATGCCGAGCTTGAAGAGCATATCCCGGGACAGGTTAAGAAGCATATCTATGATCGCAAGATCAACTTCTATACAATCGACGGTGTAAAAGATCGGTATTGCTACAGGTATGGGACCCTACAAGAATTAACACAATCTTCAGTCAGCATTCTTTAAGCTTTCAGCAATCATCTCCCTGAGGAGCAGGCTATTGACCTCATGAAGAAGGCGGCTGAAAAGACTGACGGAAGAAAAGGTGAGGATGTAGTTAAGAAGAACTGGGCAGCTATTGAAGAAGGTGCTAAGAATGTCTCATAAGGTAGAGGTTCCTAAGCTGGGCTGATGCAAAGGATGAGGGACTTGACTATGCAGTACATACAGAGGGTAGAGAGGATGCAATCAAGTTTGCAACAATATCCAGACAGCCGTAGTGCACAAGAGGGTAAATAATCTTCCTGTATCAGCATTCGTTGACTACGTTGACGGTACAACACCTGTCGGTACATCAGCATATGAGAAGCGCGTATTGCTGTGAAAATATGCCTATCTGGAACAGTGATAACTGTATTCAGTGCGGTTTCTGTTCATACGTATGTCCCTTATGCTGTTATCAGAACAGTTGCTCTACAGAAGATGAGGCTAATGGTGCTCCTGAGGGAATGAGTGTACTCCAATGACAGGTATGCCAAACCACAAGTTCACTGTAGCAGTTTCAGCCTTGACTGTACAGGTTGCGGTTCTTGTGCTAATGTATGTCCGGGAAAGAAGGGCGAGAAGGCTCTACAATGCAGAGTATGCCTGAGAATGTTGAGCGTCAGAAGTGGTTTGACTATGCAACAGCTACACCTGAGAAGCCTGAGGTTATTGCTAAGTTCAAGGAGAATACAGTTAAGGGTCTCACAGTACAAGAAGCTCTTTACTTGAGTTCTCAGGAGCTTGTGCAGGTTGTGGTGAGACACCTCATGCAAGACTTATCACACAGCTCTTCGGTGAGAGAATGTACATCTCAAATGCTACAGGTTGTTCATCAATCTGAATAACTCTTCACCTTCAACACCTTATACAGTAAACGCTAGCGGACAGGGTCCTGCTTGGTCAAACCTCATTGTTTGAGGATAATGCCGAGTTCGGTTACGGTATGTTCCTTGCTAACGAGGCACTCAGAAACGGTCTTAAGACAAAGGTAGAGGCAACTGCCGAGAACGGTTCAGATGAGCTTAAGGCAGCAGCTAAAGAGTACCTTTGATACATTTACAGTAGGGTGCACTCAACGGAAGCGCAACAGACAGACTTTCGTAGCTGAGCTTGAGAAGCTTAATACACCTGAGGCTAAGGGAAACTTTGACAATAAGGAATTTTATCAAAGAAGAGCCAGTGGGTATTCGGTGGTGACGGTTGGGCTTACGATATCGGTTTCGGAGGTCTTGACCATGTAATTGCCAGCGGTAAGGATGTAAACATCATGGTATTTGATACAGAGGTTTACTCAAACACAGGTGGACAGAGTTCAAAGGCAACAAAGACAGGTGCTGTAGCACAGTTTGCTGCCGGCGGTAAGGATACAAAGAAGAAGGATCTTGCAAGTATTGCAAATGAGCTACGGTTATGTATATGTAGCACAGATAGCTACGGGTGCTGATTACAACCAGACTGTTAAGGCTTTGGCTGAGGCAGAGGCTTATCCCGGTCCGTCACTTATTATCGCTTATGCTCCATGTATCAACCACGGTATCAAGAAGGGTATGAGCAAGGCTATGACAGAGGAGAAGCTTGCTGTTGAGGCAGGTTACTGGAATAACTTCAGATTCAACCCTGATGCTGAGAACAAGTTCACTCTTGATTCAAAGACACCTACAGGAGATTACCAAGAGTTCCTAAGGGTGAGGTTCGTTACGCATCTCTTGCACCAGGATCCTGAGAGAGCAGCTAAACCTTCGAGAAGAATGAGGAAGATGCTAAGGAGAGTTTATATACCTTGAGAAGCTTGTAACTCTTTTATTCAAAAATAAGATAAATTGATATTTTTTATAAAAGTAACAGATAAAATCTGTTAGGCGTACTAAAACGGAAGCCGCTTATGTGGTCAGCGAGTCGGTACTCAAGTACCGGCTCTTTTGTATTAAAAATGTTTTATTTACTTGTTATAATTGTAAACTTGGATAAAATAGAAATATAAAGTTAGACTGGGAGACAATATGTATAAAGATAATGAAATATGGGTGGTAAAGCGACGGCGAGACCAAATTATCGTATAAAGACAAATTTTGCAAACAGGCACGGACTGATAGCGGGAGCAACCGGAACAGGTGTAAGACAGTAACTCAAAAGGTTAGTGGCGGAGTCATTTTCGACGCCGGAGTGCCGGTATTTTTCTCAGATATCATAGGGGAGATTTATCAGGTATGTGTAAGCCCGGCGAAGAAAAAGGAGAGTATTAATCAAGAGAGTATCTGAGCTCGGACTTGGCTCAGACTTTAATTTTAAGGCTTTATCCACCTGTTTTTGGGATATTTTCGGCAAAGAGAGGGTTACTCTTAGAACGACCATATCCGAGTTCGGACCTATGCTCTATCAAAACTGCTGGAGCTTAATCAGATACAGAGCGATATTTTTGAATATAGTATTCAAGATTGCAGATGATGAGGGGCTTTTTGCCGCTTTGATCTCTAAGGATCTTAAGAGTATGTTAAACTATGTAAGGAGAATGCGGCAGACTATAAGGTCGAATACGGAAAATATAGCACCACAGAGTGTAAATGCGATAGTGAGAGGACTTGTAATACTTGGAGATAAGGGCGGAGATATATTCTTCGGTGAACCTGCAACAGATATAAGAGACTGGTTTGTTACTATGACGGCAAAGGTATGATAAATATCTTGGATGCCACAACCATTATAAACGATCCGAGCATATATGCTACATTTATGCTTTGGATGCTTGCGGAACTTTTTTGAAATAATGCCTGGAAGTAGGCGATCTTGATAAGCCGAAGATGGTATTTTTCTTTGATGAGGCACACCTTTTGTTTAAGGATATGCCTAAGGCACTTCTTCAAAAGATAGAACAGGTTGTAAAGCTTATAAGGTCAAAGGGCATCGGTGTATATTTTATTACACAGAGTCCGAGTGATATACCGGGTGAAGTGCTTTCACAGCTTGGAAATAAGGTACAGCACGCACTTAGAGCATACTAGCACCCTAGGATCAAAAAGTTATAAAGGCTGCTGCTGCAAGCTACAGATCCAATCCTGATTTTGATACGGAGGAGGCTATTACAAACTTGGGTATAGGAGAGGCGTAGTCTCATTTATAGGTGATGACGGAGCTCCTGCCATGGTCAGAAAAAGCGAAAGTACTCTCCGCAGTCACTACTCTAGGAGCAATAGATGACATGCTTAGAGTAACAGTTATTTCAATGTCGGATCTTGCAGCTAAGCATAAGGATATGGTTGACAGAGATTCCGCATACGAGCTTTTTACAGAGATTACAGGTAGAAACTTCAAAAAGCAGGAAGAAGAAAAACAGGCCGAGATAGACAAAAGAGTCCGAAAAACAGGCAAAGCTTTTGCACAAAAAGAAGCTGAAAAGCAAGCAAGAGAGGTCGAGAAGGAAGAAAAAGAAGAAAAAGACGCTATAAAAAAAGGTGTAGCAAGTGTAGGGAACCAGCCGCAGGCACTATAGGGAAGACAATTGGGTAAACACTTGGAAAAATCAGGTGGAAAGTTCGGCTCAAGTCTGGTGGAAATCTTGGAGCAAGCCTTGAAGGATATACTTTCCACACTGTTCAAATTATAAAAATATGAATATACGTGAAGATGTAGAACTTAGAGAGGAGTTAACTCAGCAAATATGCAGCCTCAGCAAGAATTCTTTGGGAAGAGACAGATATGAAGAGCCCTGTGATATAAGAACTGTCTATCAAAGAGACAGAGACAGGATACTTCATTCAAAGGCTTTCAGAAGGTTAAAGCATAAGACTCAAGTATTTTTAGCCCCTGAGGGAGACCACTATCGTACAAGGCTTACACATACTCTTGAGGTAGCACAGATTGCAAGAACCATAGCCAAGTCACTTTCAGACTTAATGAAGATTTGACAGAGGCTACTAGACTGGACATGACCTCGGGCATACACCTTTCGGTCACTCGGGAGAAGATGTGCTTAATGAAGTCTGTTCATACGGATTTGCACACTATGAGCAAAGTGTAAGAATAGTTGAGTTTCTTGAAAAATCCGGAAAGGGACTCAACCTTACAAAAGAGGTAAGAGACGGCATATTAAATCACAGAACCAGTGGAAATCCGTCCACACTTGAAGGCCATGTAGTCAGGTTGTCAGATAAAATCGCATATATCAACCATGATATTGACGACTCTATCAGGGCGCATATATTGGTGGAAGATGATATACCCGGTGAATACAGCGATATACTTGGACATTTCGGTTAGAGAGCGACTCAACAATCTGATACATGGAGTTATAGAAGAAAGTATAGATAAACCGCAAATCTCTATGAATAAAGAAAAATATAAGGCAATGATGGGGCTTAGAACATGGCTTTTTAAGAAGGTGATCACAACGAAGCTGAAGTCACAGGAGGGCAAGGCAAAGGCTATGATAAAGTCACTTTTTGATTACTATGAGGTTGCATACAGACAAGCTTCCGGATGAATATATCTATTTTATAAAAGAGCTAAACTCAGGATAGGAACTTGTAGTATGTGACTATATTGCGGGTATGACAGATTTATATGCAATTGAAAAGTTTAAAGATTTATTTGTTCCGAAGTCTTGGGATGTATATTAAGGAGGCGAGGCTTGTATTATTCAAATGATATAATAGATGAGGTCAGGTCCGCAAATGATATAGTGGATGTGATTTCAAGCCATGTGAAAATACAAAAAAAGGTAAATTATATGGGGCTATGCCCTTTCATTCAGAAAAAGTCTCCTCATTTTCGGTATCACTGAGTAAACAGCTTTTTCATTGCTTCGGATGCGGTGTAGGAGGAGATGTAATCACATTTATCAGGCAGTATGAGAACTATTCGTTTGTCGAGGCTCTTTTCATTGCTTGCAAAGAGAGCAAATATTGAACTGCCGCAGTTAAGGACAGTGATAGAGCACAAAATGATGAAAAACATCATACTTTGGAGATAAACAAGACGGCAGCTAACATATTTCTATGAGACGCTTTTTCAAAAAGACGGCAAGGAAGGACTTGAGTATTTTTAATTTAAGAGGACTTGATGCTAAAAGATATAACACATTTCGGACTTGGATTTTCAAAAAAAGACTCCAAACGATTTGTATAAGTATCTGAAAGAGCAGGGTTACGATGATGCTATACCAAAAAGCGGACTTATAAATATTGATGAGAGAGGTGCAAGAGACAGATTTTGGAACAGAGTAATGTTTCTATAATAGATGCAAACTCAAGAGTAATAGGCTTTTAGCGGAAGAGTGATAGGCGACGGACTTCCAAAAGTATGTCAATTCACCTGAAACGATTGCATTTGATAAAAGCAGAAATCTGTACGGCTTAAATTTTGCAAAAGAGAACAAAAAGAGACTTCTTTTTACTGTGTGAGGGATATATGGATGTTATTGCACTCACAAGGAGGTTTTGAAAACCTCGGTTGCAAGTCTGGGTACCGCACTTACCCCACTTCATGTAAAGCTTTTATCAAGATATACAAAAAGCAGTACTTACATATGACTCTGACGGAGCCGGTATAAATGCTCAAAAGAGCAATTCCACTTTTAAAAAGAAGAGAATATAAATGCAAAAGTACTCTCAATGGCACCGTACAAGGATCCGGATGAGTTTGATCAAAAATCTTGGCAGCGAGGAATGGAGAGGAGAATCAATGCCGACAATGCGTTTTTTTGGGAAGTGGAAATACTTAAAAAGACTACAATCTGAATGAACTCTGATGAGAGAACAAACTTTTATAGAGAAGTTGTAAGGATGTTAAGTCATATCCAGTGAGAAACTGAACGAGAAAAATTATACTCATGCGGTGGCAAATAGGCTGATGATTGACTACAAATCACTTTTTTGATATGGTAAATTCCTACGGTTTTGCTTCTAAATACATTGAAAAAGGAAGAGCCGAAAGAAAAGAAAAAGCAGGATGACGGATATACAAAGGCACAGGGCTGTTACTTACATGGATAGTTGAAGAGGTGGAACTTTTTGACAAGATAAGTGAATATGTTTCACTGATTCACTTTGGTGAAGGATTTTACAGAGATAGCAGACAAGAATATTTGAAAAGATAAAACAGGAGATTTAATTTTTCAAACATTTGTGACGACTATACAGATGATATAGAAAAGCAGAAACTGCTTTCAAAAATACTGAACACTAATCTTGGGACAAACCTCAGTGATGACGAGAAGAAGAAGGCAATCACTGAAAGTATACTAAAAACTCAGACAGGCGAGTTTAGACGAGAAGAGTAAAAATGCAAAAGGAATTGAAGAGTTTCAAAATCATAAAGGAACGTAGGCGATTTTGCGAAAGCTTCTGTGGATTTAGATTAGTGGAGGAAGCATGAGGGGGAAGAATATAGAAAATGAGTTTGAAAAATCACTCAAAAAGATGTTGACGGAAAAATTGACTACTTTGAAAAATTCAAAGAATCTTCTGAAAATAATATCCCGAAGAATATCTTCCGAGTTTATAGAATTCTGAAAGATATTACTGTTGAGGAAGAGGATGATAAAGGAACTGACAGATTTTGACTGTGAGTTTGACACGGAGGAGTATATTCTTTTAAAGGATACTGAATTTGAAGATGAGTTTGACGAAGAAGATATCAAGATCTGAAAGATATAGATTTGAATATTTTGGAAAATCTGGATGACTACATGTCGCAATAGAAGATCCTATAAAGATGTACCTGAAGGAAATCGAAAGATTCCTCTTTAAGTGGTGGGATGAGAGATGAATCTTGCAGAAAATTTGTGCTCTGGATGGAATGCTCAGAACAGAAGCTGAAAGAAAAATGGCGGAATCAAATCTCAGACTCAGTAGTAAGTATTGCAAAAAGATATATGGAAGAGGATGCAGCTTTTGGACCATACAGGAAGGAAATCTGGGACTTTTTATGTGCCGTTGAAAAATTTGACTATCAAAAAGGATTTAAATTTTCAACTTATGCCACGATGGTGGATAAGACAGGCAATAACCAGATCTATTGCAGACCAGGCAAGGGACTATAAGGATTCCTGCACATATGGTGGAAACTATCACAGGCTGATAAAGGTACAAAAGAAAGCTTTGTTCAGGAGCTTGCAGAGAGCCGAAGCCTATTGAGGTGGCTAAAAGTTATGGGAATTCCTGTGGCCAAGGTTAGAGAAATAATGAGTTTTGCACTTGAGCCTGTATCTATGGAAACCCCAATAGGAGATGAGGATGATTCACACCTGAGATTTTTACAGGATTCCCAATGCCAGATTCCTGATTTTTGGTATATGGATGCTTTACAAGACCAGTTGATGGAGGTCATAAAGTCACCGACTGAAAAAGAGAACAAAAGGTAATACTACTTGATTCGGACTTGAGGACAGTCAAGAACACTTGAAGAGGTAGGAAAGGTCTTCGGTATCACAAGGAGAGAACTGGGATAGATGAGAGCTGTGAAAAGCCTCGAAAATCCGTCAAAGGTAAAAAGATTAAAGATTTTTGAAGAGATAAGATGAAGTTGTCAAAGAGGTTGCAAAACTATTGCCGATTTTGTAGGTGCAGTGATTGCAGATATAGGCACAGACCATGCACATATACCTATTTATCTTATAAAAATAATATCATATCTAGAGCTTATGCCTGTGATATAAATACAGGGTCGTTAGAAAAGTGCGGAGGAAAATCAAAGTACTACGGAGTAAAAATATTGAACTTAGGGCTTTCAAACGGCCTTGAAAACGGCTAAACAGATGAGGCGGATACTGATTATAATGAATGGGTGGAGAACTCATAACGGATATTTTAGAAAGAGGAAGAAGATTTTGACACTGAACGAAAGTTTATACTGTCTCGCACAAAGACAGATGGTAAGAAAGTATCTTCTTTCAAACGGGTTTGAAATCACAAAGGAAGATATGGTGTATTGACGAGGGCAAGTTCTACACCGTTATGGAAGCTGTATATATGGTAAGACTTTTTCTTACTAAAGGGTGAACTGCTTTTGGAAAATATTGATTGATAAAAATCCTGTCCTTTTGAGTATCTCAAAAGGAAAAAGCAAGTACTTTAAGCATCATTTCGACTGATGGCATAAAATGATACAAGAAGGGAACTTAAAGACAGACTTGAGTATAATTATGAGACTATAAATGAGATGGCAGTGAGATTTTTGAATATTTAAAAATCATATCCATTGAGCTATAGAGACTAGATATTCAGATTTTTACTTGGAAGAAGTGATAAAGAGGTAAAGAATTAGTGGTACTTGGATATTACAATGAGGTACTTGAATATGCCGGGAGCAAAGGATATTGATTTGATTATCACATCACCCGGATTATCTCACTGTAGAGTTAGATGGGGACCCCTTGGAAATTATATTTTAAAGATATTTAAGAAACGATATCTTTGTGATTGCAATGCATAATTTGATTTTGATATTGCAGCACGGCATGGCGGATATCTGCAGTAGAGGCTTTAATTGAGCAATACCTGTGTATTTGAAGTGACAAATATATGGTGACGGAGAAGAGCTTGGTGTAGGTAAAATAGGCGACTTAGAGTGTCACTTGATAACTATGAACTTGTAAAAGGCAAAGCTTTAATTTGAAAGCATGGAGTGTTTCTGAAGGGAAAAATATAAACCTAAAAATAAGAAGAGTTGCAATAAGCCCTGGCTCAGGTGAGGAATGTATAAATATGCACTTAAAAGAGCGGATGTTCTATCACAGGAGATATCACACATCATGAAGGACTGATAGCAATGACGGGTTCTGCATTATAGATGCAACACATTATGGACTTGAGCATCTGTTTATAGATAAGATAAAATCGATTTGGACACTGTGAGAGTATAAAGGTCTTTGAATTCATACAAATCGGAGATAATTTAAAGAATAGGTAAAAGTGGTGAGATAGAGAATTTGTAGAGAAGGTATTAAAATCAAATAGACTGGAATGCATAGGGTTTTGATTTTGAGGAAGGCCGACGGAGAGTTAGCACTTCTAATTGAATCTTTAAAACCCGATATTTTAATTACCGATATTAAAAATGCCTTTTATGTGACGAACTGGAACTGCGAGAAGTGACGATAGTTTCTGATACAGTATTATAAGCGGATGATGATTTTGATTATGCACAAAGAGCTATTCATATAGGTCGTCTGAATATATTTTAAAGCCATATCAAAGAAAAACTTGTCGGTTCTTCTAGTTAAACCGTTATTACATCAAAAATATATACAGATAATTTTAAAGATTAAAAGTGTTGAACTTGATATAAAAATTTGATACGTCAAATTTCTGATATGGACTAAGAGAGTTTATTATAAATGGCTGTATATCGGATGTAGAGATTTTGCAAAATCATATATTGATAAAGGAGGTCAACTAAAAGTCTTTGATTTTCAGGCAGTATATCGTAATGATGCATTTATAGAGCAAATAAATTTTTTGATGATAAAAGCAGTGATAAAGAAGAGCTTGGAAACAAAATTCGGCAGTGTGGAAGTTATTGATTTTGGCAGTTACGGATCATCTATATGATGAAAGAGTATTTGCTGAATTTATTGATGTATATATGATTGAGGAGGATAAGCTACAGTAAGGCACACGAGCTTTGTTCACAGTTACTGCGTTTTGTAGCCAAAAACTATATGATTGTGATATATCATTAAATACTGTTTGCGGAATATCTAGCGCTCGAGTCCGGCACGTGTTCAGTACTATATTTAAGCAGGAATCAGGCGTAGATTTTATCTCTCTGGATTACCTGACAAAAGTCAGGAATAAATGAAGCAAAGGGGCTTTTAAGACAGCGATAAGAGGATATCTGATATTACACACACTGCATTGTGGGCTACAGAGATCACCATTACTGAGCTCATTATTCAAAAAGATATCAGAAAGATACCCCAAAGGCATTTGTAGAGAAAGAGAAAATGAAAAGTTAGTATACAAAATTATGTTATGAAAAAGATTGCTCGTGACATCTATTCCTGTATCAATTATTATCGTTTGTTATTACTGGTTTTTAAAGTGGCGGAAAATGATGAATATACCGATATAGTCAAAACTTAAAAGCATTGCTACTGAATTTAATTCTTCAAATTTAAAGAAAGACGACCATAGGAATGTATCGTGTAGTAACAGGTACGCAGATACGGTAAAAACCAAAAACTGCATGAAGATCTTGAATATGCATATATATTTGAAGAGACTCTTTTGGATTCAAGTAATCTACAAAAGTGGAGACAAACAGACCGAGAGGTCTTACATCCTTATGTAAATATGTGAAAGATCAAATAGATAATGTGCAAAGAGTGATATATATAAGGATTACAATAAACATATGGATAGCGCTTGAGATATGATATAAGAATTGACAACTGAACTTATAGAAGACACTGTGAATGACTATATTTATGAAGAAACTACAGAACTTAATGTAGTGAGTATCAGGCTTTAGACAGATGACAGTTGTCACATTAAGCAGTATGTAAGCATAGCATGTATATTATATTTTACCGTTTATATGTACAAGCGTGTATCAAGGCATATTGCAGACCTGATACTTTGTAATTATACAAAGAGAAGTGAAACGATTTGCTTAAGAACAGATCGGAAAGTCAAACTTCGGAAATTGATGAGCTTTCCAAAATCTTTAATGATAAAATAATCATGAATGAAAAGAAATTGAGGAGAATATAAAAACAGACACATAAGAAAATGTAGAACTTTGGCTGTTGCAATCCACAAATAAATCCACATATATATAATACTTTGGATTCACGTAGTATGGATGGCGGAGGCTTGGATGATTCAGTAGTGGATATGAATTTACAACTTGTGTCCAGCTTTTGAGGATCCGGACTTTAATAACGGAAGAAGATTGCCAGATAAGAGAGGAGAGTCCGACATATAGAAAGTTATTTAAAGATACAAAA